>Ga0307379_10011556_pt1 | contig 11577 bp, 7 predicted proteins | sample UN2MG_FD_202237 | JGI IMG/M metagenome (GOLD analysis project Ga0307379, IMG submission 202237) | Soil microbial communities from Risofladan, Vaasa, Finland - UN-2 | ecosystem: Environmental > Terrestrial > Soil > Coastal area > Acid sulfate soil | place: Finland: Risofladan, Vaasa | collected... | reverse complement strand
CTTAGCCTTGACGGCTCCATCCTCCATGTAGCCGTCGATATCTTCCCACACCCCAGCATCCTCATTGTACCACAGGACACGGAACTCTGTGGCGTCGGAGTCGATCATGCTCACGTCGAGGGACATGATGACTTCCTTGTTGAATTGGATTCCGTGAGGGCCGAGCCTGACTACGGCATAGGGGTACTGGGGCATCTCTATGGTGATTTCAGTATCCTCATTGACCGCGCCGGGAGGGAAGTAGAGGCTGTATATTCCATTCGTTACTACGCCTCCCTCTTCCGCTGACACAACCTGCGCGGCACTGGTGCTTGCTGATCCGTACACCGCCCTGTCCGAACCTTCGGAGGCGGGCAGAATTCGGACGAACTGGGGATTTTCGACACCGGGCATAGGAATGTTGTCCTGCGTGGGGGAAACAGGAGAGTTGGTCCCACAGCCCATTGCAGCCAGTACAGTGAGGAAGGTGATTGCGGTAAGGATCTTATTGGCTTTTGTTCGTCCTTTCATTCTACCCTACCTCCTCAGGTTTGGATCCCTTATTTCCTCTTGAACTCAGTCTGTCTTAAGGCAAGGGGGGTACCACGGGCCACAAAAGTGGCTTTTTAGTCTCCGTCGTTGGTCCCAAAAGGCAGGACTGAATGGGAACGGGGCGTCATGTGCAATTTGTAATGAGCTGTAATAGAATAAGTTGCCTGCGAGCATGCTTAAATGCCCGTACAATATTGACCGTGTAAATTTTTACAGGTGAGCGAAACCGGCGTGTCGGCGATTCGAACCGCTTTAGGGATTTTTTCGTAACGGAAAGGCGTTCGAGCCCGCAATCGGCATAAATATCCGTCTAACTATCATATTGTTCAGTGGATTGTACAAACTGGCTCATATTTGCCGTTTTTGAATTTTTTCTTTATTTCATCGGGAGCGATGCCGAGTTTTTTCATTTTGTACCGTAGAGTTCCTCTTCCTATCTCAAGAGTACGGGCTGCAAGGGCGATATTTCCACCGGCTCGCTCCAGCGCAGCGACTATCGTCCCCTTTTCGACCTCATCGAGCGATACCCCTTCAGGGGGTAAAATGACCCGTATTGTTCCCTGTTCTTTCTCGACATTGATGATCGATGACTCCTGTTTCTCGTCGATGGGAAGATCGTCCGGTCCGATCACGCCGGTGGTATTCAGGAGGACCGCCCTCTCTATAATATTTATAAGCTCCCGTACATTTCCCGGCCATGCATAGTTTTCGAGTGCGTGCATGGCCTCATTGGCCAGTTGGATGTCTCCCTTATTCAGGCGGGCTGCGTATCTTTGAACGTACGATTCAGCGATGGGGCGGATATCCTCGAGACGTTCGCGAAGGGGAGGCAGGTGTATCTCGACGACATTCAAGCGATAAAAAAGGTCCCCACGGAACCGTTTTTGTTCGATGTCGCTTTTCAAATTCCTGTTGGTGGCCGAGATGATCCGGACGTCCACCGGCAGGAACCGGGTACCGCTGATCCTCCGGATTACCCTCGAGTCGAGGAACTTGAGCAGTTTCGCCTGCAGTGAGTAATCGATCTCTCCGACCTCATCGAGAAATATCGTTCCTCCGTTGGCGCATTCGAAGAGCCCCATCTTCTGGTTCTTGGCGTCGGTAAAGGCGCCCTTCTCGTGACCGAAGAACTCGCTTTCGAGGAGGTTTCGGGGGATCGCCGCACAGTTCACCTCGATGAAGGGTCCGTCGCGCCTGCCGCCGGCTTCATGTATCGCCCGGGCCAGTGCTCCCTTACCGGTTCCGCATTCACCGGTGATCATTGTCGATGTGCAGTCGCTCATCGCGACCCGTTCGGCGAGATCCAACATCGCACGAATCTGCTCGCTGACGCCGATGATCTCGTCGAAGCCGTGCGGTTTGCGGAGTCTTCTGTTCAATGCATCCATTCTCCTGCGCTTGCCCACCCCCTCGGCGACGCGAACAAAAATCCGCGAGAGATCTGCAAATTGATACGGTTTGTAGAGGATATGCCTGGCCCCCACGTCGAGGGCCAGCCGGTCACCGGCCGAGAAACTCCGGGGCAGCAGGAGTATCAATTGCGTTTGCGCATTCTGTTCGTGCCACTGGCGAAAGCGCGAGATCCAGGGTCCGCAATCGTCATCGGCCCATTCGGGCGGGACGGATATAATAGCGAGCGGTACATCATCGTTATCATTGAAGGCACAGAGGTCATCGATGGTGTTGAATACCGCCGTATTCCAGCCCGCCTCCTCGCAATCCCGCGCCAGTGCTTCACGCGATTGTCTATCGCAGTCTATGAGATACAGTTTGAGTGACATCGCTTTTTATTAGTAATACAGTTACTCCAAATGTATTGTACTACTGGCTGATAATTAATGTTGTGCAAGATATATGCCTCGGCTCGACCGCACCGGCCCCTTTCGATGACCGGGAGTGTTTGAACGGAAGGCGGGTATTTGGTATCTTGCAGCAGGACATCTGGGTCGGCGGGCGGACGTTGATCTGGCGGCGTTGTCCGGACGGTGTACTGTATGGCCGGAGCTCAGAAAGTCCGGGCAGGGGATTATTTGAAGTAGTGAGGTGGCAATGAGAAAAGAGCAATTGGGAGCAGGTACGGTGTTTGGATCGCGTATCGCGGCGATGACGGCGATTGCCCTGCTGATTCTCGCGGGAGGGTGCAGCGACGATGCAGGACAATTATCCAGCGATCCACCGGTCCTCGAAGCGGTGACGCCCAATTACGCCGGTATGGGGGATACCGTCACGGTGACCGGTGAGAATTTCAGCGCCGATCCCGCCATGAGCCGGCTCGCCTTTTCCCCGACGGCTTTTTCGTCATCGGGGGACAGCCGGTACGCATCGCCGATATCGGCATCTTCCAGCCGGTTGAAAGGTGTCGTTCCCGATGGCGCGTTCGCCAGTGCGATGCGTGTCGAAAGCCTCGATCCCAAGGTGGGTATCAGTCCCCTGGGGTATCTTCCGCCGCCGTTTCCCTCGAATGAAGCGCAGTTCCGGGTCAGGCTTCAGCCGGGGGATGTGGGCAAGGCATTCTACGCCTCGACATACTATGAATTCACCCTCATGTCAGATGCTGACAGCGAGGACTATCTTTTTATCTTGTTCAACAGCGCGGCGCCTCCATCGCGCACCACGAACTACTGGTACAGTATGGACGCTGAGGAGACACTTGATTATACAACGGATACCGGGTCGACGGTGGGAGGTGCACAGGCATTGGTGGAAACGGTTCGCACCGGCGATCCTCTGCGCGATCCGGCGCTGCGCGCCAACAGCGGTGTGCGGTATAGCACCTTCCAGAGGCGTATGCGCGAGGAAGTCCGTGACCTTCTCGAGGCGCACTCGCGCGAGTTCGGCTCCGCGGGACGCGAATCGCCCGCCGGCACGGATTTCGCGGGCCCGCGCGAACCTGCCCAGACCGTCACGTTCGATGTCATCGTCGATCCCGCCGGAAGCGTGATCGATCCCACCAATTACACCACGGTCACGGCCAGCCTGAAATTCAACGGGACGCATACACTGCTGTACGTCGATCAGTCCACCCACACGAGCTGCATCACCGATCAGGAGGTGGTGGACCTCGGGCGCAGCTTCGACGAGCAGATCTATACGAACAACCATAACTATTTCGGTTCGGAATCGGATTTGAACGCCGATGGCAAGGTGGCGATCCTGCTTACGCCGGTGGTGAACGAGATGACCACACCGGGCACCGCGACGACGCAGGGATTCATATCGGGATTCTTCAATCCCGTCGATCTACTGTCTTCCTACGTTGATCCGGCGGTGACCAATGGGATGGAGATCTTCTACGCGCTGGTTCCGGATCCGACGAATCATTATGGAAACGAATTTCCGAAGGAGTATATTCTCGAGGTCATCAGGGGGACCCTGGCCCACGAATTCCAGCACATGATCATGTTCAACTACCGCGTTATCGTTTACGGACAGGGCTACCTGCCGAACTACATGGAAGAGCTCTGGATCGATGAGGGGCTTTCCCACATCGCTGAGGATCTCAACGGGCACTACGAAAGCAACATCAAGCGTGCGAACCTATTTCTCGCTGATCCGGGGAATGTGACGCTCATCTACGGAGGGGACGACCTCGATGAGCGCGGTGCCTCGTATCTGTTCCTGCGCTACCTCGGCGACCGGTATGGGGAGACGATATTTAAAAGTATCGTCCAGTCCAAAGAGACGGGGACGGTGAACATCGGGCAGGCCACCGGTGAAAACTTCAAAGAGCTTTTCGCCGACTGGAGTGCCGCCTGCTACCTGAGCGGTCTCGGGATCACGAGTGATTCCCGTTTCAACTACTCCTCGATCGATCTCAGGGGCTCCTTCGATCCGCTCTTTACCACCGGGATTGCGTATCCGGCGATATCGAGTGTCGCCGGCGATGTAAAATCGATGGGGCCGGAGTTTATCGTCATGTCGGTACCTCCCTATACATCGTTGGACTTCACCGTCGGGTGCGCCGGTGGCGGGAGGATGAATGCGGTCGTTGTGCGAATTCAGTAGGTATCTCTGCCTCGCGGCGCTCCTGCCGCTGCTGTCGTGCGCCGCCGCGCCGAAGCATGAGACGGCGCCGGGCATGCGTATGCTCGATGGCGATGTCACGATCACCGGTGGCGGGCCGATCGACGGGAAAATACAGCTTACGACCGATAATGGCGAATCGTGGTTTCTCGAGAGCCTCCCCCTCGAGGGGGAACTTCTGGGTCTCGACGGTCATCGCATACGCGTATGGGGGGGTGTCGAGCATGTGGTCACGGCTTCCGCGGTGCTGCGTGTCGACCGGTACGAGATGCTTCCCGTCGATGGTATGTCCCCCATCATCGGCGCCATCGGTATCGACGGATCGCGGGTGGTATTCTCCGCTCAAAAAACGGGTGAGCGTTACGGGCTCGTGGGACCGCTCCGTGGAGCGCTCTGCAATTTTCCCGGGTGCAAGGCGTGGGTGTGGGGCGTGACGGTGGATGATGACGATCCGGGAGGTGAGAAGATCATCGAGGTGAAGGGGTACGGCATACTCGGTCCGGCACGTGACGCTACCGGTTCCGTTCCCCAAGACACGCTTCGTAATTGAGATAGCAGATGAAGCGGGCTCCTTCGAGCTGCTGCAGGAATGCACCGAGGCGGTCGTAGCACGGTTCTAAAGAATCCTGGAACCGCTCCCTGAGCGGCTCGGCGATCTCCTTGACCGTACGTATTCCGTCGCAGAGCAGCCAGACGGTGCTTCCGACCTCGTCGAGCTTGACCTTGAGGAACGGCTGTTTCAATCTCGGTTCGAGCCATTTCCTCAGGAACGCGCTCTTGAAGCGGGGCGCGAGGAGGGTGACGAGATTGTCGTCACCGATCTCGTGCTCGATCGTTCGTTTCGGAATGAGGTCGAGCAGGTTGACCTCCGGCAGGGCGCGGCTCCATCGTCCCATTGCAGTTCCCCTTGCGGATCGTTCGGGCGTACACGTTTGCGGTCGGATTCAGTATAAATATAAAACCCCGGGCTGGCAAGGCCCAGCCCGGGATTTTATATGTCACGCTCAGGCTTTGCTGCCCTTGGCGCTCTGAAGTGGAATGCGAATCAGTACGTATGCCAGGATGGCGAAGATCACCAGCGCAAGCCAGGGGTTCCCGCCCGGAATGATCTGCGGGAGGATCGCCTTGCCCTTGCCGGCCACCACGGTGGCGGCGATGATGATCCCCATGAGGGCCTGTCCGGCGATGAGACCCGACGCGAGGAGTATGCCGGCATTTTCGACCTTCTCCCTGTCGAGGTTCCGTTTCTGCCTGACCGAGTCGATGATCCACTTTATAGTGCCGCCGATGAAGATGGCGAACGTCGTGTGGAACGGCAGGTACATCCCGACTGCGATCAGCATCGGAGACGGCGCGCCGATCAGGATCAGCGCGACCGAGAACAACGCACCCATGATGACGAGCGGCCAGGCCATCTGTCCGGTGATGATACCCTGGCTGAGCATCGCCATCAGGCCCGCCTGCGGCGCAGGGAGCAACTCGCCGCCGATACCGCCCATCTCCGCGTACCCCGTATGGAGCAGTTGGAGTACGAGGGCCATCACGAAGGCCGCGGCAATGACGCCGATGATGCAGCCGAGTTCCATTGCCTTGGGCGTTCCACCGAGTAGGTGCCCCGCCTTGAGATCCTGTATGATATCCCCGGCGACGCCGCTCGAGCAGCAGACCACGGCGGCCACGCCGAGGACGGCCGCAATGCCGAATGCCCCCTTTACGCCGACGGCCACCATGAGGATCGCTGCGACGATGAGTGCCGAGAGTGTCAGCCCTGATATCGGGTTGTTGCTCGATCCGATCGTTCCGACGAGGAATCCCGCCACCGCGGCGAACAGGAAGCCGGCGATCGTCATGACGACGGCCGAGACGATCGCGCCGACCAGGCTGTGGCTGAAGTGGTAGTACAGGATCGCTATCGGAATGACCAGAGCGATGATGGCGATGATCGTCCCGGAGTAGGGGAGGTCACGCTCGAGCCGGTTGGTCTCGGTGGCGCCGCCGCCCTTGCCGATCTTCTGAAGATCCTTGAAGGCCCGCGCGATTCCAGTACCGAGGGATTTGCGCATCTTGAAGAGTGTGTAGAGCGCACCGACGAGCATGGCGCCGACCGCCAGCGGGCGTACCTGTGAGTTCCAGACGGCCGCGGTGATGTCCATCCAGTTGTTTCCCGCATCGACGATGCCCTGGAATCCGCCGTTGATGAAGATGAAGAGCGGCACCATCAGCATGTGACCGAAAACACCCCCGGCGAAAACGATCGCGGCAAGCTTCGGCCCGATGATGTAACCGACGCCGAGCATCGCCGGGGACGCATCGGGGGATTCGATGAATATACCGCCTCGCGGATTGCTCGTCGTGCCGATTCGTTCCATCCCGCTGGTCATGAGCTGGAAGTTGCGCACGATCGGAAGGGTCCAGAATTTCCGCACGAATCCCTGCACGACCTGGAGCCCGAAGTCGTTCCGGAACAACTCGAGGATCGCCGACAACCCGATGGTTCCGAATACATACTTCGCGCCGGTTTCGTGTCCCTGGCCGGCCTTCACGATCTCGGCGCAGGCCACGCTTTCCGGGAACGGCAGTGACTGGTCCTCGATCAGGACTCTTCTGAGGAATATAACGAAGAGAACGCCGAGTAAACCACCGACCAGCATGAGTGCGGTACTTTCCCAGTAATGAATGTTGTCCCAGATCGGTTCACCGGTACTCGGGTTCTTGGCGATCAGGAACGCCGGAATGGTGAAGATAGCACCGGCGACGAGCGCCTCACCCACCGCCGCGGTGGTTCGGCAGGTGTTTTCCTCGAGGATGGTACCCCTCAATACCCTGAGCACCGCCATCGCCATGACGGCCGCGGGGAATGTGGCCGCAACGGTCATTCCTGCGACAAGCCCCAGGTACGCGTTCGCCGCCCCCAGAATCACGGACAGGATTGCGCCTACAACGACCGCCTGTATCGTGAATTCTTTCATCTGGGCATCGGCGGGCACATAGGGCTTGAAAGATTCATCGGCCATGTACTCCTCCTTCCCTCGCAACGCAACCAATTGACGAATAGTACCGTCGAAAATTCGACACGCGACCTAAGTGAATGCATACTAGCTTCTGCCCGTAAAACAAGTCAAGAAAATGATACCGTCAAAAGATTGACGGTCCGGTTCCCGGTCCGGCTTCGGGCAATCCGGGTAACCGAATGCCGGACAATGAAATGACACCGGGCGGTACGTCCCGGAATGGATGTTGCGTTTCTACCGGGGACATGGAGGCGATCATTGGAAGATTCCTCTCGCTGCTGTGCGAGATGTGCGGGGCGAGTGCCGCCCATCTCCTCGTCGGATACACGGGAGAGGATGAACGGCTGATCCTGCTGGATCAGAGACACCGCTCGATCCACACGGACGAGACGATGCATGCCGCGTGCTCCCAGATCCCGTTCGTGCTTTCGACTCCGGCGGTACATCGCGAAGATGGGCCGCCCGCCTATCGTTCGCTTCAGGACAGCCGGTTTGCCTCGCATTCCTTGCCGGAGTCCCAGCGCTGGCCCGAGGCGGTGTTCGGTGAGGGGGGTTCGTCACGATGGCACCTGACGCATCAATTCGGCACGAGGGACTGGTTGTTCGAGGGTATGGCGGAAGGATTGCTCATCGAGATACGGCTCGAGATCCCCGGTGCGGACGGCGGCCAGGTACACCGGCGGTTGCATACCGTTCTGGCATTCCTGCACCTGCTCGAAACGTTGCTCCCCAATCTCGATCTCTTGCTCCCCACAGTTCCACGCCATGTGGATGGATGGCGTGGGGTGTTCGATCCGCCGCTGGTGGGCGTGTCCGCCGTCATACTCGATCTCCGGCGTCAGATTTGCGCGGCGGCCGGCGCCACGATCCCCGTGCTTATCGAAGGGGAAAGCGGAACCGGCAAGGAGATCATCGCGCGCAATCTCCATCACCTCAGCGAGAGGCGGTCACGCCCCCTCGTCATCGTGAATTGCATGGAACTACCGGAGTCGCTCCTTCAGACCGAGCTGTTCGGGTACCTCAAGGGAGCGTTCACCGGCGCCTCGAAGGACCGGATGGGACTCGTGGAAAGCGCCGACGGGGGAACCCTCTTTCTCGACGAGATCGGTGAAATGCCGCTCACGCAGCAGGCGGCTTTGCTCCGCGTACTCCAGGAGCGTGAGGTGCGGAGAATCGGTGACAGCCAGCGCCGGGCGGTCGATGTCCGGTTCATCTTCGCGACCAACAGGGATCTCGCGGACCTGGTGAAACAGGGACGGTTCAGGAGTGATCTCTACTTCCGCATCAACGGTGTGCGACTCTTTATCCCTCCGTTGCGGCAGCGAAAGGAGGACATCCTGCCATTGGTCAAACACTTCATCGAACGGAGCACCGTACGCGAGAGATCGATCACCGGGATAGTCCCTGGCACGGTATCGAGGATGCTCGCGTACCGGTGGCCGGGGAATGTTCGCGAACTGCGCAACGAGATCGAGAGGGTCATTGCCATGAATCGCGATACGAAGCGGATATCGCCCGCCATGCTCGCTCCCCGTATCCGGGAGGCACAGCCCGTTCCGGTAAAACAGTACGTGGGTGAGACGCTTCCGGCAGCGGTGGCGCGGCTGGAACGCAGCATGATATCCGATGCGCTCGAGCGCAACGGTGGTAACCGGACAAGAACGGCGGCGGTGCTCGGCATTACCCGGCAGGGGTTGTTGAAGAAGATCAAGCGGCACGAGATCGATGCATAATCCCAATTATGGGCACCAATGCGGTCAAGGGCGGTATGCACCGCCCCTGACCGTGTATTCTGTTCGGCTCGATCCGGAGGAATGACGGCGGCCGCCCTACCGTATGATGGTTTTAATCGCGCCCCAGGACGTATCCTCCGTATCGATCGTTATATCGTGCGAGAATGCGGTGAAGCATTCCCCGCCGTCCTTGCGGTCGTTGTAGTTTTCGTCGGCGTAGGCCCACACGTGCAGACCGTAACATCCGTACCAGGTGACCGAAAAGGACATGATGTCTGAATAGTTGTTTCCCCGTTCGGTCGGCGTCGAGACGACCATGTCGCCGACGCCGTACACCAGGTTGGTGAGACGAACCCCGTCGACAATGACCGTCGGCACGCAGTCCCCCTTCTTCTCCACGAATCCGAACACGAGCTTGATATTCTCGTAGATCGTCTGATCGTTCGAGAAACCGTCGAGGATCAACGTGAAGCTCGACCCCGAGAAGAAGTAACCTTCCATACCGTCGAACGAAGGCATGAACCCTATCAGGTTTGGAGCCTGGTAGATGCTGTGGTCGATCTCGTTGGTACCAATCTCGAGAAGCACTTCACCGCCCCTGTCGTATTCCGGATCGTACAGGGGATGGCCCAGTCCTACCGTGTAGTATTCGCTCGGATCGTACATGTATATGCAATCATTTCCGGGATAGACGACAAGGCATGGATCGGCCATGACCGTTGACGAGATACTAAAAATTATGCTCGTAACGGTAAGGAGAGCCGCTGATAGTGGTAACCTTTTCATGTTGTAACTCCTTGGTTGTCGCTTCGCTAGCTGTGTTTTTTTCATCAACCGAAAAGGTTATTCTAATCCATAATCATTCTCACTGTATTCAGTATAACAGATAATTCCTTTATTGTCAATTGACGAATCCAATAGGCGATTCCGCAACGATCTATAATATAAGGGAGTTAGACCGTTTTACGGTGTGATGAAGCGGTACTGTACTTCCCGGCATCGGCTCATGCTTCTCCATTTCGCTTCCCCGAAAGGATTGGACGTTTTGCGTTTTTACTCGGATCTGGTACATTCAATCCGTGGATTCGGGGCCATTCGGGAGGTGGGGGAGGAGCCGTGAATTTGCATGAGAAGGCCGGTAGCACGGCCGTCGGAAGACGGCTGGATGGCACGGGGCCGTATTCGCATTCCGAAGGATTGGTGAAATGAGCTGGAAGTCGTTTATCAGAACATACGGGAGCGAACTGCTCGCCGGCGCCCTCGGGGGCCTTCTGCTCGCTCTCTCGTTCCCTCCGTTTCCCACAAGGTATCTCGCTCTGATCGCCCTCGTGCCGGTTTTCCGGTACTTCATCATCACAGCGGGGCGGAGCGTCGATCGGCCGCTCCGCCGCGCCTTCGTGCTGGGGTACACGCTCGGATTCGCCTGTTTTCTCACGATGCTCTACTGGATTTCCAACCTGATACCCGCCTCGAGCGCCCGAATGCCGTGGCTGATGATTCCCGCCACCGTTCTGCTCGTACTCTATCTCTCCTGTTACACGGCGCTCTTTTCGATCGCGCAATCATTCCTGCAGGTACGGTTCGGCACGGCGAGCCTGTTCGCCGCACCGGCGCTCTGGTCCCTGCTCGAGCTCGCCCGTTCGCGGGGGGAGCTCGGATTTTCATGGGGGATTCTTTCCAACACGCTGGTCAGATTCCCCATCGCCGTTCAGGGCGTCTCCTTCTATGGTCCCTTCGGACTCTCGCTGATTATCGTTCTCGTCAACCTGCTCGTGTCCTTCGCACTGTTCGGTGCGTCCGGCCGCCGCCGTGCGGCGGCGCTTGCCGCTATCGCGGTAGTCGCGGGTGGGCATCTCGCTTGGGGGGCACTGGAGATTGCGCGATTCGACCGCGCGCTGTCGGAACGCCCGGAGAGGGGGACCGTGGCGATCGTCCAACCGAATCTCGATCTCGCGATCAAGTGGAACCCGGCGTATCGTGATACGATATTCCGCGAGATCGAGGAGCTGGCGATCCGGGGGGGAGCCTCTGGCGCGGATCTCGTCGTTTTCCCCGAGACGGCCGCCCCCATGGCGTTCAGCCACCAGTACTCGTATGTCCGGTGGCTCAAGCGAATCGCGCGCGATAACAATATCGACCTCTTTACCGGTTTTATCGATTTCTCTCGGGATAATGACGTGTGGCAGTCACATAACGCCGCCGGCCTTTTCGACAGCGAGGGGCAGGTCACCGGCATTTACATCAAGGTGAATCTGCTTCCCTTCGGCGAACGGATCCCG
>Ga0307379_10011555_pt1 | contig 11578 bp, 7 predicted proteins | sample UN2MG_FD_202237 | JGI IMG/M metagenome (GOLD analysis project Ga0307379, IMG submission 202237) | Soil microbial communities from Risofladan, Vaasa, Finland - UN-2 | ecosystem: Environmental > Terrestrial > Soil > Coastal area > Acid sulfate soil | place: Finland: Risofladan, Vaasa | collected... | reverse complement strand
CTGTTCTTCCCTCTGGAACGACGCCTGATCAGCGTTAAACTGACGGTTCTGACGGTTCGTCTCCAGGCGATCGACTGCCTCGAAGCCTTGAAGGAATGCGTTTACTGGATTAGATGCCATAGTTGTTACATCGCAATGAGAAGCATGGCCGCTGAGGCTGCCATGGACATATTACCATTCGCAGCCGCAGCCCGCTGTTGGTCGTTCGCTATTCCTCGCTGCGCTGCGGCGTCAGCTGCTGACGACAGTCCAGACATCGCTGTGTTAGACACCCCGTTACCGATACCGACGATACCAGCCAGCAAGTTGGTACGCGTGTCGCTCAAAGTGCGCCGTGTGGTGTTCTCAGCCCGGCCCGCAGACTTGGCCAGAGTCATATCCTTACGTCTGTTCAACGCACCTTGCTCTTCAGCCGTCAGCGAACCGCCTGAGCGGCTGATGTTTCGGGACGCAGCTCCTGCTGATGCGTTCACAGCTGAGCGTGCTGTCGCACCAGCCTCGTCGCCCTGCGCTGAGAAGTCAGTATTCATGGCTTGCTTAATGACGTCGTCTTCAACGGCACGGTACGTGTTCTGGAAGTGCGCCCACTGTTCGCGTGTGACGCGCGCTGCGGTGGCGTCTGGGCTGTTCGTGACTGCGGTCGTCAGCCAGTTGCCCGTGCCCTGAGCACCCGAAGTAGCGGCGGGCGACGTAGCGCTACCGCCCGGTATTGGCGAGTTAGCGGGGTTGGCCAGTGCCAGAGTGTCGCGCACGAAGTTGGCCGGCGGAAGTCCGATAGTGCCTGGCATTACGATGCTCCCGGGAATGACCTGAGGTCATACGGATCGTACATTGTGTCAGGGCTGACAGCGCCACCCGGTGTGTAGTGCCTGGGCCGAGCGTTCAGTGGTACTTCATCAACTGCGTCGGCGTCAGCCTTAGACAGAGGTTTCTTCATTGTCAGCTTACGCGTCGCGGCGCCTGCGATCCCTGCCACAGCCTCAGCCATTGCGGCGTTACGCTCGTACTTAGCCTGTGAGTCAGCGATTGCCAGAGCTGTCGCACGCTGCGCTCCACGGCTCAGGTTAGCGGTAACGTCAGTGGCTACCTTACGTCCGAAGCCAGCGATCTTAAGCTTCTGCCCCTCGGAGTCCAGCTCGCCGCCAGTTACTGCCGCGCCCTGCGCCAAGCCTTTAGCTGTGCCCGCTGACTCAGCGTCAGCCGCTAGGCTGAACTTGGTCCTGCCGGAGTTAGCATCTCCGCCAGCTTGCTTGCCCTTGGATATAGTGTCACGGGCAAGCCCGGCGAACGATGCAGCGGTGTCCGCTGATGCCTCACCTTTCACCTGCGCTTTCTCGCCCGCAGTGAACTCCGCCTTCTTGATCAAGGCAGCTTCCGCTGGGCGGAACCGCGCCACGTAGTCGTTCCACTGCTGCGAAGAAACGTCTGCCAGCGCTCTTTCCGATGCTGTTGGCCCTACTTTAGCTGGTGCTCTCATCAACTAGTACTCTGTATTCAGTATAGACCACCTCAAGCTCTGGGCTTTTTGTCAGAGCGGGATGGTTCGACCTCGTAGTGACTGCCTTGTACCCTAAGTGTCTTGCCACCTCGATAAAACTCGGTAAGTACTTCTTTATCATGTTGCCGCCGGGTTTGAACGAATACGCTATCCAGATGAACAGCTCCCCCTCTCCGTTGAACTCGTCGATCGTCGGCCTGCATACTGCGAATCCGTCCTCAGTGACATACACCACAGATTCCTCGGCTTTGATGGACGCATACACATCCTCCACGCGCCAAGTACCAAGCTCCGGCCAGTCGAGTTTCATCGTCTCCAGGCAGGGCTTAATCGTATCCCAGACTTCGTTTAGGCTACTTGGCTCTAGCTTAATGGTTGTGGTCATGGGGCCTCAATTTATGTCCAGGTACCGTGCTGCGAGATTTGATCAATTCGTACTAATAAACCGGTGTAATCATTTACTGCTGCATCCGCATAGCCGAAATTCGGCGTGGAGGCTTTCAGCGAGGCTGATACCACCGCTACCTGACTGGTGGTCGTAGCGTTGGACGCGGCAGCAGCGCGGAGTCTGAAGGACAACGTGCTGAACGCTGCCTCGCGGGACACAAACACCTGGCTATGGAACGCAGAGACATGGTTAAGCGCAGCGGCGCCAGCGGCGTTGGTCTGCCGAATCGGTATGTAGTAAGCGTCTTTCCAACCCTCTGTGTTGTATTGGTACTGAAGGAACATAGCATGCATCTTCGCTGAGCCCGTTGCTTCCCCTGATATTTCTATCTGGCAACCAATATCGATCAGGATCATCTCAGAGTAGGTTCCCAGGCGCCCATACTCCTCGTTCGACCCTTCTTCGGGCCCAACGAACTGTATCGAGTTAGACAGCCAGCCGAAGTAGGTGCCTCCGCTGAAGATCGAGGTGCCGAAGTTGGTTGGCGAGAAGAAATTCATATGCTGCAGGGTGTTGATGTGTGCTTTCTTGCCGGAGTACACCCCGCCGGTGTAGTTGTTCGGGTACTGCGTCGCTATGCGGAATTGCTGGTTGTCGTTCGCCGGGGCAAAGAAACTCTGGTCGATCATACCTGCCTGGAGCAACCCTTTAACCACTACGCCGCCACTTGTATCTACGTAGAATTTACCGCCGGCAGCCCCTTTTACTCCCGAACCGAACCAGATAGGGAAGGCTGAACCAAGCTCAATCTCCACTCGGTTGGCTGCAGGCGACGGTGCGGTTCTGAACATGCCCGCCGTTATAACGCCGGCGTCAACAGCCAATGCGGAGAGCGTCGTTACGTTGATCTCGCGGGCACCGATGGAGTCAGCAACGATCGACGAGGCTCGTATGGTGCCGTCGACGATCAACTGGCCATTGATGCCCACCGTAGCTGCGCCGTTCACCAAGCCAACGCTGAACGGCACAATGTCATCCGCCGTATTGCTCGGCGAGACGATGAAGAACTGGTCGGCGCGGATGCCGAAGGCGGAGGTTGCTACGCCATTGACAACGTCCGCTGCCAGGCCGAAGCCGCTGACATACGGTATGCCGCCTGAGTTCAGTTCCACCTTCACTGCGTACAGTGCGTTCAGGTCGCCGACTGAGCTGGCTGTGACCGAAGCCTCGGTCTGTATGGCGGCGTAGCTGTCCGCCTCGGAGTTGATGCGTCGTACCTGCAAATCAGTGACGAAGGTGGTAGTGGTGGTGCTATCGCCATATGGCGAGCCATTGAAGTTCAGAAAACGTAGGTGTACGTATTCGCCATTAATGACTTTGAAGCCGTCGTACCACGTGGTGAGCGCACTTCTGTCTAAGCTGCCGTTGATACGTGCCTGCGGACATTTAGTCACGTCTACGTTAGAACCAAGAATGTAGTACGATACATCCAGCCATGTATTCGCACGGTCAGCGTTTTTGTAAATCAATGCGTAAGGATTACTGTTAGTGGACGCTGCCGGTACACCGTTAAGTATCTGCGTCACCGGCTGGAGCGTCGCGCTTATATTAGAGTTGTACGAATACAAACCAGCGTAGAACGAACCTGCGAGCGTAGGACGGTCATGGAAAACACTGAACCGCACCTCGACGATATCGTTTGGTCCGACTACGATGCGCTCACCGTCTGCGCGGAACACGTAGTCTTGGTTATTTGCCGCCGTCGTCACACGAGCCGCTACGCCAGTACGTCCGCCGACATCTGCGAATGACTGTATCTCAGCCGTGGTGTAGTTAGTGCCGTAGTTCTCGTTCAGCGTGGTAAGCGTATTCGTCATCGACGCATAGCCGCCGCCGACGCGTGCCAGCAGCTGCGTTAGGTCAGACGCGTGCGCCGTTAGTATTCCGTTGTTACTACTGACGTCTGTCTCTAAGACACCGATCGCAGCGGCATTAGCGACTACGCCATCTACCCCGTTAACCGTAGATTCCAGCGCTAAGATCGATGCTGTGTTGGCAGTGATTCCGGACGCGTTTGTAGTGACGTCTGTAGTCAATGCTGATACCGCAGCAGCGTTGGCTACTACACCTGTGTTGTTGTCATTAACCGATGACTCCAGCGCGGTGATTTGTGTAGCTTGTGCGGATACGCCGGCCTCGGTCGTTGTGACGCGTACGTCCAACGCACTGATTGCCTCGGACAACGCTGTGGTACTGAACTTAGCGATTATGATCCAGTCAATCTCGAACTGACCTGCTGCGTCAGACACCAGGTCGAGACGAATACCAGTGATGGTTGAACTTTCCCAGTCAGTGCCGCCCGCTGTCAGGTCTGACATGTCCCAGGTCAGCGTGACCCATTCGTTCAACGCCAGGACGGGGTCAGGGATAGTCTTGATGAACGAGCTGGACGCTGTGTGTCCACCCGTTGTGTAGGTAACGCTGCCCTCCCAGGTACCGCCGCCGATAGTCTGGCGTACCCGTGCCACTACCTGAGTAAAAATGCCGCCGCCGATACCAATGGTTGGACTGAGGAAGTATGGATCAGCACCAGTGGGCGTAAAAATAACCGAGCCTGTACCTGCGCCAGAGTGCGTTATCGTTGCGTTGCCAGCTGTGAAGCCCTCGACCGTAGTGAGAAACTCCCAGTCCTGACCACCCGAAGCGTCAAGTGCGCCGACGGCGGCTGTCAGGTTAAGGATGTCGGAAGCGTTCACTACGATGCTGGCGGCGTTACTGGCAACGTCTCCCTCAACGATTCCCAGATCCGACAGCAACGTGGTGATGCTGGTCTGTTGTGTAGCAAGCAACGACGCATTAGCGGTGATCGACGTGGTGTTACCGCTGATAGAGGTGGCAAGCCCTGTCGCGGTTGACTCTAACGACGTAGTACGTGAATCGATGGTAACGATGTCGCCCTCAGCTGCGGCGACTCGTGTCATCAACGAATCTTGCAAAGCGTCGACATCGATCAGGTCAATGCGAGCAGACAGCGCTGCGTCAAGATTGCTGGCAGAGATGTTGAGCTCGAACTCGAATGCAGAAGGGTCTATGCCAGTGGTGCCTACCGTACCGGCAGTGGCGTTGAACGCGGAGTAACTACCATCTGTGCCAACCGATCGCGCCCAGTAATAGAACGTTTTCAGCTCGCCGACGTAGTCAAGGTACAGCGGTGCCACCGTGGTACCTATCAACTGCGCTGTCGACAGGTTGTCGGTCAGCGACCGCCACACCTCGACGTGCTGCAGATTAACGGATGAATTAACCCACGTTAGCAGCAGCGCGAGGAACGTCTCTGCCGCTGCTAGATTAGTTGGCGGTCCAGCAGGACCTACGTTGTCGTCGCCACCTCCGCTACCAGGGGGGACGCCTATGACCTGCGGTCCCCCGCCTACGCCCGTACCCGTGACAGTGAAGCCACTAAGCCCCAGGTCACGATAGGTGACAGCTTTGTCCAGCGGATCGCCGCGCAGGCCATCAATGACTTCTACGCGTTCAATGATTGCATCGAACGTCCGCTGTAGTTTAGGGTCCTGGAGGCGGGTCTGCGGTATTCCCGCTTTGCGTGTTGGCCGTTGTGCCATTAACTATTTCTGCCTGCAATTCACGTACAAGCTCTGCCAACGGTATGAAATCAGTACCACTGAAAGTGAGCCGCTCGCTGAGTATGAAGTTAAGACCATTTTGCGCTATTCGCTTATCCATCGATTACCTGCACTGGAAAGGGTGAGTCCCAGTGAATGCCGTTGACATTAGCTGCGTCGTATAAGATCAAATCAAGCGTGTAATCATCACCTGCGACAGGTGGAATGCTCGCATTCTGCAGTTTGATTACTAGTATGCCTGTGACCGTGTCGGACACCTGAGCTGTTTGCGTAGTGAAGTCGAACGCATTCACGTTAGTGGTGCTATCGTAAGACACGACTGTACCATCTCCATCAGTTAGTTTCACAACCACCTTTGTCAGCGAAGCAGCGTCGACAGGTGCGCCATCAGCCGTCAAGCCCAGCTTGATAGCGTTGTCGCGGCTCAGGTAAATTTTTTCTTGTAGCGCCATAGCAGGCTCCTAATCTATCAAAGTTACTGTGGGGGTAGCTATAAACTCTACCCTATAGTCTATCGTGAGGCTAAGAATCTGCGAGAATCCGCTGCCTAGTGGGTTAGAGAACTCGAATGTTGGCGCAAAGCTGGTCAGTTGTAGTGCTCCCGTAAGCGGATCGGGTGTTTTACCCACCAAGCGTATGGGGGTTTTAGCCGCCAGCGAAAGCGCCTTCGCGGCGGGGAAGAAGGTAGTCCCGCGCTCGAACGTAGGCTGTAATCCTGTCAACGACAGCCTTGCTGGCAACAACCCCAGCTGCGGAGCAGCTGTAGCCACGACGATAGTTGCCGCAGCTACCGGCACCACGATACTGAGCCCTGCGTTGGCAGCAGCCGGCGTCAAAGACAACGTTCGCACAGCGGGTGCGCGTACCTTGCCCTGCACTTTTACTGGGGCGTACTTGCTCAGCAGCAGCGCCCGCTTGGCTACTGTGATCCACCTACTGGTGGTACGTACCGCTGTCGGAGCCTGCCCCTCGTACACTCCCTCAGCGGGCTGCCCGCCAATGCTGGTATTGGTAAACGTCTGTAGCAGCACTGCCTGCGGAACCATCTGCAGCCTGCGTCTGGCAGGCGACCTGGTCGTGTTCGCCGCTACTGCGATGGTGGGGGCGTCGCCGCTCAGCGCTATGCTCCCAACGGCCGGCAGCTCTATATTGTTCGTGATACGGGTGGGCGACTTACCGCTTAGCGACAGAGCTTTTAGCGACGGAAGCCGGAGGAAATTAACGATCCGCTTCGGCGTCTTGCGGCCCAGGATTAACGTTTCTTCACCGGGGTATTCCAGCGCAGTGCGGAAGAGTGTTGGTGTAGTAGTACTCAGCGCTACGGACCCAGCGCTGGGTGCTGCGATTGTTTCCTTACCAATCGTTGGTACGGTGGTAGCGAACGCTATCGAAGTAGCCGCCGGAGTAAATAGGAGTGGTGATTGCGGTACATAGGTGATGATCAGGTCGACTGCGTCGACGAACATCTCCGTATTACCCGAAGTATGAACATTACGTATTCGCAGCTGGAAGGTATCCAGCTGAGCCGCTGTCCATGGCACCGCTTGTCCATCAACAAACCCGTTTTGGTTAAGCGTATTGAATGCGAACAGCTGGTCTAAGAACGAGGCCGAACCCGTCTTTGTTATACCTATGACCGGCACTGATTCAATCAGCGCAGTTGTATTAATAGACCCAGGCGGTGCTGTTATGCCCGGCTGACGAAAGCGTACGAGGTATGTAACGGAAAGGACGGTGTCGCTAACTGTTAATACCGACGATGGCGGTTCGAAATCAAGAACGACTTCGTCTAGATCGATGCTCGACGAAATAGTTTGCCCATCAGCGGAGGCTACTGGCTCGTCAATGTTTGTGATGAACCCAGTAGGCCAACCAGAGTCCCAGCCATCGGGGTTAAACCGTACCTCTAATGGATTAAGGTATGACGGCGTAGGCCGCAGGCGAATGGCCTTTTTCGGGACGACATAGCTGGCATTCAGGGTTGGTGATTGTCCAGTTAATGCTAACGTACCTGCTGCCGGGCGCGCTTGGTGAAACCCTCCCGCGAAAACCAACGTCGGCGCTGCGCCACTCAATGCCAGAGCACCGACAGTCGGGGCCACAGTCTGCGCATTTACTGTGTAAGTAATGTCGAGGTCTATACAATCGATATACCAGGTTTCGGCAGATACTGAATCCTGCCTACTAGTGATCTTTACCTGCGCACCATCCAGCTGTGCCACAGTCCAGTCTGCGTCCCAACTAGCCTTTGTATAAAACCCATTCGACCAGAACGTCTGAAGCGGCGGCGGGCCACCGTCAAGTCCTTGGCTGACACTACCGATTAAAAGCTCGACATCGAAATGCGCGGGAACGGTAGCGTTAAGGACTCGCGCACGTATGGTGATGTCTACTGCAGTTACTGTATCGCCGTCTGTTAGTGCTGTAGTAGGACCAAAATCAAATATGACCACATCGTTGCGATTAGAGGTCTGGACACGTTGCCCGTCGGCATCAGCGATAGCCTCGTCGACATTAGTTATCAACCCCGTCGGCCAACCGGAATCCCACCCTGTAATATTTAGTTTTTCAGTTGCCATAGTCGTTTACGTACGGATACTAATGATCCTCCGCGTCGTTGTTAAGCAAACAAGCCTGCTGCGCGCTCCGCTGAATACAATCGTTTTATTCTGTAGCGTTGGGCTGTGTCCGGACAACGCCAGAGTGCCTGTAGCCACAGGAGCAGAACCAGAAACTGTTATAGATGGCGCAGCTGACGCCAATACTACGCTGGTTGCTCCAGGGAATACGAAGTAGTCTACTTCGTGCAGCAGCGTAACGCCTTGCCCACTAAGCACTAGCGACGCCGCAGCAGGCTGGTCCGTAAGCCCAACGTTAACGACTGGCGCTGCTGTCGAGAGCACCAATGTCGCAGCAGCTGGAGTTGCAACGTAGCTAAAGCCGAGCAGTGTTGTTGGCACCTTCCCGTTGAGACGACGTGCACGCGCCTCCGGCGTAACGGATCGACCGATGAATACGTCTTTGTTGGCCAGCGCCAACGCACCCGCAGGCGGGAGCGCCAGCTGTGTATCAGCGATGATGCTGAACGACTTGCCCGTCAGCACAACTGTGCCTGCAGCCGGCAACCTGATGTGGTTAACTACCGTCTCGGGAGCGTTACCACTGAGCGCCAGTGCGCCTGTCGTTGGTAGCACTACGGGGTTCTCGCCAAGACCGAATCCTGCGAGAACCAAATTAGCCGCAGCTGGGAAGAACACGGGCGATGAAGCGATCGACTGTGGTGCCCAGGTATCTAAGCTCAGCGACCTATCTGTAACGCTCGTTGTATTTTCGAACGCAACGTTCTTCATGGTAAGCGTAAGCAGCCTACCGGGGACCGTTATCAGTCTGCTCGGAGTCGTATCAACGAGCGTCGGCGCGAAGGCACTAAGCGCCAGCACTCCTTTCCCTGGAGTTGGCGAACTGAGTGCTACATTCGGTACATAGCCACGTAGCAGTAATCCAACCCCACGTGTTGGCGCAGTCGGCGCGAACACTAGAGCAGCGTTAGCTACTGCGATTTCTATCGGTGGGAACAGTGAGACTGTTTGACCATCAAGAGCAAGCGTAGCTGCTGCTGGCTGTACGACAGGAGAACTACCCCCCACTAATAGCGACTGTCCTGCCAGAGCAAGTGCACGCACTGCTGGAAGCGCTACATGGTTATCAGTACGTACTCTGACTGGTGTCTGTTCTGTTATGACCAGTGCACGTACTGCTGGGAGCGCTACATGGTTATCAGTACGTACTCTGACTGGCGTCTGTTCTGTGATGACCAGTGCGCGCACTGCTGGGAGCGCTACATGGTTATCAGTACGCACTCTGACTGGCGTCTGTTCTGTGATGACCAGTGCGCGTACTGCTGGGAGCGCTACATGGTTATCAGTACGTACTCTGACTGGCGTCTGTTCTGTGATGACCAGTGCGCGTACTGACGGAGCCGCTGAATGTGTAACATTGGCAGTTGGTGCTTGTCCTGCCAGAACCACCACGCCCGCTGCTGGTGATACACCGCCAGCCGATAGCAAGTCAGGAACTTTCCCTGCCAGAGCAAGTGCACGCGCTGCTGGAAGCGCTACATGGTTATCAGTACGTACTCTGACTGGCGTCTGTTCTGTGATGACCAGTGCGCGTACTGACGGAGCCGCCGACTGTATAACATTGGCAATAGGCGCTTGCCCCGCCAGAACCAACGCGCCTGCTGTTGGTGATATGCCGCCAGCCGATAGCAAGTCAGGAGCTTTGCCACTCAGTATCAGGCTTCGTACTGCCGGAGCCGCTGAATGCGTCAACATCACCAGCGGTACTTTGCCAGCCAGTGCCAGAGTGTCGATCGCTGGCGTTATGGAATCCGCGCGTCCGACAGTTGGTACTTTGCCGGATAGGAGCAACGCACGTACCGCGGACTCAATGGTGTAACTACGTTCGGCAGTAGGCGCCTGTCCTGCCAGGACCAGTGCGCCAGCTGCTGGCGTAGCAGCAAAGCTGAACTCATCAGTCGGTGCTTTGCCGGATAAGAGTAATGCACGTACTGCTGGCTCGATGGTGAAGCTGAACTCATCGGTTGGTGCCTTACCCGAGATAACCAGAGTACCTGCGGCAGGTAACGCTACGTGATGGTCGGTACGCACCCTGACTGGTAGCTGCTCTGTGATGACCAGCGCCCTGACATCAGGTAGTGCGACGTGGTTGTTTAACGACGCTACAACTGGCAGCTCACCTGTTAAGACCAGCGCGTCTGCGGCAGGTAACGCTACGTGATGGTCGGTACGCACCCTGACTGGTAGCTGCTCTGTGATGACCAGTGCGCGTACTGCTGGGAGCGCTACATGGTTATCAGTACGTACTCTGACTGGCGTCTGTTCTGCCAGAGCAAGTGCGCGTACTGCTGGCTCGATGGTATAGCTACGTTCAGCAGTAGGTGTTTGTTCCGTAATGACCAGTGCGCGTACTGCTGGCTCAATGGTGTAGCTGCGCTCGGCTGTTGGTGCATCAGTACTGAGCGCAAGCGTTCCGACTAAAGGTAGCTCTGTAAGATCGCCGCCGACGGTTACGTCGATCGTTGGCGCGAAGCCTTGTAGATGCAACCCACGTAGGGTAACGAGCCGCAGCTCTACGTACGGAGCAGTAATGGTATAGCTGCGTTCAGCAGTAGGCGTTTGTTCTGTGATGACCAGTGCACGGACATCAGGTAGCGCTACATGATCACCACCTCCGAGTGTGATCTCGAAGCCGCTGGAAGTATTCGCTGTAACAGCGAAAGTCATTACGGGCTACCTGCGGCCAGTGTTTCCTGTGAACGGCCTACGTTCGTACCATCATCAGCCGTGACGTACATTTCCTCAGTATTATCGAACCAATTGAAGGAGTACGCGCCATCGCCAGACCTGGACGTTTCTCTGACAGCTTCATTATCTGAAGCCCGATGTAGCACTAAATTCACCGTACCAGAGAATCCAGTAATACTATCGGCACAGGTGAACAGGATCGAGTGGTAGGTCATTACGACGCTGACCGAAGATGAATGCTGCTTTGATGCGTCGCACTTCCAACGTCGCCCAGTCTCTACGTTGAGGCGGGCGCGACCATCACGGGTCATGCCAGTGTCGCCAGTCCAGCGTATCAATGAACTCTCGTCGTGGCCGTAACCCCGGTGGATACCGATTTCGGGATCGCCTCCACCCGACAGTTCCAGCGCAGGCTCCCACAGTAGCCCGCCCTCACCAGCCGCGAGCCTTTCCACGCTGACGCTGTACCCGCCCCAACTAGCAGTGCCGGAGTCGAAAGCGCAGACTTCAACCCCAAGATCGTTGATGTAGTAATCGGTTTCAGGGATCGAAATCGTCTCGGTCGCACTCACGTAACTGCGATTGTTTGCCGCCGTGCCAGTCGGACTCACATTCCAATAGACCGTATGGTTGTGCGCGCCGACCCCATCGGTCGCTTTGCCGGAGTGATAGTTAATCATCCAGAAGCCGGACACCGAATTTCCCGGATCGGTCGTGTCGG
>Ga0307379_10011554_pt1 | contig 11579 bp, 8 predicted proteins | sample UN2MG_FD_202237 | JGI IMG/M metagenome (GOLD analysis project Ga0307379, IMG submission 202237) | Soil microbial communities from Risofladan, Vaasa, Finland - UN-2 | ecosystem: Environmental > Terrestrial > Soil > Coastal area > Acid sulfate soil | place: Finland: Risofladan, Vaasa | collected... | reverse complement strand
GCAACCTCCGTGGTTCATACACTCAACGCATACGCGTTCCTGATTATTGCCCGGCTCACAAGCCTAAACTCCACGTATAGCGTGCGCTGGTCAAAGCAGAGGTAATTAGGCCTGTACGCTGGCTGTGCTCACGGTGCCACGAACGCATCGGACTGGCAGGCAGGCACTTCCACGCCCTTGTATATGTGTGTGTTCTGCAGCGTGAATATATCGTCTTTGAGCAGGCCGGTATTGCGCGTCCTTTGAAACCGAACAGAACCGTCGTCGAACAAAACATTCTGCCCCCGCCGCTTATGATTGGGACTGTTAATGCTCAGCAAGTCCTTATCCAGCCTAAGCTCAAACGGCCCGGAATAATTCCCGGGCAGTCTTTCAAAAAGCGGGTTCAGGTCCGCTATCAGCACCCTTCGGCCGGGCGTGTCTGTTTGCAGCGAGCTGTCACATGGGATACGGAAACTGTAAGTTATATGTCCTCTGGCGGGGAAATCATTAAGATTTTGCAACTGTGTCGGCCCGAACCCAGTTGTTTGCCGATGCCTTACACCCGGACAGACAAAATCAGCAGGGTCAACATAACGGCCTTTCACCAATAGCCATACGTGTCGCGTATTGGACTGGTTTTCGTTGCCCTGATAGCCCACCTTCCACCAGGGTGAGCCGGCTGATGTAGCCACAGCCGGCATTTTACCGTCGTGGTCATTGGCGTATTGGGTTATACCCTGGAATATGCGGGCCAGCTGCATCTGGCACTGATGCTGCCAGTATTTTTGACGCGTAAGATTCAGCGCCGTAATCAGGATACTGCCTGCGACTACAAATACCGCTGCGGTGGCCAGTCTTCTGCCGATATCGGCCCAGACCCCCGTTTTAACGGCTGGCTCACGGCTTTGTTCGGCTGCCAGCAGGGCCTGGAGCTTGAGTTCACTTGAACGTGCCGCATTATTAAGCCGCCCTACCGTAACCTGTGCCAATTCTTCCGGACATTCCTCGTCCCCAAGGCTATCGAGGGGTAAAAGTGCTGATTTGAGCGTGGCGCAAATGTCAGCTGCCTGCTGGTTAGAACTTATTAACGCCTCCGCTCGGCGGGTTTGTTCTTTTGATGTCAGGCCTACGCAGTAATCAAATATCAGCTGTTTTTGCTGGTGATCCAATCCGGTCATCTACTGTCTTTACTCCTGACCGCGGTTTTCCAGTCCTTTGCGAACCGTCCAACGGCTGTATGTAGTCTGCTTTTTACCGTACCTATAGGTATACCGAGAATGTCAGCGATTTGTTTGTAAGAAAATCTGTTAAAATAAGCCAAAATCAGTATTTCTCTGAGGTTTTCGGGCATATCAGCTATCACTTGCCGTACCTGGCCGGCCGTTTCATCCTTTTCCAGATAATCGTAGGGTACTGTGCTGTCGGAAATTAGGGTATTGAACAGCTCATCGAAGCTCATTTCCTGCGAGTCAGCTACAGGTCCGATAGAAATGGCCGCTTTTCTTTGCTGTTTGCGCAAGGCATCTTTTGCCTTGTTGGCCGCTATGGTGAACAGCCACGGCCGCAGAGGTCGGCTCTTATCGAAACTTTCTCTGCTGGTGAACAGCTGAAGAAACGTCTCCTGAAAGACGTCTTCGATGAGGTCATGGTGGTTCAGGAAGCGTTTCAAAAACGTGTAAAGACCGTTTTTGTATCGGCTTACGATTTCCCGAAAAGCCGCTTCGTCGCCTTGCGCGTACCTTGTGAGAAGTTCGGCATCTGTTTTTTTGCTGAAAATATGCTTCATAACCCAGGATTTATTCTAAGTTATTTACAGACAGTTGAAAAGCTTTTTGTCTGCAGATTTGGCTACCCCCCCGCTGACCTGCCGGAAAGGTACAGCAAAGAACACACCTTAATAAATAGCAAAATAGTATTAAAAAGTCAAACTTTACATGGGTGTTGGCATGCTTTTTGTTTCCCGGCTGAATACCTGAATCTTTACGTTTTCCGACTTCGGGTTCTGTGAAAGACACCGTTGAACACCGCTTTGGCAAGTATATGTCAAGTCGGTTGGAGCAGCTGCAAAATACCTTTCTTGCCGATGGTTTCTAAAATTCGCTCCAGTTCCAGGCTGCTATTTCGGGCGGGTCGGTTCCCTGCGCCCGGATAAAATCCCTATGGTCCCGCAGTTTTTTTTCGTATTTGATGATTAATTGTTCGGCTGTTGCGGCAACGTGCCTGTTTTGCTCGGCCACCTTCTGGGCGGCCTGAATCACGAGATGGTATCTGCTTGTTCTGTTTCTTACGTGCATGTCAAAAGGCGTTGTTGTCGTACCCTCCTCACGATAGCCGTTAATATCAAAACGCGCGGTCTGCGGCCTTTCCCACAAGAGCTGTTTTACGGCTGCCGTATAACCGTGAAAATTAAATACAACCAGACAGTCCAGCGGAAAGATGCGCTGGAACTGTTTCTCGTCCAGGCCCGGCGGATACTTTTGCGGTATTCCAAGCACGGTAAGGCGCACAATGTTGACGACCCGGATGCGCCATTTGGGAACTTCGTTTCGCAGAATCTGTGCTGCTGCGATTGTTTCCATTGTCAGGCTGTCACCGCAGCAGGCAAGGATGATTTCCGGGTCCTCACCTTCGTTGGTACCGGCCCATCGCCAGATGCCGGCCCCCACACGACAATGCTCTACGGCATCATCCATAGACAGCCACTGGGGCATGGGCTGCTTGCCGGCTATAACCAGATTAATATAGTTTGTTTTTTGCAGGCAATGGTCAACCGTAGATATTAAACAGTTGGCGTCGGGCGGCAGATACACCCTGTAGGTATGTCCTTTTTTGGTCAGCAGATTATTGATAAAGCCGGGCCCCTGATGTGAATAGCCGTTGTGGTCCTGCCGCCAGCTTTCCGAAGTCAGGATGTAATTAAGCGAAGAGACAGGTTTTCGCCAGGGCACCTCCAGAGATGACTTCAGAAACTTTGCATACTGGTTCATCATGCCGTCCACTATCGGCAGAAATGCTTCGTAGCAGGGGAATAAACCGTGTCGGCCTGTCAGGAGATAACCCTGCAGCCAGCCCTGACAGCTGTGTTCGCTGAGCACCTCCAGCACTCTGCCATCAGGGCCGATGTTCTCGGAATTGGCAGGTACAAACCAGTTATACTGACGGCTGGTCTCCTGCAGCACCTGCCCCAGTCTGTTTGATTCGAGTTCGTCGGGACATACGATACGAAAATTCCTGTCCGGGTTGTTAAGCTGTACGACTTTTGCGAGGTATTTTCCGAGTTGTTCCATCGGGCTTGTGACGGTCCGCCCCGGGACTTTAATTTCTATTGCAAAGTCATACAGGCCGGGCAGATTGAGCGGTTTTCGGATAGTTCCGCCGTAGGCGTGAGGATTCAAAGCCATTCGCTGCTGTGCTGTTGGGCAGAGGTCGAGAATGTCTTCAGTTGGTCGTGCCTGTTCATCGAACAGTTCCCGTGGTCGATACGACCTTAGCCAGTTTTCAACGGCCTTCAACTGTGTGTGGCTGGTTTTCAGGTCTTTTGCCGGGACCTGATGCGACCTGAATGAACCCTCTATGGGCTTTCCGTCGATTAGCTTTGGGCCGGTCATACCCTTGGGGGTGCGAAGGATAATCATAGGCCAAAACAGCCGTTCGGGAATACGGCCCGACCGGCAGCTTTGCCGAATGCCGCATATCTGCTGATAGGCCCAAAACACCGCATCATGTAAATCACAATGCAGGCTGTCACTGTTATCGACTATCCTCACGAGGTATCCGTAGCCTTTGAAAAGCTCATTGAGGTTGTCACTGGTCATCGAAGCAAAGATGGTGGGATTGGCGATTTTGAAGCTGTTGAGGTGCAGAATCGGCAGCACGGCCCCGTCGGTAACAGGATTGAGGAACTTTGCATTATGCCAGGCTGTGGCTGTCGGGCCGGTTTCGGCCTCACCGTCGCCGACTATACAGGCGACAATCAAATCGGGATTGTCCAGGGCGGCACCAAAAGCCGTGGGTAAGGCATAACCAAGCTCGCCGCCTTCGTGAATCACGCCGGGAAGGCCTGGATACAGGTGGCTTGGGAAACCTTCCGGCCAGGAAAAATTCCGAATGAATTTTCCCAGGCCGATGCGGTCCTGAGTAAATTCGGGGAAAAAATCCGTAATCGTACCTTCAAGGTACATATTAGCCAAATTGGCGGCTGAGCCGTGGCCGGGACCGGTGATTAATAATATACTTGCGTTCGTGCGAAGGATTAAATTGTTCAGATGCATATAAATCAGATTGATGCCGGGACAGGTTCCCCAGTGACCCAGCAGTCTGCTTTTTATATGGTCGGGCCTCAAAGGCTCTTCAAGCAGAAAGTTGTCCTTAAGATAGATTTGAGCGGCGGCCAGGTAATTCACCGCCCGCTGGTATCGTTCCATTGCCGATAACGTGGCGGAGTCAGGTTTTTCCATTTGCACATCAATTGCTTCTTCAATACCAATAGAATTCATTTTATTGCCTCGCTTTATTCAAAATAAGCCTTTAAGACGTATTGCTGCATCATGCGGTGGGTATTAAAAAACGAGCCGTTCAAAGCGATACAGTGCAGCATTATGTTACGGAACTTTGCCGGATTTTTATAAAACATGGGAATGATAACTTTCTGGAGTTTATCGTATAAAGCAGCCGCATCGGCGGCGCTGTCTCGCCGGGGCTGGTTATCCTGCTGATATTCGCCGATTGCCCAGCCGGTAATGCCTTCGATACAGCCTTCTATCCACCAGCCATCCAGTATGCTCAGTGAAGGAACGCCGTTCAGGGCCGCCTTCATGCCGCTTGTGCCTGAAGCCTCAAGAGGCGGCTGCGGGGTGTTAAGCCATATATCCACGCCTGAAGTGATAAGTTTGCCCAGCTCAATGTCGTAATTTTCCAGGTAGGCAGCCTTTATCTGTGGTCTGCAGGAATGTATGTGCTGAAAAATTCTGCCGATAATTTCCTTTCCTGTCTGGTCGTTCGGGTGGGCCTTGCCGGCAAAAATCAGCTGGAAGGACCCGGTTTTGGAGGCGATCGATTTTAACCTTTCGCAATCGGTAAAAACCAGGTCAGGGCGTTTATAGGCGGTCGTTCGTCTTGCGAATCCGAGGGTCAGCAAATCCAGGTCAAGGCCGGTATTTGTTTCTCGATTGGCGTATTGAATCAAATGGCGCTTAGCCTCGATGTGGGCCTTCCAGATATGGTCGGCAGGAATAGTCAGAGCGTATCTTAAACTGAAGTTGTCCTCCCGCCAGCCCGGTATATATTGGTCGAACATTTCGGCAAAAGGCTCTGATACCCATCTTGCGGCATGAACGCCGTTTGTTATCGAATCAATGATATAGGGCGCATAAATATGCTGTGAGGTTTCGCCGTGTTTTTTTGCTACCCCGTTTACATAATGGCTCAGGGCCAGTGCAAGGTAGGTCATATTGAAGGTCTCATCACAGCAGTAAACATCTTTTAACTGAAAAGCCCGCCAGTCTCCGAGAGCCTTGCGAACCATATCCATCGGGAACTGGTCGTGGCCGGCCGCCACCGGCGTATGGGTGGTAAAGACACATTTTTTCCTGACTTCTTCGATGTCCTCCATGCTTACGGTTTCTTTGTTTGCCCTGCCGGCGGATTCTTCCAGCAGCTCCAGGGTTAAAAAACCGCTATGGCCCTCGTTCATATGGTATCGTTCGATTTGGTTATATCCCATTGCCCGCAGCATCCGCACCCCGCCGATACCGAGGACAATTTCCTGGCAAAGCCGATAATACAAATCACCGCCGTAAAGCCAGTGGGTAAGAGTCCTGTCCTGTTCGTGGTTTTCGGGTGTGTCGGTATCGAGAAAATAAACCGGCACCGTAAATTTCGTCGGACTTTTTACCTTGTATTTCCAGGCCCTTATCCGAACGTCCCTTCCGTTTATGGACACGGTTGCCGTCTGCTCCATTTGTTCGAGAAAATCATCCACCACCCACTCCACCGGTTCTTCCGTCTGCCGGCCTTCGGAATCCAGTCTCTGGTAAAAATACCCGTCTCGGTGCAGCAGTGTCACGGCAACCATGGGGACCTTCAGCTCGGCTGCAGAACGAATGGTATCTCCGGCCAGGATGCCCAGGCCTCCGCTGTAAGTGGGCATTGCGGCATCAAGGCCGATTTCCATCGAGAAGTACGCTATTTTCCTGTTCTTGTCCACGTTTGTCACTTTTGTGCAGCGCCGTTTTCGAAAAGCTGTCTGAACATATTAAAGGTCTGTTCGGGTATCTGTCCCTCATTGGCGACGATATTGCGAAAAAACTCCACCGCCGCCTGCTTGATATCCGTCAGCGGCTCCTTGGTAATAAGCTTTGCCGTGGGGTCCGACCAATGTCCCTTTATATGGAGCCTTGTGAGTTTGTCCTGCAAATCCACAAGATGCCCGGCAAGGGGGACAGCCCTGATGATGTCTTTTACCCCGTCAAGCTCAGCGGTTACCACATAAAAGTCAAGCTGTCCGGTCTGAACATTCACCGTACCACCCTGCTCGGCTCGAAGGGCACCTAAAGCGCTTGCTGCCTGTGCGGTATTAATAGTGAACAAAGGTCCTGACATGCTGAACGTGGCCGCAACATCAGCATTGGCATCGGGCCGGCTGACTGCCAGGCCGATAAATTGGAATATCTTCGGTATTACAACAAATCCGCCCATTCCGGTATCATTGAGGATGACCAGTCCCTGTCCTCGTAAACTGCTGATGTCCGTGCCGGCCATGGTAAAACTTGAATGAAACGAACCTGTGCCTTTCGCTATCTTTTTTTGCCGGCCCAGCACAGATGCCAGTTGAGCCAGGTCTATTTCTGCTGCCGATAAATGGCCGCCGATTCTGACAGGCTGTGGCCTGACATTTTCCATAAAAAGGTCTGCTTCAACAAAGCCGCTGCAGACATTTGCTTTTAAGCTGTTGACATCAATTCGCCCGTAGCCGCACGTGGCCGAAGCGTCGAAATCACGGACTACTACCTGGTTCGCCGAAAGAATATTCCAGCTGTTCAGATTGATGGTTCCCGACAGCTGCAAAGCTGCGGCCTGGTTCAGAATGCCGGACAGAGAAAGGGCGGCTTTGAGCCGACCGTCGGCTTTATAAGTTTCAGGGACATTCATTAAAGCCAGAATCACGTCCATTTGCGCATTCGTAAATCTCCGGTCAATATCGAAGTCAAGATTCGCCTGCATATCTGCGGGATTTATCCGACCGGTCAGCCGAAATACCTGATTCGGCTCAGAGACAGCCTGTGTCAACCTGACGTCGTAGAACCGGTCTTTTTTTTCAGCGTTCAGGTTCAGAGTGCATGTTATTTTTGATTTGTTGTCTCTTTCAATGTTTATCAAGGCTTCGTTAATCAGAACCCTTGTTATATCAAGCTGTCCCTTGCGCATATCTACCTGCCGCTTAAGTTCCTGTAGTTTTATGGGGTGCGTTATGCTGTGGTTTGCAAGATAAGCGTTTACTCTTAACTTTCCGACCTCTAACCGGCTGACTTTAGGACGCAGGCGTATTAAATCTTCTATCCCGACTTTGATAAAATCCGTGGACAACCATTCACGTTTTTGCCCATCACAGAGAGATATTTGCCGAATTACAGATGGTTGAAAGTAATTGAATTGGACCTTATCAACAGCGACAGGGCCGTCCCAGAACTGCTCCAACAGTGATGTAATTTTACCAGCGGCAATTACGGGTATCAGCCAGAATTTGGCTATCAGGGCTGATATCAGCACAACACCAATAACTGCCGGCGTTATATACACAAGCCGTTTTGCTGTTCTGTGTTTTTGCGACACGATTAAATGATTCCGCTTTTTGGCCTTATGCGGCAAATTAGAAGAAGATGCGCCCGTGTAAACTTCACGGCCAGCGCAAACCCGCCCCTGAAACTGCCTTCCAATTGCCGGCGAAAGCAGGTAGTTACTGGCCCTTGATTTTTACTTTAACAGGTTTGGCTTTTTCGGTCTTCGGCAGGGTTAAGGTAAGCACACCATCCCTGCACACGGCCTCGATATTGTCCGGGTCAACATCGCCTGCCAGACTAAGGTCCCGCCTGAAGCTTCCGTACGACCTTTCAATGTGGTAATAGCCTTTTTCCTCCTTTTCTTCTTCCTGTTTTTTCTCACCGCTGATTGTCAGCATATTTCCGTGTACGGAAATATCGATGTCACCGGCTTTGCATCCAGGCACCTCGGCCTTTACCACAAACCTGTCGTCTTTCTCGGCGATGTCGATGGCGGGCCAGCGACCGCCTCGCCATAAAGGCATCTCCCAGGGCTCAAAGAAACTTCTGACCAAATCGTCCATCTCTTCGTGAAGCCTGGCAAGCTCTCCTGTACCTCGTTCCCGTTTTCTTACCGGTAAAAGTGTCATAATACTGCCCCCTTTCTGATGGGTATTAAAGACTCAGACGATACACCCTTCTATAATAATGCCGCAACACGCCGGCGGCTGTTGTTGACTCCGAAAGTATTTTAGAGCGGAAAAGTTCGACAGGTATCGGGGAAAACACAGTTTTTGTTATAGGAAGAACCCCTGCCAGTTGTGGCCTGGTACGCCCGGCCCCGGCGCCCGACAGCAAGTCTGCGGATTAAAGCCGTTTCACTTACCCGTATCATCTTTCAACACGTACCTTTTCGGCTGTTGATGATTTCAAGCGAGCTGCGTGCGATAGCCAGTTCCTCATCTGTCGCAATCCGCATTGCGCAAACTTCGGAATTGTTTTCGGAAAAAACGGTTTGGTTTTTCAGGTTCCGTGCTTTATTGATACGCAGGTGCAGAAACTCGAAAGTTTCCAAAATTCTTTCACGCAGATACGGGCTGTTTTGGCCGATGCCGGCGGTGAACACAATTATATCCACACCGTTCATGGCTGCTGTGTATGAACCGATGTATTTCTGTATGCGGTATATGAAGACCTCAATTGCGTTTCGCGCAGCGGTGTTGCCTTTTTTAACAAGCTCCAGGATGTCCCGGATGTCGCTTTTGCCGCACAGCCCCAGCAGCCCGCTTTTTTTGTTCAGTAATTCACCCATTTGTTTTGTATCAAACCCCAGCGTATCCTGCAGATACAACAAAACACCGGCATCAATGTCTCCGCAGCGAGTGGCCATAACAAGGCCCTCCAGAGGCGTCATACCCATCGATGTATCGATACACCTGCCGTTTTCGAACGCTGAAACAGAAGACCCGTTGCCGAGATGACATGTGATTATTTTCAGGTTTTCAAAGGGCCGGTTTATGATTTTCGCGGCTTCGGCAGCCACATACCCGTGACTGATGCCCTGGAAGCCGTATCTGTGGATGCCGTACCTTCGGTAAAATTTTTCTGCCAGTCCGTAAAGATAAGATTTGGCGGGTAATGTACGATAAATGCCAGTATCGAATACGGCCACGTTCGGTATGCCCGGCAGCATTTTTCGGCAAATCTCTATGCCGGCCAGGTTCAGGTGATTATGCAAGGGTGCAAATCGGGCGTTTGCGCGAATGGCCCTTATAACCTGTTTATCTATTAAAACCGGTTGTCTGTATTTAGCGCCGCCATGAACGACCCTGTGGCCGATGCAGCCAATCAGGCCCAAATCCGACACGTGCGGGTCCTTGTCGTTTTGCAGTATTTCAAATACGTATTTAATCGCCGTGCCGTGGTCTTTGAAAGTTTTTGAAATAATCCGGGGCTTTCGGCGAGCGAAACGGACATATATCTGCCCGCGGCGCAATCCGATTCTTTCAGCTAAACCCTCACCAAGCAACTGTAAGTTTTTGTCCGTGCGGTAGAGCTTGTATTTGACGCTGCTGGAACCGCAATTGACAGCGAGTATGTTCATGTTCACACCTGCCTATTAAGAAGGCAACGTATCCGGCGTATAAAGCAAGCAGTGCTGTTGGTTGAGGTATTTTGGCTTTTTTATAACCAGCGCAAAGCCGACAATCATTAGAACACAGGTCAGCACAATACGCTCCTTTTGCACAACTGATTTGTTTATTGTATTTGTCCGGCTATGAAACCGGCCCCCTGATAATGCCTGATGTTTGCCGCGAAATCAAATCGGGGCGACAGGACTTGAACCTGCGACCTCTTGACCCCCAGTCAAGCGCGCTAGCCAAACTGCGCCACGCCCCGATTTACTTACCCTATTGTAATATAACAAACCAGCCAACACAAACCCTTTTTTTACCTCAAAACCGACAAGCTCTTTGCTGGCAGGGCTGCTTAAAGACCCCAAGCCAGGAGTTGCGCTTTTATATGCGCCGCCCCCTGTCGGCTGTCCGGCAGCGGTCTCTGTGCAAAAAAAACGTGTTACTGTAAGGCCCGGGCCTATAGCACAAGACAGGGACAGCGGCTTTTTACAGCGAAGAGTCCAATAATCAGGGATAATTGCGGTATGAGCGGCGATTTTTCGCTTGCATAAACAGCGACAATCAATTATTATACAATTAAGGAGTGTTGTTATTTGTCCCGACATTCCCGCATTAATCGGCCTGACAAGGCCGAATGTATTTTAATGGTACCGGAGGATGGAGTAATGCGCAGAAGCTCAATTCTTGTGGTCTGTCTTTTTTTCCTGGGGGCGGCAAATGGTGAGGTGCTCGGCTATACCGGCCAGAATGATTACGTTATCGTCATTGGCCAGCCCGTTATAGACGGCGTTATAAACCCGGGTGAGTGGGATTCGGCCCAGTGGATAGAGATGAATGTCATCTATGCCGGCGGCCCCCCAGACGATTTGTCCGAGGCCAAATGGGCGGCAATGTGGAGCCCCAGCACTAATCTTGTGTATGTGGTAGTAACCGGCAGGGATACCAGCCATAACTTCCATAATTACGTAAGCTGGAATACGCAGGACGACGTTGAAATCTATGTTGACCCCGGCAATCTTGACACCTACCAGTATGACCGGGATGGCCAGCGTTATGCCCAGCACTACTTTATAGGCCCCGACGGCACCGGCGGCCAGTGGTCTTATATCGGTAACCAGTCTGCTGATAGTGTCCTGCCTGCAAGCGGCTATGCAGCAGGGGTAAACGGCGAAATCATAACTTATGAATGTGCAATAAAACCATACTCCGACCTTAACCTTGCCAGTCCGGGTACTTCGCCTGTTTTGACGCTCGAGCTTGGCCAGGTAATCGGGTTGGATATCTGTATGGTTACCTCCGACGGCAGCGCCACACTTTTCTTGTGCGAAAACGGCGAGATTAGTAAGTTTATGGATGCCGGTCAGCTTCTCGACCTTACTTTAGTGGAAACCCTGCCGTCTAATGGTTTTGCCGATAATGAGGACCCGGCCCACGGCCGGGCGTATGTTCCTGCTGATGTAGTTCTTGGCTGGAGCAGCGGGCCCTATGCTGTTTACCACGATGTTTATTTGGGCACCGACCCGCAGCAGGTGGCCGATGCCAACACCTCTGATTTGACGGGGATATACCGGCAACGACAAAGTGCCGATGCCAATACCTACGACACAAACGACTATGCGCCCGCAGGTCTGGAACCGGCTCAAACTTACTATTGGCGAATCGATGAGGTCAATGATGCCGACCCGAACAGTCCGTGGAAGGG
>Ga0307379_10011553_pt1 | contig 11579 bp, 10 predicted proteins | sample UN2MG_FD_202237 | JGI IMG/M metagenome (GOLD analysis project Ga0307379, IMG submission 202237) | Soil microbial communities from Risofladan, Vaasa, Finland - UN-2 | ecosystem: Environmental > Terrestrial > Soil > Coastal area > Acid sulfate soil | place: Finland: Risofladan, Vaasa | collected... | reverse complement strand
AGAAGCCCATGGATATGAAGACAAACGAACAATCAGGCGCGGAGAGTTCCTCGAAGGACGCCTTCGAGGCCAACAAGGACCGTGCGCAAAGCTGGTTCGAGCATTTGCGCGATTCCATGCTGGAGGCGCTCGAGGCCGTGGAGGACGCGGCCGAAGGCCTGCCCGGCTGCGACGGCAAGGAGGCCGGCCGCTTCACCCGCAAACCCTGGACCCGCGAAGACGGCGGCGGCGGCGTCATGTCGTTGATGTCGGGCCGCGTGTTCGAGAAGGTCGGCTGCCACACCTCAACGGTGCACGGCGAATTCCCGAAGGAGTTCGCCAAGCAGATCCCCGGCGCCGACGAGGACCCGCGCTTCTGGGCTTCCGGCATGTCTTTTATCGCCCATCCCACCAATCCCCACGCCCCCACCGGCCACATGAACACCCGCATGGTGGTGACGTCCAAGGGCTGGTTCGGCGGCGGCGGCGACCTCACCCCGGTGCTCAACCGCCGACGCACCCAGGACGATCCGGACGCGCAAGCCTTCCATGCCGCCATGAAGGCCACTTGCGCGGGCCAGCCTTCCGCCGACTACGACCGCTTCAAAATCTGGTGCGACGAGTATTTCTTCCTGCCCCACCGCAACGAGCCGCGCGGCATCGGCGGCATCTTCTACGACTATCTCGATACGGGAGACTGGGAGGCCGACTTCGCTTTCACCCAAGAAGTCGGCAAGGCCTTCGTCGGGACCTATCCGGAGCTTGTCCGCCGCAATATCGCGACCCCCTGGACCGACGAAGACCGGCAGGAGCAGCTCATCCGCCGCGGCCGCTATGTGGAGTACAACCTGCTCTACGACCGGGGCACGCTGTTCGGCCTGAAAACCGGCGGCAATGTCGAGGCAATCCTCTCCTCCATGCCGCCTTTGGTGATGTTTCCTTAAACCCCCTACCCCCGCACGCCGGCATACATCATGGGCGGGGTCGCGGTGGCGGTGGTTTGCAGCGACACGGCGCCGGTGCGGCTGTCGAGGCTGGGCGCGTCATAGGCCAGGCGGGCTATGAGGATGGCCAGGGCCGTCAGCAGCAAAACCATCACGATCTTCCACATTTTCCGTCTCCCTTCGCTCGGTACAGGCGCGCGTTCCGCGCGTCCTGATGCCTGGTTTAGGGAGTGGCGGCTGAACCGTGCCTGAGGCAGCCGTTCATCTGCCGTTTAGGTTGGGCTTGAGGGGGAGAGTTCACGCTTGCCAAGGCCCTGGCCTTCCCCCATTCTTCTTGCCACCGGGCGCCCAAGGCTTTGGGCGCGGACTTGGACGACGGCAAAGTGCATATCGCGGCTCTACAGCACGACGACCTTTCCCTGACATCTCAAGACGACGAGGATACCTCCGCGCGCGGAGTGTGGCCTGCGGCCCGTTATGTGAAACTTGAAACGGGAAAGGATTCCCTCAAATGTCACGTGTGAACGGCACTGTGAAATTCTTCAATCATTCTCGTGGGTTCGGCTTCATCCAGCCGGACGACGGCGGCAAGGACGTGTTCGTCCATGCCTCCGCGCTTGAGCGCTCCGGCGTTCCCGCCCTGAACGAGGGCGACAAGGTCTCCTTCGAGATCGAGGACGACCGCCGCGGCCGTGGCAAGCAGGCCGCCAACGTGCAGCTCGGGTAAATCCGCGCCTCAAACACCGACTTTCGAAGCCGCCGGGCGCCCGCGTCCGGCGGCTTTTTTATGCGCCGATTTCTGCGCTGAAAAATTTCACGAAAGCGTCAAAATCCGTTCAGACCTGGTTCATCTTAACGGCCCTAAATTGCCGTAAAGCGGGGGGACAACGCATTCACCCTATCCCTGGGACACCCTCCACCCGCGAGCACGATTTTTGCGGGGATTTCGGCTTAAGGAACGCGAGACATGGGCAAGACTACCTTAACAGCACTGGTTGCTGCTGCGCTGGTCGGACTGAGCGTCCTGACCATGGCCGCCCCGGCTGAAGCCGGCCGCGGCTACGGCCATCACGGCGGTGGCGGCGGCCGTTACGTTCAGAACAACTACTACCGCGGTGGCGGTGGTGGTAACGCGCTCGGCGCCGGCCTGATCGGCTTCGGCGTCGGCGCCATCGTCGGCAGCGCGCTGACGCCACGCGAGGTCTATGTGGCTCCGCCGCCTCCGCCGCCGGCGCGGGCCTATTACGCCCCGGCCGCCTACGGGCCGACGCCCTGGTCGCCGGACTGGTACAGCTACTGCTATTCGCGCTATCGGAGCTTCAACCCGAATACCGGCACGTTCATCGGCTACGACGGCTACGAGCGTTTCTGCCGCTAGAGAGCCGAGAGACGACCTAGAGTGGCCTGCCAGACTGGCCTAACCGGTCTGGCGGGCCCCTTTTTGACGGGTAATTTTCCGGTGCAGGGGGAACCTAGCTGTCTGCGCGGGACAATTCGAACGTGGACTTTCCCGCAAGAACTCTGTGCTCAGCTGAGTACGGCAAATCGCAAAGGCCGCCGCCGAGATGCAGGTGATGCCAGAGCTGAGTAGCCACCACGCCGCCCAACCCCAAGCTCGCGAAGGTGCCGAGCTTGCCGCCTTCGCCCCTCGCAAGCAGCTCGCAGTCTCGCCGCACGCGTTCCACGTCGAAATAGCCTGTCCGTGCCAAGGACTCTGGGCTAATCAGATCGCGCACGAAACTGGGCGGGCTCGACAGGAACGTCTCGGCCAGCGGTGCCCTGAACATGGCTTTGCGCCGCTGCGCCACCGCCTCTGGCAGCAGACGCGCAGCCGCCTGCCGCAACAAATATTTGTCCTTCAGCCCACGCCGGAGCTTGAAGCGTGGATGGATGCGCGCAGCGAAGGAGATCACCTCCTCGTCGAGGAATGGGTAGCGCGTCTCAACGCTGTTCGCCATGGCGACGCGGTCACCTTTTTGGCTCAGCAGAAGGCCGGGGAGGTGCACCTTGTAACCGAGATACAGCGAGCGGTTCAGCGGGTGCCAGCGGCGCAAGCGGTCGAGGTCGAGCGCTAAGTCCTGATATGAGACGAATGAGCCAAGCATCTCTTTGAGGTCTTGGCTGTAATAGAGGCCACGCGACGTCGCCACGAGATTGTACATCACCGACTGGGCGTGAGGCCCAGCGATAAGGCTATCGATGCGAGCGAAATCGCCGAAGCTCAAATTCGGCGCCGCCCATTTCCGCGCGACCCTGCTGATTCCCGTGCTCGGGCGAAAGCTGTCGCCGATATCGAGGGTGCGCACAATCCCCCTCATCTTGAACCAGACATACCCTGCGAAACCCTCATCCGCGCCCTCGCCGGTCAACACCGCCTTGAAGCCCTGACCATGCACCTCCTGCGACAGAGCCAACAGCGCAGCGCAAGAGGTATCGAGCACCGGGCTCTCAGCCGCGCGAATCAGCTCCGCATATCTGTCGGCGATGAAAGCGGGTCCGGCTTCCACCACCGTGGCGACGCCCCCGATATGGCGTGCCGCCTGGGCGGCGTTCTCCTCCTCGTCGAACGCTGGGTCAGGCACCTTGACCGTGAAGCTCGGGAGTGGCCGGCCGCTCACCTTCGCAGCCATGGCGAGCACATAGGCCGAATCGACGCCCCCGCTGAGATAGCCGGCCACTGGAACGTCGGCCCTGAGCCTGACCTCGACCGCCCTTTGGAATTTCGCCTCGAACTCATCGATCAGGAGGGATTCGTCGGCGGGATCGTCCTCGTCGCCCCAATCGGGAAAATCGAAATCCCAATAACGCCGTTCGACGACCTCAGCTGCCTTACCGTCACTCCGGAAGGCGATGCGAAGATAGTGCCCCGGCAAGATCGATTGCACGCCTTCGAACACGGTGCGGCGTGAGCTCAACGCAAAAAAAGTAAACAAATGGTCGAGCCCTTTGACATCCGCCACGGGCGAGACCGCGCCGGAGGCTATGAGCGCCTTGATCTCAGAGCCGAAATAGACGGAGTTCCCTTGCTGCGACCAGAACAGCGGGCAGATGCCAACCCGATCCCGCGCGAGCAGCACGAGCTTCCTGGTAAAGTCGATAAGCACGAGGGCGAATTGACCCTTCAAATGCTCGAACAGATTCTCGCCGTGCTCCTCATAGAGATGCACGATCAGCTCGCAATCACTGTCGGTTCGGAACACATGACCCCGGGCCTGTAGCTCAGCCTTTCGCTCCGTGTAATCGAACAACTCGCCATTGCAGAGGACCGCGATGGTGCGGTCCTCGTTGAAGATGGGCTGCTGACCGTTCGCCACTCCGACGATGCTGAGACGCCGATGGGAGACCCCAATTCCCGGCGCGAAGAGGGTGCCGGAATCATCCGGGCCGCGATGGAACAGCACCGCGCCCATGCGCGCGACCAAGGCCCGATCGGGTTCTCGTCGACCGGTAAGGTCGATCACACCTGCCAAGCCGCACATATTGCCTCGCTAGAAATTCACTAGGAATAGGGGTGGGCGCCCGATTTATATGACCGTAGGGGCCCCGAACTTAAGGCTTCTTAGGGAGCCAACGATCTCCGCTTGCCGCACCGAATGGGACAAGGTGACATCGCCACTACGAGCCGACGATAAACCCTAGTCCCATTTCCACCACCCTCGTCGTGCGCCATGCTCGGGCGAAAGGTGTTGCCGAAATCGAGCACGGGCGCAAGTTTCATGATCTCGAACCAGACATAGCCCTGGCCGGCTTTCCCCGGATGACGCGCAGATTTGCTGCGACGCTTGCCGATGGATCGCAGCCGACTATCAGCGGCTGAATAGCGCTCAGCCCATCGCACAGACGACGCTTCAGGCGTGGCGGGCGACCCGAACGAATCCCCACGTCGTCTCCACCGAAAAGAGAGGGACAAGTCGCCGCATGGCCGAACCACCAGTTCGTTCGCCCCCCACTGGACATTGCCATCCAATTTGGCTACCGAAAAAGAATGGCTACTTGGCGAAATCTCAAGCCCTCAGAATTGACACGCCCGACCAAATGCCCGGCTCTCCCGCGAGTCGTGGAAGCAGACGGGCAGCAATCTCTGGCGGATCTCCGCGCCTTTGTGACCGCCGAACGCGCGCCACTTCGGGATGAAATGATGAAGCGCGGCGGCTTTCTCCTGCGCGGGTTTGAGGTGAACGACCCGGACAGCTTCGCGGACATCATCGGGGCACTCGGTTACCAGCCCGAGGCGGAGAACCGGTTCGACACCAGCCCGCGAAGCAAGGTGGCCGAAAGCGTATACACCTCGACCGACACCCCCGACGCATACCCAATCCTCGCCCACAATGAGAACAGCTTCCTAAACGAACGACCCCGCATGATTTCGTTCTTTTGTTTGGTCGAACCCGTGCGCCATGGCGAAACGCCGCTGTTTGACTCGCGCGCGGCGGCGAGCACCCTCGACCCCAACGTTCGGGCGAAACTGCAGGAAAAGAAGGTCTGTTATCGGCGACGTTTTCCGAAAAAGCGCCCGGGCTGGGCGCCGATAATAAACCGGACATGGGACGAGGCTTTCGGAACCTCCGACCGCGATGAGATCGAGGCCATGGTGACGGCGCAGGGAATGGTCTGTCAGTGGCATCCGGACGGGCGCATCCTACACACTGAAAACGTCGTCGATCCGCTGCCCCGTCATCCTGAAACGAGTGAACAGTGCCTCAACCTTCAGGCCTTTCACCGGACCAGTATCCTTAAGGATCTCGACGAAGTCAGACCGCGCCAGAATGGGCTCCATAACGCCTCTCTAAAAATGGGCCTCAGGTTGCTTTACGCCCTCGACGTTATGCCGGTCCAAATTCTTTACGGCGACGGAACGCCCATTTCCCCCGATGAGATGATCGAAATCCGCCGCACCACATGGGATCACTCGGTTCTATTCCGGTGGAAAAAAGGCGATGTTCTCGTGCTCGACAACATCCTGACGGGGCACGGCCGGATGAACGTCGAAGGTCCGCGCAAGATTCTTGCCTCTTTCGCCGATCCGGTTACATTTCCGGTGTAAGGACCGAGAAGGAGAGCCTCTCCGGCATCACGATTGTTTCAGCCTTCGGACACGGGCATGCGGAGCAACGTCTCGACTGGCGAGTTGAAGGTCATGAGCAAGATGACCAATGCGTTGACGACCGCCGAACCTCCCATCATCGAAACCTCCCGCGATCAGCCCAATGCCGCCGCCGACCGGCAGGCGCTCACGCTGATCAGGCCCTATCAGGGCATGGTGGCGTGGCCGACCGTGTTCCTGGCCATTGCGATCATCGGCTCCTTCGCCGCTGTCTGCACCCTCGGCACAATGGGTATCATCCCGCTCTGGCTCGCGCTGATCCTCAACACGCTGATCCTCTATGCCGACCAGACGCCGTTGCATGAGGCCTGTCACGGCAATATCGCCGGGCGCGATTCAAAGTGGCTGTGGCTGAACCATCTCGTCGGCTATGCCTGCGGCACCATCCTGCTGCACGAGTACAAAGCCTTCCACTACATGCATCTCGCTCATCACCGGGACACCAACAATCCGGATCTCGATCCCGATCACTGGGTGGCAGTGAAGAACCCGTTCCTGGTGGTGTGGCGCTGCCTCACCATCGTGTTCTGGTACCACGACTATTTCTGGAAAAACATCGCCTTCAAACCCCACGTTCCGGGCATGCTGCCGCTCGCCATCCACATTATAGTCGCGCACATGATCTACTACGGGATCGCGATCGCGCTATCTGTGATGGGCTATTGGCACGAAGTGCTGATGCTGTGGATCTTCCCCCACATCCTCGCCTCGGCGCTCATCATCTATTTCTTCGCTTACCTCACTCATAAGCCGCATGAGGTGCATGAGCGCTATCGCGACACCAACGTGTTCTGGTTTAGGGGCAAGCTCATCGAGCCGTTGGTAAACTCGCTTTACATGTTCCAGAACTTTCACCTGATCCATCATCTCTTTCCGCGCATCCCGTTCTACCTCTACGGCAATGCCTTCCGGAAACTGAAGCCCGTGCTCGATAAGGAGCATGCTCACATCTACGAGTACGACTTCGGGCCGCACCGCAAAACCGAAGCGCAGTCGTCCTAAGCGCGGCTATGCCGGCGCTGAGCGTCTCTGCTGGAGTCCGGCCACCGCCGGAAGGACGGGCTGCCCGCTAGCTGCCCTGCTCGAATGTGAGATCGGCGGGCGAGATCAGCACCGAGAATTGCTGGCACCAGATCACCACGGACGGAAACTTGGCGAGGTCGACGCCGGCGGGAATCGCGTAGTTCTGGCTGCCCTTGAAGGCGCGCAAGCGGCCGAGATCCACATACATCGTGTCGGTGACGTCGCTCGATGAGCGGATGTCAGCCTTCGGCACCAGGTAGACGTGGAAATCGGGGCCCGGTCCGACCTCGAAATCTTCGCCCAGGAACACGGTGCGCGGATAGACGCTGACCGCCCCCTTGCCGTAATTGACCGGATCGTTCGGATTAGGCTGGATGAAGGCGCCCTTGGCGAGAAGCTTGCCGCTCTCCGACCGGCTCAGCGTTTCCATCGCCTCCGGCGGCGGGAAGATATAGGGGAACAGGAAGATGCCGAGCGCCAACCCGAACAGGGTCCCGAGCAAACCGCCAACCAAGAATCCCCTGATCCACCGCATGTCACGCCTCCCGAAAGCCCCACGAAGAGCTTAGGAGCTTGCCATGGCAGCGCTGTGATGGCGAGCGTTCGCGGCTTCAATGCAGGAGAAGCTCGCCGTCCACGAAGCTGAATTCTCTCGGCGAGATGAGCTTCTGATGGGCCACACGCACCCGGTAGAGCGGCCCGTCGAGATTGGCGTGCCAGAAGTCCAAGAAGTCGGTCAGCTTGGGAAAGCGCGGCGCCAAGTCGTAGTCCTGCCAGACATAGCTCTGCAGAAGCTTCTTATGGTCGGGCAGGCGATAGAGAATTTCGGCGGTGGTAAGCGAAAACCCCTCGATCTGGCGAACGAAGCCAGGATCCAAATCCCCTGGTGACATGGCTTTGAGTCCCCTCGTGATCAGCCTTTTTGGTTTTATCAATGCTAATGGCCGTCACCCCTGGCGTCTATAGATTTTATACAGTGAAATCAGTATGTTGGCAGCAGACCACACAGGCTGCTAACGAAATCCTGGCACTCTCGCCTTGAAAGTGCCAAACGCTAAATCTACATAGCTTTACGGGCGCTCCCAATCCTGGGGGCCACCCAGCTCATCACAATTTGCCCTAAGGAGACCGAAGATGAAGTTTCGTCCGTTGCATGATCGCGTCGTCGTACGCCGCATCGAGGAGGACGAACGGACCCGTGGCGGGATCATCATTCCCGATACCGCGAAGGAGAAGCCGCAAGAGGGCGAGATCATCGCCGTGGGCCCCGGCGCCCCCGACGAGAAGGGCCATGTCCAGCCCCTGGACGTGAAGGCCGGCGACCGCGTGCTGTTCGGCAAATGGTCCGGCACCGAGGTCAAGATCGACGGTGAGGACCTTCTCATCATGAAAGAAAGCGACATTCTCGGCGTGATCGAAGGCGCCGTCGCGAAGGCCTCGAAGAAGAAAGCCGCGTAAACAATTTCGTCATCCGGGATGGGCTGTCACAGACAGCGCTCTTGAGGGTGACCCCGCAATTCCCTCCCGCCCTTCGAGGCCCGCGCCTCAGGGGTACCGATAAGAACGGAGTTCAGATCGATGTCTGCGAAAGAAGTAAAATTCTCCCAAGACGCCCGCGAGCGCATGCTGCGCGGCGTCGACATCTTGGCCAACGCGGTCAAGGTGACGCTGGGGCCCAAGGGCCGAAACGTCGTGCTCGAGAAGTCCTTCGGCGCCCCGCGCATCACCAAGGACGGTGTGACGGTCGCCAAGGAGATCGAGCTCGAGGATAAGTTCGAGAACATGGGCGCTCAGATGCTGCGTGAAGTGGCCTCAAAGACCGCCGACGAAGCGGGCGACGGCACCACCACCGCGACCGTGCTGGCACAGTCCATCGTCAGGGAAGGTGCCAAGTCCGTCGCCGCCGGTTCGAACCCCATGGACCTGAAGCGCGGCGTCGATCTCGCCGTGACCGCCGTCCTCAACGAACTGAAGGCGAAGGCGAAAAAGGTCACCTCCAATGAGGAGATCGCCCAAGTCGGCACCATCTCCGCCAACGGCGACCAGGAAATCGGCCGCTTCATCTCCGAGGCCATGCAGAAGGTCGGCAATGACGGCGTGATTACCGTCGAGGAAGCCAAGAGCCTCGCCACCGAGCTGGAAGTGGTCGAGGGCATGCAGTTCGACCGCGGCTACATCTCTCCCTACTTCATCACCGACGCCGACAAGATGCGCGTCGAACTCGAGAGCCCCTACATTCTCGTCGACGAGAAGAAGCTCTCCAACCTCCAGTCGATGCTGCCGCTGCTCGAGGCCGTGGTGCAGTCCGGCCGGCCGCTGCTGATCATCGCCGAGGACGTCGAGGGCGAGGCGCTGGCCACCCTCGTGGTCAACAAGCTGCGCGGCGGCTTGAAGGTCGCCGCGGTCAAGGCGCCCGGTTTCGGCGATCGCCGCAAGGCCATGCTCCAGGACATCGCTGTCCTGACTGGCGGTCAAGTCATCTCCGAGGATCTCGGTATCAAGCTCGAGAGCGTCACCCTCGACATGCTCGGCCAGGCCAAGAAGGTGGTCATCACCAAGGATGACACCACCCTCGTCGACGGCGCCGGCAAGAAGGCCGACATCGTGGCGCGCGTCGCCCAGATCCGTCAGCAGATCGAGGACACCACGTCCGACTATGACCGCGAGAAGCTGCAGGAGCGCCTGGCGAAGCTCGCCGGCGGTGTTGCCGTGATCAAGGTCGGCGGCGTGACCGAGATGGAAGTGAGAGAGCGCAAGGATCGCGTCGACGATGCGTTGAACGCCACCCGCGCGGCCGTCGAGGAAGGCATCGTCCCCGGTGGTGGCGTCGCTCTGCTCCGTGCGATCAAGGCGCTGGATAACGTCAAGGGCGCCAATGACGACCAGAAGATCGGCGTCAACATCGTGCGCCGCGCGCTTCAGTCGCCTCTGCGCCAGATCGCCGATAATGCGGGCGAGGATGGCGCCGTTGTCGTCGGCAAGATCCTCGACAAGGACGACTACTCCTTCGGCTACAACGCCGCGACCGGCGAGTATGGCAACCTGGTGAAGCAGGGCGTCATCGATCCGGCCAAGGTCGTGCGCACCGCGCTGCAGGATGCGGCCTCCGTGGCTGGCCTGCTCATCACCACCGAGGCCATGGTGGCCGAGCTGCCGAAGAAGTCCGGCGGCGGCGGCATGCCGGGCGGCGGCGGTATGGGTGGCATGGGCGGCATGGGCGGTATGGACTTCTAAGTCCGCTTGCCTAAGCGACTCAAACGACTCAGGTAAATCGAGAGCCGCGCCTTCGGGCGCGGCTCATTTTTATGGGCCGCGCGAGGGTGCTTGCGCTAACCAGCCAGGGTCTTGGCCTTGGCCACAAGCGTCTTGGCCTTGGCCAACAGAACCTCCTGTTCCTCGCTAAAACCGCTCTCGAGCCAGCCCGCTTCCAGCGCGCGCAAGATCTCGCCGATCACCGGGCCCTCGACCCCGAGCGCCATGATGTCGGCGCCGCGCAGCGGAAAGGACGGTGCCTGCCACCGCTCCGGCAGCGCGAGCGCGCGGTCCCATTCGGTATCGTCAGCCGCCACGCCGCTTGCCGCCCAGGCCAGCAAGGTCTGCGACGCGTAGGCATCCGGGCCGAGACGATACAGAAGCCGCTTGGCCGCATCCTCATCCGGCAACGCCATGTCGCAGGTTTCGCTGGCGCCGAGCGCCAGCACGGCCTGCTCCGCATTCGACAATTTGAATCGTGCCGCGAGCCGCGGCGCATCCTCCGCCACGAACAAGCACAGCGCGGCAAGCCTGAGCGGCGCACTGGGCTCGCGGCCTTGCGCCGTCTCGATGTCGATCAGCCGCACGAGCCGGCCGGGCCGCGGCGCGCTGCCGAGAATGTCGGCCAAAAGTCCATAGCGGAACAGAGCATCGATGCCCGACATAGCCTGGGGTGCTGCGAGGATACGCTTGAGCTCCGCCCAAACCCGTTCGGCCGAGAGCTGCGCCAGGCCGGCACGTGCCCGCACGCAAGCCGCAAGCCCCTCTTGATCGAGGGGACCGCTGCCGTAAATGGCGTTGAAGCGGAAGAAGCGGAGGATGCGTAAATAATCCTCCTTGATGCGGGCGCGCGCATCGCCGATGAACCGCACCCGTCGCGCCGCGAAATCCTCATAGCAGCCGAGCGGGTCGTAGAGCGTGCCGTCAGCATCGGCATAGAGCGCGTTCAGCGTGAAGTCGCGCCGCTTCGCGTCCTCGGTCCAATCTTGCGTGAACGCGACTTTGGCGTGGCGTCCATAGGTCTCCACGTCGCGCCTGAGCGTCGTCACCTCGAAGGACATGCCGTCGGCGACGACCGTCACCGTGCCGTGCGCGATGCCGGTCGGGATCGCCTTGAGCCCCGCGCCACGGGCGAGCCCCATGACCGTGTCTGGTGCCGCCGTCGTGGCGAAGTCGACGTCGGTCACGTCGAGGCCAAGCAGCGCATCGCGCACCGCGCCGCCCACCGCCCGCGTCTCGACGCCATCGCCTGACAGAGCGGTGAACACGGCGCACGT
>Ga0307379_10011551_pt1 | contig 11581 bp, 14 predicted proteins | sample UN2MG_FD_202237 | JGI IMG/M metagenome (GOLD analysis project Ga0307379, IMG submission 202237) | Soil microbial communities from Risofladan, Vaasa, Finland - UN-2 | ecosystem: Environmental > Terrestrial > Soil > Coastal area > Acid sulfate soil | place: Finland: Risofladan, Vaasa | collected... | reverse complement strand
AGAACGGGAAACGAAGCGCATCATCCGTGGAAGATCGTTGCCGATCCGTTCGCGGGAACCGGGGCCACGATTCTAGCTTGCGAATCTACCCGCCGAACATGCCTGGCGATGGAGCTCGACCCGGGGCACGCGGCGATTGCGCTGGAGCGATGTGCTCAAGCCGGGCTGGCGGCAGAAATACAGCCAGGTCCCGTTTCACGTAGAATTTCTTCCCGAGAGATTCCAGCAGATCAACTGCCCGTGCCGCGAAGCCAGCCCAATCAATCGAGCGCGCATGTTCGGAATAATTGAGGCGGCCGACTTTGAACAGGTCAACGAATCGATGAGTCTTGCGGATAATATCCAGCGCGATGTCAGGATCGAGCACCGGCTCCAGGCTGACCCAGGTCGGAACGCCGGCGCCGTGGAATTCGCGGATCGTGGCGATACGATCACTGGGGAGCGCGGCTCCAGGCTCCCACTCAAGGCTGGCGCCATCGTCCAGCAGCGTGAGGGTCGTCGCAAATGCGTCTCGCGGCGTCAAGAGATCAATATCACGGAGCGCTCGGCTCCCGCCCTTGGTCAGGATGTGGACGGCATGACCGGCGTCGTGCAGGATCTTGATCGCCTCCCGTGTGGTTCCCAGTTTCTCATCGAGCGACTGGTAAGGATCGCAGGTAAAGCACAAGAGGATTGGTTCACTCGGCGCGCGGGCTTCCGCCTCCCGGCGCAGGGCAGGAAGGAAATCGGTCCGCGGAACCGGGTGGCGGAAATCATCCCGCTGCCGGCGGGTGGCGGCGGGCGCGTAGCAATACGAGCAGGCGTGATCACACCCGCGATACACATTACAGGCGAGGGCCGCGTACTCTCGCGCGCGGCCCGCAGGTTCATAGATTAACGCCATGGCATTATTCAACTCAGATTGTCTCATATTCGCAATAGTTTAGCGATGAAAACTGCACGGAAACCGAAGCGCCGCAAGCCCGGCCCGAAACCCATGGGGACAGATTGAGGGGACTTCGCCCGGTCAAGCCGACTGCTCTCCGGATCGTCGAGGGCAATCCCGGCAAACGACGCATCAACAAGCGGGAGCCTCAACCGGTGGCGGAGCCTCCGGCCATGCCGGATTACGTCTCATGCGACGAGATGGCGGCGAGGACCTGGCGGCATTATATGCCGATCCTACAGCGTATGAAAGTCATCACGGAGGCCGACGGCCTGGTGCTGGCCAGCCTGTGCATCATACACTCGTTTCTCCTGCTGAATCTGGAGAAAGTCCGGCAATTGAACTCAGCCAGCGGCAGCGGGATCGCCGGAATGGTCGTCCCGACAAAAACCGGCTATCTCGCAGTTAATCAGTTGTTTTCGAATGTCCGGGATGCGATGAAGTCGGAATTGCGGTTCTGCCAGGAATTGGGGCTGTCCCCTTCATCGAGAACTCGATTGGAGGCGGCACCCGACGGCAATGCCGATGACCCGTGGGAGCAACTCGCCAACAGTTGAGCTATGCGGGCCGAGCTGAACGGTATGCGCATGATGTGGTCGACGGAAAGATACCGGCGTGCAAGTGGATCCGCCTTGCCTGCCAGCGGCAGCTCGACGACCGGGCGCGTAAGAACTGGGAGTACAAATTCCGGCCGGCGCTGGCCGAAAAGATTTGCAAGTTCATCGAGTTTCTGCCTCACATCAAGGGCCGATGGAAAAGCCGGACGATCAAGCTCGAAGACTGGCAGTGCTTTTTTCTCACAACGATCTTCGGGTGGGTGGACAAACAGGGCTTCCGGCGGTTTCGAAAGGCGCTCGTCGTCATCCCCCGCAAGAACGCCAAGACGACAATCGCGGCCGGCGTGGGACTGTATCTGCTGGCACTTGACGGCGAGCCCGGCGCCGAAGTGTATTCGGCTGCCACGACACGCGATCAGGCGAAGATCTCATGGGACATCGCCAAGCGCATGGTGGAGCGCACCCCCGGCTTTCGGGATCGCTTCGGCGTCGGGCCTCTCGCCCATTCGATCACGATCGAGTCGAAGGCGGCGTTTTTCAAACCGCTATCCAGGGACGCCGACACACTGGAAGGGCTCAACATCCATGGAGCGATCATCGATGAGCTGCATGCCCACAAGACCCGTGAGGTTTTCGATGTCCTCGATGAGGCAACCGGATCCCGACAGCAGCCACTCATTTTCATTATTTCCACCGAAGGCGATTCAGCGGATGGAATCTTCGCCGAACAGGTCAATTACGGTCAGAACGTCCTCGAAGGACTTCACCAGGATGACACGTTTTTCAGCGTCATCTACACGATTGACCCGGAGGACGACTGGACAACCCCAGCAAGCTGGTGGAAGGCAAACCCGAATCTCGGCGTGTCCGTCCTCGAGAAGGACATCGAGATCCGGTGCAACCAAGCTCAAAAGAACGCAGGAGCGCAGTCCAGCTTTCTTACCAAACGCCTCAATATCCGGGTCGGCGCATCAGATGCCTACTTCAATATGCTGGCCTGGAATCAAATCTGCAGAGACCAGGCACTCAAGATCGAGGATTTCTACGACCAGGAGTGCATGGTTGGGCTCGATCTCGCAAGCAAGATCGACGTCGCGGCGCGAGTACGGCTGTTCCGCAAGGGTGGCATGTACTACGTCTTCCCGACGTGCTATCTGCCCGAGGACCAGCTTGAGCGCGGCAACCCCAATTACGACCTGTACCGCGGCTGGGCGACGCTCGGCATTCTGAAACTCACCCCGGGCAACGTGATTGACTTCGAACTCATCGAGCAGGACTTGCTACAGGACCGGAAGGACTTCAAGCTCTTATCCGTCTGCTACGACCCGAACCAAGCCACCGAAATGTCCACCCGGATGCAGAAAGAGGGCCTGGAGATGGTTGACGTCCCCCAGAACCGCGGGCGCCTTTCGGAGCCGATGAAGAAATTGGGCGCCCTCATCATTGCCGGCAAGATCCGGCACGACGGCAATCCGGCGATGACCTGGATGATGGGAAATGTCGGCGCGAAGGTCGACGCGAAGGATGACGTATTCCCGATGAAGGCGCGGGCGGTGAATAAGATCGACGCGCCGGTTGCGACGATGATCGCGCTCAGTCATTGGATGCGCCGCGAGGAAGTCATAGACCCGTATTCGCGCGGGGCGAGGTTGATGGTGGTATGAACATTCTACAGCGGGCCGCAATCAAAGCTACGTCACTGCTCCTGAAGTCCACCGGAATCGGCTTCGATCCCGTTTCGATTTCCTGGTACGCGCGAAACGGCTACGCAAACCTGTATCAGATTCTCGGCGGCGGGGCGGCATCCTACACGGGCAAGTCAATCACGGTCGAAGAGGCGATGAAATGTTCCGTCGTCTGGGTCTGCACGCGAGCCATCACGGAAGCCATCGCATCGATGCCGCTGCCGCTCCTGCTGCGAACAGGATCAAGCACGACACCCGCGACAGACAACCCACTCTATGAGGTTCTACAAAAGCGGCCCAATGATTACCAGACCGCCCAACGGTTCCGGGCGACGCTGACGCACCACGCGCTGAATTATGGGAATGGGTATGCCCGAATCGTCAGGCGTAGCTCGGGTGATGGGATCGTCGGCCTGTATCCGCTACACCCAAGCAGCGTCACGGCAGCCATGGCCGATGACGGCACCTTGACGTATAAAGTCAAGGCGAAGACCGGGCAGGATGTACCGTATTCGGCGGCGGATATCTTCCATCTGTCGAACATCAGCGACGACGGTATCGGCGGGATGGGCATCGTCGATCACGCCAAGCAGGCTATCGGGCTTGCGCTTGCGCTTGAACAGTACGGGGCGCTGTTCTTCGCGCGCGGCGGGATGCCGGCCGGGGCGCTGAAGAAGCAAATCCCATTTGCGGAAAGCGAATCGCGGAAGACCTTCCGTGAGGACCTGGAAAAGACTTACGGCACGATCGACAATGCGCATAAATGGCTAATACTTGAGGGCGAGTGGGACTTCAAGCCGTTCGGCGTCGATCCCGAGAAGGCGCAGTTCATCCTCGCGCGACAGTTCATGATCGCGGAGATTTGCCGGTACTACAATATCTCGCCACACCTGGCCGCCGACCTCTCGCGAGCGACGTTCAGCAACATTGAGCACCTGGCGCTGGAGTTCATCCAGCTTACGCTTCTGCCTTGGATGACGCTATGGGAGCAGACGATCTACAACAAGCTCCTGACCGAGAAGGAACGGAAAACCGGGTATTTTGCCAAGCACAACGCCGCGTCTCTAATGCGTGGGGATTTCCCGACACGCATGGCCGGTTACGCGACGATGCTTCAGAACGGAGTCTCCTCGATCAATCAGGTACGAGAACTTGAGGACTGGGACCCCGTAGAAGGCGGCGACGCGCATCACATTCAGCTCAACATGCAGACGGTCCCGGGCACTGGAGATCCGACCGTCAGCGAACAGGCGCAACTCGTGAAAGTCAGTAGCGGCGCGCCAAAGCAGACGGTGAACTAGGAGGAGCCATGTACGACCTCGAACTGCAACTCGAAATCAAGGAAGTCAATGAAGACGGCACATTTACCGGCATCGCGTCGGCATATGGCGTCGAGGATCTCGGCGGCGACGTGATCGACAAGGGGGCTTTTACAAAAACGCTTCAGGAAAACCCGGTCGTACCGATTCTCTGGCAGCACAAGTCCGATGAGGTTGTCGGCGAAGGCAACGTCAAGGAATGGCAGAGTAAGATCCTCGTGTCTGGGCGGCTGGATCTCGAAGACCCGACCGCGCAGAAAGCCTATCGCAAGATGAAAAACAAGCTCATCAGGGGCTTGAGCGTCGGCTTCCAGACGATCAAATCGACATACCAGGATATCGAGGGCCGCATGATCCGGCACATCCAAGAGCTGAAGCTCTGGGAAGTGAGTATTGTCACCTTCCCGATGTTGCCACAGGCCCAAGTGACGCGCGTCAAGAGCGCGGACGATGAGGAGCGCATAAAGCGCATCGAGGAACAAGTTTCGGCACTCTCAGCCAAGGCCAGCACTCCGGAACCGGAGCCGCACAAGGCGAAAGAGCCGCCATCCGAGGGTAACGAGCCGGTCCAGGACCACTCGAAGCTCGAAAGCATGACCGCAACAGCGAAAGCGATGCGGTCTTACGTCAACTAACCCCGGATCATTTCCAAGCCGGGACTACTGCCGTGAGGCAGGAGGCAAAAGCTATGGAAGAGCTAAAGAAGCAACTCGAACTCCTCCAGGCCGATCTCAAAACCCACTTCGAGAAAGCCAAGGAGCAGGAAAAGACCTTCGGCACGGTCCTGGACGAAACAAAAACCAAAATCGATGCGATCCAGAAACAGGTGGACGCCATCGAACAGAAGATGCAGCGGCCCGCCGGCGGCGGGAAGAACGGCAAATCCATTGCCGAGACGCTCAAGGAAAGCGATCAGCTCCAGAAGCTGGTCCGCAATGAATCCAAGAGTGCCGTACTGCACTTTCCCGATGTGGACTTGGATGGCTTCATCGCCAAGTCCCGCGAGGAAAAGACGCTCATCACATCAACCGCCGTGGGTTCCGCGACTTCCGGCGTTCTGCTCTTCGAGCGGGTGCCCGGCGTCGTCCTGGAGGCCCGCCGTCCACTTCGCCTGCGCCAGCTTTTTAGCGCGGCGCCAACGGACAACAATTCGATCGATTACGTCAAGGTGAGTTCCTTCTCGAAGGTGGTCAGTCCACAGACGGAAGGATCGGCCAAGGGCGAATCGGAGATGAAATTCACGACCGTGAACACGCCGGTTCGCACAATCGCAACGTGGATTCCGGCGACGCGGCAAATCCTGGATGACTTCCAGGGCTTGCAGCAGTTGCTCACGGAATCGCTGGTCTTCGCGCTCGAAGAGGAGATCGAGGATCAGATTCTTTCCGGCGATAACACATCGCAGAACCTGAACGGCTTGACCACCCAGGCGACGGCGTTCGATACGACGCTGACAACCGCTTCCGATGGGTGGGAAAAGATGGACCTGGTGGGCCGCGCTGTCCAGCAGGTCTCCGTCGCCAATGAGGCCAGTCCCAATTTCGTGGTCTTGAATCCGGCGGACTACTGGGGCATGCGCCTCATCAAAGACACGACCGGCCGGTACATCTTCGACCGGCCCGACGGCCCGGTCGGCTTCTCGCCGATCTGGGGCTTGAATCCGGTCGTGACCACCGCAATGACCGCCGGATACTTTCTCGTCGGCTCCGGCGCTCCCGTTGCCGGCGTCATCCGAAACCGCATGGGTGTGACCGTGGACATTTCCACGGAACATTCGACCTATTTCACCGAGAACAAGGTCGCCATCCGCGTTGAGGCGCGATTGGCGCTTGTCCTCTACCGGCCAGCCGCCTACATCTACGGCGCGCTGAACGCTAGCCCGGCTTAACCGCAGCCGCACCGCCAATGGGGAGGGTTTCGGCCCTCCCCGATTTTTCAACCATGATACTCATCGCACAACGCCAACTCTGTGGCGAATATGGGATGGTAGTGCCCGGCGCCACGTTCGAACTGGACGACCTGGACGCCATCAAATCGCTTCTCGGATCGGGGCTGGCCGTGACGGCACCGGTCTCGATGTACGAAACCAAGGTAATCATCCCCGCACCACCCCTGACGCCCGTGGTCGTCCCGGAATCCTTTCGTCACCTGTATATGCCCAACACTGAGCCAGCGGGCGAATTACCTGCCGACGGCGATCCGGTGCTTCCTGACTCAGACGTGGAGCCGAAAGGAACTCCTGATCCTCCAAGACGGCGCCGGGGAAGACCTCGCAAGGTACGTGCCGAATGAGCCGGGGATCCGGTTTGTCCGGTATCCCGGCAAGCGGGCGATCGGGGCGAAGCGGAATCTCTGCTGTGAGCTGGCGGCGGGCGACATCATCGCGCACTGGGATGACGACGACTGGAGCTATCCGGGACGGCTGGCTGAACAAGTTGCCGTGCTCAAGGGCAATCTCGCAACCGGCTACCGGACCATCCATTTCCTCGATGAACAGACGCAGGAAGCCCACGAGTACCTCGGCAGCCCGCACTACGCGGTCGGGACTTCGCTCTGCTACTGGAAATCGTACTGGCGGACGCATCCCTTCCGGGAATTCCAATGTGGCGAGGATAACGACTTCGTGGCGCGGGCCCGAGGCGTCCTGAGCGCGCAGGAAGGCATCGGCAAGATGGTTGCCGTAACGCATGGCGGCGGGACGTCGCCGCGAGTCAAGAATTCGAAACAGTGGCGGGCCGTCGATCCGACGGCGCTGCCGTGGCGACCATGAAGCTGAACCTCGGCTGTTCCGATCGGGCGCTCCCCGGCTTCATCGGCGTGGACATCGTTCCCCCGGCGGACCAGATCGCCGACCTTCGGGACCGCTGGCCGTGGCCGGATTCCAGCGTCGACGAGATCGCGGCCTTTGACATCTTCGAGCACATTGAATGCCGGTGCTGCCCCGATGGCCGGATCCACGTCATGAACGAGTCCTGGCGGGTCCTCCGGCCCGGCGGGCGCATCACCATCGAGGTTCCCAGCGCGTCGAGGGGCGCCGGGTTCGCGCAGGATCCGACGCACAAGACGGCCTGGTGCATGAACAGCTTCCAGTACTTCGAGGACGGTAGTTTCGCGCATAAAAGACTGAGTAAAAACTATTGCATCCGCGCGCGCTTCCGGGTAATATCGTTGGCGGAGCGAGAATACAGGGATGTCCACGAACCCGTATGGAAAATTACGGCGGTTTTGGAGGCGGTGAAGTGAGTTTCTCGATTATCATCCTGTCGCGGAACGCGGCGAATCTCAGGTCATGTTCTTTGGCGATCTGGGGGAATGAATCCGACGCCCGCATTATTGTCGTCGACGATGGGCTGCCGAAGGATTTATTTTTGACAAAAGCCGCCGACTTCATTCCCGGGGTAAAGCCCTTCGTTTTCGCCCGCAACGTTAATATTGGCATCCGAGCGGCGGGAAGAGTGGCGGAATGGGTGACGGTGGGGGTAGACGCCCATGGATTCCCGCAACGTATTCCATCATTGCTGGAATATCAGGACGTCATTCTCCTGAATGATGACGCTCTTCTCCAGACGCCCGGCGGCTTCACGGCGATGGCGGCGGTAGCGCATGACCATCCCGAGTACGGGCTTATCGCTGCAACGACGAACGTCACCGGCAATCTGAACCAGTTGCCGAAGGGCATCGGTCTCCGCGAGGACCCACGGCAAGTCTGTTTCATCTGCGTGTACATCCCGCGCACGACCATCGAGAAGATCGGGCTCCTCGACGAGCGTTTCGTCGATTACGGCTGCGAGGACGACGACTACTGCCTGCGCGTTCGCAAGGCTGGCTTCAAGCTCGGCATCTTCGATGGCTGTTTCGTCGATCACGGCTCCCTGACGTCGAGCTTTCGCGGCGGGCCGCGCGCGGGCGGGGATTTTCACCCGAATCTCAAGCGATTCATCGCCAAGTGGGGACATGACAATTTCGGAAGGCCGTGTCGGGCATGAAAGTCCTCATTTTAGGTTCCTCCGGTATTTTGGGCCAGCACATGCGCCTGAACGTGCCGGATCTCGTAAAGCCGATCTGGCATCGGCGCAAGGCGGACTGTCTGCACGTCGGTTGCGACCTGATGGATCGGGATTCCATGATTGAATTCCTCGGACGGCATTCGCCCGAGGTTATCGTCAATTTGGCCGGCGAATCCCGGCCTGACGTCGTGGAGAAAGACCCGGCGGCGTCGGAATACATCAACGTGCACATGCCCATCGAGCTGGCCGTCTGGTGTGAAGAAGAGAACCGCCGGCTGATCCAAGTCAGCACACAGGCCGTGTTTTCCGGCGATGATCCGCCCTACAGCCCGATGGACGAGCGGCAGCCGGTTAATGAGTACGGACGGCAGAAGAAAGCCGCTGAGGATGTCCTGGCGCATGACTGCGCAACGGTGGTCCGGCCTACGTTCATCCTCGGCGTCCGGCCGCTCCCACACGTCGGGCGGACGAATCCGGTTGAACAAATGCTCACTGGACAGTCCAGACAGGTAGGGGACCGGCATTTCTCGCCGCTTTTCGCGGAGGACGCCGCCCGCCTGCTCTGGCGAGTCGTCCTATACGGCTCTCAGGGTGATCGAGTCGTGCATCTAGGGCTCCCAGCACCCGTCAGCCGTTCTACCGTGGCTGGCGCTCTCGGGCTGACGCATACGCTGGTTTCGCACGATGACTTTCCAGGTATCGCGCCCCGCCCGAAGGATACGACATATGATCTGCCCACCGCCCGGAATTTCATCAACTGGCGGGACGGTATTCGGCAGCTAAAAGCAGATTGGGACTCACGCATGACACATGACATCGAAGACAAGGCTATTGAAATCGCCTTATTTCTCGGAATCTCAAAGGATCAGGCAGTGAATCGGCTTGGGCAGGGCTTCGGGAAGCTCCACCAGGACGTTACCAGCGACTTCCGGCGGATCAACCCGCAGGACGACAGGACACTCCTCGAGTGGTACCGCCGGACGGAATCCTACCTCTGGGAGCTTTCGGCCTACCATGCGGATCGCGGATTCAACTATTCCGGCATGTGCAAGGGAATCTCGGATCACCTGAAGGCGCTCGGCGTCAAAACCGTGCTTGTACTCGGCGATGGCGTCGGGACAATGACCATCCATTTCGCCCGGGAAGGATTCGATGTGACCTATCACGACTTGGCCGGCAGCCGGACGGCCGCTTTCGCTGCCTTTCGGTACTGGCGGCGGTTTGGGCGGGAAATGCCGGTCTGCCTCACGTCCGGTTGGGCGCCGGTTGGCGGTGAACATGGAGGGTGCGACCCGGAACTCCAGGGCGCGTTTGACGCCATTGTGTGCAGCGACTTCCTGGAGCACGTCACTGACGTTCCGATATGGGTTGCGGCGATCAGGTATTGCCTGAAGCCGGCCGGTGTACTGTTCGCCCAGAATGCCTTCGGGCCAACGATGGGTAGCGGCCCGAACGGGTCCATCCCGATGCACCTTCAGCGCAACGATCATTTCGTGGAGGACTGGGACCCGATGCTTTCCACAATCGGGTTCACACAGGATTCGAGTAACTGGTACAGGAAGGCAGCATGAATACGATAGTTGAGTTATGCACCGAGGAATTAGCCGTTATTCAGGGTTGGTACGATTCGGCGGCCTGGGAATCAGCAAGCGGCACGAGAGAAGAAGTGGAGCCCTTGCTTAAAAAACTTGGGCTTACGACGAATTCAATGGAAGAGTGGGCCCCAAAGGATGCGAATCCAAACTAAGGACGCCGACGGCAACGTAAACGGCTGGATCCTGCCCATCTGGAACTGCCGGGAGAGCGGCTACAGGCCGGATCAGGTCTACGTGACGGTCGTCAATCCGGATTGCTCGAAAGGCCCACACCTCCACCAGAAGCGTACCGGCTTTTTCGCCTGCATTCAGGGCAATGTGGTGATCATCACACGCAAGGACGGCACCTATGAGGAGCATCGGCTCGGAGCGTACAACGCGCATGAGCCGCTTAAGGTGGAGCCGGGGACGGCCTGTCAGATTGTGAACCACATGGGAGAACCGGCCATTCTGCTGAATATGCCGTCGCCGTCATGGTCGGCGGATGAACCGGATGAATGGTCGGTCGAGGACTGGAAATCGTGAAAGACAAGATTCCATGCGCATGTGCCGATTGCCTGAAGAGATTCAAGGCTGGCGGCGGAAGTCTTTTTTGGATTCACCCGATAAGTACGTGGGATCGCAATCACTTCTTGGTGGACCGACACACCGGAGTAAAAGCCGAATCACTTACGCCGGCTGAATTCAGCCAATGGGAAGAGGCGTATATCTACAGCCGACGTTGGCGATCCGGGATAGTGCCGCTCTCGAAACTCTAAAGATGAACCGGACGAATGGCCGGTGGAGGACTGGAATCCGTGATTTGGAAAGACTCACCACCCTTCGGTCGTCGGAAGACCTTAATTGGGACGCTGGATCTTTTGGCTGCCCGGCGCACAGAGCCGCAGGTCATCGTCGAAGTGGGCACATCCGAAGCCTATTTCGGATGGTACGCGAAACAATTCGATTCCATCATTCACGCGGTTGATGTCCGCGAGGGCGCAGTCCAGAACTCCGCCGCCATCCTGCGTAAATATTGTTTCGATGCAACGCGGTATGTCAGATTTCACCGATTGGATGCCTTTGAGTATGCAGCCTTCGTGAATAATCCAGAGCACGACTTTTACCTTCCGCGAATCGATCTCATCTACTACGACGCTCCTTCGGAACCGTGGTCTTGGTATGTCGAATTGCATGAACGGTGGAAGGATAAATTCCAAACAGGGGCGCTCGCCTTATTCGACGATACGGAGTCGCGGATGCCATTCGCCGGTAAAGGTGGGGCGTTGATTCCCAAATTGCTCAATGAAGACTGGCGACAAGTCCCGGTCGACGGCGAGCCGGTATTTCCGATGGTCCTCTTGGAGAAACCGTGAAACTCACTGCATGCCTTGTCGGTTCTCTTGTCGGTGATGGATGGATGAAACTGGCCGGACTGATCGACCTTTGCCGCGAGAATGAAGTCTCCGTTGTCGCCGGGTGCTATGCCTTACCGATCTGGGAGTGGGGCAAAA
>Ga0307379_10011548_pt1 | contig 11583 bp, 12 predicted proteins | sample UN2MG_FD_202237 | JGI IMG/M metagenome (GOLD analysis project Ga0307379, IMG submission 202237) | Soil microbial communities from Risofladan, Vaasa, Finland - UN-2 | ecosystem: Environmental > Terrestrial > Soil > Coastal area > Acid sulfate soil | place: Finland: Risofladan, Vaasa | collected... | reverse complement strand
TGCAGGGTTGGGTCCTGAACGTTTTATTCAGTTCCCCGACCGGACCGTAAAAGGATACTTGAGCAATATCAAACCCTAATGCATCAGAAGCTTCCGCAAACGTTTCTCTTGCCACAGGGAAATTTTCGTATATATCCTTGCCCATGCCTACATACTGTGACCCCTGGCCGGGAAAAACAAAAGCACGTTTCATGTTACATTTCCTTTCATCCCCCTTAAAGTAAGGGGGAAAGAGGGGGTTACAGGATTCCCGCCAAGCGGGAATGAGATGCTTGGATAATTTTTACGAAATTTATTGTTATTTGTACAATCAAGAAGACACTCCCTTAGCTTCCTTTATCTTTTTAATCAGCAACGGCACAATCTCATAAAGGTCCCCGACTAAACCGTACGTCGCCACATTGAATATAGGAGCTTCCGGATTCTTATTAATCGCAATAATAATGTCCGATGACTGCATGCCGACGAGATGCTGGACTGCTCCTGATATGCCGCAGGCAAAGTACACTTTGGGACATACGGTCTTTCCCGTCTGTCCAACCTGATGCCTGTAAGGGATCCATCCGGAATCAACCGCCGCCCTTGAAGATCCCACAGCACCACCAAGAAGTTCCGCAAGTTCCGCAATGAGCTTAAATCCTTTCGGGTCTCCTAATCCTCTTCCGCCGGATACAATAATGTCTGCTTCCTGAAGATTAATCATGAATTCAGATGTGTCTTTTACAGTCTGAAGAACCTTTGTCCGTGACTGTAAGCCTTCTGACTTTACATGAATAATATCACCTTTTTTTGCCCCGTCATACCGGCCACGTTTCATCACTCTGGGCCTGACCGTTGCCATCTGGGGCCGGTAATTCGGACAGAGGATTGTCGCCATAATATTACCGCCGAATGCCGGCCTTATCTGGAGAAGGTTTTTTGTCTCCTTATCAATTGCAAGGGATGTGCAATCTGCAGTAAGCCCTGTTCTCACCCGTGCTGCGACCCTGGGGAAAAAAGAGCGTCCGATAGGCGTTGCACCGGTGAGCACAATTTCCGGCCGATGTTCAATAATCAGTGAAGTCAGCAATTGTGCATACGGTTCATCATGAAAATGTTCGAAGATGAGATCAGACGAGTGATAGACCTTATCAGCACCCCAGCAAATAAGCTCCTGGGCTTCTGATTGGTACGCACCAAACAGAACGGCTGAGAGGTCTGTCCCGATATCATCCGCAAGTCTTCTTCCGATGCCGAGGAGTTCATATGAAACAGGGGCGACTTGTCCTCCCCGTTGCTCTGCAAAAATCCATACCCCTTTATAGGAATGAATATCTTCAAGGCCTCCAGGTGCTTCCTTCTCAACCTCTATAATTGCGCCTTCAGGACACATGCTGATGCAGGCCATGCATACCTGGCAGTATTCATTGATCAATGCCTTTCCCTCTTTCATCACGATTGCGTCAAAAGGACATGATGAGAGGCATTCTTCGCATCCTTTACATTTTTCCGCATTGATAATTACAGGCATCTGATCCCCCTCAGCTCCTGAAGCAAGGCATCAACCTGTTCTTCCGGTGATCCCTCAAGCATCTTTCTCCCTGAGCGTGCTTCGGGTGTAAAGATATTTTTTACCTGTGTCGGTGAACCCTTGAGACCGATGTCATTTTCATCTGCCATGATGTCGGCCCGACCCCATTTTTGTATTTCTGCCTTCTTGGCAGCCATTTTTCCTTTCAGCGAAGGCAATCTCGGTTCATTTAATTCCTTTACAACAGTCAAAAGCACAGGGAGCGGAGATTCAATCACATCGTATCCGTCATCCATGAGCCTCTGAACTCTTATGGATGTACCGGTTATTTCCTCTATCTTTCTCACATACGAAATATGCGGGATATTGAGAAACTCGGCTGTTTCAGGTCCCACCTGAGCGGTATCACCATCGATCGCCTGTTTTCCGCAGATAATTATATCGGCACCAATCTTCTGAATTGCCTTTGACAGGGTGAAAGATGTTGCCCATGTGTCAGAACCTGCAAATGCCCTGTCTGAAAGAAGGATTCCGTCATCGGCACCCATCGAAATAGCATCTCTGAGAGCTGTTTCAGCCTGCGGAGGCCCCATGGTAAGAACGATAACCGTGCCTTTTACCCTATCCTTGATCTGAAGGCCTGCCTCAAGCGCATTCATGTCAAAGGGATTGATGATGCTCGGAACACCTTCCCGTATTAATGTGCCCGTCTCAGGGTTTATCTTTACCTCAGCGGTATCAGGGACCTGTTTAATACATACGACGATAGTCATGATGAATCATCCTTTCACGATTATGATAAGTTTCCCATAGAAATGAGAATGGTATTATACGATGGTAATTTTTATGATGTAAAGATGAACAGATGCTACGGTATCCCGATGCGAAACCGGTAGTGCATATAGCTGAAGATTACTCCATCGGGAATAATCTCTTCAAGCTTCAGGCCGGTGGTCAAATACTGCCCTTCTTTCATCCTGTTGCCATTCACCCTCACCATTCTCGCATCAGGCTCATCCGCATAGAGAAAGACAGAGAGAGAAAACTCAGGAAGTTTCTCCCTTATTGAAGAAGGCAGTTCGTTCAGGCTATACAGTTTCGTTTTATCAGGTGGTGGTATCTCAGTCTCTGGTGCAGACATTGTATTGCCCGGAGAAATCCTCGTGATATCGTGATTTGTCTCTTCTCCCTGCCGCACAAGATGTTCCTGGCTCTTCCTGTGTTCTTGTGAATTCAGGATGTTCGAAGGTGACTTTCCTGTATGCGTCATATTTTTATTGAGTATATGCTGTTGTTCATCTTTGATTTCAGAGACGCTCTGCGGCTCATTATTAACCTGTTGTAGATCATATTTTTTTTGATTCGCCTCTTCTTGTGTCACAGGTGCTTTCTGCGAATACCGGGAACCAAACCACAATCCAAATATCACTGCGTTTATGAGTAATGCTGCCATGATTACGAATGGCCATACAGCACGATTTCTCTTTTCATGGGGAAGAGGTTCCTGAACAGTCAGCGGATCGGGAATCGATCCACGTCTGCGTTCTCTTTCAGACTTTCTGAGTGCATCAAGAATATATGACATGATTGTTCAGCCTCCTGTTATCTCATGAGGAACGGATCACTGCTTCCGGTTTTATTCATAATGCAGATGAACGTTTGGGGTCCTACAACACCGTCAGGTTCAAGACCCTTACTGATTTGAAATTTCTTCACCCGATTTACCAATTCATCATGATATATATCTGTTGGATGCAGATTATCCATCATCCCGTGGATAACCGCCAATTGACTGTCCAACCATTGTACGATAGGTCCCTGATTCCCTGGATAGATAGTCCCTGAGTAATTCTTTGGTGTCCTCCACAATAACAGGTAGTCTCCAGACCACTTTTTTTCGAACTCCGGCACTTCCACAGTCTTTGCTTCGCTTCCAAGGACGAGAACAGCGCTCTGCCCTTTTATTTCTTTTAACGCAGCAAAATATTTTCTTCCCTGGTTGTCGATGAGCTTTAATACCGCAGGTTTGTTCAAAGTATTCAGAGTTTTCATATCACCATTCTTTTGAAGACAACGGATGCCCTTATCCTGAACATACCCACATGCATCATCAGGCTCTTTTACTGCATACGGAATACCCCATTCGTGAAAAAGAGCCTGATACGCCAGTTCTTTGCTTCGTTCAATAGGCTCTCCGGACGGCCACTCCGTTGAATCAAATTTCTTGAATTCGGTATTCCTTCCTTCTTCTTCAGAGGTGCTGTTTGTCGCAAATAATGACATCCGAGTTTTCTGATGATAAAAAGTTGCGGCAAGTGCTGTTCCGCAAATGATTAATACAAGGCCTGCCATTACCCATCTCAATTTTTCTTTTTGCCTGCTTCCCGATTTCCCTAAAACCTCCTGTGCAGCCTTAACAAGAGTTTTTTTGTCAACACGGGAAATTCCCTGCACATAAGCACCGAGAAGAGCTCTGTCGCATATGATGTTGATCAGCCGTGGAATACCACGACTCAGATGATAAAGTTCACCGATAGCAGCACTGAGAAATATAGTCCGGTTTGCACCGCCAACTGAAAGCCGATGATTGACATATGCCGCAACATCTGCTTTCGATAAAGGGCCTATATGATAGCGTGCTGTTATTCGCTGTGACAGTTGGGACATTTCAGGTCTTGAAAGTATATCCCTGAACTCCGGTTGACCGATCATGATTATCTGGAGCAGTTTCTGCTGGTTGGTTTCAAGATTTGTGAGAAGGCGGACCTGTTCGAGCACGTCCGGGCTCAGATTCTGTGCCTCTTCTATAATAAGGACTGTTTTTTTCCCCTGTGCATAGGCGTCAAGCAAAAAGGCATTGATGGCATCCACATAAATCTTGATACTGGAACAGCCAACGGGATAGAGTATTCTCAATTCATCACATAGGGTAGCGAGCATCTCTTCAGCAGTCATTTTTGGGTTAAGGATGAAAGCAATGTTCACATTTTCAGGGACTTGCTCGAGCAGGCAGCGGCTGACTGTTGTTTTGCCGGTACCGACCTCGCCGGTAAGCAGGACAAACCCGCCATCGGTATTCATCCCGTAGAAGAGATGAGCAAGAGCCTCACGGTGCTGTTCGCTCATGAAAAAAAAACGGGGATCTGGTGAAATGGAAAAAGGCAATTCCTGAAAGCCGAAATACTCTCTGTACATAATAATCGATTTATCGTTACATCAAAATATAGTTAAAGAATTACAAGTCGTTACATTGTCAATGCGAGCCCGAAGGGCGTGGCAATCTCATTTTTGGGATTGCTTCGTCGGTCGAAACGACCTCCTCGCAATGACGTTTTTTTGAATGCGCTAAGATTACTCTACAAGACGGCAAATATACCATTACACAGAATTCATCTGGTTAAAGTTTCATGCGTCTGACAGGGAATTATGCATCACAAAACTTTGGGATACTGGTTTTCGGGAGAATATGCAGATGAATCTTCTCGTCTTTCTCAAGCGCATTGAATAGTTGTTCTCCCGTCTGCCGCAGAGAATCGTGATTATCTGCTACCAATACAAGGCGGAATCTGTTGAATCCTGAATTGTCCCTTTCCCTTTTCCCGATGTCTGCAAGCATCGGCAGGAGATCTTTCAGTAAATCCGGAGTATCAATTGCGAAAACATAGATCAAAAGCCTGTTTCCGATAGTAATCTTGTATGGAATATTGACGCTATCACGCAGAATATTGGACTCACACGTGATATGCTGAAATACTTCTTCGGGACAGCCGCACCCGAGGGTATTTTGTGCAAAAGATTTTATCATGTCTTTATCTATCATAAGGTTGATACTATCATTTCTTCTCGTTATTTACAACACATTGGGATTCTTAAAGTAATTGAACAGGGCAACTGCTTTCGCTATAATTGAATACAATGAAGATTGTTCCGGCCATACTCGCTGAACGTGAGAATGACTTCTTTTTCCTGGTAAAACAGGCTGAAGCTTTTACCAGCTATGTTCAGATTGATATCATGGACGGATTTTTTGTCCCGTCCCACAGTTTTCCTGTATCTGCACTTAACAGGCTCAAGACAGGCATTGACTTCGAAATACACTTGATGGTGAAACACCCTGCTGCTTTTATGATTCAGGTTGCTCATCCTCGCCTCAAGAAAGTTATCTACCATTTTGAATCTGATGTGAAACACAGGGACTTTATCAACCAATTGAAAAAGCGGGGGATAGCGTCAGGACTCGCAATAAAGCCGGATACCCCTCTTGAGGCTTTCAGTCATATAGCCGGGCATGTTGACACCCTGTTGTTCATGACTGTTGACCCAGGATACTATGGAAGTCCTTTCAAGCCGGCAGTGCTGGAAAAAATACAAGAGACACGCTCACGCTTTAACAATACAGTTATTGCCGCTGATGGTGGTGTATCACTCAGCAACCTGCAACTATTCCTCGATGCAGGTGTTGATTATGCCTGCGTCGGAAGCAGAATCTTTCACGGTGATAATCCCGGTGAAAACTACAGCCAGTTTCTCAGGAGATTGGAAGAAATTGAGAAGGTGAGGTAATGGAATGAGACTTGGGTATATCGGTTTAGGGAAAATGGGGTTTGCTCTGATGAAGTCTTCTCTCTTCAATCTGGAAAGGTATTTATGATCACCATAGAAAATTTAGAAAAAATAGCAAAGCTGATCCGTTACTACATTATTTCCTCAACAACAGTAGCCGGCTCAGGCCATCCTACTTCATCGCTGTCTGCTACAGACTTAATGACCGCCCTTTTCTTCAGTGGATTGTTCCGGTTCCATGCAGACCATCCGGAACATCCGAACAATGACAGACTGATATTTTCCAAAGGACATGCATCTCCGCTTTTTTACGCTCTCTGGACTGTTGCCGGGAAAATAACTGAACAGGAACTGATGAGCATGAGAAAATTCGGGAGTCCACTGGAAGGACATCCCACCGTTACGTTCCCGTATACCGAGGCAGCAACAGGTTCTCTCGGTCAAGGACTTTCAATCGGTGTCGGTATGGCACTCAACGCTAAATATATCGATAAACTGCCATACAGAACCTTTGTTCTCCTTGGTGACAGCGAAATGGCAGAAGGCTCACAATGGGAAGCCATCCAGATTGCAGCACATTACCAGTTGGACAATCTTATCGGGATCATTGACGTCAACCGGCTTGGTCAAAGGGGCGAAACAATGTACGGGCACAATCTGGACGCCTACCGGAAAAGGATATCCTCCTTTGGCTGGAAAACAATGCTTGTTGACGGACATTCTCTTGAGGAGATCATTGATGCCTATAAAAAGGCTTCCAGGGTAAGAAAGAAGCCGGTTATGATCATAGCAAAGACGATAAAAGGAAAAGGTTTCCCGTTTCTTGAAGATAAGGACGGTTGGCATGGAAAAGCACCAAAAAAGGAAGAATATGAACGTGCATTGCTTGAGTTCGGGACAATCGATACCTCGATCCGAGAGGAAATTCGTAAACCGCTCAATCGTGAACCTGAAAAAATAATCCCCCGAAAATCTTCAGAAATTTCATATCCTCCGGACAAGCCTGTAGCAACTCGAAAGGCCTATGGAACGGCACTTGCACGGATCTTTCCAGCTTTTCCGGATATCGTGGTTCTGGATGCTGAGGTCAGTAACTCCACCTTCTCCGAGATTTTCAGGGCTCAATATCCGGAACGCTTTTTCGAGATGTTTATCGCTGAACAAAACATGGTCGGGGCCGCATTAGGTCTCTCCCGCAGAGGGAAGACCCCATTCATATCAACCTTTGCAGCATTCTTTACACGGGCTTTCGATCAGATCAGGATGAGTCAGTATTCGGGTCCGAATATCAAATTCTGCGGCTCTCATGCCGGTGTATCGATCGGAGAAGACGGACCGTCGCAAATGGGGCTTGAAGATATCGCCATGTTCCGGGCAATCCTGAACAGCGTTGTTCTTTATCCATCAGATGCAGTTTCGACAGAAAAACTGGTGGAGGAAGCTGCCAAATATCATGGGCTGGTCTATATCCGCACCACGAGACAGGACACTACAATTCTCTACACGAACAATGATGAATTTCATATCGGCGGGAGCAAGGTTCTCAGAAAAAGCGACCATGATCGTATCACTGTTATCGCTTCAGGCATAACACTCCATGAAGCAGTGGCTGCCTCTGAAGAACTGAAAAGGGAGGGAATTTCTGTTCGTGTTATCGATCTATACAGCGTTAAACCAATCGATACAAAGACCATCAGGGAAGCTGCTCATGAGACCGGAGTAATCATCACGGTTGAGGACCACTTTGCAGAAGGCGGTATTGGCGAGGCAGTAAGAAGTACCTTGAGCACAATGCCCGTTCCGGTGCATTCCCTTGCTGTACGGAGGATGCCGAAAAGCGGGAAACCTGGAGAACTCCTCGATTATGAGGAGATTTCAAGGAATGCCATAGCGAGAAAAGTCAGGGAAGTGATAGAAGAGTAAAAACCTTATATGAGGAAATTCACATAGGGCAGGATTTAGAAGCCATAAGCATTAAGTCACCTAAGATGTAATGGAGATGAACGGCAATGCCATATCCTGAAGCAGAACATTTAGTTGTTCCATATTTGAAGTACGCACATGGTCTCTATAATATTCTGGTCATTATGCTGTTTCTTTTTCAGGGATGGCTTGGTCTAAAGATCAGGCATGGAAGAATATCCGGTAATCCGCAAGAGGTAAAGTTTGTGAGAAGACACAGAAAGGTTGGGCCTGCTTTTGCCATTATGGGCATCTTTGGTTTTATCGGCGGCATTGGCACTGCCTATCTGAGTGAAGGAGAGATTTTTGAATATCCGTTTCATTTCCTGACAGGATTGACCATAAGCTGTCTGATTATCCTTACATCCCTGATTTCGAGGAAAATAAGAGGCCATGAGTCACCTTGGAGAAATCCTCATTACATCATCGGTATCGTGATCATCAGCCTCTATTTCTTTCAGGCTTATCTGGGAATAGGGATGGTATTCTAAACCAAATTATTCGCAAACTGAACGGCAGATATTGTATTTGAGCGGGTTTGAATACTGTCGAAGACAGAATTCACCTCGGAGGTCGATACGACCGAGAATGAGCGAAAATACTGTATCTGTAGGCATACAGGATATGTAAGAATAAGGCAGGTTAAGCAATACCTTACGCTTCCGATGCTTTCTTTAGGTCTTTCAGAAATGTTTTCGTAAGAGACCGCATTCGCTTTTCAGGAAAGAGGAACCCTCCGGCGCTGGTCAGTATTCCTGAAAATGTCTCCTTGCTGGTAACGAGAACCCCCTTTTCTACCTCCTGAAAAAAGAATTCATGGAAGGCGAATAACCCTTTTTTCTGTGCAGACCACACGATACGATTAAAAGGTATGATTTCTTGAATTTTGATTTTGACGTTAATCGGAAATAAGAATGGCCGGAAACAACATTTAATGTCCTTCCCATTCACAAGACACTGGTCATTACATACGATATCGATCATGACCGTATTCCAGTCTGTCCAGCGGGTCAGGTCGGTGAAGGTATCCCAGACATTTTCCATCGTCGAATAGATTGTTATGGATTCCTTGATGATCATACGAAATAAGTAATCTTATGCAGAGTAAAGTTTATCACATCTGTTTTTATCCCTGCATTATGAGATTTCACAAAAGGTGATCTGGCATAGATTATTACTTGAAAGTGCAAAAAGATTCGGCATACAATATTAGGGCTATGCAGAAAATTACCATAGGTATCAGTTCATGTCTTGTTACCATCAGAACAGGCATCGATCACACCGACGGAGTGCTAAAATGGGCGGATGAGAAATTAAAGGATCTTGAAAATAAAGAACTATGCGGGTTCATCTTCAAAAGCAAGTCGCCCAGTTCCGGTATCAGCGGTGTCAAAGTTTACACACCCTCAGGAATGCCGAGCCACAGGGGAACAGGTATTTTCGGGGGTGCATTCATGCGTCATTTCCCCCTCATTCCGGTCATTGATGACGGGAGGCTCCATGATCCTCAATTGAGGGAAAATTTTATTGAAAGGGTATTTGTTTACCGGAGATGGAAAGATTTTTGTAAAAATTAGCACATCGATAAAAGACTTGGTAGCTTTTCATACGGAGCACAAACTCCTCATTCTTTCTCACAGTCCGAAACATCTGAGCGCTCTGGGAAAACTTGTTGCCGGTGCAAAGCAACTTGATCTTATGCTCAGAAACCATGTGTAGGAAGCGTTTGACATCAGAACTGTTTTGTGTTTATATAGCTCACGAATACTATGGGCAAAATAATTTCTCAAAGGAGGCTGTTGCATGCGCAAATGTCTGTGGATTTTAGGAAGTTTTTTCCTGATGATGTTTATTCAGGCGAATGTTTTTGCACAGGATAATGCAGTTGTTGCAAAGATTGGTGAGAGAAGAATAACCCTATCAGATTTCAAAAGGGTTACCGACTATTTCGATGCGGAGCGTCAGAAAATGCTCGAAACAAATCCCCAGTTGAAAGAGACCGTTCTGAGGCAATTTATACAGAGCATGGTAATATCCGATCTGGCAAAACAGAAAGGGTTTGACAGGGTACCCGAGATCAAAGAACAATTACAGTTTTTTTCTGATAACTTTCTGGCGAATGAGTATCTGAAACGGGAGATCGCACAAAAAATAACTGTTTCCGATGATGAACTGAAGTCGTATTATGACAGCCATAAAGATGAATTCAAGACTCAGGATATGGTAAAAGCCCGTCATATCCTGGTGAGAGTTGACAATTCTGCCTCGGACGATGAAAAGAAAAAAGCAAAAGAGAAGACAGAATTGTACCTGAAAAAGATTAAAGACGGCGAAGATTTTGCCAAACTGGCATCAGATTTCTCAGATGACCCCGGCTCAAAAGCGAAAGGTGGAGACCTCGGTTTTTTCCCAAGGGGAAGAATGGTTAAGCCTTTTGACGATGCAGCATTTTCTCTGAAGCCTGGGGAAACGAGTGGAATCGTTGAAACCCAATTCGGTTTCCATATTATTAAAGTTGAGGACAGAAAAGATTCGTCAGTAGAATCGTTCGATGTCGTCAAGGAGAGGTTAAAGCAGAAATTGTCTCAGGATCGCACGAGAAAAGAGCTTACAGACTTTATTGATAAGGCTATGAAGGACTCAAAAACAGAAATTTACCCTGATGTACTGACGGGGGGAGATAAGAAATAACTCTTTTTTGCGTTCTCGCATGCAGCCCTGATACATCAGGGTTGCATGCCCCATTTTCCTTCCCTGATACCTATCTACTATCTACTTCTTTGCTGCCTCTTTTATCAGTGCCTGTCCGATAACATTTCTCTGAATCTGATTTGTTCCTTCATAGATCTGGAGAATCTTTGCATCACGCATCATCTTCTCGACAGGATATTCTCTCATATACCCTGATCCACCCATGACCTGTACTGCGTTTGTCGTGACTTTCATTGCCATGTCTGTTGCAAAGACCTTCGCCATGGCGGACACCTTAGAAAAATCCTTTGCGCCGCTGTCCATATACCGTGCGACAGCATAAACAAGAGCCCGTGCCGCCTCGATCTCGGTTGCCATGTCTGCAAGCATATGCTGAACTGCCTGGAAGCTGATAATCGGATGACCGAACTGGATACGCTGTCGTGCAAATTTAACCGCTTCCTCGAACGCACCCTGCGCTATCCCTACACCCTGCGCACCAACTCCGGCCCGGGCATTATCGAGAGTCTTCATAGCCACAATAAAACCAAGTCCTTCCTTCCCGATAATATTCTCTTTGGGAATCCTGCAGTTGTCGAAGATAAGTTCTCTCGTGGAAGATGCCCGTATGCCCATCTTTTTTTCTTTCTTCCCGAAGAGAAAGCCGGGGGTATCTTTTTCGATAACGAATGCAGATGCCCCACGGGCACCTTTTGCATTGTCCGTCATGGCGATAATTGTATAAATTTCAGCCTCGCCCCCATTCGTTATCCACTGTTTCGTACCGTTTACAACATATTCATTTCCGTCGAGCCGAGCTGATGTGCGGATACCTGCTACATCACTCCCCGCGTTAG
>Ga0307379_10011543_pt1 | contig 11587 bp, 5 predicted proteins | sample UN2MG_FD_202237 | JGI IMG/M metagenome (GOLD analysis project Ga0307379, IMG submission 202237) | Soil microbial communities from Risofladan, Vaasa, Finland - UN-2 | ecosystem: Environmental > Terrestrial > Soil > Coastal area > Acid sulfate soil | place: Finland: Risofladan, Vaasa | collected... | reverse complement strand
ATTGGGGCCATAATCCACATTCACACCCTGTGAACGGTTACCTTTGTCTTAACCATGTAAGAGCGTAATCCGTCAGTTCATCAGTAATGTATCCACCCTGCGGGACCCGATTTCCATTAATGTTGAATCCATCATAACTCGTCTGAGGTACGACGCGGCTTGTGCCATGGCCATCCGCCCAGTAAGTTCCCTGTCCCTTGAAACTGAGCCAATAGTCAAATCCGCGCTGCGGTTCATCGTGTTCTCCTCCCATATGCCATTTTCCGACAAAAGCAGTCTCGTAGCCGGCTTTCTGCAGATATTCCGGGAAAAACCTCAAGCTCGCAGGGACGGGATTGTAGTTGTCGATCACGCCGTGATTATGAGCATACAGGCCGGTAAGAATGGAGGCCCGGCTTGGTGAGCACAGACTCGTTGTTACAAAGGCATTGGTCAGATGAACGCCTTCTTTAGCCATCCGGTCCATGTGGGGTGTCTCAAGAAATGGATGCCCCATGAATCCCATTGCATCAAAACGATGGTCGTCAGTAAGGATGAAAATTACATTGGGCCTGTGGTTCTGTCGCGAATTCTCTCGGCAGTATATATAAGAAGGCAATGCAAAGCTCGCCATCCCAGTACCCATTGCCTTCATAAACGTCCGTCTCGTGCTATTCATAGCTTCTCCTTCTACAAGTCTCAGTAGGTATCACATTATACACAGAACGTAGATTTATTGTAAAGCAATCCTACTTTTAGGTGACGCGAACATTTTTGTGTAAAAAAAGTTGAATCTGGTAGAATATATTATTGGCGCGTCGACACTGTCCGGGACGGCAAAGTTGTCAAAAGTAAAAGTCTGGAGGTTAACAGTTGGAGAATGATCGCATCCCAACAGGAGTCCGGCAGATGCACTAATTAGAGGATACGCAATGATAAAAAGTCGGATTATTGAGTGTCTTATTGCTGGTTTGACGGGACTGATGCTTTTGGAACCAGTGTTGCCCTGCGGCGCAGAAGAAAAATCCGAAGCATTTCCAGCAAAGATCCCCCTTGAGAAACCCAACAGGCCCCTCAGCTTGGCAATGGAACGGATGTACGACAAATGGAACCCGCATGAGGACCGGGCCAACGAGCTGTTCAGCAACTTCAAGTTTTCACCGCTTGAGGGTTTTTCCGATGAGCCCAACGTCTCGCGGCGAGATCCTTCGAAAGTAATAAAAATCAACGGGACGTACTATGTCTGGTACACGCATCGCCAGACAGCGGCTTCGCCCTCTGGTGCGAATCAAGCCACGGATACGATTCCTTCCACGGACTGGGACCTGTCCGAGATCTGGTACGCGACGAGCAAAGACGGATTCCGCTGGGAGGAAAAAGGTGTTGCGGTCAAACGGCTGCCCAAACCGCAATTTGGCTGGCGTTCAGTCTCGACGCCGGACGTGCTTATCTGGAGAGGCAAATACTATCTCTATTATCAGGGATTCAATGAAATCCCCGGCCTCAGGGGCGATCGCGCCGCCGCCACGGTGGCCGAGGCGGATTCACCCGATGGTCCGTGGCGTCCGTTAGGCAAGGTCGTGGTGGATTTCGGCAAGCCTGATGAGTGGGACAGTAATGCGATTCACGATCCTTATCCGTTGGTTTACAAGGGCAAGATTTTCCTTTACTACAAAGGCTCGCCGGGCAAGGGAGGCCGCGACGGCACGCTCGTGAGAGCTCAGGGTCTGGCGATAGCCGATCATCCCTTCGGGCCGTTCAGGAAATCCCCTCTGAATCCCGTGCTCAATTCGGGTCACGAGACAGGGCTTTGGCCCTGGAAGGGTGGCATCGCGGGGATCGTGAGCCTCGACGGACCCGAGAAGAACACTATTCAGTTTGCACCCGATGGTGTGAACTTCAAGATGATGTCAATGTTGCAGGTTCCACCGGTCGCCCCGGGACCGTTCGTGCCCGATGCCTTCGCCGATAACGACGACGGACGCGGTATTACGTGGGGGCTGTGCCACATCAACGCTGACGGCGGCGGCTCGGCCAGGTACTCGATCCTGGCGAGGTTCGATTGTGACCTGTCACTGGATGTAGACCGTCCGCTCTTCAAGAAGAACAACCTTCGATTCAACGAAAGCACTTACTTCCAGCAAAGGCTCGTCCTTCCGCAAGGCATGCGCCAGAGTCTCAATCGCCAGCGAGCGGAAATCGAACGGGGTGCAGAGAAGGAGCCTTCGGAGATGCAAGCCGCCGAATCCGACGCGGGAAGAACTGAGGCCTTCCCCGGAAAGATGCCGCTTCGCAAACCCAACGGCCGAGCGCTCAGTTCTGCCTGGGCGCGAATGTGGGACGAGTGGAATCCGCACGAGGATCGCGCCAACGAGCTGTTCAGCAATTTCAAGTACACTCGCCTTGAAGGTTTCTCTCGCGAGGCGAACGTATCGCGCCGCGATCCGACAAAGATCATCAGGGTTGGGGACACCTATTATGTCTGGTACACCTGCCGCCGCACGCAGTGTCCCCCTGTTGGAATCGAAGACGCTACTGACACCAAACCCGGTACCGACTGGGATCTGGCTGACATTTGGTACGTGACGAGCAGGGATGGCGTGCGCTGGCAGGAACAGGGCATAGCGGTCAATCGCCCGCCCAGGCCGCAGGTTGGCTTTCGTTCGATATGCACACCCGGTGTTTTGGTCTGGAAGGGCAGGTACTACCTTTACTTCCAGGCATATAGCCCTATGGTTGGCGGGCAGCAGCATTGCCCGGTGCGAGTGGCTGTGGCCGATTCGCCCGACGGGCCGTGGAAGCATCACGCAAAACCCGTGGTCCTGCCTGGCCCGCCCGGTTCGTGGGACAACATCAAGATCAACGACCCGTGCCCAATCGTTCACAAAGGAAAGATCCTAATCTACTACAAGGGCGCACCGATTGAGCGTGGCGACGAATACATCCTCCGTATGCAGGGTGTAGCCGTGGCCGATCATCCGCTCGGTCCGTTCGAGAAATCGCCGCTGAACCCGGTCATCAATTCCGGTCACGAGACGTGCATGTGGCCGTGGAAGGAAGGTGTGGCCGCGTTGGTCTCGCTGGATGGACCTGAAAAGAACACAATCCAATACGCCTCGGATGGGGTTAACTTCCGCATCGTTTCTCGCATCCAGGTGCCGCCGATCGCGCCGGGTCCGTACGTACCGGACGCCTTCGCCGATAGCGGCGAAGGTCGCGGTCTGACCTGGGGGCTCTGTCACATTAATCCCGACGGCGGTTCTATGAACGAATCGATCCTCGTTCGTTTCGACTGCGACCTGAGCCGTGACTTCGACTGGAGCTACTTCAAGCGCAATAACCTGCGCCATGAGGCGTCGATTTATTTCCAACCGGAGTTGATGCTGTCCCAAAACATGCGCCGGCTTATTCTCCGAGAGCAAAACAGGGTCGATCCGAATACGATATTGATGGATCCGACGGTGAAAAGCAACTGCAGTGGAAATACTTCAGGCACTACAGCACGGTCCGTGACGTGATGGTCGATCCCGATCGTTTTGGCGTTCCTGCGGAAGCCCTTAGGCCAAAAAGGTAAGAGCCGACAGAAAGCTTTGTGTTGTAAGGATAAATCCAGTTGACGAACATAATTCTCTCAATCCTTACTTGCTGGATCGGGCTCACGTTCAGGAGCCGATGGCGATGACCTGGGCCGGGCTGCGCCGTGCGCCCAGGGCGAATATGGCACTGGCCAGCGTTGCACGTTTGAGAAATGAGCGACGAGTAGTTAGAGTCATCATTGTCTTGGTCGATCATGTAACAAATTTTCAGGTCGCGTTCATAAATGGTACTGTTACACGCTTCAATCTACTTAACGCCTGAACAATACGATATTATTGCAATTGCTGACGGGCCGTTATCTGTTATCGAAAACCGGGAGGGATTCTCTGTTATATTCATCCTGTAATTTATCAAGATTCACGTGGCTTGCATCACCTCGGTGGATAATCAGGCGATAACGCAAAACGAGTGGTTTTTCGCGGGACAGCATAATCGGGTGACGACCGGGATAAGCAAGATTCTGGGCACTTGCTTTTCTCCTGAGTATCCATGGCTGGGGATAGCCGGGCGAAGATTTGTGGCAAAGTATTGCCAAGCCGCTTACCTTACCGTCCTTGCGGAATTTACCTGAAAAGTCCAGCCATGGGCCGGCTTCTATGGATACCCTGTTTGGTTCCACAGGACCGTTGGAGCCGGTGAACGAAAGGCCGTCAGGCAAACGTATTCTTGTTGTAAAGCCGCCATAGCCCTTGTCGTCTTCAGAGCCGCCCATTCGAATGTCATTATCCAGAGCTAACAAACTAATCTGAAAGTCTATCTTCCGGATGCCTTCTTGTATATGATGAACTCGTATGGTCGTTGTTTCTTTTATAAACGCTTTTTGCTTTCCATTTGGATCGGTCCATAACGGTGACTTCCAGTAAACATTGGCCTGTAAAATACGCGATTGGGAATCTACTGAGAAAACTTTGATGTGGTAAACATCCCAGAAAAAGTCTTTTACAGCCCAGGGATCACCAAGTCTTTTATCACCGAGCCATACCTGGTGCCAGCCCCAGAAAATGCCGCGATGATGCGGGTGGTCGGCTGGGAAATCTTCTGTCAGGATCTCTCCATCAAGACCATAGAGGGGGTGGATGTAATTAGCTCGCGAGTATTTTCCATTCAGGCTTTTGTGTTGACGTTGATAGAACATTACTTTTTCTTTACCCTCTTTAATAACAAAGCCCTGGCTCGTTTCAAGAATTTCTATCGGATTCGGTGAGGCTGTGCTGACCTGATGCTTAGTCCGCCTACAGCCTGCAAGTGCCAGGAGGGTTGCTAAAACCGGCACGATCACTAAGAATTTGTTCCTACAATTTCTCATTCCTTTATCCTTTCAGAAGATAACAAGATATCTCTGTAGCTTTACACTTGCTGCCATTGCTGCCGTGAACAAGTAACGCTGTATTGATTGGCAAATTGTAACCTTCTTTAGTCTTTGGGTAAAGAGCTGTTCTTCATGCTTACCTATCCTTGAGTTATGATTGTGCGCTGTGTCAGTTACCGGTTCCGTATTCTTCTGCAACCTGGATTTATTCCCTTTGATCCTTTCGAGCTTTCTGAACAAACTGTGGACATTTTATATCGCGGCGATCTGAGCCGGCCGGCAGGTTCTCGCAAACTTTTCAATAATGAGGCCAAGTGAGCCTCAATCCCGTTCCTTGCTAAAATGTCTGAAGTCGAGTATCCTATGCCCCATAGAATCGTTTGTGTTCAATACTCTGCTGTTGTCAGGATCAGCGAATATTAACATCAATAATGAAAGGGTGACCGATGAAGGCGATATTTGGTTCAATGTTGCTTCTGAATCTGTTTGTTGCCGGGCAGCCTCTCCTGGGGCAGAATTTCCCAACTGTATCAGAGAGCCAACGTCTTGACATGCTCAAGCCTCCTGTCAAGAGACCGGTTAGGATGGTCTTGGATACTGATACCTATAACGAGATTGACGATCAGTTTGCTCTGGTTTATGCCTTGATTTCTCCCGAGTTGGATGTCCAGGCAGTTTATGCCGCTCCTTTCCAGAATAAGCGGTCCACCGGGCCGGGAGATGGTATGGAAAAGAGCTATGAAGAAATCCTCAGAATTCTCAGCAGACTTGATAAACCTCCTGACAGACTTGCTTTCAAGGGCAGTTCCCACTACTTGACCGATATTAAAAATCCCGAAAGAAGTCCGGCCGCGATGGATTTGGTCGAGAGGGCCGGAAAGAGCAGTCCTCAAGACCCGCTTTATGTCGCCGCTGTCGGAGCCATTACTAATGTCGGCAATGCCATTCTGATCGATCCATCCATCATCAAAAATATCGTTGTCGTATGGCTGGGCGGCAACGGCCACGATTGGCCTCACCAGATGGAATTCAATTTCCGTCAGGACCTGAATGCCTCCAGGGTCATCTTCGACTGCGGCGTCCCCTTTGTGCAACTGCCCTGTACGCCGGTTGTCACCCACTTCACAACCACTGTACCTGAAATGGAGCGGTACGTGGCAGGACGCGGTGCGATTGGCGATTACCTGCTCACGATCTTCAAAGCATATAGAAAGGACCACTTCGGATGGTCCAAGGTGCTTTGGGATATGACGGCAATTGCCTGGCTTATCAATGACACGTGGTTGCCGTCCGACATTGTGCACAGCCCCATCGTGACGGACAACTATACTTTCAGTTTCGACCGGTCCCGTCATTTGATAAGGACGGTGAATTTCGTTCACAGGGACCCTATATTCAGAGATTTCTTCACAAAACTGGAGAAACAACCAAAGTAGTATCTTTCGACTTGCGATTTGATGTGGCACAATATGCAATAAAAGGACGTTAATAACATGGTGACAAAAACAGGTTTTGACAATGAAAAGTATTTGCAGGAACAAACGGCGGCTATCCTTGAACGCGTGAATAAGTTCAACAACAAACTGTATCTCGAATTCGGCGGGAAACTTCTGTTTGATTATCACGCGGCACGCGTGCTTCCGGGCTTCGACCCGAACATTAAAATGCGTTTGCTGCAGAAAATACGCGACAAGATAGATGTTATTCTGTGTATTTATGCCGGTGACATCGAGAGAAAGAAAGTCCGTGCCGACTTCGGCATTACCTATGATTCGGATGCATTGAAAACCATCGACGACTTCAAGGAATGGGGCATCGACGTCACCGCCGTGGTCATTACACGCTATGCAAACCAGCCCTCGGCCAGGGCGTTCAAGAACAAGCTCGAACGTCGGGGCATAAAGGTTTATACGCATAAATTTACCAAGGGTTATCCTACAGATATTGACACCATTGTAAGTGACGAAGGTTACGGTGAAAACGAACCTATAAAAACCGAACATCCGATCGTAGTTGTAACCGGGCCAGGGCCGGGCAGCGGCAAACTCGCCACCTGCCTTTGCCATTTGTACCATGAATACAAAAACGGGAACGGGGCCGGGTACGCTAAGTTCGAAACATTTCCAATATGGAATTTGCCGTTGAAACATAAGGTAAACGTTGCCTACGAGGCGGCAACGGTCGATCTCAAGGATGTAAACTGCATCGACTATCATCATTTGGAAGCATACAGTGAAGAAGCGGTCAACTACAATCGGGATATCGAGGCTTTTCCGCTGCTCAAAAGAATCATCGAAGAAATCACGGGCAAGGAATCCTTTTACAAATCTCCTACAGATATGGGAGTCAACCGTGCCGGCTTCGGAATCGTGGATGACGAGGTCGTCCAGGAAGCCGCGCACCAGGAAATCATCAGGCGGTTTTTCAGGTGTGCCTGTGAATACGCAATGGGATTCGTGGATAAAGAAATACTGGAGAGGTCGGAACTGATCATGAAAAACACCGGTGCCAGCGCCGAAGACAGAATCGTGGTATTGCCGGCACGACAAGCGGCCCAAAAAGCACAGAAAATCGGCAAGGGCAATGAGGGCATCTTCTGCGGGGCCGCCATTGAGCTGCCGGATGGGACCATTGTGACCGGCGAGAATTCCCCGTTCATGCACGCGGCGTCGAGCCTTGTTATCAACGCCACGAAGCACCTTGCCGGGCTGCCGAAAAAACTGCATCTTTTGCCGCAGAATATCACCGATTCCATAACACACCTGAAAAAAGAGATCCTGAACGGAAAAATGATAAGCCTTGACCTTGAAGAGACATTAATCACCTTGAGTATCAGTGCCATATCTAATCCTGCGGCCCAGATGGCCGTCGAGCATTTGAAGGAGCTCAAGGGATGTGAGGTCCATATTACCCATATTCCCACAACCGGGGATGAGGCGGGTTTAAGAAAACTGGGTGTAAATCTGACGTCAGATCCCGTTTTTTCTTCGAAAAGCCTTTTCATTAGCTGACAAAGTTCCAATATTACCCATCTTAACATTGGCTTTGAATTGGCTTTGTTTTTTTGGTGCCTGAAATCACAAAATATTTCATAAACCCTTTTTTAAAAGAATGTTACGTTTATCTTGATTTTCCGAAATTGGCTTTGTTTTTTAAAATCGTATCCTGTTAAATGTCCTTGTTTAGGATTTAGGGTTTCGTGCTTCGAGTTTCCGGCCAGAGACCGGCGATTGGCTTTGAATTGGCTTTGTTTTTTCGCCGCCTCCATCCACGAAAATCCCCATAAGCTCTTTTAATATATGTGTTTATGTTCATATTCGCCTTCCGAAAATTGGCTTTGTTTTTTAAAATTAGCTCGAATTAGACTCACTAATTCACCTCATTTTGTCGTGCTTTCTGCGCCATTTGGCGTATTTTCACGCATTTTGCTGTTTGATAAGGATTTGGGCTTCGCTGACCATCAGGAGCCCCCCGGATTGACGATTTGTGATTGTTGAATGTCGATTATCTACTCGAAATACGATATACGATATACGATCTGATGTATATTATACCATAAAACGGGCTATATGTCGAGTGAATTCTGGATTCGATTCTGTATTCTGTATCCTGTGTTCTAAATTCTTATTGATTAAGGATGATTGATTATTTGGTTGAAAGCAGGCTTTTGGAGTGTATTTAGGCTCCACCTATGACTGACCGGTTACCATAATCTGGTAATATTTCTTGACGTAAAGATGGTGGATCTGGTATAAATAAGATTGTGGACATCTGTGGACTTGCGGTCTTTGAGGAGGCGGAATTTACGAATCTTGTTTTGCTTTTGGATTATTTGATTAACTGCTTATATAGGCCTTATTAAGAAAGAAAGAAGGTAGAGTTAATCCGTAAAACATTATCGCAGGCGGATTCTGGATTGAGTGAAGAAACAAGTTTTTAGCTTTTTATTCGAAAAAAATATGTGTTTTTATATATAGTTTAAGCGTATTGTTAACATTTGTGTAAGGAGGATTATTATGTGTAACAAATTGTTTTATTTGGTTTCTTTTGTTTTGGTGGTAGGGCTGGCTGTAGGCGTGACAAATGCGGATATCCAAACGGGGCTTGTAGGCTACTGGCCTTTTGAAGAAGTCACAGGTACTACTACTGCCGATATGTCCGGCAATGGCTATAATGGAACGTTTGACAGGGGTGTATCCTGGATATCGCCCGGCTGCATAGGCCATGGCGCCATCACTGTTGATGGAAATTCAGGTAGCAAGGTTATCGTTGGAACCTTCGATCCGGGCGAGCAACTGACCCTCGCTATCTGGGTCAGATGGACTGGTGAACAGAACAAAAGCAACCACATGGGCTTATTTGGCAAGAGGGATGGCTTTACCGTTGATGAGCTGAGATGGTTCTCTGAAGTTACACAAAGCGGCAGTATTGCTATGAGAACTCGTAATAGGAGCCGAGGTACCGCAAGCGGTGTGTTGACGCCATTTATAGACCAATGGGCGCATATAGCCATCACGTTTGACGGAACCACGGTCAGAATCTATCTCAACGCTGAGGAGGTAGGATCCGGTTCTTTTTCGTTAGATAATAAGGTTACAGCCGGTTTAGCGATCGGCTGCACCAACGGCGGCAGTAGTAGCACCGGAGAGGTCTTCTCAGGCGATATGGACGAAGCCCGTATCTACAGCCGGGCGCTGAGCGCAGTTGATATACAAGAGCTGTTTGGATGGACCGGAATATCGGGAAAGGCTTATAGCCCAAAGCCCGCCGATGGCCAAACGGATGTGCCGCGGGAGGGGGTCCTCAACTGGGGGCCGGGAGAGTACGCCAACACACATGATGTCTACCTGGGCACGGTTTTCGAATATGTCGACGATGCTGACAGAAGCGATCAGCGTGGTGTACTGGCCAGTCAAGGTCAAATCGCTACGACTTATGATCCCGGCCGTCTTGATTTCGGCCAAACTTATTTCTGGCGTGTTGATGAGGTCAATGCACCACCGGACTACACCATCTTTAAGGGCAATGTGTGGAGCTTTACGGTCGAGCCGGTTGCTTATCCCGTCGAGAACATAACTGCCACAGCTTCCAGCGCGAACAGGACCGATGAGGGACCGGAAAATACAGTCAACGGTTCCGGGCTGGATGGCAGCGGCTTATTGCATGGCAACATAAGTATCGATAATATGTGGCTCAGTAGTGCCGTCGATCCTAATACTGTCTGGATCCAGTATGAGTTCGACAGGGTCCATAAATTGTATCAGATGTTGGTATGGAACTACAATAGCTCTGTCGAGCCGATTATCGGCTTCAGCATCAAGGAAGCTACCATTGAGTACTCGGTCGATGGAACCAACTGGGCCATATTGGGCACTACTCACGAGTTTGCCCGTGGTCCTGGTGCGGCTGGTTATGCCCCCAATACCACCGTTGATCTCAGCGGTGTGTCAGCAAAATATGTCAAGATCACTGCCAACAGTAACTGGGGAGGCATCGTGAACCAATTTGGTCTGAGTGAGGTCCGTTTCCTCTACATATCGGTTTTGGCAAGAGAGCCCAGCCCTGATTCCGGTGCGACAGACGTGGGTGTGGATGCGACCCTCAGCTTCCGAGCGGGAAGAGAGGCGGCTAAGCACGATGTGTACCTTAGCACCGACGAGCAGGCTGTTATCGACGGCAATGTTTCTGTTGCTACCGTGACCGAGGCCAGCTATGCTCCCGCTCTTGATTTAGCCGGCACTTACTACTGGCGGGTTGATGAGGTCAACGATGCCGAGACGCCCACGACCTGGCAGGGTGACATCTGGAACCTCTCGACACAGGAGTATCTTGTTGTGGACGATTTCGAGTCCTACAATGACATTCCCGCCGGAGAAGAAGGCAGCAACCTGGTATATGGTACATGGGCAGATGGGTTTGAGAATCCGGCAAACGGATCGACCATAGGTTATAATGTACCGTTCCAGCCCACAATAGAGACCTCGCTTGTTTATGACGGCAAACAGTCGGTGCCCCTTTTCTACGACAACACCGTGGCCGCCTATTCCGAGGTCACAGCGAATGTCGCTGATTTGGGCGTCGGCCGGGATTGGACAAAGCATGGCATTAAGGCCCTGACGCTGCGGTTCTCGGGCGATCCCAACAATGTTTTACAGCAGATGTATGTGAAGATTAACGGCTCCAGGGTAACATACGATGGCAGCGCCGAGGACACAAGGATGACGGGCTGGCAGATGTGGTATATTGATCTGGCCTCGACCGGCGTGAGTCTCAGCAATGTCACTGAGCTAAGCATTGGCTTTGAGCGTATTGGAGCGGTTGGCGGCAAGGGAATGGTTTTACTCGACGGTATCAGGCTGTATTCTTATGACCGTCAGTTGATCACGCCGGCAGACCCCGGCACAACTGGTCTGCAGGCACACTACGAATTCGAAGATAATACCAACGACAGTTCCGGCAACGCACGCAACGGCACTGCCATGGGCAATCCTGATTTTGTAGCCGGCAAGGTCGGCCAGGCCATTAACCTTAGTGGCCTGAACGACTATGTGGAGATAACCGGCTACAAGGGCATTCTCGGCTCGAGTGCAGTCACTGTGACGGCCTGGGTTAAGACGAGCAGCACGGACACCGGCGCAATCGTAGGCTGGGGTCCCGACGTTGCCGGTCAGAGATTCGGCTTCCGGGTTGACGTTGGCAGGC
>Ga0307379_10011542_pt1 | contig 11587 bp, 8 predicted proteins | sample UN2MG_FD_202237 | JGI IMG/M metagenome (GOLD analysis project Ga0307379, IMG submission 202237) | Soil microbial communities from Risofladan, Vaasa, Finland - UN-2 | ecosystem: Environmental > Terrestrial > Soil > Coastal area > Acid sulfate soil | place: Finland: Risofladan, Vaasa | collected... | reverse complement strand
CCCACGTTCACGAAGAGGGAGAGGACGAACAGGTATTTCACGTTGCGCCGCAGGCTCCGCACGAAAAGCGTAAGGGGGATCAAGGAATTGCAGGAGATCATGATCCAGAACATCACGGTGTAGTCCCCCAGGGCGCGGTACCGGAACTGCTCCATCTCGAAGGGGTTCCCGCTGTAGGCGGCGAGGCCGAACTCGACAATATAGGAGTAGCTCACGATGAGGGAGGTAAAGAGGAGGATCTTCGCGATGCTCTCGAAATGGTCGTCGGTGATGTACCGGTCCAGGGCCAGGATCTTCCGCATGGGAACGACGAGCGTGATGACCATCGCCGTGCCGGAGAAGATCGCGCCGGCCACGAAGTAGGGGGCGAAGATGGTGGTGTGCCACCCGGGGATGATGCTCATGGCGAAGTCCCACGAGACGACGGAGTGGACCGACGCCACGAGGGGAGTGGCGAACGCGGCCAGGAACAGGTAAAGCTGGTTGTAGTTCTTCCACTGCCTTCTCGTCCCCGTCCAGCCGAGGGAGAGAACGCCGTAGATCCGTTTTGCCAACCCCTCCTTGTGCCTGCGCACGATGGCGAAGTCGGGGATCAGCCCCACGTAGAAAAAGACGACGCTCACGGTGAGATACGTGCTCACGGCGAAGACGTCCCAGATCAAGGGAGAGCGGAAATTCACCCAGAGCATCCGCTGCGTCGGGTAGGGGAAGAGGTAGTAGAACTTCCAGGTCCGGCCGAGGTGGATCAGGGGGAACAGTCCCGCGACGAGCAGCGCGAAAACGGTCATCGCCTCGGCGGGACGATTGAAGCTGGTGCGGAACCGGGCGCGGAACAGGAACAGGACCGCCGAGATCAGCGTCCCCGAGTGGGCGATACCGACCCAGAAGACGAAATTCGTGATGTAGACCCCCCATCCCACGGGATTCATGAGGCCCGACACCCCCATGCCGGTCGTCATCTGGTAGCCCCATAATCCGAGGAGGATGAGAAAGAGGGTGGCGGAGCATCCGAGGGCCGCAAGATACCCGATCCCCGGCCTCTTCATCGCGGCGAGGACGTCCTGCTCCACCCGGGCCAGTTTGTCGTGTTTATCCATGGCTCTTCTTCCCGGGGTCGCCTTTCTCTCCACTCAGATAGTACACGGAAGGATCCGTTCCCAGGCCCTCGAAAACCCGGTAGGCCCTCCCGGAGTGCGCCAGCCGGTACACCCGCGACTCCGGATCGAGGAGGTTACCGAAGGTGATGGCGCCCGTGGGACAACTCTCCGCGCAAGCCGTCGTTACCTCCCCGGACCGGACCGTGCGGGACCCGTCTTTCGCCTTGTCCTTGGCGGCACGGATCCGCTGAATGCAGAAGGTGCACTTCTCCATGACCCCCGCCCCCCGGGCCTGCAGTTCGGGGTTCAGCATTCTGTTCAATGGCTTTTCCCACCGGTGCCAGAACCAGTTGAACCGCCTCACCTTGTAGGGGCAGTTGTTCGAGCAGTACCTCGTCCCCACGCACCGGTTGTACACCTGGACGTTCAACCCCTCGGGGTTGTGATAGGCGGCGTACACCGGGCACACCGTCTCGCAGGGAGCGGAATGGCACTGCTGGCAAAGCATGGGGAGGAAATCGACGTTCCCCGCCTCCCCGTAGAAGGGCTCGATCCGAAGCCACGACATCTCCCGGCCCTTCAGGTGGTCCTTCTTCCCGACGACGGGCACGTTGTTCTCGATGTAGCAGGCGGCAACGCACGCGGAACATCCGTTGCAAAGCGCCAGGTCGATGGCCATGGCCCACCGGTACTCCTTGTGCACGTGCTCCGGGTAGAGGCTCTCCCTTCCGTGGTGTTGTTTTTCGTCCCTGTGGACGGGATCGGGAATCAGCCCCCGCCCCTGCTGGGAAGGGGAGCCGGAGAGGATGGGGATGGCCGCCATCTTTCCGGTTTTTCCTATGGTGACCTTCTCGATGTACTCGATTGTCCCTCCCGTCCGTTTCTCCGTCCGAAGGGGGGGAGATCCGACGAAGTCGCGGCAGGCCACGAAGACTCCTGCCGGGAGGCCCGGCTGAACCTTCACCGGGAGAACCTGCGACCAGCCGGAGGAGGAGGAGACGGTTACCTCCTGCCTCTCCTTGAGTCCCGCTCCCGCCGCGGTCTCCGGCGATACCGAGAGCCAGCGCCCGTAGGAGATGGTGGTCAGGGGGTCGGGAATCTCGGAGAGGAGCGGTAATCCCCGGCTCCGCCCGTCGAAGGTCCTAAGAGACGGGGCCAGCACGAGGACGGGCTCGCCCGGTTTCATCCCTGTCTGCGCCCCCTTGAGAAGGGAGGCCGCCTTTTTCCCGTCGAGGGAGACCCGTTTCGCGGGGAGGGGTTCCTCGAAATAGCCCTGCTCGAGAAACGCGCTTCTTCCGCTTTCCCCGAACCGTTTCCGCCACGCGTCGAACAGGAAGTCCCGGTATCCCGTCGCGGTCCCCTTTCCCGAATCCTCGCCCATGATCCGGAGCAGCATGTCGCCCTCGGAGAGCGTATCGTGAAGAGGTTTCAAAACGGGCTTCTGGAGAGACAAGACCCCCCGCCTCGGCTCGACGTCCCCCCACGACTCGAGGGAGTGGGAGAAGGGGAGGAAAAGGTCTACCTCCTGCATCGTCTCGTCCGGGAGATCGCCTATCCCTACCGACAGCTTCGCTTTTTTAAGATTCTCCCTGAACCCGACCTCTTCCGGCAGGGAGAATACGGGGTTCGTCCGCGACAGGAACAGGACCCCGACCTCTCCCCCGCCCAGCCGGGCAGTGAGATCTTCCATGTCCCGAAAGGTCCCCACACTTTCGTAGTTCTCCCTCCTCCTGAAATCGACCAGGTCGGGGACTGCTCCCGTGACCCACTGGATCACGCAGGCCGCGCCCGCCACCTCGAGGCCTCCCGGGTGGGCCGTGGAAACTCCTCCGGCGATCACCAGGGGGCGCCTCGCGTGCGCAATGCGGTCGGCGACCTCTTGCAACGACCCGGCGGGGATCCCCGTGGCCTCCGACACGCGCTCGACGGACATCCGGGGGAGGGCTTCGGAAATCTCCCGGGGAAATTCGCCCCTGCGGGGCCCTTTTTCCATCAGATGCCGGAGTAAAAACGAGAGGAAAACCGCTTCCTGCCACGGACGGACCACGATTCTCCTGTCGGCGTTCGCACCGGTCAGCGACAGATGGGGCTCCACGTGGTACCACCGGAACCCCTCCTTGCTCTTTGCCCGGGACAGCTGCCGGGTGTAGGAAACGGGGCTTACGTGCGTCTCGAGAATATCCGCTCCGACCGTCAGGAGAAAATCGGCATTCTCGATCCGGTAGCGGGGAACGTCGCGCTCTCCGAAGAGCAGGCCGTTCGCCTCTTTACCCTCGGAATGGGAATAGACCTCGAACTCGGGAAGCCTCTTAACCCCGACCTTCCCGCAGAACATGCCGATCAGCCCGGAGAGGGAGCCGGTGGTTCTTCCGGACAGGAAGAGGTTTGTCCGCCCGGAGGCACGGGAGGCGTCAAGGGTCTCCGAAACCGTGGAGAAGGCCTTCTCCCAGGAAATTCCCCGGACCTTCCCACTGCCGTTTCGCAGCATGGGAGAACCGATCCTCTTCGGGTGATACAGGCGGGTTATGGAAGACTGCCCGCGGATGCACAACCCGCCGTCGTTTACCGGATGCCCCGGGGAACCTTCGAGCTTGATCGGCCATCCTTCCCTGATCTTCACCGACACGCCGCACCCGGCGGGGCATTCCGCGCACGTGGACGGGGAAAAGGTCGCTTCTCCGGGAAGGATCCCCTCTTCCGGGGGGAGAATGTAGGAGATGAATTTTTTCGGCCCGTTGCCGGAGCCGCAGGAGGACGCCAGGGTGGAGCCCGACACCCCCCCCATGATCCTCAGGAAATCTCTTCGCTTCAACCGTCGCTTCATCTTCCGTTCCTCTTACTTGTGGCAGGTGGCACAGTCCCGGGGAGCCCCCCTGGCCCTGTGGCAGGAAACGCACCACCCCATTTTCAACGAGCTTACCCTGCGGATCTTTTCCATTGCCCCCACCTGTCCGTGGCAATTTTTGCAGTCCACGCCCGCCTTGACATGCCTCTTGTGCGAAAAGTAGACGTGCTCCGGCAAGGAGTATACCCGGTTCCACTCGATCGGCTTTTTCTCCTCGTAATGCCGTGTGAGCTTCCGGATCTCTTCCCTCTCCGTTGCGATCGTCCTGTGGCAGGACATGCATTTTTCCACGGGCGGAGCCCCCGCGTGCTTCGACCGGTCGACGAAGATGTGACAGAAATTGCACGGCAGGTTCAGTTTCGACACGTGGATCGTGTGGGGGAAAGCGATCGGCTGGTCGGGGCTAAGCCCCGCGCGATGCCAGGAAATCCAAAGGCCCACAGTGCCCAGGAGAAGGACCCCGAAATATGCCGATACGGCGAGAAGGGTAACCGTTTTTCTCACTTCCCCTGTCCCCATGTTCCCTTTCGTCCGGGAAGGTTCACGGCGAACCGCCGGGTTTTACCCGCCCGATCAGGTACCTTGCGACGGCATCGATCTCTTCCTCCGGAAGCCCGAGATTGGGCATCGACGGGAGGTCCGGGTTCACCTTGACCGGGTTCCGGATGAATCCTTTCAGCTTCTCCACGTCGCCTGCGTATTTCGGCACCACTTCGTTTAACGGCGGACCGACGACCCGGATGTCGAACTGGTGACATCCCGCGCAGTTCGTTTCGAACACGGCTTTCCCCGTTTCGGCCGCCGTCTTTCCGCCCGCAGCCGGTTCTTCCCGGGGCGCCTCTTTCGCGTGTTCCGCCTCGACCGCCTTGGCCTGCATGTTCAGGGATGCGATCCGGTCCTGGTAGGCGTTTCCGACCGCCGCGTGGTCGTGCACGAGTACCGCGAGAAAGATCAGGACATACAGGGTGGCTATCCGCGCGCCCGGGCCGCCTTCCTTTTTGCCGGAAGGAAGAGAGAGGATCAGGCAGACCGCAAGCGACAGGAGCAGGACGATCGCCGCAGTCGCGAACACTGTCGCGGAAAGCGCGATTTCCGGGAGGGTAACCAGATCGAGCAGCACGAAAACAGGGAGGACAAGCGTCGCAAGAAAGGTGAGTTTCGCGCCAATGTCGCGGACCAACCCCCGGTAGGAAGCGTCCGGCGCTTCCTTCCCTTCCGCAGACCGTCCGCCAAGAAGGAGAATCCCCCCGCCGGTCATCCCGAAAAAAACGGCGAGGAACAGGAGATATTTCACGACCGCGTTCCAGGAGAGGAAAAACCGGATATGTTCCCGGAGAAGGGAAAGCTTCTCCGGATTGAAGAGGACTCCGTACCCCTGGGAAAAGAGGAAAAAGGCGAAGAACAACGCCAGCAGCCCGGCGGCGCCGGACATGACGTGGAACGGGGAAGGGGAAGGCGGGCGCCCCCAGGCCGACCGGTACACGCGGAGAAGGGCGAAACCGGCGACCAGGACCGCAAGGACGGCGGACCAGAAATGCCACGGCAGCGGAGTCGCATCAAAGAAAATCCGTGCGTAGATAAACCAGACGAGCAGGACAGGGACGAGGCCGAACATGAAAAGGGCGGACTTGCCCGTCATGACGGTCTCCATCATCTCCTTCGAGAAGCGCAGGTAAGCCGGGTCCCGCTTTTCCTTTCCGAGAAAGGAAAGGAGGAGAGAGACGGTCGATCCGCCGATGATGACCCCGAGGAAAGGGAGGAAAAAAAACAGGACGAGGAACAGCCCGTACTGAAGCAGGGTGTATAACTCCGTGGATAGCGGTTGCAGATTCCCCCAGGAGGCCACTTAGATCCTTTCTCCGAAAGATCTAATACCCTTATGACATAAGCAAAATTCCATGGCGTCCCCTGGTCGAAGAATCCGGTCCATGGCAATAATATCGCTTCGGTAATGGCCCGATCGGTAGAAATCGGATCTTTCTACTATAAGGCAGTTTCTTTCAGCCCGTTTACATTTTTTCTTTTGGCTTTTTCGCTTGATAATATGGAGCATCCGCGCCGGGAGTCCCCGACGAAACGGGGAGGGGATCGTACTCATCTATTTATCGGTGTCTCCAGGCAGGCAAGCGCCGATGCCTTGAAGGAGGAAAAGCCCTGATGTGCCGCATGCTGGCCTTCGCTTCGGAGGAACCCCGGGATCTGACGCCGTACCTCGCCCATCTCGCGAGACTCTCCGCCCACGGGAACCTGGTGGAACGTTGGGAGAAACGCCCGGGCGGGAACCACCCGGACGGGTGGGGAATCGCCTTTCGCCAGGGGGGGGAAACCCGCCTGATCCGCAGCGGCGAGCCCGCCGCCAGCGACCCATCTCTTTCCGGGATCCGGGGTAGCACCGACCGCTTCCTCGGTCACGCCCGGTATGCGGACAACACGGAAACGGTCAACAAGGAAAACGCCCACCCGTTCCTTGCGCGGGGGATCGCTCTCGCCCACAACGGAACGTTCAGGGGGAGGATCGGGGAGGAGGCGGAAAGACGCAAGGTGAGCGACAGCCTCGTGTTCCTCGAATCTCTTGCGGACTGCTGGAAGAACAGGACCCACGCCGGGCTTTGCGAGGCGCTCTCGACCATGCTGGGGGATACGGAGCTCGTGGGGGCATACTCCGCCGCGACCATCCTGATCGCTTCGGGAAAGACGATATTCGCCCTCCGGGACTACCGGAAGGACGCAGATTACTATACGCTCTTCCTCCGGTCCGAGCCCGGCCTGGTGATCGTGGCGAGCGAACCGCTGGACGATTCTCCCGGGTGGCGACTTTTAGCAAACGGGGAACTTCTCGAATTGCTTCTTCCCGCCCCGAAACCGCTTTTTCTGACCGTGCCGTCGTGACCGGCCATGACAGCTCCCGTAGATCTTAGATCCGACACCGTCACGCTCCCCTCCGCGGGGATGCGGAAAGCGATGACCCACGCGAAGGTCGGTGACTCGCAGCGGGGAGAGGACCCCTCCGTTCGGGCGCTGGAGCAGTACGCGGCCTCCCTGTTCGGCAAGGAGGAGGCCCTCTTCGTCCCTTCCGGGACGATGGGGAACCTGGTCTCGGTGGCCTCGTGGACCCGGCCGGGGGACATCATCGTCGCCTCGGAGTCCTCCCACGTCGCAGGGCGCGAGGGACCGGGCATCTCGAACCTGGCCGCCGTCGCGATCCTGGGGATCGACACCCCCGGCGGGATCTTCACGGCAGACAACGTAGCCAGGGCAATCGAGGAGGCCCCGCTGCGAAGCAGGGCGAAAGTCCGGCTGGTCACCGCGGAAAATACCCACAACGCCGGCGGGGGTACGATCTTCCCCATCGCCTCCCTGCGGCGCATCCACAGTCTCTGCCGAAAAACCGGCATCCCGGTCCATATCGACGGGTCCCGGATCTTCAACGCCTCGGTCGCCTCCGGGGTTACGCCCGCAGACTACGGGAAGGTTTGCCGCTCCCTGATGTTCTGCCTATCCAAGGGGCTGGGGGCGCCCGTCGGATCGATCGTCGTAGGCTCCCGGGATTTCCTCGAAGAGGCAAGGAGCGTAGGAGTACGCATCGGGGGGGGGATGCGGCAGTCCGGAATCGTCGCCGCAGGAGGTCTCTATGCGCTGCGGAACAACGTCAGGCGGATGGCCGAGGATCACGAGCACGCAAAGGCGCTCGCGCAAGCGCTCGCCGACCTCCCCGGGATCGAGGTGATCAACGCACCCGTGGAGACAAACATCGTACTCTTCCGGTGGAGGATGCCCACCGTCTCCCTCCCCGAATTCCAGGAAGCGTTGCACGAGCGGGGCGTCCTCGTAGACGACCGGTCGTTCCCGTTCTTCCGCGCCGTAACCCATTTGGGGATTGGAAAAAAGGAGATCGCCCGGGCCGTCCGGGCATTCCGCCAGATCTTCGGGCGGGCCGCCGCATAGGAGACGTTGCCGGGAACACTCCCGGGTTTATACGATGAGAGTGTCCCCGCTCAATGGCCCTTCGATCCTCGGGCAATATCCTCGGCCACCTCGCCCACCGTCTGCTTCATCATCCGGTCCGTGATCTTCTTCGAGCTGTCGCCCGGGGAGGACATCTTGGAGACCCAGTTGCCCCCTTTTCGGATGAATCCGCCGCCTCCGCCGACCTGCTTCGTGACCTTCCCGCCGCAGTGCGGACACTTGGAAAGCGCCGGGTCCGTGATCCGCTGATCCTTCTCGAACTCCCCGCACTTTCCGCATAAGTATTCGTAGGTCGGCACGTCGTCCCCCTCGCGTTATTTCGCAACGGTTGTATTATCGCACGATCCCCGGCCCGCCGGTACCATTTGGATCCACCGGTCACCGGGACCCTGGCTCGCGGGGGGCAGTCCCCGAGGCTACGCTCGCGATCTTCGCCCGCTCGCTGCCGGTTCCGCTCACCGTAAGCCGTACCTTAGCGAAACAGGCCGCCTCATGGACTCCCCCCGCATCGCCTAAGGGTCCCGGTGACAACCGTAAGCACCCTCCTGCAAAGCGCACGGAGGAGGCGCTCGTCGCAAGGGACCCGCAGACCGGAATAATCGGGGACCCGCTCCGTGCCGGATCGTGGATAATGATGGGAAACCCGGTTTCACGGAGGGCAAAGCCGCTTGTCCCTGTTCCTCATCACCTTCTTCCTGATTTACGGAAGCGCCCACGCCTATGCGCTCCTCAAAGCAAAATCAGCCCTCGGATTCGGGTGGGGGACAGTAGGTATCCTCGCACCGGCTCTCGTCGCCCTCACCTGCGCCCCCCTCATCATCTATTTCCTCGGAAAGCACGGGATGGAAGGGGCGGCCCGGGCCGTCTCCTGGGTCGGGTATACCTGGATGGGGCTTCTCTTCTTCTTCCTCTGGACGAATCTTGCCGTGGACGCGGTCAACCTCGTCTTGCGCCTGGCCGGCGCAATCTCGGGGAAGGGGGCATCCGCCTACCTTCTTGCCGGGAAGGGCCGGTTTTTCGCTCTTGTTGCACTCTGCCTGGCGCTCGGAGCCTACTCGTTCTTCGAGGCCCGGGACATCGGCATCGAGCGGGTTACGATCCGCACCGACAAGCTCCCCGCATCCACCCCCCGCGTTCGAATCGCGCAGATCTCCGACGTTCACCTCGGCCTGATCGTGCGCAACGCGAAAGCGGAGAAGATCGCGGAGCTGATCCGCAGTGTAGATCCCGACATCCTCGTCTCCACGGGGGACCTGGTGGATGCGGAGATCAACCACCTGGAAGGGCTGGCGGAGATCTTCGGGAAGATCCGACCCCGCCTCGGAAAGTTCGCCGTCACCGGGAACCACGAGTTCTACGCAGGGATAGACCAGGCACTCCAGTTCACGCGGCGGGCGGGTTTCTCCGTCCTCCGGGGGGAGACCGTCCAGGTGGGGGAATCCCTGCGGATCGCGGGCGTCGACGACACTGTGGGCGCGGCGCTCGGTGCGGTCCCCGGCCGGCGGGAGGCGGAGATTCTCGCGGGGGACCCCGGCACGATGTTCACGATCCTGCTCAAGCACCGGCCCCGGGTGGCGGATGGATCACGGGGCCTGTTCGACCTCCAGCTTTCCGGCCACACGCACAACGGGCAGATCTTCCCTTTTCGCTACCTGGTCGGGCGCCCCTATCCGAACCTGTCGGGGCTGTTTCCCCTGGGAGGATCCTTCCTGTACACCAGCCGCGGGACGGGGACCTGGGGTCCCCCGATGCGGTTTTTCTCCCCCCCCATCGTGACGGTCATCGACATCGAACGGGCGCCACGCAAAGAAGGGGGACATTCTTGAAACCTTTCATCCTCCCTTGGCTGGTTCACGGGGCCCCTGGGGCTCGCGAGGGAGTCCGGCTACGCTACGCGAGCGACCTTGCGCCCGCTCGCTGCGGTTGCGCTCTTCGAACCGACCCCCGCTTTGCGGGGATGCTTTCTTTCTCGCTCCACACGCCGCTTCGCGGACCCCCCCGAATCGCCTGCGGGTCCCCGGCGAAAAGTTTCGAGAACATCCCTTCGCTTTGCTAACCTGGGACTCATGGGAACGTTTCTATTTGTCACCGACCTGCATGGAAACCGGCGGAAGTACGAGCGTACCCTGGCTCTGGCCGTCGAAACCGGCGCATGGCTGGTCGTAAACGGCGGCGACATGTACCCCCACAGCAGGACGCACGGGGACCAGGAGCAGTTTCTCCAGGAATTCCTCGATCCCCACTTCGCGAAGTACCAGGAAGCGGGGATCCGGCATTTCGGATTTCCCGCCAACGACGATCTCCGCACGCATGATCCGCAATTCGACGCCATCTGCTCGCGGTATCCGCTGGTGGAAAATCTCGCCGGCCGGAAAATCCCGGCGGGCCCGTATGAATTCCTCGGCTTCAACCTGGTGTCCGATTTCCCCTTCCGCCTCAAGGATCGGGCCCGGATGGACGACGGCGAATTCGCCTTCCCGGTGCAGTTCGGCACCGGGATCCTCTCCCGGCCCGGAGGGTGGGAGGAAATCCCTGACTGGGTGGCGTACGCGGGGACGCTCCCCACGATCGAGGAGGAACTGGCCGCGCTCCCCGCACCGGACGATCCGGGCCGGGCCGTCTACGTGATCCACGGCCCCCCCGCGGGGCTGGGGCTGGACGTCGTCCGGGGGGGGCAGCCGGTGGGCTCTTCCGCCACCACCCGGTTCATCGAGAAAACGCAACCTTGCCTCACACTTCACGGCCACATCCACGAATCCCCGGAAGAAAGCGGCGTCTGGATGGCAAACGTCGGGAAAACCGTGTGCATCCAGCCTGGTCAGTCGGCCTCCGGCCTCTCCGTCGTCGTGGGGGACCTGGAGAGGATGCGGTTCGAAAAGCGCATCCTCCCGGTCGACTAAGACGGGGGATCATCTTCCAGGACGATGCCGTACAGGTTCCCCTCGGGAGGCTTCCCCCGCTTCTCGACGGAAACCTTGCACTCTTCCGGGTGCGGCTTCCCCTTGCGGTGATGGGAAACCAGGACCTGTACGACGTCCCAGCCGATCTTCCCTTCCTCCGCCATCGCGGTAATGACCTCGAGGGCCGTCCGGTTGTCGTAGACGGACACCCGGTACGGTCGGGGGGAGATGAGGGCGTCGTACACGTCGCACGCCGCCACGATCTCCACGAAACGGGAGGAGAGGAGGATCCCCCGGGGATACCCCGAGCCGTCGAGGCGTTCGTGATGGTCTCGGGCGATCACGGCGGCCAGGATCCCGGGATCCTTCAGGTAATAGGACAGGAGGATGAACCCGGCCAGGGTGTGATGTTCGAGGGCCTTCCGCTCGGATTTCCGAAGGGTGGTCTTCTTCGTCAGGATCTCCATTGGGACGCAGATCTTGCCAAAATCGTGGAAAGGCCCCGCCGCAGCCTCCTGAAGGATCTCCTCGAACCCGTCCAGCAGATTCCTTGCGAGGTGGCTCGACAGGGCGAACACCAGGAGGATGTGGTGGTACGTATAGGGGTCGTTCCGCTTGTAGAACTCGAGGGACTCGAGCACGGGGAGGGGCAGCCGGGTCATCTCCAAAAGGCGGATGAGGCCGCGGTACTCCGCTTCGCCACCGAAGATCGTGCGGTAAACCCCCCTCCCGGTCAAGGCGAGAAGATCCCTGCGCACCGTGCTGAACTCCATGGCGGG
>Ga0307379_10011541_pt1 | contig 11588 bp, 21 predicted proteins | sample UN2MG_FD_202237 | JGI IMG/M metagenome (GOLD analysis project Ga0307379, IMG submission 202237) | Soil microbial communities from Risofladan, Vaasa, Finland - UN-2 | ecosystem: Environmental > Terrestrial > Soil > Coastal area > Acid sulfate soil | place: Finland: Risofladan, Vaasa | collected... | reverse complement strand
GAGCCCGCCGCACCCGCTCCCGCACGAGTAGCTTTCCTCCCCCAGCTCGGCCTCCCCCGGCTCGGTCCCCAGCTCGTCGATCCAGACCTTCAGCATCGCGTTCTGGCTCTCGAGATTCGCGACCCGGTCCCGGAGCGTCTCGAGGTACACGGTCTGGTCGGCCGACTCCTCTACCGCGTCCTGCAGTAGCTCGAGCAGGGTCCGGCTCGACAGGAGCCCGGCCCTCGACCTCGCGAGCCAGACAGCGCGCGAGCTGTCCTTGCGCTTCTGGTGGAGCGCCACGACCCGGCCCGCTGCCTCGTCCACGATGTCTCTTTTCGTCATGACTTCTCCTGCCTCTTGCCGACCCGGGAAAGGAGCGCGTCCTCCGACGCGAGCTTCCCGGTCAGCCGATCGAGCACGTCGTGGTCGATCGAGTGGTCCCGTAGTAGGTGGTATATCCTGACCCGGCCCGAGTTGCGGAACCCGCCCGCGAGCCTTCCGTTGGCCTGGTTGTAGTGCTCGCCCGACCAGGGCAGGGTATACCAGATGATGGTCGAGGTTCCTTTCTGGAGCCCGTCCACGCCCTGGCCGGCCGACTTCGGGTGGAGCACAAGGGCCGGGATTTCGTGGCGAGCCCACCTCTCCTTCGTGTCGGGCGTTAGTTTCGACTCGGCCCCAGGGACCAGCTTCAGGATCTCGGCCCGCTCCCACTCGTACTCGATGAAGATCAGGGGAGGCTCGCCCGCGAGAGACACGACCGCGTCCGCCAGCAGCTCGAGCTTGTAGCGGTCGATCTCGTGCGCCTCGCGCGCGTTCCCTTCGGCCGCGGTCTGGTACAGAAACCCGCCACAGAGCTGCCGGAGCTTGTTGAGCGAGACCGCCATGCTCACGGCCTGCACGAGCGAGAGTCCCTCGTCCTGCTTACGCGCGACCTCGACCACGAAGTCCTTCTCCATCGCGCTGTAGGCGGCCTGGCCCCGCTGGCTCCAGGGGACCGGGAGGTTGATCATCGTTGGCTCGCTCGTGCCGAGGTGGTCCTTCTTGCGTTGCGTGATCGTGATGGGGTCGATCGCGCTCTCGATCTTGAGCTTGTCGGGCTCGCTCGTGCTGTAGCTGTACCTGACACCGTTCCAGGTCGCGGTCGTGAAGTCCTCCCGAAACTGGGTGATGTTGCGGCCCAGCCGGCGCCTCTGGCTCACGCAGGCCTCCTGCGCCCAGAGCCCGAGGTAGCTCTCGGGCGCGGGCGTCGCGGTCAGCCCGAGCCTGCGGTAGAACCAGTCGGTGTGTCGTGTTAGTTCGCGGAACCTCTTCGTGTCGTGCGCCTTCATCCTCGTGATCTCGTCCACCACGAGCAGGCGAGGCACGAACCGCGACCTCCCGTAGTGCTTGAAGAACCAGACCAGGTTCTCGTAGTTCAGGCCCAGGAAGGTGGGCATGCTCTCGACCGCGGCGGCCCTCTTCTTGAGGGGCCCGACCGCGGCCGCGTAGGTGTGGTTGCGTAGGTTGTTCCACTTCGCGAACTCGGCCGGCCACGTGAGCGTGAGCAGGTTCGTGGTCCCGAGCACGAGGACCCGGTCGAGCGGCTCGAACCGCTCGATCATGTCGAGGCACGCGGTCGCGGCAACGATCGACTTCCCGAGCCCGAGGTCGATCCACACGAACCCGACCGTGCGATGACGGAGCCACTCGATCGCGTCCCTCTGGAACGGGCGCAGGTGCCTGCGCTGTCCGTCCTCCTCGAACCAGACATCGTCGAGGTTCAAACTAGTGGGTCCATGAACAGCATGCTGAACAGGTGCGCCAGCACGCGACCGCGCGCCTCGGGCATGGTCCTCCACGAGTCGCCGTTAATCGTGTACAAGCGAGCGGCCACGCCCTCGTCCGCGAAGAAGAACCAGAACTCGCCGTCCCGGGTGTTGACCTTGTTGAGCGTGCCGATGGTGCGCTGTACCTCGTGCGTCCGAAGACCTTTACCTGTACGAACGCGAGCGTGGAATATGATCTTGTAGATGTTTGCAGCGCGCGTCTCGTAGAACCTCACGTTGCAACTAACACCAGACGGAAACGTGTATTTATCGGGCGGGGTCATCGATCTAGTCATGCTAGTCCCTCAGTTGTCTCGTCATGAGATAGAAGAGCTTCTCGAACAGGTCGTAGTCATCGACCACGTGGACCGCGAAACCGGCGTCCCGTAGCCACTTGATCTCCAGGTCCTGGCCGGGCGAGGTGTCGCCCTTCTTGTTCGGGCTCTTGAACTCGACGAACCAGACGAACGGGTGGCCCGTCATGCTGAGCCATCCCGGCACGTGGATCTGTCGGTCGACCGCGTCCCTCCTCCCGATGTACTTGACCTTGCGAACGCGGCACCCGCTCTGGGACGCGAGGTCGGTGCAGTCCTGCTCCAGCTTCGACTCGCTCAAAAGTCTCTCTCCTTCATCAGCTCGAGCAGGTTGCGGTTCGCTTCCTCAAGGCAGTTTGAGAGAACCACGAATCGATCGTCCGCCGCGAGCACGTGTTTGGATATGTAGTACGACACTCCAAACCCGTCGTCCGATAGCCATCGCCCCACCACGTGGTAGGCGCGCTCGTTTTCGGTCACGCGCACAGTTGCAGCGATTTCCATGGCGACGTGGCGAGGTTCCTCGTGCATCAGTTTAATGATCTCAGCAGGTTCGTCTGTCGTACGGACGAAGTTTGCAGGACTGGTTGCTCTCTCAAGTTTTGCTTCCAGAGCACGGACCTCGCGCTCTAGCTCTCGAACCCTTAGAGATGTGAAGATGGTGTCGCTCATCGGCGTGCCCCCAGTGTAGAGATTAGCTTCCACACGACGAGCGTGATGGCGACGATCGCGACAGCATCGACTATCTGGTCTCCGGTCACTTCGTGTACCTCCTCGTGATCTGGCCCTCGGCCGCGAGGGGTAGCCCCTCGAAGTAGTCGGGCACGGTCGCTAGCAACCCCTCGGCCTGCTTCAAGAGCCCCGGCGTCGCGCGCGCGAGCGGGACCTCGAACACGCCCTCGTCGTGTACCGACATGATGCTCGGAATCTTCAGCTTGCGCTCGACTAGGAGCGTGTTAGTTTCGATGATGTCGTAGCAGGAACCGCTCGCGACGTTCTCGGCCAGGTGCCCACCGTAGATGAAGACCCTCTTGAAGCGCTTGTCCTTGCGGCCCCAGTACGAGAGCGACCCGTCGTACAGGGTCGGGCTCGCGTAGTAGAGCCGCCTCCCGCTCGGGAGCTGGATCGTGACCCAGAGCTTGCCGGCCCGGTCCCACCTCTCGAACACGAGCCCGTTCAGCTCGACCCTCTGCTGCCCCGTGACGCACGCCTCGAACGCGTCCTGGAGCCGGTACCACCACCGCACGATCTCGGGGAAGGTCGACCGGAACACGTCCACGATGTAGACCGAGCCCGCCAGCAGAAGCTCCTGCCTCGTGGGCTCAATAAGGCTATGCCCCTCGCGCTCGAACGCGGCCCGGCCCAGCTCGGTCAGGTCCTCGATCAGGTCGTACTTGCGGGCCTGCCTCGCGACCCCGTGGCCCGATATCTGGTACCCGGCCGACAGGACCACAAACTTTCCCACGCTGCGCTGCCGCTTCGTGACGCGCTCGAGCGGGACCTGGTAGATCAGTCGCGCCATGAGCTTGTAGACATCGGCCCCCCTCTCGAACGCGCGCAGGAGCTGCTCCTCGCGCGCGTACCACGCGTTCATGCGGCACTCGACCTGCGACAGGTCCGCGATCAGGAGCGTGCTGCCCCCGGGAGCCAGGATGAAGCCCCGGCTCGCGTCGGCCGCCTCCTTCACGAACTGGTAGCGGTCGCCTCCCGGGACGCCGCCCGACCTGAGAAGCTCGAAGTAGTCCCCGTAGTCGCCCTTCTTGAGGTTCTGGAGCTGGATCAGGTGCGACGTTAGGCGTGCCGTGTGGGCCCCGTGGGCCTGGAAGCATCCCCTCGCGCGCCCGTCCCTGTCCGACAGGGCCAGCATTCGCGCGAGCTTCTTGACGGCCGCCTTGCTCGTGAGTAGTCGGATCTGGAGGACCCGCTCGATGAGTTCCTGGTCCTGCTCCACGAACGAGCCCGGGAGGCCCGCCTCGAGCAGGTCGTTGAGCGTGTCGGCCTGCATGTTAGGGAGCTTCTCGAGGGGGCAGTTGCCCCACATGTCCTCGTACGACCGGAGCCAGGGCAGGAGCCTCTGGTAGTTGCTGGGCTTGATGCCGCACAGGTCGACGCACTCGTCGTACAGCTCGATCGTGAGGGACTCGACCCTCTCCATCGTTAGGCGCACAGCCTCGCGATCGATCGGGACGCCCCTCTTGTTCATGCGGCGGACCCACCTGACCGAGGGCAGCACGTGGGCCTTGAAGGACTCGAACCACTCGTCCCCCGGCCGGAGCCCGAGGCGGGCCCAGATCGCGCGCGCGAGGGACACGTCGTCGCTGCAGTACTGCCGCATCAGGAATAGGTCGCGCCCCTCGAGCGCGTTGAAGTCGCCCTGCTCGTTCGGGACGCAGTAGGTATTGATTAGGCGCGCCCCGTCGGGGTGCTTCTTGTCGGGCAGGTCGAGAGCGTAGGCGCACTCGCCCAGACCGAGAGGGAGCCCCAACATCGCGGCCACGTTACGAAGGTCGAGCCAGCGACGCAGGCCGCGCGCGCCCCTGTGCTCGACATGGTCGAATATGTCCTGGTCGAACTCGCCCCAACTAACGGTCACGACCGAAGGGTCCGGCGGGAGCGCCCCGAGCACGCGCGGTCGCGCCTCGCGAGCGTACTGGGCACACACCACCAGGACCTCGGTCGAGGGGTCGCGCGCGTAGAGGTCATGCCCCAGCTCTTGCAGGTCAACGCGCGAGCGGGTCTCGTAGTCGATGAACTCGAGCTTCACGGTGCTTGCCTCGTGGCAGGTGTGGGAGACAAAGGGCGGTACACCGCAACCTATTCCGGTGTACCGCCCCCGGGCCATGGGGGGTGGGAGGAACCACCCGCTAGGCCCTAGATGTCGAAATCGTCGTCATCGTCATCGGGCTCTCCGTCGCCCCCGTCGTCGTACCCCTTCAGGTTCGAGTTGTCGGGCAGGTCCTGGTAGTTCGACTCGAAAAACTTGCCGGTCTCCTGCTTGTTCACGCCCGCCCCGATCGGGTCCCCGTCGGCCGCGAACTGGATCCCGTCGATCGTGCAGTTGATGCGTGCCGTGCCGTGCGCCTCGGCCGGCTGGGCCCAGAGCGACACGAACGCGTTCACGTAGCACCCGCTGTAGATGACGGTCCCGAGCGGCTCCCTGCCGCTCTCGTTCAGGGCCCCGACCAGCTCTCCCTTGTCGTTCAGGACCGGCCGCAGCTCACCGTCCTCGCGGTACTGGGTCCTGACCTCGGGCTGGCCCTTCTTCTCCTGCCGCGCGGCCGACAGGACCCACGCGTTCTCGAAGTCGGGGTACAGCTCGCCCTTCTTGTTGCGCTTCTTGTTGCCGTCCAGGAAGCAGACCGCCTTGGTCTGCTTGGCCTCCCTCAGCACGTCCTTCCAGCGGTCCTTCCACTGGCCCCTCGCGGCCACCACCATCGCGTGCTTCACGCGCGCGATGTCGGGCTCCTCCGTCACAATCAGGCTCGTGGTGTAGCGGGGCTTGTCGCCCGGCTTGAAGGGTGGCGCGGTCGCGAGCACGTGGGGCCACGCGGTCCGTACCATCGTGAGCTTCACTTTGAGGTCATCCTTCGAGGTTTCAGTTGTCGACATGTTAGGTATCTATTCTCCGTCGTCATCGTGTTGCGTTGTTTGCCCGAGCAGCTTGTCTACCTCGGGCTGGCTCAGGATGCCGCTCTTGCGGCGCCCCGCCTTCATCAGGACCAGGACCTGGTCCGCGTCCTGGGTCCACTTGAGGACCTCGTCGATCTCGTTCTGTGGGGCCTTCACGAGCCCCAGCTCGGTCATGATCTGTCTCGGGGTCTTGAGTACCGTGCCCGCGATCTTGGCCCTCTTCGTGATCGACTCGACCGCGCGCAGGGTCTTGCCGGGCTGCTTCGTTGGGTCCTCGACCCACTCGAGCGAGGCCTTGTTGGCGCACGCCACGAGGCCCGGGAACTCGGCCACGTTCTGCAGGATCCTAGCGCGCGCGTCCTTGAACCACTTCTCGATCGCTGCCTTCTTGAGGTAGATCTGCTCGATCTCGGCGTCACTCAGGAACGCGTCGGGCTCGTACACGTACTCGAACAGCAGCTCGAGGTTCTCGAGCCGGGCCTTGCAGTTGGTGTGGACGCAGTACATGCAGCCCCGGTCCGACGCGACCGGCTTGAGGGGAGCGCTGCTCTCGATTAGGTTGTGCTGTTTAGTGATTGTGTTCCTGTAGGCCTCCAGCTCCTTGCGTGTTATGCGCCAGGTCCGGTGAGCGTCGTCGGCCGGCTCGGACTGGGGCTGGAAGATCTCGATCGAGACCTCCGTGACCTGGCCCCCGAACATCTCGACCTCGTCACAGATCGCGGTCGAGTAGATCACGCACTGTAGGTTGCCCTCGACCTTGACGTAGTTGTAGCCCGACTTGTAGTCGACCACCCGCAGCTCGCCCGTGCGGGGGTTGAAGGTGTAGAAGTCGGTCGTGCCCTCAGACTCGGGCTCGTACCACAGCACGGCCGCCTTCTCGATCCCCCACTCGAGCTGGCTCGCGATCGCGTGCTCGATGTTGCTGGTCAGGAACTCGACGTACTGGTTCGTGTACTCGCGCCAGCGGGCCGGGAAGTGGTCGTCCCAGGCCGGCAGCCACGGGTCCTGCTCGTCCACCTCCAGGAGCCCGAACAGGGCCGACACGACCTGCTCCGCGTACGAGTGCGACAGGGTCCCGGCCTCGGCCGCGGTGATGCTCTTGAATCCGTCGCTCTCGATCGCGCCCAGCAGCTCGGTCAGGTCGCGGCGGTGCTCGACCGGGTAGGTGCCCTTCTCCCTCAGGTCGCGGTCGGCCCGGATCGCGAAACCACACGTCATCCAGCGGACCGCGTCGGACGGGCTCTTCTCTGCGTGCCTCATGTTAGTTTTCCTCTTGTGGCAGGTCGGTGTACGTGAAGGAGGCGATTACTTCTCTCTTGCGTCGTTCTTCGCACCAGGCTTGTTTTTCGGCCCGGGTCCAGGTCTTTGTCTTGTAACGCAGAGGTCCGTAGAAACCATCGGAGTCATCAATATCAACCCCGCTGTCCCTGTTGAGCAGTTCGATGTTGATGTCATACACATCGCTATAGTCACCCAATGCTAGTTCCTCCCGTGAAAGTGTGGCCCCGTTTCGCCGCACAGGTGGGGCCAGCCCTGCTGGAACAGTCTCTTTAGAGACGAGCGGCTACCGAGGTGCGCTGAGACACGCCTTGCTCGCGCGTGCCGACCCCGACTACTGCGACTCCTCCACCAGAGCGAGCGCACGAGACAGGAAGTCCTCCCGCTCGCCCGGCGGCACGTGAGACACGCCCTTGAGCCCGCACTCGATCAGGAGCCCACGGATCGCGCGCGCGCCCGCGCCCTGTTCCGCGTGCTCCTTCGCGAACGCCTTGCACTGCAGCACGAACGCCCCGGGGTCGTCGTCAGGGTCCGCCTTCTTTACGGGCGCCTTCTTGGCGGGCGCCTTCTTCGCGGCGGTCTTCTTGCGGGTTGCCTTCTTGGCGGTCGCCTTGGGCGCGGGCTCTTCGTCCTCGTCCTCGTCCTCGTCCTCGTCCTCGTCCTCGTCCTCGTCCTCGTCCTCGCGCTCGATGTCGTCCTCGAACTCGGCGCGCTCGCGCTCCTCGATCATCGGGGCGGGCTTGCTGAGGTGGTCCACGACCAGGACCGTGCTGCCTGCGGCCAGGAGCCGATGCAGCACGAGCCCGAACAGCTCGGAAGCCTGCGTTAGGTGTGACACGAGCGAATCCACCAGGAGCCCTGCGGTCTTGTCCTCGGTCTTGTCGGTCTTGCTGTTGCGTGCTGCGGTCACTGTGCCAGTACCTCCTCTATCCCCTGCCGAATCAGGGACGCGGTCGACACGCCCTTCTTGCGGGCCAGCCTTTGGAGCGCCACGAACTGGCGCTTCTCGACGTAGGTGTTGACGCGCACGCCCTCCCTGAGCGAGCTGCGTGTGTAGCTCGCCTTCTTGCTGGCGGGCCTCTTCTTCCTGAGCTTCACGATCGTTGACTTCGCGGGCATCACTCCTCCTTTGAATCATCGACCATCACGATCGTCTGCTTCCTGAGTTTGCCGTACCGGAGCGACACCACGCCGCCCCCGGCCTCGGCAATGTTTGACTTCGTGATGGTGCGGTTGCCGGGCTCACCGTAGGACATGTTGTACCAGAACAGGTTCTGGTCGAACGCGCGCAGTGCCTTGGCCCTGCTGCTGTAGTCGCGACCCGCGAACGGGACGAGCGAGTAGCTCGACATGCTAGTTACCTCCCCCTGTCGCCGACCCTGACGTTGGTCGTGATGCCACCCAGGGTCAAGCGCTCGTTCATGATGCGCTCCAGGATCGGGCGCGCGTGGTTGGTCTCGATCACGTAGTTCGTCCCGATCCGGGGACAGTCCCTCGGCAGGTGGAAGAAGCACCAGCTCTCCGCGCGCTCGGTCGCGGGCCACAGCAGCACCACGCTGTCGTCGATCAGAAGCTCGAAGTCTGAGTCCATGTCGCCCCCTAGTGCTTCATTGAGTCGCACTGCGAGTCCACGAGGGCCTCGAGTTCGGCCTCGGCCTCGAGCCTCGCGTCGTGGGCCTTCGCGGTTATCGAGGCGAGCGTGCGCGCGACCGTGTCGAGCGCGGGGCGGTTGCCCGACAGGACCTGCGCCAAGCCCGCGGCCTGGGCCCAGTACTGCGCGTTCTGGTCGTCCAGGTCCAGCACCATCACCCCGAGGCCCTCGTGCCCTATCGCGAGCACGGTGCGGAGGTGCGGGGGCCCGTCCAGGAACAGGGGCGTGTGGTCCTCGTTCCAGATCTTGTTGAAGAGCATCTCGAGCCCGTTCTGCGCGACGTTGAGTTTGACCGTGTATATCTCCCGCTCGCGCTCGTCCGCGAACTCGGGCTCGACCGCTTCGAGCGGGAAGCCTCCCTCGATCTTGCTGTCTGTCATTTGAACATGTCCTCGTCTGCAGGTGTTAGTTCTGCCAGTGGCGCGTTGACCGCAACCTCTTTGCGGCCGCCCACGGGCCTGATCGTTGCGTAGGTCCCCTCGGTCGTAGCGTGCGTGCCCGAGATGACCCACTCCCGGTCCCGGTACAGGACCAGCTCTCCCTTCACTCCCGTCTTCATCTGCGCGACCTAAGCTCGCGCAAGATGTAGAGCACGCCGAAGTATGTGACGCACGCGAGCAGCACGAGCACGGCCCCGTCGATCAGGCCCTGTATATATGTCGGCATGACCCCCTCCCGATGGTTTGTGGAGCATAGAGGCACAACGAGCGCGCTGTCAATGCCCTATTGTGCCCGGCCTCGATCCCACCCGTCCGCGACGCGGTCGAAGTCGGGGTCATCGTCAACGTACGTGAACTCGAGCGCTCCCCCGGCGTGCCCGAGCGAGAGGGGCGAGCGGTGGTAGGCCGACTCGGGCAACACGGGCGCGAGCTGTGCGTCCGTGAAGGGACCGCACGCGGCCAACACTTCGGCTTCCTGTTCGCGCTCGTACTGCTCGTTCGCCACGCGGTCGAGCCTCTCGTCGACCGTGACCGGTTCGACTGCGTGCTTCGCGCCCCAGGGCAGACCGTAGCGCTCGGCGCAGGTGGGCCCGTACCCGACACCGATCGACTCGTTCCGGGTCAGCGCGCGGCTGCAGAAGCAGCACGCACCGAACACCTCGCTCGAGGCCTTGGCCTGCCCGACCGGGTCGCGCGCGAACGCTCGAAGGAACGCCACGAGTCCCTTCTCGAGGCGCTGCGACTTGAGTCCTCGGCTGGCGATGAAGCGACCGCCTGCCAGGACCTTGCCGGCGTAGGTGACGCTCCCCACCTGCCAAGGAGAACCGCCCGGGAGCGACACGTTCACGGACCCCTCGTTCGGGCCCCGCGTCACGAACTTCAGCACGACGCGGTTGCCGCCTACTAGGCCCCGCCCGTTGCACTTCCCGCAGCACGAGAGGGGCTCGACCTGGCAGGACGGGCAGGCCCGCTCGGGCGACACCAGCTCGATCTTGGGCTGCTTGTGGTAGCCCTCGGTCTGGCTGATCACGCCCCACGCGTGAGACAGCAGATCGACGATGGGTTTGAGTTCCGACATGTTAGTTCTCCTTGGCAGGTGTGTATAGAGGAGAGAATAGAGACACAACAGGCGCGCTGTCAAGCCCTACTTCTCCTTCTCGTAGCCGTCGAACCAGGCCCCGTGCGCGCGCGTGCGCTGCTTGCTCAGCGGCCTCACGCCGGTCGAGCTGCTGGTCTCGGGGTCGCGGCAGTGGGCCTGGGCCTGCTCCAGCGTGAGGCCGCTGCAGATCACGCGCCGGGCCTTGGTGCTTCCCTTGAAGAACCTCACGATCTTGTATGTGTCACTCACGACAACTCCTTCACGTCATGGGGGCGGAACTTCCGAACCCGGCCACTCCGGTCGCACTGTACGTGGACCCACTTGCGGCCGACCAGCACGACCACACCGAACCGGTCGCCCTGCATCCAGGCGTCGGTCGCGGGGTGGATCGCCACGCGCTGTCCCTTCTCCATTATCGTTTCCTCCAGCTCGCGGGCTCGTTCGGGCCCTCGTAGCCCGGCCCACACTTCGAGGCGACGGGCCTGTGGATCGAGCCCACGGCCCACGCGCCACAGTCGCGGCACTCCCAGTCGCCCGTGTCAGTGCGGCGCCAGCGGTGGTACCCGTTCGGGTCGGTCTCCCACGAGACCTTCACGATCTCGACGTGTTCCTTGAAAAAGTCACTCAATGTGTCTCTCCCTTCTTGATGGCGGACGAGCCCTGCGACGCGGCCCACTCGCCATAGTTGTTGATCTTCTCGGCCAGCACGAACGCCTCGCCCAGGGACTGGGCCCACTCGCCATAGTTGTTGAGCTTCTCGGCCAGCACGAACGCCTCGTTCGGCGCTAGGTAGAGTGTGAACTCCTTGTCGTGGGAGTACGAAGCGAACGTGAGATGCACGACGCCCGCAGCGCGCTCGTCGTGGGTGTCTCGCGTTGCGCCCGAGCCCACGTGATAGAGCTGCCTCTGCTTTGCGGTGCGGGTCGATCCTCGCTTGGTCCAGTTCGTGATGTGCATTAGTTCGCCCCCTGTGAGTTGAAGATTTCGCGCGCCCTGCGCGCGATCGCGACGACCTCGGGCGGCAGGTCTGCCGCCTTCACGACCGGGCTCGTCTCGTCGCTGCAGTTGAACGCGAGTACCGAACCGTCCGGGTCGAGCCTCGCGACGATCGCGGCGTGCCTAACACAGTCCGCGAGCCGGTCGTGGCGGGCCCACGCGCGCCCGCTCGGGCCGTGCGTGATGACCCACGTCTTGCGCTTCCTGTCTTCCAAGATCGCCTCGTGGATCACGAGCAGGGGGTGCGCGCTCGGGCGCGCGTCGACCGTGATGATCTGGGGCGGTGTGTGGATGGTCGGGACTTCGAACGGAAAGGTCTTGACGGGCATGACTGGTCTCCTTGGCAGGTGTGTTGGGTCCGGTCTAGCGCCGGCTTTCAAGGTCTAGGGTCGA
>Ga0307379_10011540_pt1 | contig 11588 bp, 13 predicted proteins | sample UN2MG_FD_202237 | JGI IMG/M metagenome (GOLD analysis project Ga0307379, IMG submission 202237) | Soil microbial communities from Risofladan, Vaasa, Finland - UN-2 | ecosystem: Environmental > Terrestrial > Soil > Coastal area > Acid sulfate soil | place: Finland: Risofladan, Vaasa | collected... | reverse complement strand
GCTGTTGAATGTTTCCAACCGGCCGCAGCTGGAACTGTGGGCGACCACGGTCGAAAGTGAATATCTGGCCGGACAGATATTTGGTACAGACGCCGCGCTGTTTGCTGGCGCCCGGATGTCAGAGTTTGAAACTGGCGGGCCCTGGTACAACGAGTTTCAGGGGTTCGGTGGCCTGCGCATGTATTTCGGTGGCAACACCACCTTGCGTGACCATCACCGGTCCGGACCGCAGGAGAACAATTCCGCTGTTCTTGAACGCCTGCCGTTCGCCATGCCATATTAAAGCAATATCCATCTACGAGGGCGGATGAAATTGCTCCCGCATTTTGGAATCGAGCCCGTTGTCTCCGGGCAAATAAGCCCACTTGCCCGAATGATGCTTCAGGTTGTTAACCCGCGAACGTGATGAAAACCTTTTCAGACAGCCGGTTTGCATGACAGGGGCAATGCTGGCATTTGTGGGTGTCGCGCAGATGTCTGCTCAGAGTTCAACGCAGCTGCTGGAGTGCCGCAAATTATTTTGCAACAGGCATCGTGGCGCCACTCACCCGCGCTGCAAGAACTTTCCAGCCAGCCAGAAATATAGCCTGTAGGGCAGAATCCTGAGCAACTTCATCATGATCGTCAGCTTCCAGGGGAACACCACCTCGAAACCGTCCGACTTCAAACCATCAATGATGCTGCGCGAGGCCTCTTGCGGCGAGATGATGAAGGGCATGGGAAAATCGTTCGAGTCAGTCATCGGGGTTTTTACAAAACCCGGGTTCACGACCTGCACCTTGATGCCATATTGCGCTGCATCAGTGCGCAGGCTTTCAGCCATAGCGATCAGGGCTGCCTTGGTCGGTGCGTATGTCACCGCGCGCGGGATGCCGCGATAGCCTGCCACAGAGGCGATGGGCGCTATGTGGCCTGCGCCCCGCTGCATCATGGACGGCAGCACCGCATCAACAACATTGACCGCGCCTTCATAGTTCACCCGCATGGCCTTGATGCTGTCGGCGCCTGAAAAATCCCTGACCTCTCGGATGATCCAGATTCCAGCTGCCATGATGACCAGATCAACCGGGCCCAGTGTCGATTCGATATTTCGAGCAATATCACGAACTGCTGCGGCATCGGTGACGTCCAGCGGATAGCTCGTTATGTTTGCATTGCCGTGCGCGAGAGCTTCAAGGTCGTCTTTTGACCGGGCAGATACGGCGATCCTGCAGCCGGCATTTGCCAGATCAAGCGCAAGCTGTCTGCCGATGCCGGAACTGGCACCGGTGATCCAGACGGTCTTCCAGGAAGCGCTCATCATGAACCGGACACGTCAGATGCCGACGAATGGCTGCAACAGGCGCGGCACGATGCCCTTGAACCGTGCCGGCGCTTCGGTGGCGATCAGGCAAACGCAATCCTCGCCTTCTTCAATGACAGGCTGGTGTTCCGTGTCCTCATCAAGATCTGCCACATCGCCTGGCGCGAAGCGGCCGATCTGGTCGCGATAGGCACCGCGCAGTATGAGTGTCATTTCCTGACCCGCATGTCCGTGGTCCGGCAGCTTGTGACCGGGCCGCACCTTGAGCAGGAAGAGACTTGAGCCGTCCTCATTGCGCTCGATGATATGAAGACCGATACCGGGGCCAGTGGTTTTCCACCTGATCTGGTCCAGAGGCTTGTCGAGCAGCCTTGCCACAGGATCAGGCAGAGTCGAATCGATACTCACCTTGCCAGACTGCGGTAGTGTCCAGTCGCTACCGTCAATCCGCTGGAACATTCTGGTCAGGGCGCCTGCGTCCATTTGCTCGGGCTGAAGGCTATCAAGCAGTGCTGCACCAAATACTTCCGCCCGGCGGACGCGCGCACGGCAATGGTCGCACATGGCAATATGACCTGCCGCCACCACGGACAAACAGTCAGCCAGACTTCCACCCGCATAAGCCACAACAGTTGCGTCATCCAGATGATACGCAATGCTCATTTCAAATCCTCCAGAACTGCGCCCATCTTGCGATAAGCCAGTCGCATCCTCGATTTCACAGTGCCCAGCGGCACATCAAGTTTTTCGGCTATTTCGGTCTGTGTCATGTCGTCCATGAATGCCATCACAATCACTTCACGCTGGTCAGCCGGCAAAACATCCAGTGCCCCGGTCACCAGCGCATCCTGTTCGCGACTTATTACGACTTCATCGCTTGCCGGATCATCACTGGCCTCTTCGTATTCATCAATGTCCGTGAAATATCTTGAGCCTTCGCGGCGGAGCCGGTCGATGCGCAGATTTCTGGCTATGGTGTAAATCCAGGTCGTTACAGAGCCCTTGCCGGGAGAAAACATGCCGGCCTTGTTCCAGACGGCGATCATGGCATCCTGCGTCAGATCCTCGGCAAGTTCAGCATTGGCACCCTTGCGCATCATGAAGGCTTTCAGACGCGGGCCAAAATGCTCAAACAATTCAGCAAAGGCCTGCCTGCTGCGGGTTTCAGCCACCTCATTCAGCAAACCGGCAAAATGCTCTGCCTGCGAATTTCTCGCAGGCTTCGGGCGGTCAATGTCTGTCACAATTGTTGCAATCACCATGGGTCAATCATCGGTCAGGTTGATGTTAAACCCTTTACGCGGTCCCGGCGCAAGCAGATCAACGTCACAGGCAGCAAAAAGGGCCGGACCAAAGCCCGACCCCTGTAGTCTCAACAGTGATCCAGCCGGCCCTAGCGTGGAGCCAGGATCATGATCATCTGGCGGCCTTCCATCTTCGGCTCATACTCCACCTTGGCGAACTCGTCGGTGTCAGTCTTGACTTTCTGCAACAGGTCAAAGCCAAGCTCGGTATGGGCCATTTCACGGCCCCGGAAGCGCATGGTCACCTTGACCTTGTCGCCATCATCGAAAAACCGCTTCATGGCGCGCATTTTCACGTCATAATCGTGAGTATCAATGCCGGGACGAAGCTTGATTTCCTTGACCTCGACGATCTTCTGTTTCTTGCGGGCTTCATTGGCCTTCTTCTGGGCCTGATACTTGTACTTGCCATAGTCAAGTATCTTGCAAACAGGTGTGTCAGGATTTGGAGACACTTCGACAAGATCAAGGCCGGACTCCGCCGCCAGATCCAGTGCGTCTTCAAGCCTCATCACGCCACGCTTTTCACCCTCAGCATCAATCACCAGAACTTTCTCGTTGGTGATGGCTTCGTTCATGCGTGGTCCATCGTCCTTGGGCGGCGTTTGCCCGTTCATCGGTCTGCGAATGGTCAAGTCTCCTTGTGTTCGAGCGGCAAATCGTGACGATTGCCGCCTGGGGGTTTAATTGGTGCAAAAACGCACCTAAAGGTGTTTAGCAGATTTTGCAAGCAATGTTGAGGGTTTAGTCAAAGATGTCCTGCGGGCCGCAAACGCCACCAAACTTCCTCACCGCACCAGACGGCACACCCATTGCGTGGCTGGCTGATGGGGCGGCACCATCTGCGGGTGGTTCATGCGGCACGTTCTGGCTGGGCGGGTTCAAGTCTGACATGCGCGGTTCCAAGGCGGAAGTGCTCGCAACCCACGCAAAAACCGCCGACAGGTCATTCGTGCGGTTTGACTATTCCGGCCACGGTGAAAGCGGCGGCGCATTTGCAGATGGCACCATATCGGCCTGGTTGTCGCATGCTGAGGCTGTATTCAGGCAGGCCGCACATGGACCAAGGGTGCTGATCGGCTCATCCATGGGCGGGTGGATTGCGCTGCTGCTGGCCAAGCGCCTGATCGAGGCCGGCCATGCTGACCGCCTCGGCGGGCTGATCCTGATTGCTCCGGCCGCCGACATGACCAAAGACCTGATGTGGGACAAATACGGCAATGAGTTTCGCGAGGAAGTCATGCGGCTTGGCAAATATGAGCGCCCGTCCGAATATTCCGACGAGCCCTATGTGATCACCCGCGCGCTGATTGAGGATGGCGAACGCCACCTGATGCTGGACAGCGGGCTGGATGTACCCTGTGCGGTGCGCATTCTGCAGGGCGAGGACGACCCGGACGTGCCGTGGGCGCACGGTCTGAAGGTATATCATGCACTGCGCGGTGATGATGTTTCGTTCGACCTGATCAAGGGCGGCGATCATCGCCTGTCCACCGGGCGTGACCTTGCGCGGCTGGTGGAAACGGTTGAGGCGCTGTGCGCGCGGGCAGATGCCTAGATGAGCGACTTCAGCCCCTCCCGGTAAGTCGGGTAGATGAATTCATATCCCAGTTCCTGCTTCACCTTGTCGTTCTTCACGCGCTTTGACTCGGCATAAAAACTCTTCGCCATAACTGACATTTCCGCGTCCTCAAAGGCGATTTCGGGCGGCGGGGCGGCACCCAGCAATTGCGCGGCATAGGCCACCACCTCCTGCGGCGGGGCGGCTTCATCATCACACACATTGTAGGCGCTGCCGGGATTGGGTCGGGCCATTGACGACCGCAGGATACCAGCAATATCTGCCACATGAATTCGGCTGAACACTTGGCCCCGTTTGACAATTCGCTTTGCGGTGCCGGCCTTCACGGTTTCGACCTGATTGCGACCCGGCCCGTAAATGCCGGCCAGCCGGAACAGGTGCACCGGCAATCCATGTTCACGCCACAAATCAAGCCAGCCTGTTTCAGCTTCTAGCCTTGCCTGCCCGCGTGCCGTGGACGGCTCAAGCGGCGAGGTTTCATCCACACAGCCACCGTCCCGGTCACCATAAACACCCGTTGTCGACAGATAGGCCAGCCACTTGATGTGACCGGTACGCGATGCAAGGTCGCGCCCGTGCGCGGCCAAAACAGGTTCACCCGATTTGCCCGGCGGTACCGACACCACAACATGTGTGACGTCATCAAGCACTGACGCATCCAGTGGCGTTTCGTAATTGAACACCTGCGCCTCGAAACCCATCGCCTGAATGGTCTCACAACCCACCCGGGACCGGCTGGTGCCGGTGATGCGCCAGTCATCCTTCGGCAAGCCCGTGGCCAGTTCACGCGCAGAAAATCCAAAACCGAAACATAGCAGGTGATTGGGCTTGTCAGGCATGCCATTCCCTCCTTACGTCCGTATCCGATTCGGAGGCGTGACGTTCCTGCGCCAAGGCAACGAACTCTGCCCGTGACAGCAGGCATGACAAGGCCCATACCGCCATGGCGCGGACCTCTGCCGCCTGGTCATCCAGCAATCGTAACGCATCCGTTATAAAACTGGAATCAGCTGAATTTCCGATGGCTATGAGAACATTGCGGATGAACCTGTCACGCCCGATGCGCTTGACCGGAGAGCCCGAGAACAGCTTGCGAAATGCTGCGTCATCCAGCGCGGCCAGCACAGCCAGATCAGGGGCAATCAAATCTTCCCGCGCGGCCAGCTTTATCTCGGACGCTGCACTTGCAAACTTGTTCCACGGGCAAACCGCAAGGCAATCATCACAACCATAAATCCGGTTGCCCATGGCAGAACGGAACTCTGGCGCAATGTGGCCCTTGTGCTCGATGGTCAGATAGGAAATGCAACGACTCGCATCCAGCTTGTACGGGGCAGGAAACGCGGCTGTCGGACACACGTCCAGACACGCCCGGCATGAGCCGCAATGGTCCGCCTCCGGCTCGTCGTGCTGCAAGTCGGTTGCCGACAATATGGCCCCGAGAAAAAACCATGACCCATGCTCGCGGCTGACCAGATTGGTGTGCTTGCCCTGCCACCCAAGCCCTGATTGCGCGGCCAGCGGCTTTTCCATCAACGGCGCGGTATCAACGAAGACCTTCACGTCCTGACCGGTCTGCGCGGCCAGCCATCCGGCCAGCGTTTTCAGCTTGCCCTTGATGACATCGTGATAGTCACGCCCCAGCGCATAGACAGAAATCACAGCTGCTGATTTCTTCTCCAGCCGCGCCAATACATCCAGCCCCGGCGTGTACGGCATTGCCAGCATGATAGCAGACCTTGCATCCGGCCACATGGCAGTGGGCGATACCCGCCGCTCCAGTGTTTCTTCCATCCAGTCCATGCCGGCATGGTGACCATTGGCAACGTACTCGCGCAGGCCATCAGCCTTTTCCACCGGCAAGTGCGCAGGTGAAATCCGCATATCGCAAAACCCGAGTTCCGCCGCGCGCTGCTTCAGGGTTTGTTCCAGAGTAGTGGTCATTCAGGCAGCGTATCAGAAATCGAGCTCCGGGTATTGTGACGACGCAGGCATGCCGCGCACCTGATCTGCCAGCAGCGACCGGAATGACGGCCGCGACTTGATGCGCTGATACCACGCCTTGGCATCCGGTATCCCGTCCCACGAAATATCACCGGTGTAATCGGCAACCGACACATGCGAGGCAGCGGCAAGATCAGCAATCGTCAAACGGTCACCGGCCAGAAGGCCGCGCGCCTGCGCCAGGGCATCAATATAGCCCATGTGCACCTTCAGGGCTTCCAGCGCCGTGCGCACCCGGTTCATTTTCGGCGCACCGCCGCCCTGCGCCGGCGGAATAAAGCGGCGCACCACCTTTTCCATCAGCAGGGGGGATGTCACCTCGTGGTGGAATTTGCCGTCAAACCAGGCCACAAGCCGGCGCACTTCAGCCCGCGTCAACGGGTCAGTTCCCCACAATGACCCGGTCTCGAGCGGCCATTGCTCATCCAGATATCCGCCAACGGCCTCAACTCCGGCACACACGGCGCCATCGTCGTCGATCATCACCGGCAGGGTGCCGGACGGATTCATGTCGAGAAAAGCCTCGCGCCCTTCCCACGGGCGCTCCTCGTTCAATTCAACTGCAATACCCATTTCTGCCAGTGACAGTCTGATGCGGCGGGAAAACGGATCGAGCGGAAAATGTAAAAGACGCACCATAGCGCGGTCACCAAATTGTCTGTTAAGTGCTGCAGGAAAGGTATCAGCGATTCGCAGCCTAGTTGCATGATGTCAGTAAAGCTGACTTGTGGCGAGAATTAGCGCTGCACGTACCAGGGGATCAAGCCTTATGTTCATTGAACAGATTATTGTGTTGGCAATCATTCAGGGAATCACCGAATTCCTGCCGATCTCGTCGTCCGGACACCTGATCTTGGTCCCTGCGCTGACCGGATGGAAGGATCAGGGGCTGATTGTCGACGTCATGGTCCACATGGGGTCGTTCCTGGCCGTAATCACCTATTTCTGGCGTGATGTGCTGGCGCTGAGCATAGGCGGGCTGAACCTTCTGCGCGGGCGCGTGACCGACTATGGCCGGCTTGCCCTGCTGATCGTTGTGGCCACCATCCCGGCAGTTGCCTTTGGCCTGTTTGTCAAGAAAACCGGGTTGATCGATTCAGTGCGAGGACCGGAGATCGTGGCTTGGAACGCCATCATTTTCGGCATACTGATGTACATTGCCGACAGGTTTGGCAAAAACCTCAAATCAATGGAAAACATGACGCTGATGCCGGCGGTTATCATTGGCCTGGCGCAGGCCGTTGCCATCATCCCCGGCACCAGCCGCTCCGGCATCACCATGACGGCTGCCCGGTTCCTCGGCTTCAAGCGGCCCGAAGCAGCGCGGTTTTCATTCCTTGTGGGCATTCCGGCCATTGCAGGTGCCGGCGTTCTGGTTCTGGGTGAGGCAATCAAGGATGGGGCAACCATTTCCAATGATGCGATCCTGACCGGTGTACTGACGTTCTTTACCGCCCTTGCCGCCATCTGGTTCCTGATGGCCATCGTCAAACGCTATTCGCTGACCAGTTTTGTGATCTACCGGCTGATACTGGGGGCAGTGCTGTTGTATCTGCTGCACACAGGTTTCATTTCAGCGCATGCGCCAATCGCTGGATAAACAGCTTCATTGCAGGGTTGCTGCCAGCGGACCGGTTATCTCGCGCACCAGTTTGCGGCGGATGGCGGTGCGGAAGTCGTCATAATCCTTGGCAGTCATCATGAATGACCCCGGCCCGCCGATCACATGACTGGTGTAATGCCGGGCAAGGTCGATGTTGGCCAGTTCGCCAAGGCTGTAATCGATATTGTGAATGACCAGACCGTTGATGGTGACGCCATTGGCATTGGCTTCATCGCGGGCAGCTTCAGAGCTTGCCGCATCGCTGGACCCGTCACCCGACACATCGATGACCTGACGCGCGCCCGCAAAATGGTTGGTCATGATGGCGTTCAGCGAATGGCGGATGGCGCCTGCAATGTCGGTCAGGCCCTTGATGGCACGCGGCGTGGCTGCAAGTTTCCGTGACAGCCGGGCCGCGGTTTGCCCGTCACGCACCACCTGCCAGTCAATCACAGTTGCCTGTGCATCCTCGCCAGCCCACTGCACAACCGCTACGGCCACGCCGTTCACACCGGCATTGCGGATGGCGGCAATCACGTCAGGGTGCAGGAAGGCCTCGGCCAGTCCTTGCGTCTGCAAGGCAAACTCGTCAGCGTCAACACTGGTGGATGTGTCCACCGCGAGAACCAGTTCAAGGTCGACAGGCTGCAGAACCTGGGCGCAGGCAGGCGTTGCGGCAAGCAGAAGCGCCACAAGCCATACGGGCCTCATTACAAGACGGAAGATGAAAACTGGCCGGCCTTGCGGTATCGATACAAATAGGACGGGACAATCGCCTCTATCGGTTCAGGGGCAATGCCAAGGCCTTCAAGTGTGCGGCCTTCTGCAACCGCAGCACCAGACACGACATTGTCGACCTTGAGCATTTCCACCTGGTCAGCCGTCAGCACCGGCGAAGGCAACAGGCCTGCAACCCCACCAATCATCCGGGCTAGCCCAAAAGGCAGCGGCACAAGCAGACGTTTTCGCCCTGTCACCTCAAGCACATATTGCAGCAATTGCCTGAAGCTCTTCTGGGCGGGGCCGCCAAGTTCATAGGTCTTGCCGCTTGCAGGACCGTCCGCCACCAGCTTTGCCACCGCCTCTGCCACATCGCCGACAAACACCGGCTGGAACAGTGTCCCGCCGCCACCGATCAGCGGCAGCACGGGCAACAACCGGGCCATGGCAGCAAACTGGTTGAAGAAATTGTCCTCAGGGCCAAAAACGATGGATGGGCGGATGATGATGGCGCCGGGGAACTCCTCTGCCGCGGCGGCCTCGCCCTCGGCCTTGGTGTGGGCATAATCCGAACCGGAATCCATATCTGCGCCGATGGCCGACATCTGGATGAATTGTGTTGCGCCGGCGTTTCTGGCTGCACGTGCGGCGACCCGTACACCATGGGCATGAAGCGCCGAGAACGTCTGGCCGCCTGATGAATAAAGCACCCCCACCAGATTGATCACCACGTCGGCGCCGGCGCAGGCAGCCTCAATCGATTCGGGAAATCTCAGGTTGGCCTGCACCGGCATGATCTGGCCGGGCGTGCCGAGCGGCTGAACATGGCCGGCAAGATCAGGGCGGCGCACCGCAATGCGGATGCGATGACCCTGACGTGCCAGCGCACGGGTGATGTGGCGCCCGATAAATCCTGATCCACCAATAATGGTGATGAGCTTTGAAGGTACGTTCATGACAAGCAATCGCAATGGTTGACGTGTTCGAAGTGTAGCACCGTTCTAACCCTGTTTGGAGCAGTTGTGCAAAGACAGTTTGGCACCATGCCAATGAAAAGATGTTGTCATGGTCACAGGAATGTTGACAAGCGGGGGCGAGCCCCACTAAGAGTGCGCCTGCCTGACGGCTGCCTCCATGCGAGGTCAGCCTTTCACACCTTGCCCAGGTGGCGGAATTGGTAGACGCGCTAGCTTCAGGTGCTAGTTTCCGAAAGGAAGTGGAAGTTCGAGTCTTCTCCTGGGCACCATCCCGACCCTGAATCCATTCCTGCAAACTTGCGCCTTGCTGTGTTATAGCGTTCTCAAACATCCTTAGAGGCAGACAAAAATGGCAGTAAAAATTCATCAGGGCGATTTGCCCGACGGGATCGATTTCGGGTCGAGCGTGGCAGTGGATACCGAGACCATGGGGCTTCATGCCCACCGCGACAAGCTGTGCGTGGTGCAGCTTTCTGCCGGTGATGACGATGCCCATCTGGTGCAGCTTGACCGCAAGACCTATCATGCGCCCAACCTCAAGAAGCTTATGGAAGACAAGGCCGTCACCAAGATTTTTCATTATGCGCGGTTTGATGTCGGCATGCTGAAGGCCTATCTTGGCGTCGACACAACACCACTTTACTGCACCAAGATCGCCTCGCGCCTTGCCCGCACTTACACAGACCGGCATGGGCTGAAGGATCTGGTGCGCGAGATGCTGGGCGTGGAAATGTCGAAACAGCAGCAAAGCTCTGACTGGGGAACACCGGTTCTGTCCGATGCACAAAAGCAGTATGCGGCACTGGATGTCATCTACCTGCACGAGCTCAAGGTGCGGCTGGACCAGATGCTGCGGCGCGAAGGCCGCGTCGAGCTCGCACAGGTGTGTTTTGAATTCCTGCCGCACCGGGCAAGCCTTGATCTGGCTGGCTGGCCCGAGGAAGATATTTTCGCCCATTCGTGAGAATTGCAGTTCCGGCACGCGGGTCGCCTTGTTTCGGCAAGATTTGACGGGCAGAACTCTGGCTTCATGATATGAAAGCGGCGATGACAACTCACCTGAACACCCCCTTGCCGACGCGGCGCAAGCGCCGTGGCTCCGCCGTCATGGTGTGGGTGTTCGTGCTTCTGGCGGCAGGTGTCTTCGGGGTATTCATGGTGCAGGTTTCTGGTTTTGACATCGAACAGGCCACAACCCCGAAATCCGCACCTGTGCCGACGGCAAAGGCACCACCTTCGGAACAGGAGCACTTTGCCGTCAAGGGGTCGGAAGTAGCCGGGTTTGACGATGACAGGCAGCCTTATAAAATAGCTGCCGTTGAAGCCAAGCAGGACAAGGACACACCGAACCTTGTGCACATGCGCCAGATCACCGGACTGCTGCGCCGGGCTGACGGGCGCGCAATGGACGTGACGGCCCCCTCGGGCATTTTCAACTCGAAGGACAAATCGCTGCAGCTGACAGGCGGCGTGATGATCAAGATGACAGATTCGTTTACCGCCAACATGGATACAGCCACGGTGGACATGAAGGGCAAGTCACTGACATCGCAAGCCGACGTCAATGTTGTTCTGAACGGTGGCCTGATCACCTCGACCGGCATTGATGTTGCCGACAATGGCGCGCATGTGACTTTCAAATCCCGCGTCCGCGCGGTATTCCAGTCGGATGATACATCCGGTGATCCGGCCTCCAGCCCGGTTGCCAACACAACGAGCTCAAAGGGAAACCTGCAAGAATGACACTGACTGGAAAGAGTATTGCCTTAGCCCTGGTGCTGGCCCTGAGCGCGGCGAGCACGACAATCGCCCATGCGCAAAAGAAAAAATCAGCCGTGGACATAGAGTCAGACCAGATGGAGCTGTTCGAAGACAAGAACCAGGCCATTTTCCGGGGCAATGTTCGTGCCCGGCGGAACGATGTCCGGCTCAACTCCACCAATCTGATTGCAACCTTCCAGAAGTTGGCCAATGGCAGCACCGATGTCACATGGCTGGAAACCACCGGCGGCGGCATCACCATTGTCACCAGTTCGCAGACCATCACAGGCGACCGGATGAAAATGAACGTCAAGGCCAATACGGCCATTGTGAC
>Ga0307379_10011539_pt1 | contig 11588 bp, 18 predicted proteins | sample UN2MG_FD_202237 | JGI IMG/M metagenome (GOLD analysis project Ga0307379, IMG submission 202237) | Soil microbial communities from Risofladan, Vaasa, Finland - UN-2 | ecosystem: Environmental > Terrestrial > Soil > Coastal area > Acid sulfate soil | place: Finland: Risofladan, Vaasa | collected... | reverse complement strand
TGAATTATTGAGAAAGTATGAACACAAGATATGAATATAAGCGGGAATTTGCTATTGATTTAAAGCATCTTCGTCAGTTAGAACGGGCTGGTTATAATAAGACGCAGATAGCGAAGTATTTTGGTATATCCAGGGTACATTTATGGAGAATAATAAAAAAGATGGGATGGGAGAAATGAATAAATTATTAATTCTACTTATATTTATTCTTCCTGGTTATCAATGGGTGGCAACAATGCACTATAATAATTTAGTATATGCAATTGAAGATAAATGGACAGAAGATGAGAAGTATGAGATTAAGTTGGGGTTCGACTATATAGTCGCACGTTATATAATTTACAATTATCCGCAAACAGCGATGATAACTATTGAAAAAGAATCTTTAAAGAAAGCCAATTACGCTAAGAATGAAGCATGGCTTACGTATTTCATATATCCAAGAAAGGTTAGATATGAATAAAACAACCTACGCCATATTCTTGGTATTAACCGTAATATTTATATCTATGAGTGTTGTTAAGGCTTGGTATTGGTCACCTGTTAGTTATGATGCGATTGCTGGCTATGACCTTTATGGTAAGTTAATAGCAGAAGGCGAGAATCCTTATGAGACACCATTTGACGGTGTCGGGAATCGTGGTAAGATACCACCGTTAATCCCTGTACTTCTGGCGATATTTAAGATTACGGGACTTAATAGCCAGTTGTTGATGTCGGTAATTCTTATAGCCACATGCCTTCTGCTATATCTTAATATTAAGAACAAAACACATGCTATAATTGCCGTGTTTTTAACGGTGATAACACCTGAGTTTTTAGCATTTTCAAGTATAGTAAACACCAATACAGCAGTAGCGTTGTTTGTGTTGGGTGGTGTAATATATATGTTTAAGGAGGAAATGAAAAACATACACATATCAATCATATTCTTTTCACTTGCCGTACTATGTAGAAGCGATGCTGTTGTTTTTGTTGTAATTGCTTTTCTGTTTAAGGACTCACGTATATTATTGGCATTAATTCCATTTGCAATATGGCAGGTATATATAGGTGGCGCAGGAGTTTTTGGCTTTCCAACATTTGAGAAACTTGGAATACTTGCTCACGGTATGTTGAATTATGCAATAAATATGGAAGGATTTGGAGTTTTATTTATAGCATTTTTTGGGGTGTTATTATTCAGACGACATAATAGAGAGCAAATTGATTTAATGTGGCTAATTATTGCTTTGTTTATTGGAAATGCGTTTCTATATTTATGCTTAGATCCTGTTATAATGGGTGCAAGTTATGAACATATAATTAATGCAAGCTTTAAAAGAAGTTTATTTGTATTTGTACCATTGATTTGGTATTATGTTTGGAATAAAAATGAAGATTAAGGGAAGGTATTATCCACGTTCTTTTAATATGGGTGTATCGAGGGAAGTTGTTGACAAGATAGGTGGATTTGGTAATTTGAGAAACGGACAGGATATAGAGTTTAGTAATAGGATAATTAAGAGTGGGGCGAAAGTTGTTCAGAGTAGTGCGTTTGTTTACCATAAGAGACGTTCGACTGTTTGGTCGTTTTTTAAACAGACTTTTAGGTGGGGTAGAGCGAGAGTGAAATTATATAGGATAGATAGGGATATGTTGTGTGTAATTCATTTATTGCCTGTTGTGGTAACGATATTTTTTCCTGTGTTTTTGTTAGTAATTCCAGTTGCAATAATTGGTTGTGTAATTAAATATCGAGAGATTAAACCAGCCTTATGGTTGCCGTTGGTAATACCAGCCATGTTTATGGGCTATGGATTAGGATTTATATATGAAATATTCAATAATAATTCCAACATATAATCGTTGGGATGAATTGTACGAGTGTTTACTATCAGTAAATTCTATTGAATTTTCCAGAGATGAATATGAAGTCATTGTGGTTGACGATGGTAGCGATCATACTTTTCGTTATTATGAAACAAGATTATATAGACAAGAGAACAAGGGACAGGGTGCTGCTCGGAATCTTGGAATGGAAAAAGCAAAGGGGGATTTTTTTATATTTATAGATTCAGATGTAACTGTACCTAAAGATTGGTTGAGCATTATAGATCGAGAACTTGGTGATGCTGATGCATTTGGTGGTTTAGATGCTTGTAAAGAAGATGACCTCCCATTAGGGAAAGCAATAAACTATGCAATGACATCGTTGACAGGTGGTATGCGTGGGAAATAGAATATTGTTAATAACAAATTATTGGTGTCCTTATAATGCATCGGGTACATTTCGTTGGTTGAATTTTGCAGAGTATATACCGATGGATGTTTTAACTTCAAAGAAACCAAGGAGAGGGTTTTATGATGAAACAGTTTTTAAGTCAGGTGGAAGAATATATAGGATTTTTTCTAATTTACCTGCTGTTCTTAGCGGTTTTATCCTTTCGATTTCTTCAATATTTATTAAATACGACTGCTATGTATATACATCGCCACCTGAAAGTCTTTTGATTGGTGCTTGGATAAATCAACTTTTGGGTAGAAAAGTGGTAGTAGATATGAGGGACTCTATAGATCGGGGGGCTTTAGGTTTTAAACCATTAAAGTGGCTGTATAAAATATTATATTTTAGAATTAAGAATGTAGTTGCTCCTTGGGCATTTATTAATGAGAATGCAATAGAGAATGGATATGACAACATTAAGAGAAATTTTAATGCTTTAAAAACTGCTGAGTATTATAAGGGTAAAGTAGATAGAAGAAGTTATATGTTATTGTTGAGTTATGGGTTTGTACAGGACTATAGTGGTAAACCTAAAGGATATGGTGCTTCAAGTTTAGCCTCAATTAAATATTTGGGATATGAAGTTAATCAGAAGTTACACAGTGAATGTGAAGAATTTATACCAAATTCATGGAAAGTACAGGCAGGTAAAATGAGAAGGTATTTAGATGAAATTAATTAAACTAATCAAAGATGCTACCAGGATATACAATTATCCAATAAGCAATGATTTGCATTCTCAGAAACTTGGTGAATATTACTTTGTCTTTGATGAGGAACGTGTTCGCAAGGGTAAAGATCAGGCTAATATACAGAAGTTTGACAAAAATGGAGTACCCTATTTTAAGGGTACTTCTGATTATTATCCAATATCAGTAGGACAAATGGGATTATCTGTATTTCATACATACTTGAGAACTAAGTCTGGACATGATATAGATAGGTTTATGAAGTTTGTGGATTGGTTTTATGATAATAGTGCTGATGGTATATGGTGGACAGAAACAACAGATCAGTGGTGGCAATCTTCATTTTCACAGAGTCGTGGTATATCTATACTTTTAAGGGGTTATCAATTAACTGGTAATTATAAATATTTACAAACGGCATACAAAGGATTGGAAGTATTTAAACGATGGGAAGATGGATTCTATAAAGAATATCCTGATTCATGTTTATTGGATGGGCATATCTTTTCGTTATTAGGGATATATGATTTTGTTAGAGCTTTTCCTAAATTTGAACCTAGTCAGGAATTATGGGCAAAAGGTTTGTCTAAGTTAATAGAAGTATTACCAGATTATGATATGGGATATTGGTCAAGATATGGATTAGGTGATGAACCATCTGCTAAAACTTACCAAATGTTGCATGTTAATCAGATGTTGTTGATGTATGAATTAACAAGGGATAGAATCTTTGCATACTATAATCTGGTATTTAAACAACAATTAACATTTAAAAATTTAACGAAAGCCTACTATCGTAAGTGGAGATGGTTGACAAACAATGCTTAATTTCTTATATTCTAACATAAACAGGGCAGAAATGATAGATACTCTTTGGCAACTACATATACATTCGATACCTGATTACAAGGGTAAGATATGGGTTAATCAAACAGGTGGATTAGATTCTCGTGTACTTGGTGGGATCATATCTAAGCGTAGACAAATAGACTTTGGATTCTATTATTATTACAAGGAATCAGAGCATAACCTGAAGCATGTAGAGAAGATAGTTAGTCTGTTGAATTATAAAGACTTTGAGTTTATAAAAATGGGTCAATCTGGATATGGTCAATTTGATAATGCTACATTTGGATTAAAACTTTCTTATAAGCAAATTGCAAAATACAGATATATAGTTAATTCTTATGGCGATGCTGTTAGTGGTAGATTTAAAACTAAGAAGCGGGAACGTAAATTCTTTGATGAAGTGTATTCAAAAGAAACGCATTTGCCTTTAACTAACTTCAAGTCAATAGAGTTCCCGTTATGGAATCCACGTTTAGTTGGTTATTTTTATAGCATGCCACGTTATCAACGATGGTTTCAACATGGTTATATGAAAATGATTAAGAAGCACTTACCTGAGTTATATGAAGTCCCAAGATGTTTTGAGGAAGGACATAAACCAGTAAAGATGGATATGTTTTATTTACCAAGAGCAGCATGGAGTAAATACAGATGATACTTGAACATTTTGATCCACTTATAAATATTTATGATTCGCATATTGGCAAGAATACTAAGATTGCTAATTTCGTTGAGGTTGGTGGTGCGTTTATTGGTGATGACTGTAAGATACAGGCATTTACAAGCATACCACCCGGAACAACGATTGGTAATAGGTGTTTTGTTGGACCGGGTGTAAGGTTCCCAAATTCAAACTATCCATCTATAGGTGAAGGATTTGAACAACTTGGATCAACTATAGAAGATGATGTGGTGATAGGTGCTAACTGCATAATAATGCCAGGAATTACAATTGGTAGTGGTTCATTTATATCAGCAGGTGTTTTGGTTAATAAGAATATACCTGCCAATAGTTTTGTTTCAGTACACAGGGCATTAAATATTAAACCAATTAGTGTATTAAATATATTAAGGAGATGGCGTGAAAGAAAACATAAGAAAATATATTAAAGACAATTTTTTTGATGACAATTTTAAAGATAGTGATTCTTTGCAGGACAATGGGATAGTTGATTCCACTGGTTTTTTAGAGATTATATTATATTTAGAAGAAGAATACAAGATAGACATAAAAGACGATGAAATGATACCAGAAAATCTTGATTCTATTGATAATATCGTACGTTTTTTGGATGGGAAAGTATGATAATAACAAAAACGCCATTAAGAATATCGTTTGTAGGTGGTGGTACTGATTTAAAATGTTTTTATAAGGATTATGGTGGAGCTGTTGTTAATGCCGCTATTGATAAGTATGTATATATTGTTGTTAAAAAGCGATTACTGGATAATAATATTATGCTTAATAATGAAATATCTATATGCCCATTTCTTAAAGAAGCGATTAAAATAGTTGATATTAAAGGGGGTATTGATGTACATTCTTTTTCCGATTTACCACAAGAGACGGGATTGGGTTCGTCTGGTAGTTATCTGGTTGGATTGCTTAATGCTTTATATACATATAAGGGTGAATTAGTGCATAAAGAAGCAATAGCAGAAGAAGCCTGTAAGATAGAAATAGATATTCTTAAAATGCCAGTTGGAAAACAGGATCAGTATATAGCGGCTTTTGGTGGTTTAAGGTATTGGGAATTTAAAAAAGACAATAGTATCCTTTCAAAAAAGATTGGATGGTTAAATGGCATAGAAGATAACTTTCTTTTAATTTATATTGGAATAACACGGAAATCATCTTCAATTTTAAAGGAGCAGGTAAAGAATGTCAAGAAAATAGTTCCAAATCTTATTAGAGTGCGAGATTTAGCAAAAGAATTTTGTGAAACAGGAGATTTTACCTATGCAATGAATATGGGATGGGAAGAAAAAAAACATTTTGCACATAATATTACAAATTCTAAAATAGAAAACCTATATAATAAAGCAATAAAGGCAGGTGCGTTGGCTGGTAAGATTGTTGGTGCTGGTGGAGGTGGGTTTTTGTTGTTTAATATACAGCCGTGGGATCGTGAAAAAATATTAAAGTCAATAGATTTACCAGAGATTAAATTTGAAATAGTAGAAAACGGTAGTAGGGTTATATTTAACGAGAGGTAATATGAAAATATTATTTGTTTACCCTAATGTTACTCGTCAGAAAAGTCCACAATTAGGTATATGTATGATTGCAGCTATAGCACGTCAATTAGGACATGAATGTGATATTTTTGATTTAACAACTATTCCTAAAGATGAGGTTCTCGTTTTTAAATCAAAGATTGATAGTTTTTCTCCTGACATATTAGCTGTATCATGTCGTAGTAATGAATGGTTATTTATAAATCATTTATTGAAATCTGTTAATGTCGGGAATATACTTAAAGTTTTTGGTGGTTCACATGCTACGGTTGCCCCAGAAGAAGTTATAGAAATTGCAGATGTTGTAGTTATGGGAGAAGGAGAAGAAACTTTTTCAGAACTCTTAAATAAAATAGAAAGTGGAGAAGATATTATTAATGTAGCTGGATGTTGGATTAAACAGAATGGTAGAATTATTAAGAATGAAATGCGTAAGTTGGTTCCAAACCTTGACACACTTCCTTTTCCATATTGGGCAATCTTTGATGATATTCATTATAGTGATTCATATATAAAAAATCTTTTTAATGGGGCTGAAGTTGTTGGTACATTTGAAATAAGTAGAGGGTGTCCATATTCTTGCACTTATTGTACAAACGATTATGTTAGAACATTATATAAAGGCAAGGGAAAATGGAGACGTGAGAAATCAGTTGAGAGAGTTATGCAAGAGATAAAACAATTTCGTGATGAATATGGTCTTGATTATATATATTGGATTGATGAAGTTATGTTGACTAAGGTAGATTGGTTGGAAAAATTTAGAGATGTTTATAGTTCAGAAGTAGGTGTACCATTTGTTTTTATGGAACGTCCAGAGAATATGACCGATGAAAAGGTTCGTATTATCAGTCAGGCTGGAGCACATAGGGTTTCAATAGGTATTGAATCAGGTGATGATAATATGAGAAGGAATATTCTAAATAGACATCATTCACGAGAAACAATTGTATCTGCTTTCCAAACAGCTCATAAATACAATATCATTACACATGCTTTCTCAATGGTTGGATTTCCAGGTGAAGACAGAAAATCAATTAATGAAACCTATAAACTTTTAAAGGAAGCTAAACCAGACACAGTACAGACAACTATTTTTTATCCATTAAAAGGAACACATCTTTTTAAAAAGGTTATTGACGAAGAACTTTTTACTCCAGACCTTCCTATGCCAAACAGTTATTACAAAGGGTCTTTTCTTAATTTTTCTAAAAGTAGGAAGAAGGAAATTCTTAGGTATCAATTTCTTTTAACCAATTACAAGAGTAAAACAGTTTATTTTTTGGTAATGATTCATTTTAATATTTTCTTAATGGTTGTATTGAATAAAATAATTAAAAGATTGAAAAGGATATAAATGGACGTAACTGTATTAATTAGATGTTATAATCATGAGCGGTATTTATATGACTGTGTACGTAGACTTAGAAATCAGAAGTACGTTATATTGGATGATTATCCACCATCAGGAAAACGTGAACGATTAAACATAGCAATACAAAATATAGATACTGAATGGATTGCGTTTAACGATGCAGATGATATGAGTATGGAATACAGATTTGAACTTGAATCATTTTTAAGAGATACAGATTTAATCTACACAGACTACTATACTATGTCTAAGAAGGCGTTTGGTTATTGTAAATCCAGACATTTTGACAAAGAACTTTTAAAGAAAGAAAACTATATTCCATTTTCAACAATTGTGGTTAAGACTGAAATTGCCAAACGAGTGCCATTTGAAGTAGATGTAAATGGGAATGGAGAAGATTGGATATGGCTCAATGATGTTGCCAAGATAACAGATAGATTTTATTATATACCAAAGCCAACAATGATATATAGAAACTTCAATCTACCGTATGGAAATATTCCTATTTATGGGAAAATAAAAAGAATATTATATAAAAGAAAAGTAAGGAAAGTAATAAATGCACGTACCTAAGTTATATTTAACAGAACCTTATTCGTGGAAGGTGAGAGATATTGACATTAGACCTACTTATAGGTGTAATGCTAAGTGTCCTACTTGTGGTTCATGGAAAAGAAAGAGCGATGATATAAATTTTGAACAAACTGAGCAGATTGTAAAGTATTTTCGTAATCTAAGGAAAGTAATAATTGAAGGTGGAGAACCTACGTTGTGGGAACATTTAAGGTATTTCATTGAAAATTTAGATGCAAAAGAAAAGGTAGTAATAACCAATGCCATAAATACAAAAACCATAAAAGATATAGCGGAGCATTTTACTCCTAAAGATATGAGATGGGTAGTTTCGTTGAATGGTATGGAAAAGGCACATGATTTTAGTCGTGGTGTTAAGGGTGCATTTAAAGCTCTTGTTGAATCTATAGATATTATGAAAAAACATAAATATGACATTAGATTCCAATTTGTTGGTATTAAAGAAAATATGCATGATTTAGATAATGTTAACGAATTTATTAAGAAATATTCAGATTATCCTGCAATGGTTTGCTATCCAAGCACATCTAATATATATGGCGAAAATATTAAATGCACTTATCTAAATGCTAAGGAAATGTTTGATTTGGTTAAGTCGGAAAAACGTGGTAAACTTATAAATAAAATAGTTAAAGATATGTATGTTGAGAAAGCTCTGAAGAAAGAACCAATGCCTTGTTTATATGGACGTTCTAAGATTCATATAACGCCAGGTGGTAAGATTGAAGTTTGTCAATATTCAGATAGACCGATGCAGATAGGTGAGGTTTTTGATGACAAGGTTTATCTTTCTAAATACTATCGGAAATATTATTGTAAGAATGTAATACCAAATAAATGTCAATATGCAACAGGCACACTTTGTAGCCATGAAGCAGTATGTATGGGAATACGACATAATTTATTATACTTAACGAGGGAAACATGGAAAAAATTGATTTAAAATGTGATGGGGATAAGTATCTTTGGCAAACACTTGTTCATCCTTGGACAAGAAGAAGATTAAGAAAGACCAGGGAATTTTTAAAAAAGAATCTGTCTGAATTAAATTTAGTACCACCTAATGCTTTTAGTAAAAAAGTGGGCAAGATTTTATGTACTGGTGCGAAAAATGATTTCGATGAAGATGCCTGTGTTTGTGTTGGTGCAGAATATCATTATACTAACATTGACTTAGATGAGCCATTTCCATTTATTGAACAAGACTTTGATTATGTGTTTTGCTTTGATGTTATCGAGCATTTAATGAATCCGCTTTTATTTTTAAGAGAATTAAGGAAAATGGACACACCTGTTATTATTAGTTATCCAAGGCATCCATTTGCACCATTTTGGGGATCATGTCATTTCCATGAATTTGGGGAAAAACAGTTTTATACATTGTTATCTACTGCTGGTTTTAAGGTTAAACACAGAACAACTTTTTCAACTCGTATATGGTGGTGGAAATATTTATTAAATTTTGGGATTAGACCAAAGTTAAGATTTATACTTTTAATGTTAGGATATCCAAGACATGAAATTTACTATGTTGAACCTAATTAAATCAAAGGTAGATGCTGGACGTTTATCTTCTTGGTATATGAGAGCAAGAGAACGGTTTGGTAATTTACAAACAGTTATGATTGTTGTCATCTTTCTTTCTACAACAGGATGGTATTGGTGGTATCCGTTCATTGTGGTTGCTTTTGTTATATTCATAGTGTTTGATATTATATATATTCTTCCCAAAGAAGTTGAATATAATATGACGAGATCAAAATCTTTCAAAGAATTACTATCAATGGTTAGGCGATTGGAGGAAAAAATTGATAAATTATAATCTTGAGAAATTTAACAGAGTTGTTTCACATACAGTTATTACGGGTTGCCAAGACTTATTATCTATTGTAGATGAAATATGTAAGTTAAAATATAGAAATGGTACTTTGTTCTTGATTGGTAATGGTGGAAGTAATGCTATAATATCTCATGTGGCAGTTGATATAATAAATGCCTATGGAGTAAAAGTAAATCCATTAACGGATAGTAGCTTGATAACTTGTATTGCAAATGATTTTGAATATAAGAATGTTTTTAGCCGTGTATTACAAAAAACTATGACTAAAGAAGATATACTTCTTGCTGTAAGTAGTTCAGGTCAATCTAAAAATATAGTGAATGCTGTTTTGGCTACTAAAACTCTTGGTGCAAAAGTAATAACCTTTACTGGCTTTTCTAAAGAGAATCCAGTACGAGAACTTGGTGATTATAATGTTTGGTTAGATTCAGATAACTATATGATAGTTGAAACAGGTCATTCATTTTTATTACACTTGCTGGTGCAATAATGGATTTAGCATGGACAGGAACAGATGTATTGTTTATGAATCAATATCCCAAATCTTTAAGGTTTAGATTTAAAGTTAAGATATTCTTTTTCAGGATATTGGTTAAGATATTGGATAGATATTATATTGATCGGAATTGGGTAGTAGCGGATCATTTGGGTAAGGAATTGAGCCTCAAAAAGCCGATAATGAAAATTGATTATCCAAGAAGTTCCCTAAATTATCAACATTTAATTAAGTATCCAAAAAGAAAACATAAAGAATTTTATGTACTTTATTATTTCCCCGTTGGTAAAAACAATGTTGAATTTCATAAATGGTTATATGGTTGGGATATATACATTTTGTTAAAAGAATATTATGGGGATAGGATAACTTGGGTAGTAGTGGGCGGTAGGTCAAATATGTCAGCAACATATCCTGTTATAGATTTTTATTTAAGACCAAACAGACATGATGGTATGCCAATGATGGTTAAGGAATGTATAGCAAATGACATACCATATTATTGGAGTAGGGAGAATCCATCAATAATTGATGCAAAGAACGCAATAGAGGGGTTGATATGCTAAAACGTATTACAGATTGGGTAGTATTTTTAACATTTATAATATTAGGTATTTCAGTATTAGCACTTATGTGGGTGGAGATATTCAGATGAAAGTATCAGTAATAATACCTGTGTATAATGAAGAAGATACAATTGAAGAAATAATACGACGAGTTCAAAAACAGGGAATAGATCAAATAATTATTATTGATGATGGCTCTACGGATAATTCGGTTTATGGAGAGTGGAGTAATTTCGATACAAGAATAAAAGGTTTTAGCAATATATGTAATTATGGGAAAGGTTACTCAATAAGAAAGGGAATTTCTTTGGCAACTGGCGATATAATTATTATCCAAGACGCAGACCTTGAATACGATCCCGCTGAATATTCCAAACTACTCAAACCGATATTAGACGGTAAGGCTGACGTGGTATATGGTTCAAGGTTTGGTGGTGATTCAAGGCGGGTCTTATATTTTTGGCATACTATTGGGAATAAGTTTCTTACGTTCTTGTCGAATATGTTTACTAATTTAAACTTAACAGACATGGAAACTTGCTATAAGTGCTTTAGAAAAGAAGTATTAGATGATGTAATATTAAAAGAAAACAGGTTTGGATTTGAACCTGAATTTACTGCTAAAGTAAAGAAGAAAAGAATATATGAAGTAAGAGTATCTTATGATGGCAGAAC
>Ga0307379_10011538_pt1 | contig 11589 bp, 10 predicted proteins | sample UN2MG_FD_202237 | JGI IMG/M metagenome (GOLD analysis project Ga0307379, IMG submission 202237) | Soil microbial communities from Risofladan, Vaasa, Finland - UN-2 | ecosystem: Environmental > Terrestrial > Soil > Coastal area > Acid sulfate soil | place: Finland: Risofladan, Vaasa | collected... | reverse complement strand
GGCCGGTTGTGAACTTTCTGCCGATGAAATCATCAAGGTCCAGCCCGGGGTTGGTAACGTCCTTGCCTTCGCCAGCCATCCAGTCGGTCAGGTTGACCGCCAATTGCAGCCGCGAGTGAGTGCCAATCAGGTCGCTGTCGTTTACATAGGCGTCATAGAGGTTGCGGTTGGTCTGCATTTGGGTCTGGACCGCCTGCACCACCTCGCCTTCGCCGAGAATCTGGTGGTTGACCTTGATGCCGGTGATCTCCTCGAACGCCTTGGTCAGGACTTCCGACTCGTAGCTGTGGGTCGGAATGCCTTCCGACAGTACATTGATCTCCATGCCTACGAAGGGCTCAGCCGCCTTTATGAACCATTTCATCTCGGCCATCTGCTCGGCGTTCGAAATCGCCGATGGCTTGAACTCATCGGTGACCCATTTCCGTGCAGCCGCCTCGTCGGCGACTGCAGAATATGCCGACGCACACAGGGCAATTGCCGCTGCCGCCGACAGAAGATTCTTGCACATTTTTTGCCTCCCGGTTGATCGAATCAAATTGTTTCGCGCGATTGCGATGTTCGAATGAAAACTACTTGCGCGTCAAGCGAATATAAATATGCTGACATAAACATGCGTTGGTCGACCGAAAGTGGCGCCTGTCAATAGTGGGATGGTTGCACGGAACATGAACCTCACGGATCGCCAAAGTGACATACTGGCGGCGGCGCGCGGCCAGGGCCGGGTTCTCGTCGACAACTTGGCGTCGTCGTTCGCGGTCACCCCACAGACCATTCGCCGCGATCTGAACGAGCTTTGCTTGCGCGGCCTGTTGGCCCGAGTGCATGGCGGCGCAATGCCGGCAAACAGCGTCTCGAATGTGGGATACGAGGACCGCCGTCATCTGTTTACCGCCGAGAAAGCGTTGATCGGTGCGGCGGCGGCAGCGCAAATTTCCGAGAACAGCTCGCTGGCTATCAATATCGGCACGACCACAGAACAGGTCGCACGGGCGCTTTATCGACACCGCGATCTTGTCGTAATAACCAATAATATCAACGTTGTAAATATCCTCACCGGGTCGCCGGCGAAGGAACTGATCCTGACTGGCGGAGTGGTGCGCCAATCCGACGGTGGCATCGTCGGCGATGCGGCGGTCGAGTTCATCCGGCAATTCAGGGTCGATTGCGCGGTGATTGGTGCGTCGTCAATGGACCAGGACGGCGCGGTTCTGGACTACGACTACCGCGAGGTTTTGGTGGCGCGGGCAATGATTGCAAATGCGCGGCGGGTGATCCTGGTCGCCGACCACCAGAAGTTCGAGCGTTCGGCGCCGGTGCGTATCTGTGATCTGTCCGATATCGACATGTTTGTTACCGACCGCCAGCCCGCCGCCCAGTTCATCGAGGCCTGCGCCACCAACGAAGTCGAGATCGTGGTCGCGGAAGAGGCAGGTTCGTTTGCGACAGAAAATGAACATGACTGAGGTTGAGTCAGATTCTGTGTTCGACCTCGCCATCATTGGCGGCGGGGTCAATGGCTGCGGCATTGCCCGCGACGCCGCCGGGCGGGGCCTCAGCGTGGTCCTGTGCGAACAGGGAGATCTGGCGCAAGCGACCTCGTCCGCCTCGACCAAGCTGTTCCATGGCGGGCTGCGCTACCTGGAGTTCTACGAGTTCCGGTTGGTGCGCAAGGCACTGGTTGAGCGCGAGGTGCTGCTGCGCGCGATGCCGCACATTGCTTGGCCACTTCGCTTCGTCCTGCCGCATCACAAGGGGCTGCGCCCAATCTGGCTGGTGCGGCTGGGGTTGTTCATCTACGACCATCTGGGCGGGCGCAAAATCCTGCCGCCGACCCGGGCGCTGGACCTGACGACTGACCCGGCGGGTGCGCCCCTGAAGGACGGGTTCACCAGGGGGTTTGAATATTCCGACTGCTGGGTCGAGGATTCGCGCCTCGTGGTCCTGAACGCCCGCGACGCGGCGGCGCGCGGGGCCAAGATACTGACCCGGACCCGATGCGAATCGGCCGAGCGGCAGGGTGGGCTGTGGCGGATCAAGCTGCGCGACCAGGAAACCGGCTCTGAACGGATCGTCAGCGCCCGGGCGTTGGTCAATGCCGGAGGTCCGTGGGTCGATCAGATAATCAAGGAGCGGGTGCGCGAGAATACCTCGGAGAAGATCCGCCTGGTGCGCGGCAGCCATATCGTGACCCGAAAGCTGTTCGACCACGACCGGCCGTACATATTCCAGCAATCCGATGGCCGGATCATCTTCGCCATCCCCTACGAGACCGACTTTACGCTGATCGGGACGACCGATTGCGACCACGAGGGTAGCCCCGGCGAGGCTATCTGCACGCCGGAGGAATCCGCCTATCTGCGCCAGGCAGCCAGCGAATATTTCCGAAAGCCAGTCACAACCGATGACGTGGTATGGACCTTTTCCGGTGTCCGCCCACTGTATGACGACGGCGCTTCCTCGGCGACCCAGGCGACCCGGGATTATGTATTGAACGTGGTGGATCGCGAGGGTGTGGCTCCCCTGCTCAACGTCTTTGGCGGAAAAATCACCACCTACCGGCGGCTGGCCGAGGGGGCTCTGGCGAAACTGGCACCGTATTTCCCGGATATGGGTGGGGCCTGGACCGCCCTTGCGCCGCTGCCCGGCGGTGACTTTCCGGTCGATGGGGTCGAGGCGCTGAATGCCAGGCTGCGTGAGAAATATCCCTTCCTCGACGCCCGCTTCGCGCAACGCCTTGTTCGTGCCTATGGCACCGACGCGTTTGCGGTTCTGGGGAACGCCTCGAGCATGGATGACCTCGGGAGTTGCTTCGGATGGAACCTGACCGAGCGCGAATTGTGCTGGTTGATGACCCACGAATGGGCGCAGAGCGCGGCCGACGTGCTGTGGCGGCGCAGCAAGCTTGGACTGCGATTGAATGCCGGGGAATACGATGCCCTGGACGCCTGGATGCGTGAGCAACCGGAGAATGCCAGGATCCGTGCGGCGGAATAGACGAGATGCCAAGATTCGGTATTGCAATGAACCGCGTGAATTCCGGAACTTCTTCAAAGCAGCGGGATACGGCGCGAATTGAACGCAACCTGCTAATGCGGCCTCGATCCGGAAACCGAGGCCGCTTGATGTTCCGGTCCTCGCCTTATCGCGCTGCTTCAACCATCTCGCGGGCCAACGCGCGGGTCAGTTTGATCGGGTTGCCGCCGGCGGTTGGGTCATCGGGCGCCATGTCGGCGATACCGTCGAAGCTGGTCTCCGGGATGCCGAAGGCGATAAGCCCGGCTGGCACACCCAGCTCGGCACGCAAGCCCAGAACGAAATCCACAAATCCGTCAAACCCGCGCGCGATGCCGAGGAACGCCGCCAACCGGTTGATCCGGTCCTCGATGGCGGCGCGGTTGGCACGCAGCACGGCGGGCATCACCACGGCGTTGGTCATGCCGTGATGGGTGTCGTGCTTGGCCCCGATCGGGTGCGACAAGGCGTGGATCGCGCCGAGCCCCTTCTGGAACGCCACCGCCCCCATCGCCGCCGCGCTCATCATATGGGCACGGGCCTCGATGTCGTCCGCTGTATGGTAGGCGCGCGGCAGGTATTCCTTGACCAGCCGCATCCCCTCGACCGCGATGCCCTCGGACATCGGGTGGTAGAACGGCGCGCAGTAGGCTTCGAGGCAGTGGGCAAAAGCGTCCATGCCGGTGCCGGCAGTGATGAACTTTGGCATGCCAACGGTCAGCTCCGGGTCGCAAATCACTGTATGCGGCAGCATTTTCGGGTGGAAGATAACCTTCTTTACATGCCCGGCCGAGTTGGTGATCACGCCTGCGCGCCCGACCTCGGACCCAGTGCCCGCCGTGGTCGGCACGGCAACGATCGGCGCGATGCCCTTCGGATCCGCTCGGGTCCACCAGTCGCCGACATCCTCGAAATCCCACACCGGGCGGGTTTGCCCGTGCATGAAGGCAACGCATTTGCCGAGATCGAGGCCGGAGCCGCCGCCGAATGCAACCACACCGTCATAGCCCCCCTCGCGAAAGGCTGCGACGCCAGCCTCTAGATTGAGGTCGGTCGGGTTCGACTGGACCTCGGCGAACATCCCGGTCTTCAGCCCTGCCCCATCAAGCAGGTCCAGCGCGTTTTGGGTAATCGGCAAGGCCGCCAGCGCCTTGTCGGTGACCAGCAGCGGGCGCTTTATCCCGGCGGCGCGCACCGCCTCGGGCAGTTCCTTGATGCGGCCAGCGCCGAAACGGACCGAGGTGGGGTAGCTCCAATTAGCAGTAGGGCTCATGCGCGTCAGGCCTTTCTAAGGTGATAGGATTTCAGCCGGGTCATATTATGGTAGCCGACCACCGACAATGCGCCGCCCCGGCCGGTGTCTTTGCAGCCGGTCCAGCACAGCGCAGGGTCGAGGTAGTCGCAGCGGTTCTGGAACACGGTGCCGGTCTCGATCCGGGCGCCCAACTCGGCGGCGCGATCAGTGTCGGCGGTCCAGATCGCGGCGGTCAGGCCGAAATTGCTGTCGTTCATCAGCCGGACGGCTTCGTCATCGTCGCGCACCTTCATGATGCCGACGACGGGGCCAAAGCTTTCCTCGCGCATCACCCTCATCGTGTGGTCGACATTGATCAGGATCTGCGGGGCCAGATAGGCGGTATGGGGATCATCGGCGGGGAATCTGGTCGGGTTGATCAGCGCTTTCGCACCCTTTAGCACAGCCTCGACAGTCTGATCCCGCACCAGCCGGGCAAAGCGGATCTGCGCCATCGGCCCCATCGTGGTCGCCGGATCCAACGGATCACCCAGCACATAGGCGTTGGTGATCGCCACCGCCCGCTCGACAAATTCGTCGAACAGCGGCTCGGCCACATAAATCCTCTCGATGCCGCAGCAGCATTGGCCCGAGTTGAACATCGCCCCGTCGATCAGCGTCGCGACGGCGCTTTCCAGGTCAGCGTCGGCCCGCACATAGCCGGGGTCCTTGCCGCCCAACTCCAACCCGACACCCATGAAGGTGCCCGCCGCCGCCCGCTCGATGGCACGCCCGCCGCCGACCGAGCCGGTGAAGTTGATGAAATCCACGGCGCGCGCCGCCAGCATCGCCTCGGTGGTGGCATGGTCGAGTGCGAGGTTGCAGAACAGCCCCTCGGGCAGTCCGGCCGCGTCAAAGGCCTGCTGGAACCGCTCGCCCGCCAACAGGGTCTGGGTGGCGTGCTTCAACACTACGGCGTTGCCGGCGATCAGCGCCGGCGCGATGGTGTTTACCGCAGTCAGGTAGGGATAGTTCCATGGTGCGATGACCATGACGACGCCAAGCGGCTCGCGCCGGATCATCCGGCTGAACTTGGCGCTGTCCTCGATCACCATCGGCGCCAATGCCGCCTCGGCGATGTCGGCCATATGGTAGGCCCGCTCCTCGACCCCGCCAATCTCACCGCCGTAACGGATCGGGCGGCCCATCTGCCAGGCGATCTCCGGCACGATGTCGTCGTTCATAGCGCGCAGCCGGGCGATCCCGGCCCGGACCAATGCGGTCCGATCCGCCAACGACCGCGCCGCCCAGTCCTTCTGCGCCGCACGCGCCGTGACCAACGCCGCATCAACCTCGGCCCGGCTCGCCACCGGCCGCTCCACATAAACTTCGCCGTTTACCGGCGAGATCAGCCGCAATGTTCCCATCATTGGTTCCTCAACATGCTATGACCTCGGCATGCCCGGCTTGCGCATAGGACAGCATCGCCCGGTCACGGGTGACAATACGCATACCCTCGGCACGGGCGGTAGCAAGAATTATCCGATCAGCGGGATCACGGGGTGGCTCGCCGGGCAGGAAGGATGAATCGAGCAGCATATCAGGCAGCATCCCGGCCAATGTGACACCCGGCTGCTCCAGCACAGTCGCGATCCAAGCCCGGGGAGAAGTGGAAAGCGCCAGCCTGCCGCGCGCGACCAGCAAGCCAATCTCCCAAATCGAGATGGGCGATATGGCGATGGCGGCGCTCTCGGACGCGGCATCTTGCAGGGCTTTTTCGGCCAATTCGCTGATCTCCGCGCCCGCAGCGATCCAGATTACGGCGCAAGTGTCGAGCAAGAGCGGCCTCATTGAGTTGCGCAACCCTGAGCGCGCTCCGCCCAATCCGGATCGGCGGGTTCGGTCAAATCGACATCAACTGCAATGGTCACGGTGCCGCGCAAGCAACCATAGAGACCACGTGGACGGCGGGTGCCGGCATTCCCGGCAACCCGGTGCGATGACTGGTCTTTGGATGTGGCATCGGCATTGTCGGACGTAACGCGACGGAAGATCAACTTGCACTGCTCGATATCGACATCTTCGGTCTGGTATCCCGCATCGATCCAGGCATGAGTCATCACATTATTGGAGGGATTGTTGCTCCACCACGCGCGGTGCTTACGCGACGAAGGCGGAAGCGGGAATCCAAGCACACTCTCGATCTCATCGAACTTCATCTGCACGCGGTTTTTGCCGAGATCGCGCAGGTAGTCGGCGAGAGGTTCATATTTTCCCATGACTTTCTCCTTCGTTGTAGGATGCGTGAAAACTACACACAAACCCACACACTTACCAGAGTTTTTTTAGAAGTGTTTCTACGCCTTCTCGAACCCGCGGTTAATTTCCCAATCGGAGACCACGCGGTCCGATTCCGACTGTTCCCACCGCGCTGCATGCACATAGTGGTCAATCACATCACCCCCGAATGCCGAACGCAACATCGCCGATCCTTCCAGCGCTGTCGTCGCATCGCGCAGCGTGGTGGGGATTTCCCGCACACCCTTGCCGCCGTAAGCATCGCCCTTGAACGCCGGCTCCAGTTCCAGCTTGTTCTCGATCCCGTCGATCCCCGCCGCCAGCAATGCGGCCATGGCGAGGTACGGGTTCAGGTCCGAGCCGCCAACCCGGCACTCAATACGGATCGCCTTGGTGTCCTCGCCGCACAGACGGTAACCAGCTGTCCGGTTGTCCATGCTCCAGACCGCCTTGGTCGGCGCGAATGTGCCAGCCGCGAAGCGTTTGTACGAATTGATGTAGGGCGCCAGGAAATAGGTGATCTCGCTGGCGTGGGTCAGCAATCCGGCCACGTAGTGACGCATCAACTCCGACATGCCGTGCGCGTCGGCGGGATCGTGGAACAGCGAGGTCTTGCCATCGCTGCTCCACAGCGACTGATGCACATGCGACGAGTTCCCCGCCGCATCGTTGCTCCACTTGGCCAGAAAGGTCAGAGCCCTGCCCTTGGCCCAGGCGATTTCCTTGCAGGCGTTCTTGATGATCACATGGCGGTCGGCCATGGTCAGGGCGTCGGCATAGCGCACGTTAATCTCGCCCTGCCCGGCCGAAGCCTCGCCCTTGGAGTTTTCAACCGGGATGTCGGCGCCTTGCAGGCCATTGCGAATGGCCCGGACCAGGTCCTCCTCCTTGGTGGTCTGGAAGATGTGGTAGTCCTCGTTATAGGCGCCGTAGGTTTGCAGGTTGCGGTAGCCGCCGACCTGCGCCTCCTCGTAGCTTTCCTTGAACAGGAAATATTCGAGCTCGGTCGCCATGAAGGCCTTCATGCCCATGGCCTCCAGCCGCGCGACCTGGCCCTTCAGGATGGCCCGCGGCGAATGCGGCACTTCGGCGTGAGTGTGGTGATCCAGTAAATCGCACAACACCAGCGCCGTGCCCGGCAGCCATGGCGTGCGGCGCAATGTCGTCATATCCGGCTTCATGGTGTAGTCGCCATAGCCAGCCTGCCAACTGGTCGCCTTGTAGCCCTGGACCGTTTCCATCTCCATGTCGGTGGCCTGGAGATAATTGCAACTATGGGTCTCGTGCCACGCATTGGTGACGAAGAACTCGGCCTGAAAGCGTTTGCCCATCAGCCGGCCCTGCATGTCGATCTGGGCCGCGATGACCGTGTCGATCTCGCTAGCAGCGACGGCTTGCTTCAGTTCATCAAGGGTTAGTTTACCACTCATTTGTTCTCTCATTGCATTCGTGTGCGTCCGCCCGGATCGGAGATCGTCTGGACCATCGCGTAAAACTCAAACCGGATCGCGACCAGCCGTTATGCCTTCACCGGTGCGGTGGCAATGACGACAATCTCGACCAGGTCATATTTGTACAGCCGGGATTCAATGCAGGCGCGCTGCGGCCAGGTGTCGGGATCATCGCCGATCCACTCGCACCAAGCGCGGTCCATCTCGTCCTTCAGCTGCATTTTGTCGACATAGATGGTGACGTTGACAAGCCGCGTTTTGTCGGTGCCCAGACCGGCCAGAATTCCATCGATTTTCGCCAATGCGTTGATGGTCTGCGTGTACATGTCCGGCACTGGGTCATTCGATGTCGCCACTGCCCAGGCGAAGCCACCAGCAGCACTACCGGCACTGCGGCCACGCGCGCCGCCCTGAACCCGTCTGATTTCAAACATCGCGGTTGCTCCCTGCTTCTGTAAATTCGAATACGCCGCCCCGGAAGCCAGGGCGGCGCATGTTTAAGTACCGATCAGCCATAGCGGTAGGGCCGTCCAGCCTTCGTCATCGTCTCGTTGTAGTCCTTGAAGATCTGGACCACCTTGGCCTTGACCTCGGACTCGGCCGCGATCTCGTCCCAGAACTTAACCGCAGCCGCTTCAACCGTCGCCCATTCCTCGTCCGGAATCGTGGTCAATTTCAGCTTGGTACCCTTGGTCCGCAGATGTGCCTCGCCGCCCCAGTACCACCACTGGCGGTAGTAGTGCGAGCTGTCGAAGGTCATCCTCACCAGCTCCTGCAATCGCGGCGTCAGCTCGTTCCAGCGGTCCATATTTGCAAAGAACGACCCGGCCCAGGCACCCGAGATATTGTTGGTCAAGAAGTAGTCGGTCACATCGGCCCAGCCAACGGTGTAGTCCTCGGTGATGCCCGACCAGGCGATGCCATCAAGCTCGCCGGTCTGCACCGCAACCTCGATGTCCTCCCAAGGCAGCGTTACCGGCACCACGCCGAACTGGGTCAGGAAGCGCCCTGCGGTCGGGAAGGTGAAGATGCGCTTGCCCTTCATATCCGCAAGGCTGTTGATCGGCTCCTTGGTGTTGAAGTGGCACGGATCCCAGGCCCCGGCCGAGATGTGTTTCACGCCAACCTTCGAGTATTCAGCGTCCCAAATCTCGTTCAGCCCGTACTGGTTGAACAGCACCGGTACGTCCAGCGAATAGCGGCTGGCGAACGGGAAGTAGCCGCCGAACACCGTCACTTCGGTTGGCGAGGCCATGCTGTCGTCATCGGACTGAACCGCGTCGATCGTGCCGTTCTGCATGGCGCGGAACAGTTCGCCCGTCGGCACCAACTGGTCGCCAAAATACAGCTCGATCTGCATCTCGTCGCCAGCGATCATGTTGAAACTGTCGATCGCCGGCTTGATGACATGCTCGGCCAGCGCCGCCCCGGCATAGGTCTGCAGCCGCCATTTAATGGGCGACTGGGCACGGACATAGGGCGCACTCAGTGCGGCGGCGCCTGCCACCCCAGCGGTGGTCAGAAACTTGCGTCTGTCAGTCATGGTCGTCTCCTCTGTCGGTTCTGTTTGGAATCGTTTCGTCTTCTGCTCGAACCTCACCCTCTTTCATTTTCCATATACATAGTTGGGTAGCCACAGCGCGATCTGCGGGAAGATCGTGACCAAAACCAACCCAAGTAGCATCACCAACACAAACGGAATGATCGACCGGTAAATGTCAACGATGCTGATCTCGGGCGGAGCCATCGCCCGCATCAGGAACAAGTTATAACCGAAGGGCGGCGTCATATAGGCGATCTGGCAGGTGATGGTATAAAGGATGCCATACCAAATCAGATCGAAACCCAACTCGCCGACCAACGGCACATACAGCGGTGCAACGATTACCAGCATGGCGGTATCGTCGAGGAACGTGCCCATCACCAGGTAGGAAAGCTGCATCATCAGCAGAATTTCCCATGGACCAAGCCCAAGGCGTCCAACAAAAAAGCCTTCAATTGCATCGACCGCGCGCAACCCATCGAACACCGCACCGAAACACAGCGCCGCCAAGATGATCCACATGAACATGCACGAGATCGCCAGGGTTTGGCGCACCGAGGTTTCGAACACCGCCTGGTTCATCCGGCCCTTGGCAATGGCGGCAAGCAGGGCCGCGAGCGCACCGATGGCCGAGCTTTCCACCAGACTGGTCCAGCCATTCACGAACGGCACCATCATGGCGGCAAAAATGCCGAGCGGCAACAGGCCCGCCAGCAGCAACCGCAGTTTCTCCGCCATCGGCACGTTGCGCTCCTCCGGCGGAAGCGCTGGACCCAGATGTGGTTGGAAATGACAGCGGATAACAATGTAGAGCACGAACAGAGCGGCCATCATCAACCCCGGAAAAACCCCAGCCAGCCAGAGCTGGCCAACCGGCTGGCGGGCGATCATCGCGTACAGAACCAACACGACCGAGGGTGGAACCAAAATACCGAGCGAGCTGCCAGCTTGGATCACGCCGGTCACCATTTGCTTGTCATAGCCACGGCGCAGCAGTTCCGGCAACGCGATCGTCGCCCCGATCGCCATCCCCGCGACGCTGAGGCCATTCATTGCCGAAATCAGCACCATCAACCCAACCGTGCCGATCGCCAATCCGCCATTCAATGGACCCATCCAGACATGGAACATCTTATAAAGGTCATCGGCAATGCGCGATTCCGACAGCACATAGCCCATGAAAATGAACATCGGCAGGGTCAACAGCGGGTACCACTTCATCAGCTTCATCGCCGCCGAGAAACCGAGTTCCGACCCGCCGGTGCCCCACAGCAACAGGGAGGCTGTGACGGCGACAAAACCAATGGCTGCAAAGACCCGTTGCCCGGTCAACAGCATCAGCATCATTGAGGAAAACATCGTCAATGCGATGAGCTCGGGGGACATGTCAGGTCACCCCTTCTTGACTATCACCGCCGCAAATCTTCGCAATATCCTTGAAAAGCTCGGACACCGCCTGAAGCAGCATGAGGAAGATCCCCAGCACCATGATCGATTTGATCGGCCAAATTACTGGCCGCCACGCGGTCGGATTTCGCTCTGCCCGGCCTAAGACTTCTTCGGCACCGCCGACTCCTCCGGTGATAAAACCATATGCAAGATCCCCGAAGAATCCGTATGGCTCGCCGCCGTAATGTCCCAGTGAATAGGCGGTTGAACTGATGCCTCCAACCAGAAGCATGACGAGATAGAACGCCAGGAACAAGACCGTAATCGCGTCGATCTGGGCTTTCTTCCGGTCGGACCAACTACCATAGAAAAGGTCCATGCGCACATTCGAGCCCAATTGGACCGAATAAGGACCGCCGATGATGTAATAGGCAACCATCGCAAACTGCGCCATTTCTAGCGTCCACAGCGAAGGATTAAAAAAGGTCTTCGAAATCGATGACCACAGCAGGATGCCCATCATCGCGAACAGCAGATACATGGCAAACCGCCCGACCCGCCGGTTCATTGCGTCAACGACACGCACATAGGTTTTCATCGCCTCTGGCACTTTCTCTCCCCTCCGGCCGGTCTTACCAGATGGATTGACCGTCGCAGCA
>Ga0307379_10011537_pt1 | contig 11589 bp, 10 predicted proteins | sample UN2MG_FD_202237 | JGI IMG/M metagenome (GOLD analysis project Ga0307379, IMG submission 202237) | Soil microbial communities from Risofladan, Vaasa, Finland - UN-2 | ecosystem: Environmental > Terrestrial > Soil > Coastal area > Acid sulfate soil | place: Finland: Risofladan, Vaasa | collected... | reverse complement strand
TGTACCGTCTCGCTAATGGCCTTACAATGAGCGTCATACAGAATGACCCGGTAAGGGCTCTGGATGCCTCTGTGCGGCGATACAGTCGTCGCGGCACTGTAAAGGTATTTCGGAGACACTACACTAGGGTGCATGAAAAACGGGGCATTTCGCGTTCGGCGCGATGCCATCCGAGGCGTGGGCAGGTCGTGCGACCTGGAGAAATGCGCCAAATGACTTACCATTCTCAACCTCGACGGTGGCTAGATGCATGCCAGCAGGGGTAGCACAAGGGTGTATCAAAGGTAGCACTAAGGTAGCAAGAGGGTGTATCTGGCGCGCACCCCTTTTGCACCCCATCGATCGCCTCTCGGGGTGATCAATAGGGCGCTCAGAATGGAGACAGAGGAGAGCAACAGAGGCCGAGGCCGCCCGGGGCGTCCCTCTGGGGACTGGAGCATTGTGCAGAGGGCAATGCTGGATGCCGTGGGCAGTGGTGCTCATGGTGATTGCTTTCGGCGATGTCTGAGGGAGACGCTTGAGCATGGGCATGGCAGGGCGGCGCTGCACTATCGGAATGGGAAGTCGGTAGGGGCGCGGTGGCGACTGGAGAGGCGGGCACCTCGCAGGCGTGGTCGCAGGGGCGCCTGGACACGCAGGAACTTCTACTGCGACGACGCGGACTTCTGGGGCATAGACGACTGGCTGTTCGATGCCGTCGAGGTTGGCAAACTGGAGGTCACCACGGGTGTGCGGGCGCGCACCGAGGGCGACGAGGTGGAGGCAAGAAGCTCGGCCCGGGAGATAGCGACGCTGTGGCAGAAGTGGCGAGGGGAGGCCGAACGTTGGAGTGCGAAGCCCGGGGCCGGTGCGGCGCTGGCGGCCCATGTGAAGGACTTCCGGCTGACATGGGTAGGAATCTACGTGTCGCGGGGGCCCAGTGCCGACCTGCCAGGGGGGCGAGGCCGGGCCGGCCGCGATTGACACCGGTCCTCGGCTCTGCTATGATTTGAGATGACGGACGACAACTGAAGAGGCCTTCGGGCCACCATAGATAGGTCCGCTCACGCACTGCGAGGCGGGCCCCGAAAGAGGTCGCATACTGGACCTCTATCGGGGCTCGCCTTTTTCGTTCCTGGGGCGGACCTGGGAGCTGAAATGACGGAGCCAAGAAAGCGGGGAGCTGGGAAGAAGAAGCAGGGCACGTCGAGGGCATCGCCACCGACCCATCCCTGGGAGAGAAAAGGTGACGAATCGCCGGAGGCCTACGACGGGTTTCTCGCCTACCGGGACTTGGGCAGCAGGCGCACGGTGCGAGAGGCGGCAGAGCAGGTCGGCAAGAGCGCTGGCCTGCTGGCGCGTTGGTGCCAACGTCACAGTTGGCGAGCGAGAGCCTACGCTTGGGATCTCGACCAGGATCGCGAGGCGGAGGCGACATTGCGCCAGGCCCGCCAGGAGTCGCTCCAGCGCCAGGCCCAGGATGCAGACCGCCTCCAGCGACTGGCGATGGCCCGCCTGGGGAAGCTGGTGCAACGCAACCCACAGACCGGCGAACTCGAGCTCGATTCAGAGGTCAGCGTTCAGGATGCGGTGCGCATCTACAAGCTTGGCCTAGACATCGAGCGCTCGCTGCCGGGAGCGCCGGAGAGCGCGCAAGGCGAGGAGGTGGAGGAGCATGAGCTCAAGCAGATGACGGACGAGGAGCTGAGACAGCTGATTGCACTAGCAAGACAACGCGCGAACGCGCAACCAGAGGAGGGCGAGGATGACGATGAAAGCTAAGTCTCTCAGAAAGAAGGCGCTCGTGCGGGCCGCTGACGCGGCAGAGGCTGAACTCGCCAGGCGTGATATCGACGTCTTCTGTGAGTTCGCGATGCGAGATGCAGAGGGCCAGCCATGGCGGCAGGCCCAGTTCCATCGAGACTGGCAGAGCCTGCTCCCCACGGCAGGCCCGGCACGCGTGCTGATAGGCGCGCCCCGGGAGTTCGCGAAGAGCTCGCAGATGGCAGTCGCGCGATCGCTGTGGGAGCTTGGACGCAATCCCGAACTCCGCATCAAGATCGTCTGCGCCACCGACGGTCTGGCCGGCAAGTTGCTGGGCGAGATCGGGCGTAACATCAGCCACAACCCTCGCCTTGGGAAAGTCTTCCCCCATCTGAGGCCCGACCCGGAGGGGCCCTGGACGCGGAGCCAGCTGCGCGTGGCGCGGAGAGGCCTGTCCAAGGACCCGAGCATTGAAGCCCACGGGGTGCTCAGCGCGGGCGTGGGAGGACGGGCGGACTTGCTGATCTTCGATGACGCCTGTGACCAGAGGACGGCGGTGCTGCAGCCCGCGATGCGGGAGCAGATCAAGCGCGTGTTCTACGAGACGTGGGTCAACCTGCTCGGGCCCGAGGGACGCGCGGTCTACATCGCTACCGTCTGGCATCCGGCCGATCTCACCGTCGAGCTGCGGGACAGCGGCCAGTGGACCACTTGGTGGAGGGGGGCACGGGACGAACTCACCGGCGAGCTGCTGTGGCCGGAGCGGTGGAGCGAAGAGGCCTTGCGGCGACGAGAGGCTGAGATCGGCTCCCGGGCCTTTGCCCGGCAGTTCCTGCTGCAGGCGGTGAGCGACGAAGAGCGCCTGTTCAGCGCGGACGGCATCATGCGCTGCCGAGATACGCGCTACCCGGTGGGCCGAGTGGCTCCCCCCGAGGGCTGGCCCATCTACATGGGGACAGACTTGGCCGCCAGCATCCGCAGCACCGGTTCCTGGAACGTGATCTTCGTCCTCGCCGTGAGTCCGGAGGAGCGGCGACTGCCAGTCGAGATCATCCGCTTCAGGGCGCGGCTCTCTGAGGTAGTGGCCCGGATCCTTGAGGCGTATCACAGATGGCGGCCTCGCAAGATCGTGGTCGAGAACAACGGATTCCAGCAAGCAGTGCTGGAGCTCCTGCACCGAGATGAACCCCAACTGCCCCTGGAAGGGCACGAGACCGGCTCGAACAAGGCTGACGAGAAGGAGGGTCTGCCAGCCCTGGCAGCGGCTCTGGATCGGGGGAACTGGATCATCCCCGCGGGAGGGACACCGCATGGCGGCGGCTGTGAATGCGCCTACTGCGTGTGGCAGCGGGAGATGTCGCTCTATCCCGCCGCTGAACATTCCGACACGATCATGGCGATGTGGTTCGCTGAGCGTGCGGCCCAGAAGGTGCAGAGCCACATTCGGCCGGGCATGTATCCCACTGCCGAGCAAGCCGCCGAGACGCTCGCAAGGCTGCGGAAACCATCCCATGCCGCAGGTCTGGGCACGAGTGTGGCGGAGTTGGCTCGGGAGCGGCGGTGGCTGTACGGCCGCCGCTGATCGGGGCCGAGGGAAGGAGTAGAGCCATGAGCATGAAGCACCAAGAAGCAGAGGCGAAACAGGGCAGCCTGGAGGTCGAGATGGTCGAGGTCCAGCGACTGCGCGCGGCCCCTTACAATCCCCGCCGCATCTCAGTTGGAGAACTGGACAAACTCAAGCGTTCCATCCAGGAGTTCGGGTTTATCGAGCCAGTGGTGGTGCGCAGAGCCGACAACACCATCGTCGGCGGGCACCAGCGGCTGGAGGCGGCGAAGGCCCTTGGCATCGAGGCGGTGCCCGTCGTCTACATGGATCTCTCCGAGGACCAGGCCAAGGCCCTCAATCTCGCCCTCAATCGGATTCACGGCGAGTGGGATCTGCCGAAGCTGGGAGAGCTGTTGGAGGAGCTCCGGGATCTCCCCGATTTGGATGAGACGCTGTCTGGCTTCGACGGGGGTGAGATGGACTCTCTGCTCGCGGACCTGGAGCGGCAGCAGCTGCCACCGCCTTACGAAGAGAGCCATGAGCTCGCCGCGGAGACACTGCAGGCTCAACGCGAGGCCGCCCCCACGCGCGTGAACCGGGGTGACCTCTGGCAGCTGGGGCGCCACCGTCTGCTGTGTGGGGACAGCCTCGCGGAGGGAGCGCTGGCGCGACTGCTCGGGGACAAGAAGGCGGACTTGGCGTTGACCGACCCACCCTACGGCCTCGCGTACCAGTCGACGATGGCGCGCCGGGGCCGACGCAAGCGTGCCATCGCCAATGATGCGGCGGATGAGTACAACGACTTCCTCGCCCGCGCGCTGCCAGCCGTGAAGGCAGTGATGAAGCGGGGAGCAGTGATGTATTGGTTTGCCGGAGGTGGGGGAGGAGAGCCAGTGCTGGCGAAGGCGCTGCTCGCCATTGCCGAGCACTTCACCCTCCTCAACGCCCTCGTCTGGGACAAAGTCGATCCCGGCCTGGGATGGCGCTGGCGCCGCTCCTGGGAGGCGATCATCGAGGCCAGTGTGGGCAAGCCGAGGACCTGGCATGGTGGCACTGAGGCGCGCAACGTCCTGCGCTTCCCCCGTGCCATCCCCCAGTCAGGTGAGCATCCCACTCCCAAGCCGGTGCCGCTGCTGGAGGAGTTGATACGGGCCGCCTGTCCCACGCGTGGGCTTGTACTGGATCCCTTCGCCGGATCGGGCCCGACTCTCATCGCGTCCGAACGCACGGGCCGCACCTGCTATGCCGTGGAACTCGAGCCGCACTACTGTGATATCGTCGTCGCCAGATGGGAGGCGCTCACGGGAAGCCAGGCGACTACGCGTGGGAGCTGATCGGCACGTATGGGCCCACTTGCCAAGGGCCTCATCAGCGTGTGGTCGCAGCCGCTGGTTCCGGGAGGACTCGTAGCACCGCCATCGAACGAGGCCCCTGGCGAACTGCGGCCCTGTTCAGGACCGTTCAAGGGAGTCCAAGAAGCCGATGACTGCTCTTTTCACGCCCCTCACCGTGAGGAAGGTGAACTTCCGCAACCGGATTGTGATGCCGCCGATGGTCAACGAAAGCGGAGATGAGGAAGGCCGGATCACGAATGCCGCCTTGCACTACTACAGGGAGCGCGCCGCGGCAGGCACGGCGATGATCATCGTCGAGGCCACCGCTGTGGACGAGAAGGGCCGCTGCTGGAGGACTGGTCTGGGCGCGTACTCAGAGCGACACACCTCCAGCCTTCAGCGCCTGTTGTCAATCGGCATCGGAGATTGACCCACCATCGGCGTCCAATACTGACCCGCCCTGGATCAGCAAGATCAGGCGACTTCGTCCCTCAGATCCCTCGTCTTGATCCTCTAGCTCTCATTTCTGGTGGGTCAAGTTTCGACGCCGATTCCGCCTCTATGTGGGTCATGCCTGCATGCCGACTAACACCATCAGGGCCAAACAGAATCGCTGAGTCATACGGTCGTTGTCGGGCGTCGCTGAGACCGCAGTCGTGGGCCTGGATCGCTACGTATGGGCCCGATCCGCAACCGCTATTCCGGGTTGCGATCAGTCTCAGTCCTCTGTCCCGCGAACGAATGAGGACCGGGCGCCTGTCGCGGCGAAGAATGCTTCTGGGGTGGAAGTGCGGTTCAGGGCAGACCACACACCAGTCTTAGCAGAGGGATGCCTTCAGCGAACCATGTTTGAGGAATGGCGAAACCCGGAGGCGCGCGCTCGTGTAGACCACGTCTTCCACATCCCTATGTTGGTGTTGGCGTTTCTCATCCTCCCTTTGCTGGCACTGGAATTGTTCGGCAACCTCAGCCCAATTGGTGAGGTGCTTGTTGAAGTTGGCTTCTGGGTAATCTGGCTGGCCTTTCTTGCTGAATTCTCAATCAAGATATCGATTGCAGAGAGCAAATGGCAGTATGTCCGCCGCAACTGGCTCGACATCATGGTGATACTACTGCCACTCTTGCGGCCATTACGAGTGTTGCGAATCACTCGCGGTCTACAGATGGGTCGCTCCTTGCGACTGCTTTCGCTACGTGCGGTGGGTCAGAAGGCCATCACCGCGATCATCTTCCTGATCGCGCACTATCGTGCCTTGGGTAAAGGAGCTGGGGTCCGGAAGGTCGGCGGAGAATCGACGACAGTCGATCAGCCAGAGCTGGCTCGCCTGCAAGAGAAAGTCGCTTCGTTGGAGCGACGGATAGCGTCCCTGGAGGAGGAAGTGGCGAAGTTAATCGGCCACGGCCACAACGCAGCCGGAGACCCAGGCCGGCACCAGCCAGGCGAGGGCAAGAGCTAACCCAGCGTTGCTGTTCAGCTCAGTAGTGACACAAGCGGGCACCGGCACAGAAGGAGCGATACCAGCCCAACCGGGTCGGTACCGGGGGCCCGTGACAAGGACACGAGGGGAGGGAATACCACGAGCAGCCTCAGCCGCAGATGAGTTTCTGGACAGCACGGGATGATCCCGGCTCCGCAGTTGGCCTTCCAGAAAGCGATACCTCCCGGCACTGGGAGATGGACCAGCAGGATTCGGCTAGCAGGAAGGGGAAGGTGGCAATCGGCGCCGCTCAGAGAGTGCACACACTTCCTGCAAGGAGGCTCACAGCCCATGTCTGCTGATAGGCCGGAGAGAGTGATGGTGATTGGGATCGATGGCCCTATCGTCCCCCGTTTGCGGAAGTACATCGATGAAGGAGTGATGCCCGCGCACAAGGCGCTCATCGAAAGCGGCGTCTTTGCCCGCAACTGCCTGGTCCCTTATCCCACCATCACGCCGCCCAACTGGACCACGATTGTCACTGGCGCCTGGCCAGGTACGCACGGAATCACTGGCTTCCACGTGCATAAACCTGGCGATCCACTGGACAAGATTCTTCCTGCCTTCGATTCTCGTGAGAATCAGGCCGAGTTCCTCTGGGAGGCCATTGACCGGGCTGGCAAGCGGAGCATTATACTGAACTATCCCTCTACCTGGCCGCCGCGGGGACCCGAAGGTCTGATCCAGGTCGCAGGCGCCGGCCTTGCCCCGAACGAGTGGCGAAGGTACGAAGGAATCGAGGCAATGTCGGATGTGCGCAACGACCTGTGCGGCTCGCAGCTGTTCGCCACCGAAGAATATCCCCGAGCAGCGGTCGTAACACCGCGTCCTGCGAAGGGATGGAGGAATGCCCCGAAGGGCGCCGACCTTGAAGTGGAACTGCCTCTTGGCTTCCGACAGGCCCTGGTTCCGATGGAGCCTGTGACCTGGTGGGGCCTCCTGGTTAAGGTGGACGAGCGTTACCGTCGTCTCATTCTGGCGCGTGAGAAAGATGCATCGCAGGCCATTTGCGAGCTCGAGATCGGGCAATGGAGTGAGAAGCTGTGCGGTCAGTTCAAGACCGCGAAGGGGCAACGCGAAGGTGCTTTCAAGCTCAAGCTGCTGAAGCTGTCTTCCGATGGCCATGACCTGAAACTCTTCCTTTCACCGATTTGTGCGCTGGACGGCTACCATCAACCAGCCGAGATCGCAAGCGAGCTGGCCAAACTTGCTCCAATGCCTCTGCCCATCTTCGGCATCGAAGAGTTGACTCTGGAATGGATCGATGATGAGACCTGGACAGAGATCATGACCGAAGCCCACCAGTTCCTGGCCCAGGCCGTCTCTACTCTCCTGGCCGGTAATCCCTGGGACCTCTTCTGCATGCACCTGCACTGCCCGGATTGGGCCTATCATGCGATGGCGACGCCGTTGGATCCGGTTACCCAACCGGATGCGACCATTCGCCAGCGATTCAAGAAGTTGGAGCGTGGGTTCCACCGCGCGCAGGACGACATGCTGGCGACGATAATGCAGCGCGCTGATGACAAGACTTTGGTGATCATAGTCTCCGACCACGGCGCCAAGGCAACCGGTCGCCAAATGCCAATCAATCAGGTTCTAGCGGATGCCGGGCTGCTGGCTTTCGAACAAACGCCGACAGGACCGGCTGCTGTTGATTGGGGCAGAACGGAGGCTGTGGCGCAGAGATCCTGTTACATCTATGTCAATCTCAAGGGCCGTGACCCCCAGGGGATAGTAGCGCCCGAGAACTACGATGAAGTGCGGGACCGCATTATTCAGGCTCTCTACGACCATACTGATCCCGAAACCGGCAAGAAACCTATCTCCTTTGCCTTGCGGCGCGAGGATGCCAGGGTGCTGGGCCTCTACGGAGATGGAATCGGAGACGTGGTCTTCGGTTTTCGTCACGACTATGCCGGCCAGCACGGCAACCTGTTGCCCACGGCCAAATGGGGTCTCGGCTCTGTCGAGGGGTTGCTTATCATGAAGGGGCCCGGGATAAGAGAGGGAGAGGAGTTGGAGCGGACCGTTTGGCTGACGGACGTGGTGCCCACCATCTGCCATCTAACTGAATGGCCGCTGCCGGCACAGACTGAGGGAGCAGTCATCTACCAGGCACTGACTGACAGAGATGCCAAATATCGAGAGTTAGGCCAGGTCCGCAAGAACTATGAGCGCCTGAAGCGCGCGGAGCAGACAGAAACTGCCTTGACCCATACCTATCATCAGCCCCAGACTCGCGACCAGGCTGGACAATAAACGGCGCTTATGTCACGACTTCGGTCAGGCAACCACTGTGTGGTGGGAGAAGAGTCCAGCTGTGGTGGTCACTTCGCCGTGAAACCGTCCTAGCCTTGCTCTGACGGACTCTCTGCTGTATCGTGGGCACTCCATGTCGCTGGAGGATGAACCCACGTGGAAGCCGCTGGGACTTCGATCTGTCTGGCAATGAAGGCGGTGCTGCTGAGTGCCCGCTGGGCGGGACGGGCAAGACGGCTAGGACTGGAGCAGGCGGCGAGTGCTTCCGGCGACCGCGAGGAGGTGCTGGCGGAGAGCGTTATGCTCCGAGATACCTTGGAGTTCCTGACGGAACGACTGGCCTGTGCGGAACGGCGCCTGAAGGCCGCGCACATCCGGACACCGTATTCCCTGGCAGAGCGGCTCCATATCCTTTGGTGCATCGAGTACTTCGGCATCTCCCGGCGCCAGATTCCGAAGCACTTTGGCGTGGCGCGCTCGACGGTGTGGCGCTGGCTGCGGAGGCTGCAGGATGGTATCGGGCTCTGTGGCCGCCAGTGCCAGCTATCGATGCGCCGGACGTCTGAGGAACTCGAACGGCTGGTGTGGGAGATGGCCTCGGCGAATGCTGGCTGGGGACGGCGCCACATCGCCCTGGTGCTGGGGACCCTGGGTATCTTCCTGGCGGCCTCCACGGTGCGCAACATCTTGCTCAGGCCTCGACCGCGGCCCGAAGGCGCGCCAGCTGCTACGGCCGGGAAGCCGGAAGAGAAGAAGCCACGCCAGATCGTTGCTCGCTACCCCAATCACGTGTGGAGCGTGGATCGCACTCGGGTGTGGCGATGGCGCGTCTGGCCCACCTTGCCCTTGTCAAGCGCCGGTGAAGCCGGCCTGAGGGCAGTCCAGGGTTGTGCCTCCGGTTCTGCTTCTGTATCATCTGAAGCCAGAGTGCGGCGCCTTCGGGCGTCGCTTTCGCGTTGAGGAGTGGAGCTGACATGGAGGTCTTTCCTGCATCCGTTGCTCTCATCATCCGCGCCCTGGTAGTGAGCGCCCGTTGGGCGTGGAGAAGTCGACGGTCCACCCTTGAGCAGATGACGGCCGCGGCGGAGGCAAGCCATATCGCCGAGCTCGAGGCTCGAATGGTCACCCTGGAGGATATGCTCGAGCTGCGAGATGCCCACATCTCGGTGCTGGAGTCCCGGCTGGGAGAGGAGCGTCCTCGGAAGCCGTATCCGCTCATGGAGCGGCTCCGCATCATCTGGCTGATGGAGTACTTCCAGATCCCGCAACGACGCCTCAAGGAGACGTTAGGGGTTTCCCGCTCCAGCGTGCGGCGGTGGCTGAAAGGATTCGAGCAAGGCAAGTTGGGCAAGAGAAACGAGCCGAAGGAGCCGGCAAACAAGACGCCGCGGGAGATCGCCGAGCTGGTCTGGGAGATCTTCAGGCGGAATCCGCTTTGGGGTCGCCACCGCATCGCCATGACGCTCTGGGCCTTGGGTGTCTTTGTGGCTGCTTCTATGGTGCGCAACATCCTACTGCGCCCAAGACCGAACGGGCTAGCGCCACAGTCGGCAACTGCGGACAAGGGCGAAGCGACGCCCCGGCAGATCGTGGCCCGCTACCCGAATCATGTGTGGTCGGTGGATCGCACGCGAGTCTGGAGATGGCACATCTGGCCGACCTGGACGTTGGTGGCGGTGGACCACTTCTCCAGGATGGTGACCGCCGTCTGCCCTCTCGAGGGGCCCAATGCCGGCTGGGTGGTCGGGGCTCTGGAGGAGGCGTTCCTGCGGCACGGACCGCCAGAACACGCCATCACGGATCAGGAAGGCGTCTTCGTCAGCGACGCCTTCAGGGATCTGCTGAGCCAATGGCATGTCAAGCAGCGCTTCGGCGCGGTGGGTAAGCACGGCTCCATCGCGGTTACAGAGCGCCTGATCTGGAGCCTCAAGCATGAATGGCTGCGAGGGGTCTCGGTCATCCGCGGCATGGATCATCTGAGAGGGCTGCTCATCGACTTTGGGATCTACTACAACCAGTATCGAGGGCATATGACGCTGGACGGAGCGACGCCGGCGAGCATCCATCGTGGGCAGCACTGGCGGAAACCAGATCGCTTAGCCAAAGTCCTCTCTGGGACCATCGAGCGACGGTTCTTCCCGGACACACGGACTACAGCATACCGGATGGCTGCGTAGTGTCAGGCCGGCTTCACAGGCGGTTAACAAGGGCATGGACAGTCGTGCCACGCAAGCTCAGAAGCCGCTCACAGGTGTCCCATAGCCACTTAACACCGACATGTTGTAGCGGGCGGCCGAGATGAGGCATGTAGCTGAAGACTTTGGATTGCCGGTGCGACTTCGGGAGTCCGGCAAAACGAAGACCAGCGTGCTCTGGATCAGCACGCCGGTCTGAAGGATCCGGAAGACTGCCTGTGGTAGAGGCGAGCGTTCCGGTCTTGTGGCTTGTACTACCACATGGCGGCTCGATCCTTTACGCAGGAGTGTGCCACTGTGTGGGTCCGCCGGTGGGTCAATATGACACTGGCGATTCTGGCAGGTGCTAAACGCATACTCGCCGAGAGCGAGAATGTCGTCTGGCAGCTGGTCAAACTCATCGCCGCGCTTGCCACTCTCGCATGGGTCATCAACTCTCTTCTAAGCCAGGCCCCATGATCTTAGTCGCGATCTGGCCCCTCAGCACGGGGGTACTATCTGGGGCTGGCCAGGCCGCGTCTGATCGAACGTGTGCTCTGCGGGGATGTGCACTGACCGCAGACTTGGCGGACCACTTATTGGACCTTCACAGGGCACTGCATGATCCCGAGCCTCTCCTCCAACGTGTCGAGGTAGTCGACGGCCGGGGGCTGCCCGCTCCCCTCAGCCTGCGGCCCAGTCTCGTCGGACTGCGGGTAGTAGATCCAGACGTCCACACCCCGTTCCCGCAGATCTTCGATGGATCCGAACCTGCAGTTGTCTCGGCGTTGAATCTTCGCCAGCGTATCGCATGGGAAGCAGACCCTTAATTGAGGGCATATCAGCAGTGTCTGGAGAATGTCGACCTCCTCACTGTGTGTGCACCAAAGCGAGCCATCATCGCCGTCCAGGCCACTGAAGCCGACGACCGAGACATCGGGTCTGTAGAGCTTCAGCGCCTCAACACATTCGTCGCCTTGGAAGGCTGCGTCCGGTCTGTGGAACGTTCCCCCCGCCAGCTTGAGCGTCATCTGCCCATGGCCGAGCAGATC
>Ga0307379_10011535_pt1 | contig 11589 bp, 21 predicted proteins | sample UN2MG_FD_202237 | JGI IMG/M metagenome (GOLD analysis project Ga0307379, IMG submission 202237) | Soil microbial communities from Risofladan, Vaasa, Finland - UN-2 | ecosystem: Environmental > Terrestrial > Soil > Coastal area > Acid sulfate soil | place: Finland: Risofladan, Vaasa | collected... | reverse complement strand
CGGCAATTCAAACTCAGCAAGGTTACTGTGAAAAAGAAAAAAGGTTTCCAAGAATTTCTCGGAAACCTTTGTTTGATGTATGGTAGGCCGTAGGGGAATCGAACCTCTAACCTACTGATTAAGAGTCGGATTCAGGGGGATTAGGTAAGATAACGAAATTACATAACTATTTGATTTTATTGTATCTGTATAATATAAACAATAGAAAGAAAATAAGCTAAAAAATCAATTATTGTCACATTTGTCACAATTTCCAGGGGATAGGGTGATATCCCCGAACGCCGGTTTTCCTGGCCGGTTTCCCCTGGATTAATTACCAGGCCGCTACAGGAGGCGATGGATGTTTGATAAGTTAAAAGACTTTTTAAAAAGTCAAGCCAACCTTCCCAAAAAAGAACAAGATAAAATTCTTGAAACCTTATGGGCAAATAAGAAAATTCTTTTAAAAAAGACTTATTCTGAGTATTTTAATCATCTTATGGCAGTGCCAGAAGCAGGTTCTGGAGAGTATTATAGAGAACGTAAAGCTAAAGGACCGAGTCTCTTTTTTAAAGAAATTGAAGAAATTAGTGAAGAAGAAATACCCCACTCAAAAAGTTCTTTACAGGAAATTATCAAATCATTTTTGTCTATAGATTATATAGCACCTAGTAATGTTATTGAACTCCATAACCATCTTTTTGCTCTTCGTTACTATTATGAGTTTCTAGAGGATTTTAAAAACGAAATTCCTTTGTCCATGTCTTTGTTGATTGATTTTGCAACACTTCAACTGATTGAAAGAGCTTTGATGGTAATTCCCATTGTTGATAACGTGGGGCAGAAAGCAGACAATAAAAGAAAAAGTAGGACATCCAAAGGATCAAAAAAAGATGACCGAGCACAGATTGCAATAGAGCTTTATTACAGAATGGATATAAAAGGTATGAGCTGTAATAAACTATACAACAAAATAGCAAATGATATAGAGACTAAAATAGATAAATTAAGCAAGGATGGGAGGAAAAAATATCCATTTAAAAGGCGCCCCGATAAGAAATCAATAGAACGATACCTATTGAATGATGAAAAAATCAAAAGGGAGTTAAAAAAAAATGAATAAAATATAAGGACAAACATTATATTTGTCTAATGATTTTTTTGAATTTTGGACAAACATTATATTTGTCTAAAGTTTAATAATTTAGATACTTTACAGTCTTTTCTTTTAGTCTTAATATTTACCCCATAGCATATATTGTTATGGGGTTTTTTGTTTTTATCTTTCTTAATGGAGGGTTTTATGAATCAAAATCTTTTAACTGTTAATGAGCTTGCCAACAAGTTGAAGGTCCCTAAATCTTGGGTTTATTCCAGAACACGACAAACAGGACCGGGAAGTATACCAAAAGTGCAAGTAGGAAAGTATATCCGCTTTCCAGAGATTGATGTAATGGATTGGATTCAGGAAAAGCAGAATATTGGGAGAGTTTAAAAATGAGCGATAAACAAATAGAAGAAAGAAAGAGATATCCGCTCTCAAAACTATAAGGGAAAAAAATAATGTACGTTTACAAACCCGAACTCAGAGATCAAGAAGGGAAATTCCCGATACAGCGGATATACACAGGAGGCAAGGCAAAGGCCGATGCTCAAATATTAGCCGAGGACAGTATTGAGCAAGAACAGACCTCTGACCTCAATGAATCGTCACCTAAAAAGATAGTTGAGATGCCCATTAGTCAAATAGAAGATCCTGCTTTTACTCTTGATATGATTCCCGGTGGTTGCTTCCTTGTGGCAAGGAAAGTTTTTAAATCAGAGATATGGCTTAAACATCCTTTTTATCTCAAAACATGGTTATGGATACTTGGACAGGCCAACCATGCAGACCACAAAAAAAATAATAGAACATACAGACGAGGCGAACTGATTACAACCTATGATGAGATTATCAAAGGGGTAGCGTATTACTTCAATCGTAAGCATATTGTCCCCCCTCTAAAACAGGTTAGAATTATTCTAAAATGGTTAGTTTCTAAAGGTATGATTACCCTTCAACCTTTACGTCAAAATGATGTTGAGCGTCCAACAAGGGCAGACCCCAGGGCAGACCTTGAACCTCTAACAAGGGCATACCTGGGCGTTAGAATTATCGTAATAAATTACGATAGTTACCAGGATTTAAAAAATTACAAGGGCAGACCTTCAAATAAGAACCAGGGCATACCTTCCGTCCAACAAGGGCACAATAACAAGAATGATACAAGAAAAAAGACTAATATATATAGTCAAAACTTTCTCAATTACTGGAAGGAATATCCTAATAGGGTAGCCAAGAAAAAAGCTCATGAGGCATGGAATAAATTAGAAAAGGCAGAGGATATGGAAACCTTGTTACCTATCCTATTAGATGCCATTGAAAACCAGAAGAAGGCTAAAGAGACCTTAAAGGCTAAGGGTGAGTTTGTTTCTGAGTGGCCACATGGTGCTACATGGCTAAACGGTAGAAGATGGGAGGATGAAATTGAAGTCAAACAAGGATACGATGGATTTTAACAAATACCTTGAATATGAAGGCCCGGATAAAATAATCACGAGCTTTGAGCTTGATGATATTTTAGCTCAATCAGGAGAGCAGACTCTTTGCGTAAATTCAAAACTCCCTACCTTGGATAGACACATAGAGGGTTTTGAAGGTGGAGAGCTTATAGCCATATCAGGGCCACGCAAGGGAGGTAAAACTCTCTTAGCACAGTCCTTGACAGTCTATTTCCTTGAGCAAGAGATTAAAAGCCTTTGGTTTAGCTACGAGTTAACACCTAAACAGTTTTTAAGATCCTTCCCGGAAATACCCTTTTTTCTTACACCTTTGAAGCTAAAAACTCAGGCTTTACCCTGGATGAAAGAGCGGATTATAGAAGCATTATTAAAGCATGGCATAGGTGTTGTTTTCATAGACCATTTACATTTCCTATTCGATTTAGCCAGGTCAAAAAATACGAGCCTTGAGATAGGCCAAGTAGTTAGATTTTTAAAAAGCATAGCCATTGAATACAATCTTATCATTTTCCTTTTATGCCACATGAAGAAAATATCTTTTGACAAAGACCCTGACGATTCAGACGTGAGGGATTCAAGCCTTGTTAGTAGTGAATCGGATACTGGATTGATTCTATGGCGAATTAAAACCACAGACAACCAGGCATGGCTCAAGGTAGCCTATTCAAGAAGGACTGGGGCCTTTGATAAAAAAATCAAAATTTCCAAGGTGAATGGCTTATTGAGAGAGGTTCAAGATGAATAATGCTGAGATTATGCAAAAGGCAGATAAAGCATTGAAAGAGCTTAAACAGGATTTAAACACCTATCACCCTTTAGCCTGGGGTATCCCATGGGAATATGACGCAATTGAAAAGATGAAAGGGATAATATCTTTTTACCAAGATAGGAAAACGCACTGGTTTAAACTATTAGCAGGGGCCGGTGAGGTTACCAGAAACACCTTAATTGAGTTTATGAAACTTGCAGACCTTGAGATTGAGGCAGCGGAATCAGTTTTATTTATGATTCAAGGAAAAGGCAGCATGCCTAAAGAGGTTTATTCTGGAGACATTAAAATAATAGGTATTTAGGCAACACACACACATGAAAAAATCAAATCATCGGTAATAATCAAAATGGTTTATTTGAGGATTTATTAAAGAAATAGGGATTACAGGGACGCACACAGCTAAAAAATATGCTCACAGATAAGGAAAATATAAAAGAAGAACCACTGCTTGACGCCAGTGAGGTGAGGCGCCTCCTTAAGTGTAGCTTGCCTCTAATTTATAAAATGGCAGAGCGCGGGCAGATCCCTTGTGTTAGATGGGAATGCCTGGGTAAAGGGAAAGAAAAGCCAAGGACAACGGTTAGATTCAAGCGAGAGGATGTTTTTAACTTTATAGAAAAGCACTATCAAACCACCTGATTATGTATCAGATGCCATCCGCTGAAACATAGCATGGATAAGGTTTTTATTTTTCGATGTGACACTAAGTGTCAGTAATTAAGCTAGATAAATGGAAACAATTATGAAACCTGATACCAGAGAGCAGCAACGTATGATCGAGATTCAAAGCGCTATCACAGCTATATAATTGATGAAGGACAGGGAATTATGAGGAATATTTGTGTCAAGAAAGGCCAGGGGGGGCATAGGGGGTACCCACCGACCGTTAGGTTGTCTGCAATAATACCTATGTTCCCAACACACGGGGCCTAAAATATGAACCTAATAGATAAACAAATCCTTTCTCTTCATAACGAAGGCAAGAGCCTAAGACAGATTGCTAAACATGTTGGCATGTCTCACGTTGGAGTTAAGAAGCGATTAGACAGGATACCCGACCAGAACACCATTACCATTGAGGCTAATACTTATGGCTTTGAATATAAACACCCGATGCAAAAACTAAGCATTAACAATATTGTCTCAAAGCTCAATTCGTTTTTGGAAGAGCTGGATTTAGATGAAACGGATAAGAAAATTATTGTGAATCCTGGCTATGGTTGGCGATTTGAAAAGGTTCCTCGGTAAACTGTAAACCCTGTAAACTTTTAGATAACCGGTTAATTGTATTAGGGGAAATGATGATAAACGCTATATTGCAGAAAATATATAGGAGGATACACAAATGAAAAGGGAAGATCTCAAAAAAGACCACCAATTTAGAGCAAGAATTGTCATAGAATTTGATGGTAAAGACGTACTTGAGCAAGGTTACAATTTCTCACCCCAATTTAATGACCTGGATTTCAAATTAGACAGAGATCATTTCCTTGAAAGAATAAATTGGATGGCTAAGGCTTTACAGAGACATTTAAGCAGGCTACAGCTTGTTTTTCCCTTTGAGGAGCCTATTGATAACCGGGGGAAGCCATTAAGTATTGTATGTGAACAACAATATAAACCCATAATGGAGAATGAAGTTGGTGCATCCTTATGAGGTCTGATTTGGTTCAAACCTTGGACATTCCATACAAAGTTTTTTTAGTTCTTCAAAGACATAGTCACCAGCATCTTGACGAGGTATTTCTTTATTAAATTTTATCATCGAATCATTATTTATATGGGGGCACTTGGGTAATTGAAAATGTTTACAAACAAAACAACTTCTTTCCTCGGTCATTATATCACCTCCAACATTTTAAGGGATATTAACTTATTAGCAGATAACATGAGGGGAACAGCGAACTCAAGTAGAATATTACAATCTAATCAATCGTTTAATCTGATATCAAGGACAGAGGTTAGTTTAGTAGATAGAAGAAAATACAGGCTTACATATTAACATAGCAAGAAAGGAGAACATTTTAATGGAAAAGAAGAAAAAAGACTATCTCGGAGAAGATAATAAATTTAAGAAGGGCAATCCAGGGGGGCCTGGTGGAAAACGTGTAGGTTCGGGCCGTCCACCGAAGCCGGAGGAAACCCTTTTGAAAAGGCTATATACTATTCTTGAAGGATCTTCCGAACTTGCAGTAGAGGTTTTGGAAAAGCAGCTTAAGAATGGTGATGCAAAAATTGCGCAGGGAGCGGCCAAAATCATCTTAGGAAAAATTTTACCAGAGAGATCGGCCCATGAATCTTGGAAAATTAATGAGATAACTTCACCTGAAACCCATAAGGGAATGAAGGATCTTCTCACATGGAAACGCCAAAAAGATTTAGAAGAGGATAGTGCAAAAAAATCCACGGAAGAAGATGTGGAAAAAAGATTAAAACTCGTTAAGAGCGAGGGAAATTAGATTTTGACTTGCTTACTATGCACTTTATCAGAAAAACAATTTGACCTAAACAGAGACCAGCGTGTAGCTGTCAAACACCCTGGGGATGCTACAGGGATTATATGCTCAAATTGTATGCAGATCTTAATTGCTACAAGACAGGGGAAAGTTAAGGAAGCTTATGGCAAGGCTTTAGATGCTGGCCTAATGGATAAAGCGAAAGTGTTAGAAACCCTTTTAGAAGAAGAGGAGCAAGATGTCAGAGAGACCAAAAAGCCTAAACGAAATCTTATCAGAAAAGGCCCTTTGCGAATGGTTAGACCTTCCCTTAACAAAATCAGGCCACAGCAGGCAGCTATCTAATTGGATTAAGGGGGGCTTAAAGTGTGTTGAGAAATCGGGTCAGAGGTATTTCTTTGAGCAGGATATAATCAACTATCTTTGGGAAAGATATAAAGGGGATGTGGTTGTTTAAGCCATACTGGTTTAAAGGGTAGTTCAAGGGTAGTTCAAGGGTAACTCAAGGCTTATTTTTTTGAACCCTATACATAAATAGGCTAAATCAAATATGGGCTATTTTGGGCCTATTTGGGTAGTGCCCTAAAAAATACGAGATGTCCCATTTTAAGGCAAACAATAAAATATAATAAGGAGGCTCTATAATGGTAAATGATTTTAAAAATGATTCACAAAAAGAATTTGTTTTTGAACTAAAAGAAAAATTAACTAAGTGTTTAGAGTTGCCCGACAAAAATATTGTCTCGCATGTTAAAGAATTCGTTAACTGGTGGTTATCACTGGATTTGAATGAAGAAAATAAGCCAACTTAATTATTACACGCTGGATGCCATTTTGCTATCAAATCTGATTCTTCAGACAAACGATTCTCTTTATTATTATTAAGGTGTGCATGAATATGTGTTGCTCCATTTCGTATAGCGCAGTCTTCTTTTTCATGGTTTTCCAATCTTTCATTAAGATTTTTAGCTTGTCCAAAATAAACAGGCCTCCATTTGTTAGGGGATGTTTCTTTGGCAAAAGCATAATTACCGGGTTCATTTTTAAAAGATGCCCCTATTTTGTAAATCCAATATTTATATTTTTTGCCAGATTTTCCAGACCATTGAATTGTTTTTTCGGACATAATTTTTAACCTCCTTCTGGTTTTTGGAGTTTATATGTACGAATATCAAATAATTTTTTTAGCTTTTTTAATATCAAAAATATTCACTTCATAAGAGACTCACAATTTTTTAAAAAAATCAAGGGGGATTTTAGGGGGTATGAAATGGGTATAGGGTATACCTATTATTTGAAGGAAGGGAAATGGAGGAAAAGGCCAATAGGAGCTATTTTGAGGGCTTGGGAGGATTCTTTTCGTACTTTATGAGAAGATCCTGGATGGTTTTTGTATACATGGATAGCGTATGCTATTTAAGCCTTAAAAATCAACAGGAAAACAAACATTGCGGCAAGGCTAAAGAAGTAGGTTACTGGAAGCTTATGAACAATAGAAGGCCTTATAAAACTAAATTAGGAAATCTAAACAAAGCTACCAAGTCATTTAAGCAGGCATTACAAAAGACTATGAAATCATTTCCAAGGGGAGCTTGTAAACCAGCCTCTATATTGTTAGCTAAGTATCTCGTTACCACTGGTGTTGTCCCTGAAAACCTGGTTTTCCTTTCTGCCGATGGAACAACTGAGGATAGTGTAAAACATACCTATTTACTGGTAGATGATTTGATTTTAGATATTACAATTTCTCAATATGATACTTCTATTAGCAAAGTGCTTTTTAATAAAGATTCAAAGTTGCATACTCGGTTCAAAAGGCCAAAACTATACGAATATAGCTCTTTTATTAGCAATATATCGCCAGAGCATGAGAAGGTTTTTTCAGAGACTTTAAGGAGGCTTAAAAAGTAAGTTTTTGCAGAGTTTTGCGCGATAAAGTGGCTTAAATGCCCTTAAAATTGATTGTTTTAAAAAGGTGCATAGGTAGGTATGCCTTTTTAGGAGAAAATCGATTCCTGACGCTTAGGAATTGATATAAGTGGGGTGTGGAGAGATAATCTGAGACAGTGTAAGTTATTCTGTAAGTAGCTTGGAGAAAAATGGAGATCGGTAACGCTGGCGATACCGACTTTTAATTGGTTATGCTATTTTAGGGCAGATTAGAACCTAATTGTTCTTTGAAAACAGAATCTGAGGTGAGCTAATTTCCCACCCGAAGAGGGAATAAATCACAAAAGAAAACAAACGCTCTATAAAGAGGGGACGAAACAGTGCGCCCTGTCATAAGTTTCTGGTTCTGATAATCATCGCCCTATGGGGCGACCAAGAGTTTCTGACCTATGTCGATGACTTGGTTCGGGGTTATATGGTTGAGACGACAGAGTTCCTCCACGGAGATACCGTATTGTTGGGCGATCCGGTAGAGGCTATCCTCGGGCCGGACCTCGTGGAAGCGCCCTTTGTCCAAAGAAAATGGGGTCCCTTTGTCAATCTCATAATCTAAAATACGGATTTCAACTGTGCATCGTTTTCCGGAACTTTGATTAAAAAAATGGTACACCCGATGGACATGTTGAAATTGTAGAGCAAGCTTAGGCAAAATAGGCCCACCAAACTTTTCAGCAGAATAGCTAATAACCTCTCCTTTGGAATTCTTATAAACAAAAAGTAGTTTGATGTTTTTTATAGTATAATTAGTTTGGTTTCTTATTGAAAAATCTATCCACCCCAAATCGCTTGGAGATCCAAATGAAGCCTTACCGTAATACACATCAAAACCCTCGACTAAAGTTTTATCTCTTCCAGTACCTTCAAGTTTGGTTGTCATTTTTGGTAAGGAAGCAAGCCTTATTCGTGTTGTTTTTAGATTCTTTAAATAATTAACTGGCATAGCAAAATTTAAGTTCTGACCAAAATCAAGATAGGCTGTTGCTACACCAATTACTTTACCAGATAGGTTAAATACAGGGCCACCACTGCTACCTGGTGATATGGCAGCTGTAAGTTGAATAAATTTGATACCTTCTGCCTTTCTTATACCGCTAATTATCCCTTTGGAAATAGTTCCTTCTAATCCTGCAGGATTTCCAATAACTATAATATCCTCACCAACAATAACTGTATCCGAATCTCCAAAAGGTAAAGAAGTAGTATTTTCCATTGAAGTTCTTGCAATTAACAAATCTAATTTTGGGTCGTCTTTAATAATTTCAATAACCTCCCCTTTTTGTCCATCCAATATCTTGATTATGGCTTTAACGCTACCCTCAAGCACATGGTGGTTAGTTGCTATATCACCAGTTTTGTTAATAAAGAATCCACTTCCCAAGGACAATGGTTGATCGTTTTCATCTAAAGCAACAATTGTTACTACAGACGGAGAGTATCTCTTAGCAATTTGAGAAATAGTTAATTCTCCAAGAGCTAAACCTCTTAAAACAAATACTACTATGACAATTATTGCAAATTTACGGATGACTATTTTCATACTGCAACCTCCCAAACAACAAAACCCCACATCTCTATATAAGAAATGGGGTTCATTTTAGATCATAGCACCCTCGATTAAGGGTTATCTCTTAGATTTATTTATGCTCATTGGAAAATTAATCCTTACGTGGATTCCTTAATTTCTTAAATATCTTTATAATCTCTTTTTCTGCAGATTCAAATATCTTCTCATCTCCAAATTGGTCAATATATGTATCAATAAGGTCTTCTGAAATTAAAAGTGTTTGGGTGATTGGCTTTTTTAGGTTGATTATATAAAAGTCTTTTGGGCCTTCATTAATACTAAGTGGCTCAGGATTCTTACAGTCAAAATGTTCCTTGTATAATTTGTTTAAAACGAATTTTACTTCAGTTAAAGTTCTCATTTTAGTTACCCGCACCTTTATAGATTGGATTATGGCTTATTTCTTATCCTTATTTTCGTATTTTTTGAGAAGGTCTTTGATGGCTTCAGTGAGAAGTTTATTGAGCCGACATCTTTTTTCAACTGCAAGATGTTTTAATTGGATTATTAGGTCACTTGAAAGTGTGGTTGTGAACCGCTCTTTTTCGTTATCCCAGGCCATACTTTTTATTACCTTAAAATTATTTTGTATTCAACATAAATAATTATCTTGACATTTATGAATATACTGTTTTATGCTATATCATAAATAATTAATTATTCTCTAAACACAAGCAAATGATAATTAAAACAAAAATTAAACCCCTTGAGGTACCTCATGTCGCAAGGCATGGGGAGGTTGCTTGTGACCTGAGACGCCTTGAGGGGTTTTTCTATTCTATGGGAAAGGAGGTTATGAGAGGATTAGATAAACAAACTCACGGGATAGGTAGCCGACAATGCCAAAAAGGGCTTTTAAGCCCCTGCCCGTGGGTAAATTTGGCCTAAAGGCCAGGGAGGGGCATTATGGATAAAGTATATCTTGAGATCCATGACAAAAAGACGAAAAAGAAGATTGCTACCCAGGATGTCAGTAACTATTCGGTAAAAGAACTTCAACAGGCATTTCATACACAAGCAGCACTTGAGCGGTGTTGTTTTATAAAACGATTTAATTTGCAGGATAACACACAAAGCACAATAGCATAATAGAGGAAGTCTATAAAACTTAACCTTTTAGTCAGGGGGGGGAGTATCATGGAAAAGAAAGAAGAAAAAACCATAGAGGCAAAGGAAGGCAACGGGGCAATCAAACATCTAACAAGAGATAGCATAGAGTATATTAACGAAAACAAGAATTTTGCCAAGCATATCAACAGGATTATTTCTTCAAGAGAAAATGAATTTTCCGGGATAATGCGATTAAAGGAATTACACCTTGAACCAAATTATATTGGTGGTTGTTTCCCTTATTTGAAAATATGGGGAATATGGCCGATTCATTCTTTTCTGAATGTGATCGATAATGAGTTAGATGATGTAGGGGGTAGTGAGGCAGCTATGATTATGGTTAATGAGGCAAGGGCAAAATTAGAAGAGATTGAAAAAACGCTTGAACGACTTGAAAGAGAGTCTTGTGGTTTAAAAGCAGTAAAACGCTAAAGGCTTTGACCTTGTGGCAAAGTAAGGGGGAGTTGTGAGTAAACAAACCTATAGATATAAAGTGAGCGGCACAGTCAAGTTTTTTGTTGATGATATAGTGAGGGAAAGTAAAGAAGCAGCTAAAAAGGAAGTTGCTGAGGACATTGGAGAGGACGTTATTTTTGCTGCTGAGCAGGGAAACATTGAGATCCTTGAATTAAATGCAGAAGAACTTTGTCCTTGTAATAAAGATAAGTTTTATGAAACTCGGGAATGTTAAAGCTACCATAAGGAGGGATAATATCATGTCTAAAAATAACAATCAATCCACGTTAGAGCAAGAACTTAAAGCAATGGGTATGAAGTTTCCAGGGCTTGAGGATATAAAACTTGACCCACCGATTACCGACATGGATCAACTACCTTTCGTATCCTCAAAGAAAAAGAAGGATAGAAAATTTTGGAATGTAAAACCTACTGGCGAAATCGGTACACCAGGAACCTATATTTCAGATTGCAACCAGGGCCATGAATATGCGCAGCTTTACCTCAATTACCTTTTAAATGCGTCTATTGCTCCACTGCCTTTGACATGGATTGTTAGCGAAATGAATAATCTTGATGATGATAATAAGGGCGTGTCTGTTGGTTTTTTAACAGCTTTACAGGATTATGCAATGTTAGCGGTTCAGCATATTCAGGCTAAAAAATGATTTTCTATCTTGGGCCTTTGGGGGCCTGGGGTGAGGATTAATCTTAAGGGAGGTTATCATGGACACAAAAAA
>Ga0307379_10011532_pt1 | contig 11590 bp, 8 predicted proteins | sample UN2MG_FD_202237 | JGI IMG/M metagenome (GOLD analysis project Ga0307379, IMG submission 202237) | Soil microbial communities from Risofladan, Vaasa, Finland - UN-2 | ecosystem: Environmental > Terrestrial > Soil > Coastal area > Acid sulfate soil | place: Finland: Risofladan, Vaasa | collected... | reverse complement strand
CGGCTCGGTGTCGCCGGTGAAGCCCTCTATCGGGTGCCGTCGCTGTCGTTGCCCGATGAAAGCGCAACTGTCGAGGAGGCGTATGGGCACGACTCGGTTCGCTTGTTCTCCGAACGTTCCCGGCTGGCGTCGTCCGAGTTCTCCGTAACTCCGGACAATGTCGCGGCGGTCGTGAGCATCTGTCGCCACCTCGACGGCATCCCGTTGGCCCTGGAGCTCGCAGCTGCGCGCACCCGTTCGCTGTCGCCTGCGCAGATTCTCGATCGGCTCAGTGAACGCTTTCGCCTGCTCACCGCCGCCGACCGCAATGCCGAGGGTCGCCAGCGGACACTACTCAGCACCATCGAGTGGAGTCACGACCTGCTGGGCAGGGACGAACAGCTGCTCTTCCGACGGCTCGGCGTGTTCGCCGCGGACTTCGCGCTGCCCCGGGCAGAGCACGTCTGCAGCGGTGAGGGGATCGACGAGTTCGATGTCACCGACCTGCTCATGGCACTCGTCGACAAGTCGATGGTGGCCACCGACTCTGCCCCTGACGGCACCACCAGGTACCTGCTGCTGGAAACGCTTCGTGAGTTCGCCCGGCGTCAGCTGGACGAAGCAGACGAACGCGACCTCCTCCAGCAACGTCACGCCGGCCACTACGCCGAATTGGCAGGGGAATTGCAGGTGCAGCAGCGCGCGGGGGACATCGGAGGCGCGCTGGTCCGGCTCGATCAGGAAGAGGGCGACTTCAGAGCGTCGCTGCGCTACAGCCTCGGGGGGCGCCACTTCACCACGGTGGCGCAACTGGTTGGGGGTCTCGGCTACCTGTGGTACGCCGCGGGCCAACACCGCGAGGGACTGCAGTGGTGCGAGGAGCTGTTCGCCCTCGAACCTGATCTCGCCGATCCGGTCCTGGCAGATGCGCTGCACAGTTATGCGAGCTTGCTGGGCGTCATGGGACATCCCGATCGAGCAGTCGCGGTGTTGGAGCGGGAAGTGGAGATCCGACGACGTCTGGGTGATCACGAGCGGCTCGGCGCTGCCCTCAACAACCTGGGCGACTGGTTGCTCGAATGCGCCCGCTACGAGGACGGTGAGAGCGCACTCGCTGAGGCGGTCGTCGAGCTACGCAGCGCTGGGAGCTATGGAGTGAGCCTGCCGTTGACCACCCTGGCTGGCGGCCGACGGAACCAGGGCCGGTTCGCCGACGCAGAACGCGACTTCCGCGACGCCCTCGCGGAGGCGCGACGCGCCGACCACGCCTACTCGATCGCTGCCGCGATGGGCGGGCTCGGACGAACCCTGGTGGAATCGGGACAAGCGGACGCCGCCAGGCCACTTCTGATCGAGGCCCGCGAGCGTTACCAGGAGTTGGCCGTGACTCCCGGTGTCGTCGACGCAGCCATCTTCCTCGGACTCACCGACCGCGACCTCGGAGATCCGTACGGCGCAGCACGGCACCTGCTCGAGGCACTGACGGACGTCGGCAACCACTGGTCCGACGATGCCTACTCCTGGACCCTGCAGTTCACCGCGTCGATCATCACCGACCGCGCCACTGCTGCCGTGCTCGTCGGTACGGTCATGGCGGCCTACGAGCACTCGAACGTCGACCAGCCCGTGTTCGTGATCGAGGATCTCCACGCCTTGCGTGATCGACTCGAGACCGAACTCGACCCCGACGAGCTCGGCCGGCACCTCCGAACCGGTGGCCGCCGCACGCAGCACGAGGCGTTTGACATCGCGCGCGCTGCTCTGAACCAGTACATCGACGAGCAGGGAGACAGGTCATGAACGACGGGCGGCCGTTCGAACGCGGGTACGCCGGGCAGATCGAAGCTGTGGAGATCCTTGCACCGGTCCGGCCCGACGCCACCGACGACCGCGATCACTGGTACGAACGCAGCGTCGACCCAGCGGTGCTTCCTCCCGCCGTCGGTCTCGCCGAGTACCGGCGCTATGTCGGCACGACGTGGCACCAGCGCGGTCGAGAATGCACCGGTTTCGCGCTCGCCACGATTGCGAACTACTCACGCCGTCGGCTCGCCGACGATCCGGGACTTCCATCGGTGAGCCGCCGGATGCTGTACGAACTCGCACAACTCCACGACGACGAAGAGTTCGACGAGGGCTCCACGCTGCGCGGAGCGCTGAAGGGGTGGAGTCGTACGGGCGTGGCCCGAGACGAGCTGTGGCCATACGACCCGGACGACGAGTTCGGCGTCGTCCATGGGGATCTGACGCTCGCCCGACTGCTCGACGCCCGCCACCGGCCGTTGCTCGGCTACCGGCGCATCGCCCACGTCGACATCACGAGCATGCAGGACGCGCTCGCGTCGGGCCACGCGTTGTTCGCCGCGACGACCTTGCACGTCGGCTGGTACCGCCTGTTCATGCCCGAGGTCGAACCGCTGATCGAGCGCCGACCCGGCGACGTCGACCGCGGCGGCCATGCCATCGCAATCGTCGGATACGACCACCGGGGTTTCTGGGTGCACAACTCGTGGGGACCGGAATGGGGTCGCGAGGGGTTTGCGATCCTCCCGTACGACGATTGGCTTGCGAGCGGATTCGACGCCTGGGTGGTCGAGGTGACGCCTCCGAGCAGCGAAGACGACACCAGGCCGGACGACGCGGCAGAGCCGACCGCTCACGAGATCGCCGCGTACCGTGACATCTGGCCTCACCTCGTCGTGCTCCGCGACGATGGTCAACTCGCGTCGGATGGTCTGTTCGAGATGGACGAAGGGTCGGTGAAGACGCTGCTGTTCCTCTTCCAGGAACGCACAGCCGACTGGCAACGGCGCCGCCTCGCGGTGATCTTCGACTCTGGCTACCTCGCGCCCTCCGCAACGGTTGAACGGTGCCGGCTGCTACGCGACGAGTACATGGCGCGCGGGATCTACCCGTTGTTCGTGTTGTGGGAGACGGCGTGGCAGGCAGACCTCGTCGACGAACTCCAGACCTGGACAGCACGGCTGTCCGGACAGGCGGCTCACGGCCCGCGCCTGCACCCGGAGAGCGATCTCGCGCGCGCGGTGGCTCACGCCTCTGTCGCTCGGCCGATCTGGCACGAGGCACTCCGCCGCGCGAGCCGCGCCGTCGCGGGGGGTGGGGGCCTCGAAACGCTCGCGTCGACCATCGCCAAGAAGCGTGAGACGGTGCCGTTCGACCTCCACGTGGTGTCCCACGGAGCTGGCGACGCCGAACAGGCCGCGCTGCTGCGGACGCTGCCGGCCCCGGTCAACACGGCGAGCACACTGGCGCCGACGATCTCGGAGGCGGAGGCCCAAGCGATCTACGCGGCAAGCCTCGACAGCGGGCAGCTTGGGCATCTCGCGCTGGTCACGCTCGATGAACACACCGAGGCGTCGGACTCGCTCGGTCCGATCGCCGGTTCGTTGCTGAGTGCCGTCGGGATGCTCGGTGGCCGGGCCGACGCAAGCGGTGGGCCCTTCGGACTGGGCCGACTCGGTGGGGAGCCCTGGGATCGGCTCGGTGCCGCCGGACGATTCCAACATGCCCGGGTCGGCGGGACCGACCACGTCGGGCTGATGTGGGACGCAGCTCTCCACCAACGACTCGCGTTGATGATGTTGGAATTCGGGGCTCCTGAGCACCAACCGCCGCCTGGCCCGCCTGGCCCGCCGTGGTCAGGGGACGTCCGGAACGAGCCGATGCCAACCGATCCGCTTGCGTACGAGAAGGCAGTGGGCAAGCGGGACCGATGATGCGCCGATCATCGACGAGCAACCGGACACAGGTCGTGGCCGTACCATCGCTCGTCCGTGACGGGCACCAACATCAAGTCACCTGAGCGTTCTGCCGAAGACAGAGCATCGAAATGGCGGACACATACCCGATAGCGATGCGCGCTCGCATCCTTGTCGCCGTCGCAGCCGCGTTCACCGCGGTCTATCTCGTGCTGCCCGCAAACGCGGCGGCCGAGGCGATTCGGGTGGTCTCACCGGCGATCGGCGTGGGCGCGATCTGGGTCGGGATAGCCGCTCACCAGCCGCGACGCGCCTTGGCGTGGGTCCTGATGGCGGTGTCGCTCGGTCTGCTCGCTGTGTCGCAGCTCGTCTGGGCGCGTCTGTTCTTCGGTGGTTCCGAGACCTTTCCGTCAGCGAGCGACGCATTCCATCTGATTTCGGCAATTCTGCTCGTCGTCGCACTCGGCATGCTCGGGCAGGATTCGTCGCCCGACGAGGACTCGTTGGGACCGATCGAGACAGCGATCGTCGGTATCGCCGTCGGGCTGGGGGTCTGGCTGGCGGTCGTCGAGCCGTACCTGGCTGATCGAGGTCTGGCGTTCGGCGACCGGGTCTGGGCGGTTCTCGTTCCACTGATCAATGCGCTCGCCCTCGCCATTGCGTTCCGCACGGCAGCGCAGAACCGCTTCCGCGTGCCCGCGACGACGCTGCTGGCGATCGGCGTGGGTTTGCTGTTGCTGTCCGACGTGGCTCGGGGCATTGCCGAGCTGCGCGGGTCGCTCGGGGCTGGTGGCTTCATCGCTGCGCTGGCGATCGCGCCGCCGATGATCATCGGAGCGGCGGCACTCGATCCGACGATGACGCATCGGAATCGTCCCCAAGAGACAGCGCCACTCCTCGGATTCGGGCGCGTGGTATGGCTCAGCGTCGCTGCGCTGACGCCGCTGACCGTGCTGCTGACGCTGAGCGTGACGGGCCTCGGCACCAGGGCGACGCGCACGATCGCAGCGGCATGCGCCGTGGTCGTCGTCGTTCTGGCATTGACGCGGATGTGGCGACTCGTGGCGACCGTTCGGAAGCTGACCGAACGCAAGGGTCAGGACCGCTTGGCTGCGATGGTCGAGCACTCCAGCGACGTCGTGTTGCTCGTCGATGCCAAGGGTGTGATGAACTACGCGAGTCCAGGTCTCGCCAGCACGCTCGGGCACCGACCGAGCGACTGGACCGGCAGATCGCTCGTCGATCTGGTGGCCAGCGACGATCGCGATGCTGCTGCAGCAGAACTTCGTCATGCGGTCGCACTTCCGCAAGGCGAAATGGTCAAGTTCGAGGCGAGCCTCGTCCGTGTCGACGGGCAACGCCGGCGGATGGAAGCCACGATCGCCAACCTCCTCGGCGGTGACGCCGTCGACGGACTCGTGGCCACGTTCCGCGACGTCACCGAACAGCGAAACCTCGAGCGCCAGCTCAGTCACCGCGCGTTCCACGACGAACTGACCGGTCTGGCAAACCGAGCACTGTTCCTGGATCGGATGGACCATGCGCTGCGTGTCACCCGACCCGAAGACGATCCGGTTGTGGTCCTGTTCGTCGACCTCGACGACTTCAAGTCCGTGAACGACGCCCTCGGCCACGGTGTCGGAGACCAGATGCTCCGTTCGATCGCCGACCGCATCCGACAGGTCGCCGGAACCGGCGATACCCCGGCTCGGCTCGGTGGCGACGAGTTCGCACTGCTGCTCGAAGACCGTGGAGGCGTCGACCGGGCGTTGGATGTCGCCGAAGGGTTGCTCGAGGCGTTGCGTCAGCCTGTTTCCCTCGCCGGCTACGACCTCGCGGTGCTCGCGAGCGTCGGCGTGGCGGTCTCGACGCCGGGCATGACGACCGCCGGCCTGTTGCGCGACGCCGACATCGCGATGTACGAAGCGAAGCGCGCTGGCAAGAGCCAGATCAAGATCTTCGACCCGGCCATGCGGTTGACCGCGACGCGCCACCTCGAGTTTCGTAGCGACCTCGGCTCCGCGATCGAGCGCGATCAGTTGCGCCTGGTGTTCCAGCCAATGGTGGACCTCCGCTCGCATCGGGTGATCGGCGCCGAGTCGCTGCTGCGATGGGAGCACCCCACGCGTGGTCCGATCGCTCCGTCGGAGTTCATCCCGATCGCAGAACGGGCCGGTCTGATCCTGCCGATCGGGATGTGGGTGATCGACGAGAGCATCAAGGCGGCAGCTCAATGGCAGGGGAGAGGGCCCCAGCGAGTGAGCGTCAACGTGTCGGCGTTCCAGGTCCGTTCACCCGAATTCGTCGAGCAGGTACGGCATTCACTCGAGACTCATCAGCTCGATCCGAGCCTGGTGGTGTTGGAAATCACGGAGACGATGCTCGTCGCCGAGATCGAGTCGGCCGCCGACAACCTTGCTCCGCTACGCGAACTTGGTGTACTCATTGCAATCGATGACTTCGGAACCGGCTACTGCTCGCTGTCGTACTTGCAGCAGTTCCCCGTCGACATCGTCAAGATCGACCGTCAGTTCATCGACGAACTCGACGAGCACCCGCGCGGCATGTCGTTGGCCAAGATGATCCTGCAACTCACTGCTGGCCTCGAGGTGGTTTCTGTTGCCGAAGGCATCGAGCGTCCGGCCCAGCTTCGCGCCCTGCAGGAGCTCGGCTGCGACATCGGCCAGGGCTATCTCTTGTCGGCGCCGCTCGAAGCCGACGAACTCCATCGCCGATTCGGAGTGGCCTGAGGCGTGACGACCCCGTGAGGATCGGCATCGTCTGTCCGTACAGTCTCACCGTGCCGGGCGGAGTCCAAGGACAAGTGCTCGGACTCGCACGTGAGCTTCGACGCCGCGGACACGAAACGCGCGTGCTCGGACCGTGCGACGGGCCGCCACCCGAGTCATTCGTCACGCCGCTCGGCGACTCGCTGCCGCTGTCAGCCAACGGCTCGATCGCGCCGATTGCCCCCGACCCTTCGGCGGCGCTGAGGACGTTGCGCGTGCTTGCCGATGAGCAGTTCGACGTGATCCATCTCCACGAGCCGTTGGCGCCCGGACCGACATCGACGGCCCTGATGGTGCACTCGGCACCGACCGTGGGGACGTTCCACGCCGCCGGCACATCCGCCAGCTATCGAGTTCTCGGGCCGGCGCTGAGCCGACTCATCCGCCGGATCGACTACAAGGTGGTGGTGTCGAAAGATGCCCTCGAGCTGGTGCGCAGCCATCTCGGTGGTGACTTCGAGGTGTTGTTCAACGGCGTCGAACTCGACGAGATCCGGTCGGTTGCCCCGTGGCCGAGGGCGTCGAATGGTCGAGCTGCGCGACCGACCGTGTTCTTCTGCGGTCGCCACGAGGAGCGCAAGGGGCTACGGGTGCTCGTCGACGCGGTCGTACGAACCGACCTCGACGTCGACGTGTGGATCGGCAGTGATGGTCCGGACACCGCCGAGTTGACCGCAGCCACCGCTGACGACGATCGATTCCACTGGCTCGGATGAGTCACCGACGACGAGAAGTTCGCCCGGCTCCGCGCCGCAGACGTGTTCTGTGCGCCGTCGCTGCGCGGCGAATCGTTCGGTGTCGTGCTGATCGAGGCGATGGCGGCAGGCACGACGGTGGTGGCGAGCTCGCTCGACGGCTACCGAAACGTGGCGACACACGACGTCGACGCGCTCCTCGTCGAGCCAGGAGATGCCGCTGCGCTCAGCGATGCGTTGCGTCGCGTGACGACCGACGTGACGCTTGCCCGGCGACTGCGACACGCGGGGGATACGCGAGCGGAAGAGTTCGCGATGACATCGCTGACCGACCGGTACGTGGAGATCTACCGGTCGCTGTGCCCATCCTCCGGATGACGGAGGGTGCCGCCGTAGACTCGTGCAGATGCTCCCTCTCATCATCGTGATCATCGTCGTGGTGATCCTGGTGGCGTTCCTGATCATCTCGTACAACGGTCTGGTCCGATCCCGGAACCAGGTCGAGAACGCCTGGTCCCAGATCGACGTACAACTGAAGCGTCGGATCGACCTCATCCCCAACCTGGTCGAAACCGTCAAGGGGTACGCGGCCCACGAGCGCGAGACGCTCGAGGCGGTCGTCGCTGCTCGCAACTCTGCGATCGCTGCGCCCGACACGCCGGCGGCTCAGGCCGAGGCCAACAACATGCTCTCGGGCGCGCTTCGGCAGCTGTTCGCGCTCAGCGAGGCGTATCCGGACCTGAAGGCCAATCAGAACTTTCTGGCCCTGCAGGAGGAACTGACCGCCACGGAGGGACGTGTCGCGTACGCCCGACAGTTCTACAACGACAGTGTGCTGACGTATGACAACAAGCTCGAGTCGTTCCCCTCGGTGATCATTGCGAAGATGTTCAACTTCGAGTCGAAGGAGTACTTCGAGGCCGACCAGCAGGCCCGAATCGCTCCGACGGTCGAGTTCTGAAACCGCTGCGATGTTCGAACTGATCAGATCGAACAAGCGACGCAGCGTGCTGCTCGTCGTCGGCTTCGTCGGCTTCGTCGTGCTCGTCGGTGCCGCAATCGGCGCCATCGTCGGCAACGCCATCGTGTTCACGCTCGTGGCCCTGGTGCTCAGCGGCCTGGTGGCCTTCACCTCGTACTGGCGAGCCGACAAGATCGCTCTGGCGGTCAGTCGGGCCCGTCCAGCGCCTCCGGAGCAGTACCAGCGTTTGCACAACCTGGTCGAGGGACTCTGCATCGCGGGTGGGCTTCCGAAGCCTGGCGTCTACGTCATCGACGACCCCGCCCCGAACGCGTTCGCGACCGGTCGCAACCCGAACCATGCGGCGATCGCCGTGACGACCGGCCTGCTCGAGAAGATGAATCGCGTGGAACTCGAGGGGGTGGTCGCTCACGAGCTGAGTCACATCCGTAACTACGACATCTTGGTCTCGACGCTCGCCGTCGTGATGGTCGGGACCGTTGCACTCATGGCCGATCTGGCGATCCGCACGATGTGGTGGAACGGCGGGCGAGTGGCGCGTCGCGGCGACCAGAGCAACGGGAACAACCCCTTGGCCTACATCGGCATCGTGCTGCTGGTCGTGGCGCCGATCATCGCCAAGATCATGCAGGCGACGATCTCGAGACGTCGAGAGACGCTGGCTGATGTGAGTGCGTGTCAGCTCACCCGGTATCCGCCCGGCCTGATCTCGGCGCTCGAAAAGCTGAAGGATGACACCACGGTGACGCATTCGGCCTCGACCGCTACGGCACACTTGTGGATCGAACAGCCCATGAGTGGTGTCGGCGACGACGGCAAGCTGGGCGGCATCCACCGAATGTTCGACACCCACCCGCCGCTCGACGAGCGGATCGCACTGTTGAGAGAACTCTGATGAAACCCCTCCGCCCCTTCGTTGCGCTCACTGTCCTCGCCCTCGTTGCGGCCGCCTGCGGCGGTGGCGGCAGTGGTGAGGCCTCCACCACGACCAGTTCGAGCTCCACGACGTCCACGACGGTCAAGGCGACCACGACGTCCTCGTCGACGTCCACGACCTCCACGACGCTGCCGCCCACGATCCGCCAGCCGCTCACGGGTGAACCGCTCGAGAGCGCTGACCAGATCGTGCAGCGTGCTGCGCTCGTCGCCAAGATCGACAACAACGGTGCGGCGGTGCCGAACCACAGCGGGCTCGCCGTCGCCGACATCGTGTTCGAGGAGGTCGTCGAAGGCCGGACCACACGATTTGCGGCTGTGTTCCACTCGCAGAGTTCCGACCCGATCGGTCCGATTCGCTCCGGCCGCACACAGGACATCGATCTGTTCACCTCGTTCTTCTTCCCGCTGTTCGTGTGGTCGGGAGGCAATCCCGGCGTCACTCGGGCCATCAACGAGTCGACGCTGATCAACATGGGACCGAATACGGCCCGCGGTTTCTACCGCGGTCCGGGACGAGCGCCGCACAACTTGTACAACGCAACCGACGTCATCTGGGAGCAGGCGCCCGGCGACGAACCCGTGCTGCCCCGCCAGCAGTTCGTCTACCTGGAGTCCGACGAGGCCTTCGACGGCGATGCCACCGCAGGCGTCACCGCACGTATCGGTAGCGAGAACATCGAGTGGACCTGGAACGCCGAGTTCTCCAAGTTCGACCGTTCGCAGCGTGGCAGGGCTCACGAGGACAAGCTCTTCGGTCGCATCCGGGCCACCAACGTCATCGTGATGGGGGTCGAGTACCGCCCGAGCCGGGTCGACCGCAACAGCCCCGAAGCGCAGAGCGTCGGGTCGGGGCCGGTCTGGGTGTTCAGCGATGGCAAGGTCACCACCGGCTCGTGGATACGTGAGGTCAACACCGAACCCCTGTCGTTCGTGACCGCTGACGGCGCCGCGATTGCGCTCACGCCCGGCAACACGTGGATCGAGTTGGCCGACCTCGACGACGTGGCAGCGGGGCGCATCGTGGTGTTGCCACCGACACCCCCCGCTCCGTGAGCACGCCGCAGCGGAACGGTCGCAACGAAAGTACGATGACGCCATGACTGCCAGCACTGGAACGTTCCCCGTCAAGCGCGGACTCGCCGAGATGATGAAGGGCGGCGTGATCATGGACGTCGTCACCGCCGGCCAGGCCAAGGTTGCCGAGGACGCCGGCGCCGTTGCCGTGATGGCGCTCGAGCGCGTTCCGGCCGACATCCGTCGCGACGGCGGCGTGGCGCGGATGAGCGACCCGGAGATGATCGAGGGCATCCAGGCCGCGGTGTCGATCCCGGTGATGGCGAAGGCCCGCATCGGCCACTTCGTCGAAGCCCAGATCCTGCAGGCGCTGGGTGTCGACTTCATCGACGAGTCCGAGGTGCTCACCCCCGCTGACGAGACGCATCACATCGACAAGTTTGCGTTCGACGTGCCGTTCGTGTGTGGTGCCACCAACCTCGGTGAAGCGTTGCGCCGCATCTCCGAAGGCGCCGCCATGATCCGCTCGAAGGGCGAAGCCGGCACCGGCAACGTCGTGGAAGCCGTTCGGCACCTGCGCAACATCACCGGTGACATTCGCAAGATCACCCAGGCCGACGAGGCCGAGTTGTTCGAGTGGGCCAAGCGGCTCCAGGCACCCTTGCCGCTCGTCCAGGAGATCGCCGAGACCGGCAAACTGCAGGTGCCGTTGTTCTGCGCCGGTGGCCTGGCCACGCCTGCCGATGCGGCGCTGGCGATGCAGCTCGGTGCCGAAGCTGTGTTCGTCGGTTCGGGCATCTTCAAGTCGGAGGACCCCTCGCCTCGAGCGAAGGCCATCGTCGAAGCCACCACCCACTTCAACGACGCCGACATCCTCGCCAAGGTCAGCCGTGGGCTCGGTGCGCCGATGACCGGTATCGAGATGGACGAGATCAATCAGCGATATGCCGATCGGGGCTGGTGACACCAGCGCTCCACGACTCGACGTCATCGTCGGCGTGTTGGCTCTGCAAGGGGCCTTCGACGTGCATTGTCAGCGCCTCGAGCAGCTCGGCGTGGTCGCACGATTGGTGCGTACGCCGGCGGATCTCGCGGGCCTCGATGCGATCGTGCTGCCCGGAGGCGAGAGCACCACGATGTCGCGGTTGCTCACCACGAGCGGTCTCTTCGATCAGCTGAAGGGGCTCCTCATCGACGGGCTCCCCGTGTTCGGCACGTGTGCCGGCATGATCCTGTGCGCGACCGAGGTGCTCGATGCGCGCCCCGATCAGCGCGGGTTCGACCTGATCGACCTCACCGTGCGACGCAACGGCTACGGACGCCAACTCGACAGCTTCGAGGCGGACCTGGCCGTCGACGGTCTCACCGACGCGTTCCACGCCGTGTTCATCCGCGCTCCGTTCGTCGAACGCGTCGGCCCCGACGTCGACGTGCTCGCCTGCCACGACGGCGTGCCTGTTCTCGTTCGCAGCG
>Ga0307379_10011530_pt1 | contig 11592 bp, 7 predicted proteins | sample UN2MG_FD_202237 | JGI IMG/M metagenome (GOLD analysis project Ga0307379, IMG submission 202237) | Soil microbial communities from Risofladan, Vaasa, Finland - UN-2 | ecosystem: Environmental > Terrestrial > Soil > Coastal area > Acid sulfate soil | place: Finland: Risofladan, Vaasa | collected... | reverse complement strand
AATAAAATCACTGATGACCATATCGGCGGGCAGATATTTCCACTGGTATATGGTTTTTCTTAACAAATCTTCCTGGTCCCGTGCCCAGGGATGTTCGGCCTCAAGAGTCAGCTCATCATTGACATTCATCTCGTTCCAGCAAATCTCGTTGATCCAGACCAGCGGTCTTTCTGACTTTAGGTCATTGAGCTTTGTCCATAACCGGGCTTTTTCTTTATGTACATCCTTAGAGGCAATCCCGGCAACCTCGCCGGCTAAACGACGCAGGATATCTGTGTCTTTCCGCGACAGCTTGATCTCATGGGACACAGGGGGCGGCGTATGATGACTGGGATCATGCAACATTGTTAATCTCTCTTATGCTTAAAAATACTACCATTGCGCCGGCATAAAATCATCGACATCGGCCTGCGTAATAACATGCTTGGGCAGATACCGTACAGGTTCCAGTTTTTTACCTTCGAACCACTCCGCAGCGGCGTGTACGGCAATGGCGCCGTCACCTTCAGCCGACTGATATGTGATGGCCAGAGCATCGCCCGCCTTGACCGAGTCCATTCCCGTTTTGCTGTTGCCCGCCGCGACAATTACAATATCTTTTCTTCCCGACTTTTTTACCGCTTCCAGCGCCCCGGTCATCGAGAAACCGTCGCCGGCGAGCACAAGGCCCTTCAATTCATCGCCGTACTTGATCAGCCACGCCGAAACTAATTGCATTGTACCCTCAGCTTCCAGGTTGGCCGTGTCCATGACGAGCAGTTTCATACCGGGTGCATATTCGGCCAGTTCGGTAATGGGAGCATAGGTGCGCGCAAAAAACGGCGAACTGCCGGGCATGTGCCTTACTATCGCATATCCGCCCTTTTTGTCCAATGCGTCCGCAAATGTCCGTGCCAGCATGCGAAACTGCCCCCAGTCATCAGGCCCCGTCCATGCCAGGCAGTATTTCATCGCCTCGTCGCGTGGAATGGTGTTGGATGTGATGCAGGGGATACCCGCTTTGTTGATACGGCGCAGCAGCGGCGTGCAGGCGGTTGCATCAACAGGTGCGAAAATAATCATGTCGGGCAGCTCATTGATAGATTGATCCGTCTGCTGGGCCTGCAAGTCCATGTTCCAGTTGCTGTTATAGATTTTTACTTTCATCCCATAGGCTTTGGCCATAAGCTTGAATCCGTTGACATACGCAGTCCAGTACGGGTGATCGCCGGCCTTGAGAAGTACGATGCGTTTTCCACGCGGGCCGTCTTTGGGGGATACGGGCATATTGACCTTTTCGACATTCCAACCGGCATACTCAATATCCCACCAATGTCCTTTGTCGGTTTCCACAAGCGCTTTCGGGTCTGCGGGACGTTCGGGGATAGTTGCCGATTCGGTTTGCGGCAGAATATATGGTTGTCCGTCCGTGCCCCTTAATGAATACACATTTAGTCCGGGCATTGTATTGTCGTCGATATGAACAGGTGCACGGTTTCGCATAAAGTACATTACGCAGATTGCTACAATAACCACGATTGCAACAATTGTGGTACCAGTCAGGATAAAGCGGTTTTTGTTGGTCATTGTGCGGTCTGTTTTATGGGCTTCTTTGATTAGGTCCGGCCTTTGTCCTTTCACCAGGTCATGTTTGTATATTACAAATGCTTCGTAAAGAACAACCAGCGCGAGAATGACTCCATTGACAAATATTTGCACCTCAAAGCCCAGCCCGAAGCAGCCGATGCCGTTAAAAAGCGTCGTCAGCATAAGAACGGCAAAGTAGCTTTTCAGCACGCTTCCCTTGCCTCCGCTCATAAGAGCACCGCCTATAATCACCGCCGACAGAACAGTCATAAGCGTACGGTTTCCCAAAACGGCTGCCGAGGTCATCGAGCTGAGGCCGGCTGCGAAAAGTACGCCCCCGATTGCGGCTGAAAGTCCGCAGATGATAAAACCCGCGATCAGGTAGCTGTCCCGCTTCAGACCGGCCAGCCAGGCGGTTTCCGCGTTTCCTCCGATGATGAAAAACGCACGGCCAAGGGGAGTCCGGCTTAGAAACAGTGTAAATGCAAGAACCATAACCAGCGTTATAATAACAATCGGAGGAAAAAATGGGACCAATGGAGTTTCAAGCCAGTCCGCAAAACGAAAATCATCTATCGCTTTTGATCCGCCCTTGCTGTAAAGATGCATCAGGCCCGTTACCACCGTCATTGTTCCGAGAGTAACTATAAATGAGTTGATCCTGGCCTTCACGACCAGCAGCCCGTTGACTAATCCCACTAATCCTCCGGCAAGAACAGCGAGCAGTATCGACCCGGCCCAGCCAAACTCCGGCTGCAAACCGATTGAAAGCATTCCGCAAAGCATAACTACCGCCCCGATGGACAAGTCAAGCTGCCCTAAGATAAAGATAACCGTAAAACCGATGGCGACAATGGCATTAAGACTTGCGCCTTTCAGAATGGTCGTCACGTTTCGTATCGAGAAGAAATTGGGAGCAAACACAGACAGTCCCGAAAAGAGCAGCACCAGCATCAACAACGCCCGGTTGTTGTCAAGGAACCTGGGCAAGCTGTAACTGCCGAACCGCTTTTTGGCCATACTTTCTTCTTTCCGGCCGGCCTGTCTACGCATAATCCTTCCCCCGCTTTCGAAGCTGGTACTGGTGCAGGCCAACGACGACGATGAAGATTGCCCCTGTCACGATATTCTGTTGAAACGTGTTTATGCCGATGAATGTCATAATGTTGGCCAAAAGCCCGATCACAAGCACGCCTCCAAATACTCCCGGCATATTCCCTCGCCCGCCGCTGAGCATCATCCCGCCTATCACAACAGCCGTAACCGATTTGAAGTCATAGCCCTTACCCAGATAGAAAACGCCGAGCTTGTTCATCGAGGTTAGAAATATACCTGCGATCGATGCACAGAAAGCCGCTGCGAGAAAGTCCATCAGTACCACGCGAGGAACATTGATGCCCGTCGTTTTTGCAGCGGCCTTCGAGGAGCCTGCGAGTTTAGATTCGATCCCAAAACGTGTTCGGGTCAACACCAGATGGCATATAACGAACATAAGAACCATGACCGCAACAATTAACGGTACCGGACCGATGCTCAGGCGAAAAATGCCTATAAAAGCCGCGCCCGCGGTACCTGGCTCAATGTCGGGATAGACCTGGTTGTTGCTCCAGGCAAAGCGCATAAAGCCTTCCATGAAGAATGCTACAGCTAATGTCCAGAGGATTGGATTCGCATTGAATCGCCCCACGACAAAACCGTTCATGGCTCCGATCAGCATTCCCGCCGATACCCCCAGGACCAGGGCAGGCGCCAATCCAAGGGGTAGTGCCGCCACGCTGATGATCCCGGAAAAAGCCATTATCGACGGAATAGACAGGTCGGCCATATTGCCGGAATAAGTCACAAAGGCCATGCCTGCCGCTGCGATACCAAGCAGCGAGACGGCGTTGAGGATGCTCATCAGGTTCTTAGGTGTAAGGAACTCATCGGAAACGAATGTGCCGGCTATGAGCAGCAGCAGGCCGACAAGGTAGATGCCGACAATGTCGTATATCGCGGCGAGCCGGGATAAGCTTGTTGCTTTGTCAGCAGGTCTCATCCGAGTTCTCCGTTCATTGCCAACAGCACGGATTCCTCGGAAAGCCGGTCTTTCTGCATCTCAGAAATCAAATGCCCGTCCCGCATCACGACCACGCGATCGGAAAGTCCAATTAGCTCAGGCAGATCGGAACTGATAAGTACGATTGCCCGGCCGTTATCCGCCAATTCAATTATGGCCTTATGAATCTTCATCTTGGCCTTGATATCCACCCCGCGAGAGGGTTCGTCGAGAACCAGAATGGCCGGATCGGCGGCGATCCACTTGCCGAGAAGAACTTTCTGCTGATTACCCCCGGACAGGTTGCTGACGTCTGCCGACATCGAGGAGGTAATGATGTCGAGTCTGCTGATCAACTCTGCGGTTTTCGCGTTCTCATGTCGCGAGGAATATATGCCGCATCGCGTGTGGCGATCTATTATTGCCGAAACCATATTCTGTTTCACCGATAGCCGCAGGAACAGGCCGTCCGTTTTGCGGTCCTCCGAAAGATACAGCATGCCGTGTTCCATTGCCATAGAGTACAAATGTTGCTCAAGCCGCTTACCGGCCACCTCGATCGTTCCGCTGTCAAGGGGATCCAGGCCGCACATCGAACGTGCCATCTCAGTCCTGCCCGCACCGGTCAGGCCGGCCACACCCAGTATCTCACCCCTGCGGGCATGGAATGACACATTATGAAAGAAGCCCTTTCGTGTAAGGTTGTGTACATCCAGGACAGTCTCACCAATGTTTGGCCTGCGCTGAACGTAGAACTCATCTATGGCCTGTCCCACCATCATCTGTACGGCCATAGGGGGAGTGACTTCATTTATGGGTTTCGTGTCAATAATTTTACCGTCACGCATGATCGTAACACGGTCGGCGATCTCAAAAACCTCCGGCAGATGGTGCGAAATATAAATGATCGTAATTCCGCGATTCTTAAGCTGCCGGATGATTTTGAAAAGCCGTCCCACATCCTCACGTGACAACGCCGACGTCGGTTCGTCCATTACCAGTACGCATGGATTACTTCCCAGAACCTTTGCTATCTCCACGAGCTGGGACTGATGATGGCTGATCTCTTCGATTGTCTGAAGCGTATCCAAATCCAAACCTACTCTGTCGAGCAGACGTGAAGCCTGCCGCACCATCGCTTTTCTGTCGAGCCAGAAACCGTATTTACGAGGCAAACGGCCGATGAGCAGATTTTCGGCGACGCTGATGGGACGCGCCAGGCTGAGTTCCTGATAGATCATGCCGATGCCGTGAGCCCTGGCCATGGCCGGAGAGTGCAGGTCCACTTCTTTCTGTCCGATGAAAATGCTGCCGGTGTAGTCGTTGAAAGAGCCGGCCAGTATCTTCATCAGCGTGGACTTACCGGCGCCATTTTCGCCCATGAGAGCATGAACTTCCCCGGCCCGCGTCTCAAAATCAACGCTGTCCACAGCCAGTGTGCCGGGATAGCTCTTTGACACTCCTTTCATCCTCAGAGCAATGCCGATGTTATCAGAGTCGGATATCATGCATCTTTTCAGTTTAACGTATTGAGCAATCCTTGTTTAATCGCAGATACTGGATCTTTACAAGCCATATTCGCCAAGCTCTAAGGGGTATTGCCCATACTCGCGTACCAGCTTTATTATATAGTCATAAGTATGTCCTGATACATTGCCGGAAACAGAGTGGTCTGACTGGAAAATATAGCCGCCGCCTTTGGCCGCATTGAGTTTTCTGAGCACTTCTTTGCGAATTTTCTTCTCGTCGCCGGTCTCCCATATCTGGATATTACTGTTTCCACAGATACCGAGTTTATGGCCGTATTTACGACGCAGGTCAACAGCGTCAAGATCCGCCTTGGCTTCCAGTGGATTGATGGCGTCGATCCCGATTTCAATGTAGTCGTCGAGTATCCGGTTAATATTACCGCAGCCATGATAAATCACCATCAAGTTTTTTGAATGAGCATATTCGGTCATTGCCTTTACCCAGGGCTTGAAATACATGCGCCAATAATCGGGCGAAAAAAACATATCTTTTTTGTAAGCCACATCGCCCCATATTACAAAGCCGTCCAGCAAACCATCTGCGGCATCGATCTGGGCCTTTGTGCAATCCAGGTAGAACTGACCGATACGGTTGATAACCTTGCCCATACGTTCCGGGTACATGCCGATCCACAGCATGTTGTTTTCCGGCCCGATCAGCCTTGTGAGGCACTCATTGCATTCGATTATACTGCCGAAGACCGGAAAATCCGGATGCAGAGATATGACCGTTTCCGTCCACGCCGGCGAGTTCCGCTCAAAACCGTCTCCCACACCTGCGATTTGATTGTCGCCGGCCTCATAATAACGTCGCCTGTCGTATGGATCATCGAACTGGAGTGCTTCGAGCTTATCAATTGTGTCGATCTCAAAGTCTATAAATTCCGGCATCGGAGCGTCGAACTTCTTGCGCATTATCGCACCGAAACCGGTCTTGACGACCACTTCTTCGCTGCTTTCTTTCAGAGTCTCGAATGAGCGGATAAACGGGTCCATGTTCGGAACAGTAACGATCCAGTCCAGATCGTAGTAGAGATACGGGTTGGCATCGTCGGCTAATCCAAGATCTTTTCGCCATCGTTCAATGAAGCTGCCCCAGAAAAAGTCGCTAATCGGCACCCTGTCCGGTTCCTGATGAGAAAGCGTTTTTCTCATCCGCTCAAGTTTCTTAAGCGTGTTTTCTTTACGTTTGTGTCCGGAATCCCTGCCGACAGTATCAAACATACCCACGTCTGTGCCTTTCCGATAGAGATAAGGTATTTTAAGCTGCATGGCACATAGCTATCACAAGCAGTATAATCGTATTCTCATGCCCCATCAATCTTTTTGGGCCATATAGCTTGAATCGGGTGCGACCAGATATTCTGGCAGGCGATTTTTCGTTCTTAAACGCTCGCTCTCAAAGCCGGGAATTTCGCCTATCGTCATTGCGAGGCCACAGCATGTGGCCGTGGCAATCTCTATCCTGCGAACGGTCGAGATTGCTTCGCTTCGCTCGCAATGACAAAGAACACAATCCTTTACACAAGACAAGCTTATGTAGTGCCAGAAAAATTAGCCACACCCCTTGAATCTGAGAAACTCAGAGGGTAAAAATGAGTGCCTGGCTTGGCAACGTTCAAAAAAGGGTGTCTATAATTGTCATGAAAAAACGAGGCCTATGCCGAACTGATTGGCATAGGCCTCGATATCATACAAGTAATGCTGTCATTTCCGTAAGAGCGGCTGTTACTCGCCAGCAGCCTCTCTCGGCCGATACAAGCGGATATCGTCAAAGAACGTCTTGCCTGAACCGCCGGGGATCGTCATGTTGCCCTGGGTACCAAGACCAATCGCGATCCTGTCAACGTTTATAAGATTGATGCCCTGATCGGCAAAGGTCTGCAGCGGAATCACCCACTCGGTCCATGTGTCGATGTTCGCCGCGGCCGGATCGTCGTGTACCACTACCGCAGGTTGTCCGGCAGTGTTGGATATGGCCACATAAAGCGGCTCAGCGGCGTTGCTTGCTATACCGATATCCTGGCTTGCCCACTGTGGGCCAACAGTACCTGTGAACGTTACATTGGAGAATACGGCCTGGCACGTTAAAGCAGTGTCATGGCTCGTAAGCGCTAAGCCGATGTGGACATTCGAACTCATCGGGACGATCTCTGTGCCCTGTATCGTCCACGCAGATCCGTTAGCTGAATGGTACGCCGTAAAGTTGCCGGACAAATCACGATCCACCTTCACCCAGTACGGTGCAGTGATTCCGGTAGTCGTCGTGTCGAGGCTGGTCTGGCCCGTGCCGGGACGTCGCTGGAAGGACACACCCGAAGCAGGCGTTACAACCATCGTCGCGTGCGCCGAGTCCGGATTGAGAGTCTCACGAATCATCACGCCTGCTTTTGCCCAGGCGTTGGTGTTATCGACGCTCTCGACCTTTGCGACAATCGAGCCGGGGCCGGTTAGCATCTTATATGCAAAGTGGAACTCGTCGGCTTCTACTCCGTCAACCGCCCAGATATCGGCGCCGGAGGCGGTCATCGTAAAGGTGCCGAGCGGGCCTTCGGCGAAGCTGCCGACAAATGCCGGGTAGCCTCTGAACCACAGCGACAATTCCGTGACGCCTTCCTGGGTCCAGTCGCGTACGGCACTTAACGCCAGCTCCACTTCCGAATACTTCGAGAAGCCCTGCTTGTTGTTGTCGTATGCAAGCGGCATTGATTTAAGGCCGCCGTTGACGATTGTCTCCTCGGTATAAGAAAGAGTAGTTTCGTCGCCTACAGCAGAGCCGGTTCCGTTACCAGGAATGTAACCGGGAGTACCCGGCGCACCAGCGCCAAGCCCATCGTGCCAGGCAAACCATATTTGGTTCTCGCCGGTGTCGTAGTCCTCGAAATCATCTATGACAAAGAAATCGCCGGTCGTAAAGCTCCAGACGTTGCCTGCCCAGGGACTCTCGGGATTGGTGCCGTTGGCCTCATCGATCCGCCAGTAGTACGCAGTATTCAATGTAAGCATACCGGGATCGTAGCTTTCCTCGCCAAGGGCCTTGGCTCCCTTATACTCTGGTGAAGCCTTGGTTGCATTCTTGACGGCGTCCGCATCAGCGCCGAAGTACACCTCGTGCGAATCGGCGACGGCTCCCGCAACCCAACGAAGAACCACCGACGGCTTTACCTCCACAGCGCCATCGGCCGGATTCGGACCAGTGACGGCGCCTTCGGTAGTGAAGCTCCAGACATCGCCTTTATACGTAGCGCCGCCATCATCCTCATCTACCCGCCAGTAGTAAGTCTTAGCTAACTTGAGCGAGTCCGGAGTATAGCTTGTAAGTCCAATGGACGCCCCGCCGGAAGCATCATTTACAGTATCAAAATCTTCACCGATGTACACGGTGTGCATTTTCGCGCCGAAGCCCGGCGTCCAGGTAAGTGTTGAATTTTCAGGCACTAACTCAGCACCGTCAACTGGAATGGGTTCGTACGCAGTCTTGGGGGGAATCGTGAAGTTCCAGACCTTGCCTTTCCATGGACTGTTCGGTTCCGCTTCATTAACCTCGTCGATTCGCCAATAATAAGTTGTCCCAGGAACAAGACCGTCCGGATAAGCATATCCGGAAAAGCCGGCAGCATAAAACGTTGAATTTAAGTCCTGGTTGATCCGGAACACGTCTGAGTCTCGCGTGGCTTCGTTAACATCGTCGAAATTGTCGCCCAAATACACATCGTGTGAAACTGCAAATTCTCCGGCCCGCCAGCTAAGGGTTACCCACGTTTCCTCGACCAGGGTGCCGTTGGAAGGACTCGGACTACTACTGAATCCCGGTGTGACTGAAGCGTCGGATAGAACCAGATACCCAAATCCGAGACTCTGATCATGAGCTTCACGGCCTGTCCAGGTTATCTGAATTTCCCGGTCAGCGGCGTCAGTATCGTCAATAACGGGGTGGAAACCAATGTTACTGCCTACGGACCAGTCTAATGCAAGTATTTGTCCGTATTCGATAGAGGCTTCGCAGATGTATCCATCGGCAGTTTCGACAGAAGCTACCTGTAGGTAATCAATCGCGCTCTGACCACCACTATCCATGTTGCACCAGTTCCATGTCTGGTTAGTGAAATCAAAACCGTACTGGTAATGTTCAGCATGTGGTGCAACAGCGTTTGTCGTAGCGAAAAATACTTCAACAGCGTCCGCATTCCAGATATCGCCACCGGTTTTATTCTGGGATAACGTATCGTCTTTCACCACCACTGCCATGTAGATGTTCTCGTCATCCCATAGCATATAGAATTCTCCGCTACAGTCCTCTGGGCCGCCCCACGTTCCAGTAAACACTTGCTCTGCCACATCAAGCACTGCCGGGGTCATAGCTTCAAGATTCCAGTCGCTCAGATCCCCGTCAATTGCATCAGGAGTACCCCTGAGACAGTTTATCACTAGTTCTTCTCCAGTGACTGGGTGTACTGCAGGTGGGTCCGCAATCGCCAAACCCAAGCTGAGTAAAGTGAAAATTCCCACAAAAAGACATTTCTTAGCTAACATTTTATTCCTCCTGATTTTAACTGAAAACTGATAGGAAATTTCGCTCCGGCCACACACCGAAGCCCGACTTCCCGTGATTTTTCTCATTATAAGAGCTGTTAATTGCTGAGAAGTATGAATATGAAGTTGCCAAGCACAAAGCCAGGTTCTTACTTAAAACTCTACGGCTGGTGCAATACATAACAACTCCTCCTTATATGTACAAATAAAAAACTCGTCTTCCGGGAGATAAAAATCGATGTATCCGCCTCCACAGACACAAGTTTCACCGGATATACTACCTATACCAATTATTCGCTTTCCCGTCAAGGAAAAAACCCGTGTGATTGGCAATATTTTGTGAAAATACGTTATCTGTTTATTTATTTGCTCTATTTTGCTTTTATGCACATATTAGCATAGCGAGATATCCACCCAAACCTTTTGTCATCGGTAGAAGTCGTCTTGTTGTTTTCCCCGTCAATAAAGATCTCAATACGGTCATCATTCCATCCCTGGGTCGGGTCTGAATCCTGCACTAAAGCGTCATCTTTGACATCAACGAGCACATACAGGTATTCCCAGTTCCAAAGCGCCCGCCAGGTACCGGAGCAATCAGCCGGCGAGCCCGGTTCACTTCCTACGAGAGTGGTGGTTATCGATTGTTCTGTTGAAAGGGACCATACTTCGTCCACGACACCATCGAGCACCGGCATGGCCACATCGGGGCTGCGGATGAGAAGGTCTGCATCCTGGGCCGGGGCTTTGCCGACCGGATTCAATACCGCAACAAGAGACAATACATACACCGATTTTCTACACATAATAATCCTCCTTTAAAAAAGTTGAGATGAAAACGGCCTGTTTATATTTTTCCACCTTTGTTACATATTATTTCATGTCCGACCTGGATATTTCCTGAAAATTGAAATTACCTCCTCAGCTTCAAAATTGAACATTCACTTATAAGGTAAAATATTATCTCTGTTGCGTTCGATTCCGGCGGTCTTTTCTGTAGTCTGTGGATCTATGCCTTATGTAAAATCCTTGAGGCCTGTATGATTATCACTGCCGGAATTCTAAGGCTCAACAGAGGCCCGCTGATAAATGTGCACATCCAACCGATATCATTTACATAAAATACGCATCTTTCTGCTAAGGGAAATTTTGAATTTATCGGCATGTCAAGTTGATAAGAAAAGTCTGTATGGGCATGTTGAAAAGCTGAGGGCGTCCCGGGTTGCCGGTCTTTTGTCTTGTAGGTTGCTTGCTGATGTCGGCTTCGAGTGTTCCTTCAGAAGGTCATCAAATCGTACTCAATTTCAAATCGCAATTTGTGTTCGGCTTCCTCCTGAGCTAACTTCAGAAAAATTTCTCTCAGTTCCTGATTTTGAGTTACTTTTGCCAAATCGCTGTAAAGTTTTCGTGCTCTCTCTTCCTTTTTCATTCCCACAACAAGCATGTCAACGTAGCTCATTTTGGCGTGCGGTTCAATACTCTTTACGTGATTGGTTATGCCGAGGTTGCCGACATTTTCCTCGTCTATCGTGATTTGGCCGGCTTTAACGGCTTGAAGCTTTGCCTTGTGCTCTAACTCTTCCGAGGCCAGATCCGAAAACACTTTGGCCATCTCCGGCGTCTCCACGATATCGGCCAATTTCAAATAAAAAGCCTGAGCTTCGATCTCCCGGCTTATTGCGAAATCCAGAACATCATCAACGGACTTGAATGTAGTCATATCCCGGCTCTTTAATACAACACAGTCGACGGCCGCCCGACACAAACGACTCCGGCCTTTTCCATATCTGTAATTCTATGTACCTTGCGTTAAAATAGCAATAATTAACTCAATCTGACCGTTTTTAAGTCGTATGCTACAGCAAATCGTTCAATAACAATAACATAACACAATCTGTCATTCCCGCGAAAGCGGGAATCCACTAAATC
>Ga0307379_10011529_pt1 | contig 11592 bp, 8 predicted proteins | sample UN2MG_FD_202237 | JGI IMG/M metagenome (GOLD analysis project Ga0307379, IMG submission 202237) | Soil microbial communities from Risofladan, Vaasa, Finland - UN-2 | ecosystem: Environmental > Terrestrial > Soil > Coastal area > Acid sulfate soil | place: Finland: Risofladan, Vaasa | collected... | reverse complement strand
CTCCTGGACATGAACTTTGTGCGCACCGACCACGCCGACCTGGGTCGCACGGTCTACCTGCCCGGCTCCAGTCTCAAGGGGGCGGTGCGCAGTTATTGCGAAAAGATCGGCCGCACGGTGGGTTTGAGAGTCTGCAATCCCCTGACCGATGCGTCCTGCGGCCGCGTCCTGGAGCACAAGGCCAGGCGGATGAGTGGTGCGGAGATCTACCAGGGCTTGTGTCCTATCTGCCGCCTGTTCGGCCATACCGTGATGGCCAGCCACGTCTGGTTCTCCGACGCCTATCCCACGCCAGGGACCATCGAGGCCGCCAACGACACGGGGGAACGGGACGGGGTGGCCATTGACCGTGTTTCCGGTGCAGTGGCGGTAGGCCCATTTCAACTGGAGGTAGTGACACGCGGGGCTTTCCAGGCCCAGTTGACGGTGCGCAATTTTCAGCTCTGGCAGGTGGGGCTATTGGCTGTGGCACTGCGCGACGTGGCCAATGGGTACGTGCCCCTCGGTTTCGGCAAATCACGGGGGCTGGGGAAGGTAGCGCTGACCTATCAAGGGTTGGAGGTGTCCTACCCGGGCCAGTTCGGCCAGGCGCATGGCCTGGATTTTGGTGCCAACCTGTACGGCGTGACTGCCTTCGGCATCGAGGACGAGTACAGGTTCTTCCCCGAAGGCCCGTTGCAGTTGCTAACGCGGCGCCAGGTACACGCCGAATGGGGGCGTGCCACCCTGACCTACGAGGACGCTACCGACATTGAGGCCTTGCTCAAGGCCACCGTGCAACCCTGGGCCGATTACGTGGCGCAATCGGCGGGAGGGTAGGGGGATGGCTAAACAAGCGCGAGTCTATCACCGCCGTGTGGCTGCCGATGCGTGGGCAGATGTGGTAGACGGGTTCAAAGATAGGGTAGGTTTCATCTATGCCGAGGAACCGGCCGGCCTGCACCTGGCTCACTACCGCCGCCCGGAGGTGACCTGGGCCCACGGAAGGGCCTTTGGCCAGGTGCTGGAGATACGTTGGTCTCGCCGGCGCGATGGGCAGGTGGATCTCCTGATGCTCACCGAGAGCGAGCCTTGCCCGCCGGGCTGGGTGTCTCTCCCTGTGGCTGAAGATGAACGGCCGCTGGAGGTGGATGAGGTCGAAGAAGGCGCGGTGATGCTGGTGGGGATGCACCGGCGCCACCTGGCCTCGACGCATAACAGGTACGAGGCGGGTGAGCAAGTACCGAACGAGTGGATCGAGACCCGCATTCCCCATCCGCTGGTGTACCCCCTGGACGAGATGCCGGATCCGAAGCGATGGGCTCGGCTGAGAGTGGTCGTGTATCGCGTCTCTGGGCGACCGGTGTTGACCCGCCTGGTGAATGTGGAGGGTACGAGCGATGAGCAGAGATTATGAACGACCTATAGCGCCCAAGCCCTATGACTTTGTGCCCATTGCGAAGCCGGTCAAAGGCAAAACCGTCGGCCACGAACGGATCCTGGCAGAAGGCTACGCTTCGGGGCGGCTGGCCTACGAACTGCGCGCTCTTACTCCTGTATTCGTCGCCAGCGGCGCTTACGCCCTGGGGGAAGACGTCAAACATCCCGATGCGCCGTTGGTGCGGGCTTGCTATCGCATAGACGACGTCCCGGCGATCCCCGGTTCCTCGTTGAAAGGCGTGGTGCGCAGTATTGCGGAGGCGATCAGCCCCTCGTGCGTGACGGCCACTCGCCTCGACCGGCGATTGTTTCCGAGCCAACCTGAGCGCCGCGACGAGTGCAGGCCAGAAGAGGCCTGCCCGGCCTGTTCTATGTTTGGGCGGTTGGGCCGCATGTCCAAAGTCTTCTTTGGCGACGCCCTGCTCGTCTCGGGCCGAACGGCGCTGTACCGCCTGCCTGCGCTGTATGGCCCGCGTGCGCACCAGGCCCGGGCCACCTATCAGACCAAGGACGGCAAGTTCAAGGGCCGCAAGTTCTACTTCCACGGCCGGCCGCGTCAGGATCCGGAGCAGCCGCCGGTGGAGGTCGTCGTGGCGGGCAGCGTCGTGCGCGGGAGCGTGAGTTTTGAGAACCTGACCTGTGCCGAATTGGGACTGTTGTGTTTCGCCCTGGGACTGGACGGTAGTTTCATGCTCAAGTTAGGTGGTGGCAAGCCGGCCTGCCTGGGGTCGCTGCAAATCACCCCTGTGCGGTTGGAGTTGCTGGACGGCGATCACTTCCTACGGCCCGACCCATCGCTTGAGGTCCTGGAAGGAGACCGCATGACGGCATACGTCGGGGAACAGATGCAGGCAGCGGTGAGGAGCAGGATGATCTTGAAGAGCCAGGTCGAAAAACTCCGCCAGATTCTGGTGTATCCGAACGAGCGAGAGTGCCCGGTGGGAATGTACTGAGGAAGTGGAGGCGACGGATGGGTGAATGGAACGAGCCGAACGTGTTGAGCCGAAAGGAGTGGGCGGCGGCCGATGCGCTGGCCCGTGAACTGGCCCCCGACGTGGACCGCAACGAGCTGGGCAAGGTCATCTCCTACTTCCAACGTACGCGGAGTAGAAAGAAGCTGTTCGTCTTGCTGGAGCGGTTGCCACGCTCCGGGTACGTGCGCAGCCAGCGCACCCGCGATTACCTCAAGCGCATTGCCGAGGCGTGCCGGCGCCACCTGAGGGGCGTAGAAGACGACCGCCAGGCATTGGCCGTGCTGGGCTGGGGCTTCCGGCTGATGACGCAGTATCAGACGGAGAGCGGGCAACGATATGCACGGGGTAGGCAGAAGGAGCGGTGAGACCCATGTGGGGTTAGGGTGCGGCATGACAGGGCTGGAGTTGACTATTTTCCTGAGTGGGACTATGCAAGATCTGTGCGAAGAGCGCGAGGCGATCAGAGCACAGATCGGCCCTCCGCTCTATAGGATTGTCGCTGCTGAGGACTGGGGAGCTCGGTATCGTCCCCCGCGTGATCTGTGTATTCAGGCCGCTCAGGGAAGCGATATATACCTGGGTCTGTACGGCGGATGCTATGGCTGTGTGCCCAAGGGCGAGGGAATATCTGTTACAGAGTGGGAGTTCAACGCTGCGCGGGAGATGGACAAGCCTGCTATCGTTTACGTCCGTCGGGGCAGGAAGGGGCCCAGACAGAGGCAGTTCTTGGCTCGTGTTTCTGACTTTTGCTTCGGCCACAGCAAGAGGCCAGACTTTGGGAACCGTGATCAGCTAGTGGCTTGGGTAAAAGAGGACCTGATCCGCCTCATGGAGGATCTGTCCGAGGATGCCGACGAGGGTTCAGCCATTACGCGGGACTATCTTATTTATGTAAAGTGCCGGCTCAATCTTGCTCTTCTGGCTAGCGAGCAGGGACAACGGGAACAGGCTATACGTCACTATCAGTGGGTCCTGCAAAGGGGCGTCTGGAACCTGGAGGTGCATACACGTACACTTCGCGAGCTCTGTTCGCTCTGCATAGTACAAGGGTCATGGGAAGACGCCATTGATGCTGTGTATGGGAGTGTTGATCTCTTGCACCTGATGGGCCTACCCACGGATGAGTCGAGCGGGTTCGGAAAAATGTTGTACCAGGAGCTAGCCCGGATTTACCGTCTGCGAGCAAGAAATGACTATGATAGCGCCGACTATGAGGGGGCTGTAGATTCCTATCGAGAGGCAGAGCAGGTCTACCAAGAGATAGGCGAGAGGCAAGACACCCGCGAGGTCCACTTCGCTTTGGCCGAGACTTACGAGAGGTGGGCGAAAGCGTGTACTGGGGTTCACCGATGGGCCGATGCAGCAGATCATTGCCGAGATGCTCTTGCCCTCTACGCAGGGCTGGAGGATCCGGCAAAGATCGCGCTCATCTGGTATGAGCTAGGGCAGATCAGGAAGGAACAACGTAAAAGCCGGGAAGCGCTCAACTGCTTTGAGAGATGTCTGGAATACCGCACAAACGCAGACGACATTTTCGTGATCCCTTTCGAAACTATCCTTTCCGCCCACGATGAGATCATCACTAGGCGACTTGCGAGGGAGGGAGAATTCCACTACGCGGTGCTCCAACTTTGTGAGAGATCGGATGATTTGTTTATCGCCGGGCAGATAGAGGAGGCGATTGCAGGCGTACAAAGGGCGCTGAACCTATCTCGAAAGAGGCAGGATCAGAGGTCAATCATAGCCTCACGACTTTGCCTGGGCAGTCTGCTTATGAAGAATAGACAGCCAGAGCAGGCAATAGGCGAGTATGAGATGGTTCTGGAGTTGGCTGAATCCCTGGGCGATGAGAAAGCTCAAGGCGAGGTGCTGGACCGACTGGAAAAGGCTGCACAGAAATATCGGGGAGATCTGCAAAGGGCAATAAAGCAAGGCAACGACAGAGACCAATGTGCAATTCAGGGCTATCTGGATCGGTTGCAGGTACTGCTATTGCGAGGATACAACGGACATGCTCCAACGCCTTAGAATCTTCATCAGTTCTACCACTCAAGACCTGCAAGCCGAGCGAGACGCCGTGGAGCAGGCCATCGCCGGCCTGCGCCTGGAGACGGTGCGCTCGGAGAAGGTGGGGTCGCAGTCCATCTCGCCCCGCGAGGCGTGCCTCATCATGGCTCAACAGTGCGACGTCTACCTGGGCATCCTGGGCAGTCGCTATGGCTACGTCCTTCGCGAGGACATATCGGCCACCGAGTTCGAGTTCAACACGGCACGGGAAGCTGGCAGGCCCATCCTGCTCTACCGCAAGAAGGTGCTAGAGGATGAGTTGGAGTGCAGGCAGGAGGCGTTCATCGAACGGATAGGGGACTTTGATACTGGCTACTACATCCGCGACTTTACTACGCTCGACGTACCAGGCCATCTCATTGAGTGGGTCCGACAGGACATCGTTGCGCTGCTTGCAGGAGATTTCCGGGATCGCATGCCGGAGGCCAGGCCGCGTCCCGGTCCGCGCAGTGGGAGGCGGACGCTGATTGCCTCACTGGGCCGCGCCCCCGGAACGGTGACCGGCCTGTGCCATGCCCTGAAAGCGACGGGCAAACCGGTGGACCGTGTGCTAACCGTCTCCACGGCCGATTTCCAGGTCAAGCGGGCTGTGCGCTTCGTGCGTCAGGAAATGGAGAAGGAAGGCGTGGCCTATCAGGACCAGGCGATAACCGCCCTTGAAATGTCCAGCGACGGCGATGTCCAGGAGTTCAAGGGCGCTGTACATCGCCATTTAATGATTGCCAGCGAAGATGGCGACGAGGTCTGCATCGGCATCGCCGGTGGGCGCACGGTGATGGGGGCGCTGTTGGCCCTGGTAGCCCAACTGGAAGCACCAGAAGGGACGCTGCTCTACCAGATCAGTGTCCCAGACGACATTTTTGAGGATGGACAGATCCCCCGCTTCCTCAATCTGCCTCCGGAACGCCAGCGCGAGGTGCTCCAGCCGCCGGATTATCATCTGGTGACGGTACCTTTCGTGCATTTTGTGGACGGAAGCAACTGATGCCCTACGCACTGACCTTCCCTCTTCCCCCTGACGAGGCCAGGGCGCTTTCTCCGTACCCCGGCCGGGCGCTGCACGCGCTGTTTTACCAGTGGCTGGCGCTGGGCGACTATGCCCTCTCCACCCAGGTCCACGACGACGAAGGCCCCCGTCCCTTCACCGTCTCGCCACTCCGCCGCGTGAACGGGCAGCCGGCGCTCTGCCTCACGTTGCTCGAGGACGGCCTCTGGCCGGCACTGTCTCAGGGCATCGCCCTCACCCCCACGGTCGAGTTGATGGGGCGCCCCTTGACCCTTCCCCCTAACGGCCCCCAGGTCGAGCAGTGTTCGTACGCCGACCTGGCAGCGGGCGGGCGGGCGGAGACGCGCATCGGGGTGCGCTTCCTCTCCCCCACCAGTTTCCGCTCCCACGAGATGCATTACCCTCTGCCCGACCCCGGGCTGGTCTACCGGTCGTGGCTGGCGCGGTGGAACACCTTTGCGCCCGAGGAAGTGCGCATCAACGTGGCGCTGCTGGACGTCGTGGCGGCGCACGTGGGGGTGGGGCGGTACGAACTGCGCACGGAGATGGTGGACCTGGGGGAGGAGCGCAAGGTGGTGGGGTTCGTGGGGATGGTGCAGTATAACGTGCTCCGCGCCGGGATGATCGGGGAGGAGTGGGTGCGGCGGTTGAACGTGCTGGCGGACTATGCCGCCTTCTGCGGCACGGGCCACAAGACGGCGCAGGGCATGGGGCAGACCAGGCGGGCGTAGGGACTGCGCGGCCAGCCGGCCGGCCAAACCATCTACCTCCGAAGGCTGCGGGGTCAAGACGAAAACACCGCCCAGGTCCAGCAACGACGACCTGTCACCAGGCTGGATATTGTAGACCTTCCGCAGCGCCTTGGGAAGCGTGATGAGCCCACGGCCATCCCCAGCGTACCGGCCACATCTCCAGGCCCGGTGCCCATGCCTTCCGTGACGCCCTCTACCACCGGGGCCACACGGAGGGAGGGCATTTGGATCACGAAAGGCACGAAATCTCGCGAAAAACACGAAACGGGCCGCTGCTTTCGCGCGTTTCGTGAGATTTCGTGGTATTCGTGCTCCAGATTCTACTTTCGGCAGATCACGGACTGACTCTACGAACCAGGTCGGCTCTCCTCAGCGCAGGAGAACTTATGGACAGACCTCAAGGGTTTTCCGAAACCCTTGAGGTCTTGCTTTGCGTCCCCTGGCGGGGAGTAGGGTCTTTCGGACGACCCTGAAGGTCTTCCTGGACCTTTAGGGTCTTTCGTCCAGCATGCGCAGGATGTGCCCACGGCGCACACTCTCCCGCCCCTGCCGGGCCTGCACCTCCATGTCCTGTGCCCCCCGCATCCACCGTCAGCGTGATCTCCACTCGATCCGTCTCGCTCAGCGGTGGCCCAAACGGTGCTTTCAGGCTCGCCACCACCAACCGCACCTGCCCTGGCCTGATCTGGTCGCTCGGACGGTCCAGCCCCAGCATCTCACTCGCAGTACTCACCACCTCCTGCGCTTCGCGGGGCGAAAGGTTGAACTCGCTCTGCAGCACGTGTACAAAGCTGGCCTCGGGGGTCTTGAGTGCCAGCCGTTCTTCCGCGGTAGTCCCTGACATATGTCGTCCCTTCTGTGCATGAGCTTCCCGCTCATTATACCTCAGGGGGCATATCCGACATATGTCTCAATTTTCCGTCCCCTGGCGGGGATTAGGGTCTTTCGGACTGGATTTGCCAGGCAGTGGGGACGTGCACGTGGACGTGTTTCCGTCCCCTGGCGGGGATTAGGGTCTTTCGGACCGGTTCAAGTGGTCCATCGTCATCATCGGAGCAATATGTTTCCGTCCCCTGGCGGGGATTAGGGTCTTTCGGACCTCCAAACAGCCCAGTGCTTTCATGAGACTCATGGGCGTTTCCGTCCCCTGGCGGGGATTAGGGTCTTTCGGACTACCCGAACCTGCTCACGCTCCACGCCGGCCAGGTCACGTTTCCGTCCCCTGGCGGGGATTAGGGTCTTTCGGACTACCGCGTGATCTGCCAACTGTGCGCTATCGGCGTAGTTTCCGTCCCCTGGCGGGGATTAGGGTCTTTCGGACCGAAGCAATGAAGTGGCACAACTACAAGATCTACGGAGGTTTCCGTCCCCTGGCGGGGATTAGGGTCTTTCGGACCGACAGACGAGTCGCGTGCAGATTCTGTGATCCTTGGGTTTCCGTCCCCTGGCGGGGATTAGGGTCTTTCGGACATCGCCTGTGGCGCGTGTGGCGCACAGGATTTTATTGTTTCCGTCCCCTGGCGGGGATTAGGGTCTTTCGGACTTCCCATTGAGGGCCGAATGCGGACGGTTCTACAGGGTTTCCGTCCCCTGGCGGGGATTAGGGTCTTTCGGACGTCATAACGAACTGCAGGCTGGATGAATTTGACCCAGTTTCCGTCCCCTGGCGGGGATTAGGGTCTTTCGGACTGGTGGCAGAATTACGCCAACGGACTGGAATTCTTGGGTTTCCGTCCCCTGGCGGGGATTAGGGTCTTTCGGACGCCGGCAACCCCATCGGGAACGCTGAGTTCCGGATCAAGTTTCCGTCCCCTGGCGGGGATTAGGGTCTTTCGGACCAATTTACTCTGGAAAGCGCTGACAGGTCTGTTTTTCCGTTTCCGTCCCCTGGCGGGGATTAGGGTCTTTCGGACTTATCACATAACTACTACGGTAGGATGTGATAATGAAAGTTTCCGTCCCCTGGCGGGGATTAGGGTCTTTCGGACCTGACTACAGCTTCCCTGTCCCAACAAGGCGAGGGAAAGTTTCCGTCCCCTGGCGGGGATTAGGGTCTTTCGGACCCGGCGCGCCGATCCCAAGAGGGGAGCCCGCATGTGGGGTTTCCGTCCCCTGGCGGGGATTAGGGTCTTTCGGACCCCAGGGGATGGGCAGCCTGTACAACCTGGTGCTGGAGTTTCCGTCCCCTGGCGGGGATTACGGTCTTTCGGACGAAATCAAGACCCGGACTGAGGTAGAGGACATCATAGGTTTCCGTCCCCTGGCGGGGATTACGGTCTTTCGGACCAGCGTCTACGAGGCGGAGGATGCCGCCACGATTGCGTTTCCGTCCCCTGGCGGGGATTACGGTCTTTCGGACGCGGTCTGGGGCGTCATCACGAGTATGGTCACTGGGGGTTTCCGTCCCCTGGCGGGGATTACGGTCTTTCGGACTGTGGAAAGCCTCTGCGGAAAGCAGGTCCGTCCTGGGAGTTTCCGTCCCCTGGCGGGGATTACGGTCTTTCGGACACGCTCACTGGAGATTGGAAACCTCTCCGGTGGGTGGAAGTTTCCGTCCCCTGGCGGGGATTACGGTCTTTCGGACCCGTCTATCTATTGGCTCCACTGGATTGGGCCATCTGGTTTCCGTCCCCTGGCGGGGATTACGGTCTTTCGGACTCCCGGCCTGCGGAAGCTCTCCGAGTCGGCACACTTGTGTTTCCGTCCCCTGGCGGGGATTACGGTCTTTCGGACCGAATGGAGAGGAGGAGTAAATCCATGGACGCGAGAAGTTTCCGTCCCCTGGCGGGGATTACGGTCTTTCGGACGGGATCTATCTCGCGGTGGCTCACGCCAAAAACTGGGTTTCCGTCCCCTGGCGGGGATTACGGTCTTTCGGACTGGTTGACATGCGCTGCATGTGGATTGGGTGCCAGCTTGGTTTCCGTCCCCTGGCGGGGATTACGGTCTTTCGGACAGATCGGCAGCATCCAGGTCTACGTCCCCGTCACCCAGGTTTCCGTCCCCTGGCGGAGGGAAAGACCGCGGTTACGCTTTTCGTAATCACCTGGTAACCAGCTCGTAATCACCCCCAAATAGAGACTTCTCAAAACGTAACCAGGGCATCACCCGGTTACGCTCGCGCCAGAACTCGTCAAGTTTCCTCCACCAGACCAGAAAGGACGGTGCAGAATGCCATCCCAAGCCCCAAATAGGGCGGAACCGGGGTTACGCTGGACGTAACCAGATCGTAATCTGGTCGTAACCACCCTGAATGAAGGCGTCTCAGAACGTAATCAGGGTATCACCCGGTTACGCTTTGCTAAAGAACCCGACTGGCTGACATCTTGCGAGTGACGCGGAACCGTAACCGCCTCAAAAGCTGGTTACGCCTGCGCCAATGCGCATCAAGTTTTTGCATTCACAATCGAAACGTGCAGTGCGAAACGCTACTCTGGCCTGGAAATCAGCGTTGCCAAGGCGTACTTGCGTAACCACATCGTAACAAGCTCGTAGCCAGTCTATCGTCAGCGCGATGACTTCATTTTGCCCATCAGTGGACACTGAACAGCCTGATTTTCGCGCCCAAACCTGTCGCGACACTGTTTTCAGCGGAAAAAGAGCGTAACCGCGGTTACGCTTTTCGTAACCGCCTCGTAACTACCTTCTCGTGCTGCTCCGGGCTGGTTCTGCTCGATCACAACCTGGTTACGCTTTTTCGGAACCACCTCGTAACCAGGTCGTAACCAGCTAAACCTTGTCCGACCCTCCCTGGCGGGGATTAGGGTCTTTCGGACTTTGGACCCAGTTTGCCCAGGGCCGAATCGAGGCCAAGTTTCCGTCCCCTGGCGGGGATTAGGGTCTTTCGGACAAAATCGATGGGTTCATTGACCTGACGCGAGATAAAGGTTTCCGTCCCCTGGCGGGGATTAGGGTCTTTCGGACCTCTTTGCAAAATTCGGTTCTACGCAGATTTGTGGGGTTATGGAAAGCACTTGCCCCATCTGAGCACCGAAATATGCCCAAAAACAGGGTCTATTCCCCACTTGGGGCCGATAATGCCGCCAGAGTAGGAATGTTGCGGTTTTCACCCCACAAATCCGTGTAGAGCCCAAAATTCAAGTGCCATGGGGTCCCGATTCTGTTTCCGTCCCCTGGCGGGGATTAGGGTCTTTCGGACTCGTGTCCCATGGCGATTGTGCCACCTCCCCCGCCGTGTTTCCGTCCCCTGGCGGGGATTAGGGTCTTTCGGACACCTGGACAACCCCGACCGACCGCTACGGCCCAATGGTTTCCGTCCCCTGGCGGGGATTAGGGTCTTTCGGACTAGAGCCAGACCCGACCATAACCCGCGCTCTCTACCAGTTTCCGTCCCCTGGCGGGGATTAGGGTCTTTCGGACTAACCGCCCCTCCGGCGGATGCTCTCGCCGCCGGAGTTTCCGTCCCCTGGCGGGGATTAGGGTCTTTCGGACCTCCGGCCCGCTTGGTTGCTTTGGATCAGTTATATAGTTTCCGTCCCCTGGCGGGGATTAGGGTCTTTCGGACGCGGACAGGCGGGGGTACGCCAAAGAGATAGGAGAGGTTTCCGTCCCCTGGCGGGGATTAGGGTCTTTCGGACTGCATTTTGTGCCACCACCACATGTACGGGTTTCTGATCCTTTTCGAGCCCGCTCGACGGCTATATGTGGGGGTGGCGCGAGAGCCTTTCAAATACATACCAAAATCCTGTCATTCTGGCGTTTTGTGCCACGTCCGGCACCGCTTGCCTTCTGTACGTACCCATTGTATACTCCTGGTGCCATTTGTCAAATCGGAGGCCCCCACGTGAATACCGCTGCTTGCCTGAGCCGCTATCCCTGGCGCACGCTAAAGGCCCTGGCTGCTGTCTACCGCCTGCCCGTCCATCATCGCCACTCCAGGCAGCAGGTAGCCCAGCAATTGTCCACCGCCATCCACGCCCACCTGGCGGAGACGTTCGCCGCACTCGATCCCGACGCCCGTGCCGCGCTCCGGGCGCTGGCCCAGGCGGATGGCCTCTCTCTCCCTCGGCCCGAGTTCGCGGCCCGTTTCGGTCCCCTGCACCCCTACCGGCCGTGGGTCCCCCAGTCGCCGCCCGCCCCCTGGCCCGCCCCTTCCTCCCCCGCCGCCACGCTCGTCCACTACGGCCTGGCCTACCCGCTCAACCTGGGCACCCGCGAGCGGCCCCTCCACGCCGTCGTGCTTCCCCGCGACCTGCGCGACGCGCTCGCCCCTGTGCTGGACCTGCCTGCCCTGCCCGAGCCGCTTCCCGCTATCCCATCTACTGCGGCGGTGGGCGGGTTGGAGGCTGACCTGTTCACCTTGCTCTCCTTCCTCAACCGTGAGGACACCCCGGTGCGCCACGGGCGGTGGCTC
>Ga0307379_10011528_pt1 | contig 11592 bp, 20 predicted proteins | sample UN2MG_FD_202237 | JGI IMG/M metagenome (GOLD analysis project Ga0307379, IMG submission 202237) | Soil microbial communities from Risofladan, Vaasa, Finland - UN-2 | ecosystem: Environmental > Terrestrial > Soil > Coastal area > Acid sulfate soil | place: Finland: Risofladan, Vaasa | collected... | reverse complement strand
GACGTTAAAAATCAAAGATGAAGCAGTTACCGTTCCGGCCTCTGTTTACACCGCAGGTGCCGTCAACCCGCAAACTTTATCCTTTACAACTTCTGGTAAATCTCTCTTTATCCATGCATCTTTCAGAGTTTCTATCCATTGGACTTCTCACAGTGATACTGAACTTAAGTGGTATAAAGTACAGATAAAAAGAGATACTACTGTGATTTTTGATTCAGGGAATTACTGTAAGTGGGGCTGGGCAATGTTAGATTTGGTGGACCAGATTGCTTTCGGATTCACAGATGATGTAGCAGCAGGCACATATACTTATAGTATTCTGCTTGTGGGTTTAACAGGTGATGCTGATTATAGTGCTTCAAATTTTTCACTGTTTATAATTGAGACAAAGAAATGAAAGATTTTGTGGTTTATGCAGATGGAAAAGTTTTACGCTCGGGCAGTTGCCAGAATGACACTTTCTATTTACAAGCGGGTGATGGAGAATTTGTAATAGAGGGCAAGGCCGATGATATTACTCAGAAGATTATCAACGGTAAAGTAGTTGATAAAACACATGAGGAAATTGAAGCGGAAAAACCACCAAGAATTCCAAAAGAGAAACAACCTGCAATGATTACCAATGAGCAGTGGCAGGACGTTCTGGACAGGCTTAAAAAATTGGAAACCGAAACATGATATGTTCTTAGCTTAAAATCTATTCGCCTGCAAGAGGATAATAAGTTATATCAAAGAGATTGTTTTCATGTGTTCTAATTTCCATAGACAATTTCTTTTTATCAAATAATTGATAACCACTTGAACGCATACACTCACGGTACAATTCGCGGTGCGTTGCGTCTGTAAATTGAGGAAGAAAAGAATGTCGAGCGCCCATATGCTCATCAGCAAAATCGAAACATTGTTTTGAATCCTGCAAACAATCTTCAAGAGTTTTGCCTGGTTGATACCAATAGATAGAAACACAACTAGCACATGTGATTACAACCAGCATCAAACAGATTGTCAACATTACTTTTTTCATTTCTCAATCCTCGCTTTCTGTGTTCTTGTCGGGATATTTTTGCGACCTCAGTTCCGTTAATTCATCTGATTTTCAAAAGCGATAACTGAAACGAAATATTATTGCCTGGGCATCTTCGATGAATTGAGCCTCAAAACCAAAGTTAGTATTCTCTGTCAGATTAACAGAAAAACCAACAAACGCACCAAAGCCTAAATCCTTTTCGAAATCGTAAGAAATATTTCCCGCACTGACATCATTGACATCCATATCACCGTTTAGATAGTGAATAAACGGCCCACCGTATAGGCACCAGTTGTCTTTTTTGTAAGTAGGCCCGACTGCGAATTGTATTTCGTGATATGAAATATCTATTTCACTAACAGATGGCGGCAGGAGAACCACCTCATCGTAAAAAGAGGACCAATACATTTGGAATGAGGCCCCCCAGTCGATGTCGCCTTGCCTCGCAAAAGTTTTCTTTATGCCGATTCCACCGAATGCGTTGGCGTTATTTAAACCATCGGCATCCATATCAGCAACGCCCAAACCAAGAGACAATTGCCAATCATCCCCGAGACCGATGTCGAGTTGCGGCAAGTAACCATTGACCTTGGTATTCAAATGATCACTCAATCCGTAAAAGCTCGCTTCAATATCCATTTCGGAATGTAAATAACTGAAGCTCAGTTCGTATTTGCCTTCCTCAAGGGCCGCCGTGGGAAAACCTATTGGTGTCAGTCCAAAAGCATTTTGAGTCAAAAATAAAAGACAAATTGATGTGATAATGATTTTTCTCATTTTTTCTCTCCTAAATTTCTCACTATTAATATATTTTTCAGGGCTTAAAATCCCCTGCTTTACCGGCTTATGGAATCATAGTCCGAATCCTCTATATTTTACACTGGACAAAAATATAAGTCAAGGATAAAAATACAACAGCCGACTTCGTGAAAAAGTGAACCGCGGATGGGAAAACACGAAGGCGACATGGACTCCTATAAAAATGGAGGTCAGAATATGTCGCAAGAACAAACCGTAATTATTGACTTTAATAAAGAGCGAGATAAAATAATTAAGCAGACTTCCCTTTGCTGGCTTTTAGATTCAATTTCTTCAAGTGTTCAAGGACCACCTTTCGGTCGGCATCGTCCTGCGACTTTAAGACATATTGGGCGTCTTTCGGCAAGGCGGCAAATACTTCAATAGCAGCTTCCAGTATCTTGTATTTAGGAGGACCGAGAGTTTCGCAGAGTTTTTCAAAAAGCTCCGCAACATCCTCATTAACCTTAAAACCAAGCGCCACCATAGCCATAAATCCACCTCTAATGGAATATTCATCTTGAGAGCTATTTATCTATATCTCTTTATATATCAATGAATTATGCGACTTCAAGAAATATATATAAAGATTTTTACATACATTGAGATATTTATAGTTGACAAATAGATATATAACCGATAATTAGATACAGAAGATGATAAAAAATACTTATTGGAGATATGAGTAAGATTCAAGGACGGACGAATGGAAAATGAAGATAAGAAAGTGGGCGAATCGGCTAAAAATATTCAGTTGAAATGGAAAGATACCAAAGATAAACCAGCCGTCGAGGCAATAAGAGAGGTGGCGAAAGAATTAGGTTGTGACGCAAAAAGTGCCGCACGTTGGATTTGTGTGCATTGTAAGACACATGCTATACAAAAAGCAAAAGAGATACAAGAACTTTTGAAGGCAGGCTAAACGAGTCAATAATTATGGTGCGGGAAAATCGGAATCATAATCAGTTTTGCGGCTCACCGGAGATAAGGCATTCCCCGCCCTCCGCACCTGCTCCGGTGAGTTTTTATTTTAGAGGCAAAATGACGGAAACAGAAAATGAATTATATTCGAAAGTCAAGCTGCTGGTATGGCTGATCAATATTATTGTTCTTATCAGCATTTTGGCAACTATGCGAAAACATGGAATGTGAAAAAATGACTTACAGGGATGTGCCTGAAAAATACCGGGTTTTATACGAAAAGGCTAAAAGCGGGCAAAGCCGTTCCGCGGGCATAAAGGCATTTTGTCTCGAATGCTGCAACTGGGATTTTAACGAGGTTGCCAATTGCTCGGATTCGGGTTGCCCGCTTTTCTCATATCGCCCATACAAGGTCGAAACCCCCCCACTCAGGGGGGGGGTTTTGGACTCAGAATCGATTTTAAGCCTGCCGGGGGCATATTTGGACTCAGAATCAATTTTGAGCCTTCCAGCGGCTTCCAGCGGCATAATAGAGACCAGTGAAAAATGAAGATAAGAAAACCAATAATCATAGACGGAGAAACACATCTTTATTGTTCTGGATGTGGTCAATTAAAGAAGTTTGTAGAATTTGCTCTTAACAGGAGTAAAAGGCTGGGCCGGGAGAGGCAGTGTAAGAAGTGCAGACTTAAATACTATTATAAATACAAAAAAGAACATCCAGAAAATATCAGAAAAGCGGTAAGAAAATTCGCTGAAAATAATCGGGAATTACGTCGGGAGCAATGCCGCCAATGGCGGTTGAACAACCCTGACGCTAAACAAAAATGGTATAAACGCCAAAAAAACAAAATAACTGATTGTATGTATGGACGCGTATATAAAACTCTCAATGGGAACTTAGAGAGGAAAAGGTTATGGAAAATATTGGGCTACACCTATGTGGAATTTATAAAGCATATCGAGAAAAGTTTTCAACCAGGTATGACATGGGATAATCACGGAGAATGGGAGATTGACCACATTATTCCAGTCGCCTTTTTTCATATCCAATCGCCCAAAGATGTTGAATTTAAAATGTGCTGGAGATTGGAGAATATACAGCCATTGTGGAAGCAACAAAACAAACAAAAAAGCAACAGGATTCTAATAGCATAACCGCAGTAGCAGTTTTGACAAATTAATAGGGTGGCTTGAAGTTTGGTTAGCTCGCGTGGCTCAACGCTTGACTTAGCGGCCGGCCGGGGTTAATATATACCCGGCTTGCTGCTATGGCAGAAAGGAGGATTACAATATGAGCCAAAGCAAGCTAACAGAAGTTTTCGAGGAGTACCTGCGAAAGAACCAGCGATTAAAATGGACAACGAGGGATGCTGCAGCACGGGCATGGAACAAACTGGTTAAGGCGGCCGGGGACATGGACGTATCGGAATTCGGCCATAACGAAGCAGAAGATTTTCAGGAGTTTCTTTTCAACGAGGAACTGGCCCCGGGTGCGGTAAGGTCGAATCTCAAAATGGTACGGCCTGTAATGAACTGGGCAAAGCGCCGGGGATACCGGCAGGGCGATCCGTTCGATGGCCTTCGGCTACCGAGAGTAGCCAAAAGAGAGGTACGAGTCTATAGTGATGCTGAACTGTGCGTAATACTGGCGGGTGCGACACAATTGTGGCAGGCCAGAATAATTACGGCGGCGTCGGCGGGGCTTCGCAAAGGCGAGGTCTTGAATCTCACTGTGGACGATGTGGATTTCGACAAGGGGTATATCAAGGTCCAGGCCAAACAGGAAACGGCACATACATGGAGGTGGAGCCCGAAGAGTTACGAGTGCAGGCAGGTTCCACTATCGGAACAACTTAACAATTTACTTGTTAAGATTATGGTTGAACTGCCGGATGGCCAGCCGTATTTGATGTTGTCAGATCGCCGATACTGGGGAATCCAGCAACTAAGAGCAGCGGGCAATATGCCCGAAAGAGTCAGGAATACTCCGGACGAGAACTTTAGACCGTTTAGACGAATTTTAGACAGGGCCGGAATAGGCAATGGCTGTTTTCACGATCTACGGAAAACAGCCATCACCAAATGGCTTCTTGTTGGTTTAGCTCCCCAAGAAGTCCAAAAACTGGCAGGGCACGCAGACATACAAACAACGATGACCTTCTATGCGGCCTGCCGTAACGATATAGTTTATCGAGCAAGGCTCGAAATCGGGGCGACAGGACTTGAACCTGCGACCTCTTGACCCCCAGAGTTAGGGTCAAGTCAAGCGTACAAATCACACGGTCATAGCAGTAAGCTATTTGTAATTTCAAGCCACATCAATGCCGGCGGCAGAGCCTCCGCCGCCGGCGTCTTTTACAATCCTTAAGTTTTTTCATCACCCTCCTCCGGACTCCGGAGCTGGAGACAACTTTGGCTCCGGATGTCTATTTTTGAAAAGTGAATATGCTGGGGATGCCATCAAGAATCTAAGTGAAACTATAAGGAAAAACTCACCTGTGTTTAGAACCCGGAATACGCGATTTCGGCCTGGGGCTTTATGTATGTCACCCATTCTGAGGCAGCATGGCTACCCAGCACCTTTTGACAGTAACCCTTTCACAGGGACCGGTAGTTGTGCGGGTGGGAAGGCCGCGCGGTGGACTGTAACGCTAAGTCCTCTCTTATCGTAAACAGTTGGGCGGCTAACTACCGGGGTTATTTGCGGCGGCTTAACGTCATGGAAGTCATATTTAATCAGTAACGCATGGAGGCTTCGGGTGAATTGCCCGGCCGCCGCATATTTTTTATGAAAGGAGTCATTTATGGCAAAAAAGCAGTATCCAAAAATCGCGACAAAAACAAAAGTCAAAAATTACAAAAAGATTAAGGGCGGGATCGAAGTAAAGCCCAAATTAACATTCTCGCCTGACCAGCACGAGCAAATCGACGAGTGGATCGAAAACGGCGACGAATTGCTTGTTACGATCGAGCAGTATCAATCAAAAATGGATAGCAGCTTAGCGAACAAGAAAAAAGAAACCGACGAGATACCGTTCGAGGAGGACCAAGAGTAAGGCATTGATTTTTAAATAAAAACAAAACATTTTTATCGAAAGGAAGAAAATGAAACGGATTTTGTTAGTAACGATGGCAGTGATCGCGGCCCTGTCGATAGGCGGGTGCAGCGGAGGATCATCGGGCGGCGGAGTTATAACCGGCGCCGTTGCCGGGGCAGGGGCACTCCTCCATGAGACGTTCGCCGGGGCAGAAGCGGACCTCGAGCGCTACAAGCAGGCCAAGATCGAAGAGCTGAAAGCGGCGAACGCCAGGCTCGATGCTGCCGTTGACGAGGCTGAGAAGATAGCGGCCGCCGCTGAGGTAAAGGCGCTTCAGAAAAAAGTAGAGAACATGTCGGACGCACAGACCGGAGTTACTCTGGTTAAAGAAGGGACAAAGGTGGACTGGAAGGACCCGGCCGCCGTTGGCGGCTACGGCTCGACGGTTATTGCAGCGGCACTGGCGTATATCTTTAGAAAGAAACAAATAACAGAAGCTACGAAGCGATCCGCGGAAAAGGTAGGCCGGGAGAAAACCATAAACGAGCTGGCGGCGATGCCGAAGGAGGACATTACCGCCGAACTTGTGACAACGAAATTGTTTAATAACATAGGACAGGAACGGGCCAACCAAAAAGTAGCCTGAGTACGGACATGTCCCCGCCCGCGGTGGGCAGCGGGCGGGGCCTGGATTGAATACCCGAAATTGTATATCGGACAAGAGAACCAATGACAGACAAAAAGAAAATTAAAAACATTATAAAGTCGCTGGAAAAGGCTCGTGCAGAGTTAATAAAAATAAAGGTGTGGGGTATAAGGTTTAAAAGCTGTGATGAAAATATAAGCAAAGCCCTCTCCAAACTCCGAGAACTGCTCTGCCCGACCTGGGTGGAAGGAGAAACAATAATGGTTAGAAAGTCGAAAAAAGCAAGTGGTCAGACTCGGGTTACTATATTGACAGAGGGCAAGGTTAAGAAAGGTGGAGTAAAACCAAAGCCGTCAAGCCCTAAGCCAAGTGTAAAACCATCAGGGCAGAAGCCACCAACCCAAAAAAGCGAATAACATATTTCCATAACTTATACTTGCTTGTGAATCGACATTTAAATACCAAAACAACTTTTTATTGAAAGGAGCAGTATTATGAAACGGATTTTATTATTAACGATGGTAGTGATCGCGGCCCTGTCGTTTGGCGGGTGCAGCGGCGGATCATCGGGCGGCGGAGTTATAACCGGCGCCGTTGCCGGGGCCGGGGCCCTGCTGCAGGAGACGTTCGCCGGGGCAGAAGCGGACCTCGAGCGCTACAAGCAGGCCAAGATCGAAGAGCTGAAAGCGGCGAACGCCAGGCTCGATGCTGCCGTTGACGAGGCTGAGAAGATAGCGGCCGCCGCTGAGGTAAAGGCGCTTCAGAAAAAAGTAGAGAACATGTCGGACGCACAGACCGGAGTTACTCTGGTTAAAGAAGGGACAAAGGTGGACTGGAAGGACCCGGCCGCCGTTGGCGGCTACGGCTCGACGGTTATTGCAGCGGCACTGGCGTATATCTTTAGAAAGAAACAAATAACAGAAGCTACGAAGCGATCCGCGGAAAAGGTAGGCCGGGAGAAAACCATAAACGAGCTGGCGGCGATGCCGAAGGAGGACATTACCGCCGAACTTGTGACAACGAAATTGTTTAATAACATAGGACAGGAACGGGCCAACCAAAAAGTAGCCTGAGTACGGACATGTCCCCGCCCGCGGTGGGCAGCGGGCGGGGCCTGGATTGAATACCCGAAATTGTATATCGGACAAGAGAACCAATGACAGACAAAAAGAAAATTAAAAAAATTATAAAGTTGCTGGAAAAGGCTCGTGCAGAGTTAATAAAAATAAAGGTGTGGGGTATAAGGTTTAAAAGCTGTGATGAAAATATAAGCAAAGCCCTCTCCAAACTCCGAGAACTGCTCTGCCCGACCTGGGTGGGCCAAGAGCCTGCCGAGAAGCCGACAAAAAAGCGATTCATGGAAGAATATAAAAAATTATACGAATCAGAAAATTTAAGGGATAATGAAAAAGCGGAATATTTTTATGTGCAAACTCTTATATTAGCCGCCAAGCTCGACGCCGCCAACACAGACAAAGAGGATTGGATGGATATAGCCCTTAAAGCCCAACAGGAATCAGCAAAATGGAGCATTAAAAATGAGCAAGGAAGCAAAAGAAAAGACAGGGACGAAGGAATGGGCGGGGGACAACGTCAATATCCAGATCGGTTGTGAGAACGGATGCCGTTACTGTTACGCCAGGGACAACGCGGTCCGGCGGTTCAAATACTGCCGGCCTAACGAATGGAATGAGCCGAGGATCAATCACAGTAAGGTCGATAAGAGTTATGGTTATTTTCCAGATGGGGTAATGTTCCCATCGACCCACGACATAACGCCGAAGAACTTATCGGAGTGTCTGGTTGTTATCAACAGACTTCTGGACGCCGGCAATAAGGTCCTCATTGTGAGCAAGCCCCAATGGTGTTGTATCACTGTGATCTGCGAGTCCATCAAGGTCAACTTTCCCAACTTCTGGCAGAACAAGGTGACATTTCGTTTCACGACAGGATCGACCTCGGACGCCGTGCTTAAATTCTGGGAGCCAAACGCTCCGGGCTTCACCGAGCGGTGGGCGTGCCTTAAATACGCCTACGAGGCCGGGTTCGATACGAGCGTTAGTTGTGAGCCGTATCTGGACGCTCACCCGGAATATGTTTACGCGGCCACCGAGTCTCTTGTAACCGACAAGATCTGGGTCGGTATGCTGAGGGACTTCGATAATCGGGTCGTTATGGACAGTGTAACGCTTTCTGAGAAGGCCGTTTACGTAAAGCCGCTGAAGGCCCTGCAGAACCCGATGTTTGTAAAGACGATTTATAACAACATGAAAGAACTGCCGAAGATCGAGTGGAAAGACTCGATACGGGAGGTATTAAATCTTGAAAAGAATTAAGGAGATAATCTGGATGATTTACAGTCTTTATATAGCTATTCGAATAGCTTTGAGCATTCGGCATAACGACACGGCGCCCAAGGGCAAGGCCGAAGGGGAGCTGAGTGAAACATGAAAGCATTATCTTTACATCAGCCCTGGGCCTCGATGGTCGCAACGGGGGCCAAAACAATAGAGACGCGACCCTGGTCAACTGATTACCGGGGGGAGTTATTGATAGTTTCAACGAAGAAACCGGAATTGCCCGGATTCCCTTCGGGCCAGGCATTGTGCATTGTCAAATTAGTCAACTGCAGGCCTATGATTGCCAGTGATGAAGCGGCCGCTCGGTGCAAATTATATAAAGGGGCATTTTCCTGGGTTTTCACTGAGATACGACAAATCAAGCCATTTCACGTAAGAGGTCAACAGGGATTGTATGAAGTGGAATTACCAGATGAATGAAGCTAAGCCATTAACAAAAGAACAAATCTGGGGAGTGCCAGAGGACGAACTACCTGAGCCGGAACCAAAAGATTACTTCGATCTGGATGATTTCGGGGATCCGAACTGGTGCCCGGATTGTGGGGAACCGAGAGAAGTATGCTGCTGTATATTCTGTCCGCATTGCGGCCATAACATTACAAGCCTGGACAGGATGGGAGAGTATTGTCCCGTTTGTAATTGCCATTTATGGGGTGGAACATAAACAGACTGACTCTTTATGATCCACCGGTACCGTCGAGAATCAGTCCGAAGGGTTTTGTTGAGCCATCAGAGATGAATGGACTATGTAAAAAAATCAGGGCATTGCGGCAGGACAGGGGAAACGTTGTCCTGCAGTCGGATTGGGAGGCCCTGGAAAGATTCACCACATTACTGCGATGTTTTTCATTCGCTGAGCGGGACCTGATAGACAATTGCTATAGCTGGCTGGGAAGAGTTCAAGGATGACAAAAGCAAAAAAGAGTAAGTGCAATCCTAAAACATCGGCTGAAAATCAATTCTTCGAGATAGTCAACTGGAAGCGTGCCCAGCCGCGGATGAAGGACGGCCCCAATGACTGGATGAAGCTCTACACGAGCCTCCTGGAGCACGATGGCTTTTGTGGGCTGGATGATTCGTCCCGGATGCTGATCGTGGCCCTGTGGCTGTATGCGGCCCGCTGCGGGCAGCATGTGTTCCCGTCCGACCCGGCATGGCTGGCCAGGAAGATACCCATGCTGAACAGTAAGCCGGATCTGGGACCGCTTCTGGATGCGAAGGACATTTATGGCGTTCCGACGCCGTTTGTCCGCTACTGCGAACGGCCGAAGGACAGTGAGGCCGACCCGGCCATCAAGGGCCGCTCGGCGGCGGGCAAAACAAAAAAGAAAAAAAAGAAAATTGTAGTACTAGAGGAAGAGAAGAGAGAAGAAGAGACGAAATCCTTACGGATTTCGGAAAAGAAGAAGAGAGAAAAAAAAGAACGGATTAGCACAGAAGCAGAACAGACAGCAGTGACAGCAGCGCCACAGCCAGAAGCATTAGAACCCGAGAAACCCGAAAACCCGATAGATTCCGAAGCAGGGTCGGCTAAACGGTATGTCTTGCCGAGGCCGACCCGCTCGGATATTCGCGACAAACGCCCGAAAAGCATTGGCGCCATTATTGGCGAATGGATACCAAGCCACTGGCTGGATCCCGATGCAGAGTCGTTTGGGTGGGAAATCGTGCGGGCATTAGGATATCCGGATGATCAGTATAACTTAAAAAGCCGCTCGGAATGGGGAGCGTTTGCCGCCTGGTGGACCAGAGTCAAGCAGTCTGCACCGACGATTGTGCTCGATGAATTGCGGGCCAGGGCGATCAATAAAGCCGTGTACCTCCGTACAAAAGGCAAATCAGCCAAGAATCCAAGTGCCGTATGGTTTCACATAATGAACGGCGAGTTGAGTAAGCGGGGTGTGACAATGACTCAGCCAGCACGCGCTTCACCTTAACGGCGAGAAGATGAGCGATGTGACGGGACGAATCCTATGGGATTCATTATGGAGTACATTATGGACGGGAAAAAAGAATGCACAATTTGCGGCTTTAAAAAAACATTCAGCGAGTTCTACTTGTTGATGGGTGGCAAGTTCGGCCGAAGCCCTTACTGCAAAGAATGCCATTCGGCTAAGAATGTGAAGTGGAATCGCGAACATCCACAGGTGATCCGTAACGGCCGACAGAAATACCGTCGAAAACACAAGCTAGCACTCAATGAGAAAAGCCGTAAATACGTAAAGAACTTAGGCGTCTCTTACGTGAAACGCATGATCCTCGCCAAATACGGCATACATCCGGAAGACATAAGTCAACAAATGATTGATCGCGAGCGTGAAGTTATAAAACTTAATCGAGCATTAAAGGAGAAATTATATGGCAACGCAAAGAATACTGAGCGAACACGAGCTTAATGAGCAGATTGGAATATCTATAAAGAAAGAACTCCTGGCATATATAAAAGATGGTGTTCCGAGATCACAAAAGACAGCCGACATGATTGAGATTTGGAAGCAGCACAACACAGAACTCCAAATTAAGGAAGCGGCATTGAATAGATATGCACGAATGTTACAAATGCTGCCTTCCGTGGAGAGAACTGTAGAAATCAAAAGAATAAGGCAATTAATGCTGCCAATGAGTAATCAGAATAGTAATTGTAAACCCAAGTAAACTCAATAGTTAAGTATGTTTAGAGTGTTTGGTGGAACTGTGATAACGAATATTAAATGCATAATAGAAGAACATAAGTATTGCAATTTAATGCACTTATATCATGGGTCCTTCCTGGGAAATATCGCTTTGCGGATAAATGAA
>Ga0307379_10011527_pt1 | contig 11593 bp, 10 predicted proteins | sample UN2MG_FD_202237 | JGI IMG/M metagenome (GOLD analysis project Ga0307379, IMG submission 202237) | Soil microbial communities from Risofladan, Vaasa, Finland - UN-2 | ecosystem: Environmental > Terrestrial > Soil > Coastal area > Acid sulfate soil | place: Finland: Risofladan, Vaasa | collected... | reverse complement strand
ACCCCGGGTCCCGCGTCATCGCGAGGGAAGGCTTACCAGGAAGGAGGTGGCGTAGCGAAGGTAATCGGCGGGTATCCGTCGTTGTTGGCGTTTTGCCGAATTGCAGCCGTTCGCGATTGTGTTGAACGGTCGCAGACTATTATGCGGAGGAGAACCTCATGATGTCAATGACGCGTCGCAAGCTGCTTGGCTATCTCGGTATCGGTTCCGCTGGTATTGCCCTGGCGGCCTGCCAGCCCAAGGTCGTCGAAAAGATCGTCAAGGAGACCGTGGTCGTCGAAAAGGAGGTCGAAAAGGAGGTTGAGAAGATCGTCAAGGAGACCGTGGTGGTCGAGAAAGAGGTTGCGGCGGCCGCCGGTGAGGTCGTAGAGATACGCTGCACTCACTCTTGGCCCGCCGAGCTGTGGCCCCGCCAGGAGCAGTTCGACGATACCTTCAACGAGGAGCACCCCAACATCAAGGTCATCGGCGAGAACGTGGTGTGGGGCGACTATGTCCCCAAGCTGACCGCTGCTGCTGCCGCTGGTGCCATGCCGGACCTGATGTACTGTCAGTACGCCTGGGCGCAAAAGTTCATCGTGAACCGCGCGGTCATCAGCTTGCAGCCCTACCTGAACAACGATCCCGAGTTCTGGGGGGAGGACGACTTTAACCCCGAGAGCCTCAAAACGTACCGCTTCAAGGGCGACCTTTACTTCGTCCCTTATGATGAAGGCCCAACGAACATGATCTACTACAATATTCGCCTGTTTGATGAGGTCGGCTACCCTTACCCGAACTCGGACAAGGACTGGACCTACGAAGACCTGCTGATGGCGGCCAAGGAACTGACCAGTGGTGAAGGCACGAGCAAGGTCTGGGGTTGGAACGGCATCCCCAGCATGGGTGGCGACCTGAACATGGACTTCTTGGCCACCTGGGGTGCGCGCTTCTGGGTCGATCCCTGCGAGACCAAGTCGGAGATCAACTCCAAGGAAGCCGTCGAGTGCCTCACATGGTGGGCCGCATTCCGTCTGGAGCACAAGGTGTCGCCGACGCCCGCCGAAGCTGGGACAATCGCGGGCAACCCCTTTAGCTATGGCCGTGTGGCCATGATGAAGGGTGCCTCGTGGGACAACCGTTGGATCCATTCCAACCTCAAGGATCCGTACGATATCGCCCATACCTACATCGGCCCCAACGGCAAGCGTTCCAGCTCGTCGATGGGCTCGGGCTATGGCATCACCAAGGACACCCCCCACCGCGAGCAGTGCTGGGAGTATCTGCGCAACTACCTGAGCACCGAGGGACAGATCTTTGTGTGGGCCGCGCCTGGCGTGGGCTCGCCGACACGTTGGTCGGCGTACCCCGCCTACTTTGATTCACCGCTGGCCCCCAAGAGCGCCAAAGTATTCATGGAGGCGCTGCAGGATTACGCCAAGCACGAGATCCTCGATAGCCCCAATGGGTACGAGATCACCCAGACCGCAAACCCCATCTGGGATAAAGCGCTGCTGGGCGAGAGCTCGGTCCAGGAAGCCTTGGATGAGATCCAGGAGGCGGTCAAGCCTGTCATGGCCAAGAACGTCCAGTGGTGCGAAGACGCTGGTCTGATCGAGTAGGTGGCCTGCCAGCCAGTGGCAGGGAATCCTGCCACTGGCTGGGCCTTGGTGCGCGATACCTTGTGAGGAGACGATGCCGTGGGAGCAGCTCGTGCAGTGATGGCTGAGCGAGAGCCACCTCGGCCGGGGAGTATTTCCCGGCACGAGGAGATAGAGTTCTTTCTCTTTATCATGCCCTGGATGATTGGATTCATCTGTTTTAGTGCCATACCGATCGTAGCCTCGTTGGTGTTGTCTGCGGCCGACTGGCCGATGCTGCAGCCGCCCACCTGGGTTGGATTTGGAAACTATGCGGAGATATTCGGTCGCGATCCGCTCTTTAGGAAATCGCTGGTGAACACCGTCTACTATGTGTTCATCTCCGTACCGGCCGGCATCGTGGTGGCGCTGGCCTTGGGCATCCTGCTGAACCAGAAGGTAATCGCTCGGCCCTTCTTCCGGACCTGCTTTTACGTGCCCTCGCTGGTGACGGGGGTCTCTGTGGCGGTCCTCTGGTCCTGGCTGCTCAACCCACAGTTTGGACTCATCAACCACTTTTTGTCTCTGTTCGGCATCCAGGGCGCCGAGTGGCTCTATAACACCAAAACGGCCATGCCGGCCATGATCGTCATGAGTCTGTGGGGTGTGGGCGGCAGTATGGTCATTTACCTGGCGGGCCTGCAGGGCATCCCAGAGCAGTACTATGAGGCCGCCGAGATCGACGGCGCCGGGACATGGAAAAAGTTCCAGCATATCACCGTGCCGATGATCACGCCAACGATTTTTTTCACCTTGGTCATGGGCGTCATCGGGTCTTTTCAGACATTCACCCAATTCTTTGTCATGACGAACGGGGGGCCCGCCAACGCGACACTGACTTATGTATTGTATCTCTATCGCAATGCTTTCGAGTATTTCCGGATGGGCTACGCTGCGGCATTGGCTTGGCTTCTCTTTATCATCATCTTGATCGTGACTATCCTGCAGTTTTGGGGCGCGGGTCATTGGGTCTACTATGAGGGCGAGCTGAGATGATAGGGAGGATGACCGAATATGACCGCAGCTACTACGTCGAAGAAACTGGATTGGCGAGCTTCTCGCCATGCCCGGCATGTTGTGTCGCAGGTCTTTGTCTACGCGCTGCTCTTGGCCGGATCGTTTGTTTTCATAACGCCTCTCATCTGGATGTTCTCGACGTCACTGCGCCCTGAGTGGGAGGTCTATACCTATCCGCCCAAGTTGTTCCCCAACTACTGGTTTTGGGAGAACTATCCCGAGGGTTGGTCCTCGCTGATTCCGTTCTCCACTTTCCTCAAGAACACGCTGACGATCACGCTGTTCAATGTGACCGGCAACCTCATCTCGTGCTCGCTGAGTGCCTTTGGCTTTGCGCGGCTGCACTCGCGGTACCGAAACGTGCTGTTCATGTTGCTCTTGAGCACCATGATGCTGCCCTACGAGGTCACCATGATCCCGCAGTACGTGGTGTTCGCCAAGTACCTAAAGTGGGGCAACGACTTCAAGCCGCTGATCCTGCCCGCGTGGTTCGGCTGGCCGTTTGGCATCTTTTTGCTGCGGCAGTTCTTTATGACCATTCCCTTCGAGCTGGACGATGCGGCGCGCATCGATGGGGCTTCGACGTTCCGCATCTTTACGCAGATCATGCTGCCTCTTGTCAAGCCCGCGATGGCCACAGTCGCGATTTTCGCCTTTGTGGGCAACTGGAACAACTTTATGGCGCCGCTGATCTATCTCAATAGTATGTCCAAGTTCACCATGGCGCTGGGGCTGCGGCTCTTTCAGGGGCAACACGCCACCCACAACCAGCACTTGCTGATGGCTGTCTCGATGGTGAACATCACGCCTATCTTGCTGCTCTTCTTCTTCGCCCAGAAGACCTTCATTCGGGGCGTGGCGCTCACCGGTATCAAGGGCTAGCGCATGATCTCAAAGGATCGTGTCGTAACGTCGATAGCCCATTGCGAGCCCGACAGGGTGCCCATTGACTTCTCGGCTGAGCCCGACATGCTGGGAAAACTATTGCAGCATTTCGATTGCCTCCCACCGGGGTACCTGGCCAGGTTAGACCTGGTCTACAAACTGATAGTCTTACGGACAATCTGGCCCCTCAGGTTAGAACCCTGCGCAGCGAAGTCCATGAAGAGACCCGCCGATGGCTACGGCGATCTCCTGCCATGGCCGCTGGCCTCACTGACCACATTTGGACCATCAAGGAACTGGTGACTCCAGTTCCGGTTCCCACCAACATCCAATAGGGAGACTACCCCGCCTTGAGGCCATCGAAAAACCATGCGTGACTTCCCGTCGCTGTCACTCTGAGCGTAAGCGAAGAGTCCAACCCGCACAAAAGAGATTCTTCGCTGCGCTACGGTTCAGAATGACAAACCCGTTTTTCGATGCTCTCCGTCTTGGGGGTAGACGATCAGGCCTGAGTGTGCTATACTTGTTTGCGTCTCCTTGGTCATGTCGTGTCACATCGTATTGGGGACAAGTAATCCTACCCTATGATCAGTTGCTTGCACCTGTGAATCGCACGGAGGACGTTGAATGCGCAAGAGCTTCTCAAGCTTGCTTGTGCTCGTCGGGTTCGCGGTCCTCTTTTCCGCCTGTGCTCAGCCCACACAGCCAACCCCCACCCGCATGCCCGAGCTTGGTTTGCGTAGAAAGGGGCTTTCTCCCTCGGAGGTGGCGATGCCCTGGTCTCAGCCCGACAGCGAGTCGGTTCTCAGGGTAGTCAGCTGCAGGACGTTTCGCCACCTTGGCGAGGCGGTTCACCTGGTGGGCGAGGTTGAGAACACGGGCGAGATCAAGATGGGGGAGGTTTCTGTTGAGGTAGTGGGCTACGCCAGGGGTGGGAGAGTTATGGATACTAAGCAAGACTCCACGTACCTCAGCGTGGTCCCACCCGGAGCCAAAGCGCCTTTTAGGGTGTTCTTTCACGCCAAAGACGTAGAGCGATGCGAGTTGACTGTTACGGGCGAGCCGACCGAGGCGGAGCCTGCAGACACGTTGGAAGCAAGCCTCGTGGCCCTGTCGGCTCCTTCATCCGGCTATTCACACGTCAAGGGGGAGTTGGACAACCCCGGTGCTGAGACCGTGAACGTAACCCTCATCATTGTCCTCCGTGATGAAAGCGGTGAGGCTGTCGAGGTGCATAGGGCCAAACTCAGGCAGCCGGTCGAACCAGGTTCCACCTCTTTTGACGTGCTAGCGCTTCACCACGGCGCTGCTACAGCCGACATTCGGGCCGAAGTCAGGGACGACAAGTAGCCAGGGGTATGCTGCACCTGTGGCCGCGCAATGGCAGGGGTCGCGGCAGGGCACATCGAGCGTCTGTCTGGACTCGAGGCGAAGGTCTTGGTGAGTCAGGAGCCAGCGGCAATCTGTCGATTGGCCCGAGCAAGGGGATTCCAAGAGAGGAGAAAGGAGGCGGAGAAGGACGATCGATCAGGTGTGTTGCGGGTGATTCGTGAACATGGGATTGTCGGAGGATCAGTACCTGCAGAAGGAGAGAACCATGAAATCCAGAATGAATCGACGCGAATTGCTGCGTTGGCTTGGCCTTGGCTCTGGGGCTCTGGTTTTGGCAGCCTGCCAGCCCAAGATCGTCGAGGTTGAGAAGGTGGTCAAGGAAACGGTTATCGTGAAGGAGGAGGTCGAGAAGGTCGTCAAGGAGACCGTGGTCATTGAGGCGAAGGCCGCCCCGCGTGAGGCAGTGAAGTTGCGCTGCACCCACTCCTGGCCTGCAGACCAATGGCCGAGACAGGTAGAGTTCGACGACGTGTTCAATCAGGAGCACCCCTACATCAGCATAACCGGGGAGAACATCCCCTGGGCCGACTACGTGCCCAAGCTCACCGCCCTGGCTGCCGCGGGCACCCTGCCAGACCTCGTTTACTGTCAATACGCCTGGGCGCAGCAGTTCATCTTGAACCGCATGATCTTGAGCGCTCAGCCGTACCTGGATAACGACCCCGAGTTTTGGGACATAGACGACTGGGTGCCGCCAGGTCTGGTGTCGTATCGATGGCAGGGAGAGCAGTACCTCCTCCCCTACAATGAGGGGCCAACCAATCTCATCTACTTCAACAAGAGGATCTTTGACGAAGCAGGCGTCCCCTATCCCCACTCGAACAAGGACTGGACGCTCGACGACTTGTGGGACTATGCTAAGGAGCTCACCACAGGTGAGGGCGCCGACAAGATCTGGGGCTACGACGGACTTCCTTCGATCTGGATCATCAACGGCGACATCCTCAAGACCTGGGATGCCGAATTCTGGAACGACCCCTGCGAGACCAAGTCGCGCATGCACGAGGAGAACGCGATCAAGTGTCTGGAATGGTGGCTTGAGCTATACAAGTCAGGCGTTGCTCCAACGCCCGCCGAGGCAGAGACCGTTCCGGGCAACCCCTTTGCCTACGGCGTGGTGGCCATGGTCAAGGGCGCGTCCTGGGACAACCGGTGGATCAAACCCAATCTGAAGGACCCCTACGACGTAGCCCATGCGCCGGTCGGACCGAACGGCAAGAGGAGCAGTACCAGCGCTGGCAGCGCCTACGGCATCACCAAGGACACCAAGCATCCGGATGATGCCTGGGTGTATCTGCGGGCGTACAACACCACAGAGGGACAGATCTTTCTCTTCTCCAGCATCGGCATAGACCCGGCGCGCTGGTCAGCCTGGCCGGCCTACTTTGAGACCGATGCGACCCCCGATAGCGCCGAGGTCGTGATGGAGGTCATGGAGCAATATGCTGAGCATAACCTCCTGGATAGCCCCCACGGGCGTGAGATCTCGACGGCAGCCCAGCCCCTTCTCGATCGCCTCTGGCTCGAGGAGCTGACTCCCAGAGAGGTGTGCACCCAGATCACCGAAGCGTGTGCGCCGATCATGAAGAAGAACGAGGAATGGGCTGCACTCGCGGGTCACGTGTGTTGATCCCACGCAAGGGCAGTGGCCGGGGTTTGTCCCTGGCCACTGCAATCTCGCATGACTAGTTCAGGAGAGAACGTGGAGAGAACAGCCAAACTGGCAACCAGGACGAGACGTCGCAGACTCGGTGCCACGGCCAGAAGAGAGGAACGCGAGCTCTACCTGTTCATTGGGCCTTGGCTGATCGGACTCGTTCTCTTTTATGCTGGCCCGATAGTAGCCTCCGCCTCTATGAGTCTGACCGAGTGGCCCATGCTCAGCTCGCCACGCTGGGTGGGGTTTGCCAACTATGCGGAGATTCTGGGCAGCGATGCGCTGTTCGGGAAAGTCCTGTTCAATACCGTCTACTATGTCGTCTTTTCGGTTCCCCTGGGTATCATCTTGGCCCTGGTGATAGCTATCCTGCTTAACCAAAAAGTCCGATGGCTGCCACTATTTCGCACCATCTACTACATCCCATCTCTGGTCACCGGCGTCTCGGTGGCCGTGGTTTGGAGCTGGCTGCTCAATCCCCAATTCGGCCTGGTGAACCACTTCCTGGGCCTCATCGGCATCAAGGGGCCCAACTGGCTGTTCGACACCAAGACAGCGATGCCCGCGATGATCATCATGAGCCTGTGGGCTGTCGGGGGGAGCATGGTCATCTATCTGGCTGGGCTGCAGGGCATACCCCAGCATCTCTACGAGGCCGCAGAGATCGACGGAGCCGGATCGTGGGCCAGATTCCGCAACGTGACCCTTCCCATGATGACCCCCACCATCTTCTTCAACTTGATCATGGGCATCATTGGTTCGTTTCAGACGTTTACGCAATTCTTTATCATGACGAACGGTGGGCCAGCAAACGCCACGCTAACCTATGTTCTGTATCTCTATCGCGTCGCCTTCGAGTTCTTCCGCATGGGCTACGCGTGCGGGCTGGCCTGGATGTTGTTCCTGGTCATTCTGGTCATGACATTGATGCAGTTCTGGGGTGCCAGATACTGGGTCTATTACGAGGCGCCCGCGGCGAGGAGATGAGTTCGATGGGTGACCCCGCTGTTGCTCTCGAGCGCGACTATGAGCCGTTGGTGAAAAGGACTCTTGTTCAGCGATATTGGCGAGAGTCCAAGAAGGTCCGCCATGCGGTGTGGCTCACGCTCGTATACGGGCTACTCCTCTTTGGCAGCGCGGTTTTCATCATCCCCCTCATTTGGATGGTATCCACATCCCTCAGGCCAGAGTGGGAGGTCTATAGCTATCCTCCCAAAGTGCTGCCCAACTTTTTTCTGTGGCGAAACTACCCCGAAGGTATGACGCGGCTCTTGCCGTTTCCCAGGTTCTTGGTCAATACGATGACCATCAGTGTGGGTAACGTCCTGGGCAACCTGGTCTCTTGCTCGATGGCTGCCTTCGGGTTCGCTCGCCTCCGTGGCCGAGGGCGCGACTTCCTCTTCGGATTGCTGCTCAGCACAATGATGTTGCCCCCGGTCGTCACCATGATCCCTCAGTTCATCCTGTTCACGCGATTGCTTGGCTGGGGGAACACCTACAAGCCCCTCATGGTGCCAGCCTGGTTTGGTTGGCCCTTTGGCATTTTCTTGCTGCGACAGTTTCTCATGACCATCCCGGTGGAACTGGATGACGCAGCCCGAATCGACGGGGCCTCCACCTATCGCATCTTCCTGCGGATCATGTTGCCCCTCATAAAGCCGGCGTTGGCAACGGTGGCCATCTTTGCCTTCGTGGGCAACTGGAACAACTTTATGGGGCCCCTGATCTACATCAGTGACATGACAAAGTACACGATGGCCCTGGGGCTGCGCCTGTTCCAGGGGCAACATGCGACCTACAACCAGCACTATGTCATGGCGGTCTCAGTAGTCAACGTTGCTCCCATTCTGGTGCTCTTTTTCTTCGCCCAACAGCAGTTCATCCAGGGTGTGACGCTAACCGGAATCAAGGGCTAGTGCGCGATGACCCCAAAAGACCGAGTCCTGATGGCCATAGCCCATTGCGAGCCCGATCGGGTCCCCATTGACTTTTCCGCTGAGCCCGACATGCTGGGAAAACTATTGCAGCATTTCGATTGCCTCCCACCGGGGTACCTGGCCAGGTCAGACCTGGTTGAGCACTCGGCCAGGATCGAGGAGGCCATGCGCGAGGCCTATTCCAGTTTGCTTCAACGACTCGATACCGACTTCCGGGAAGTCAGGCCTCGGTACATTGGCCCACCGCCGCGCCGGTTTCCAGATGGAACAGAGGAGTCGGCCTTCGGCTGTCGCAGTGTAGCTGTGACGACGCAGTTTGGAACCTATCATCATGCGGTGTCATTCCCTCTATCGGAGGTCACTACGCCCAAGGAAGTGATGGAGAGCTCCTGCTGGCCCGACCCGGACTCGTTTGACTATGAGAGCGTGGTGCAGCAGTGTGCGGCTGTCAAGGACTATGCGGTGATGTCGGGCTCCTTCAGCGTTTGGAACTTTAGCTTCTATAGCCGGGGCATGGAGAACATTCTCCTCGACCTGGCCCTATCGCCCGAGATCGCCGATGCGATCATAGAAGCTCATACCAGATTCTGTATGGCGTACTACGACCGACTCCTCGATGCTGCCAAGGGCGCCATTGACATCGTACGAACATACGACGATTATGGCACTCAGCGGGGTCTGATGATGAGGCCGTCAAAGTGGCGCGAGCTGATAAAGCCGAGGTTGGCAAGTCTGGTTGACTTGGTGCATAGCTACGGAGCCAAGTTCATGCTGCACTCTTGTGGTTCCGTTGTCGAGGTCATCCCAGACATCATCGAAACGGGAGTGGACGTCCTCGATCCCGTTCAAACCAAGGCTGCTGGCATGGTCCCCGAGACGCTCAAGGAGAGATTCGGCTCGCAGCTATGCTTTCACGGCGGACTGGACACCCAGGACGTGCTCCCGCACGGCACCAGGGAACAAGTCGAGGAAGAGGTCAGACACCTCATTCGAGTCCTTGCTCCAGGTGGCGGATTCCTCTTCAATTCCAGCCAGGCGTTGCTGCCAGACACTCCCATCGAGAACGTCGAGACCATGTACCAGGCCGCTCACCGATGGGGAGTTTACCCGATTGTGGCGTAGAGGTGCCCACCCACCCTGGGAGGGGCAGAGACGCGGGTTCTAGACAACGCACCTTTAGCTGATGGATCAGGTATCGGTGGCGATGTGCCTCCAACACGCTTGTGGATCCCGCCGATAGGAGGCGTATCATGCGGGACGCCACATTCTCCCTTCGTGCTTCCATGTGCAGATGTGCAGTGAATTGGCGCACATTCTCACACTAATGGAGGAATCGACATGAAGAGATGGCAAATCACCAACATCGTAGCCTTGATCGTGACCTTGACGGTCAATGGCCTGGCCAACTATCTGCCTCTCAACGGGCAGACCAGCGGAGAGGTCTCGGACAGCATCCCTGTGCTGTTCACGCCAGCGGGGTATGTCTTTTCCATCTGGGGTCTGATCTACCTGGGGTTGGTGGCCTTTGCCTGGTACCAAGCCCTGCCAGCCCAGAGAGAGACAGACCTCCTAGCACGCATCGGTCCCTGGTTCGCCGTCAGTTGTGCCCTGAACGCAATTTGGCTCTTCCTCTGGCATTGGGAGCTGTTCCCCCTGACCGAGGTCGCCATGGCGGGTCTCCTGGTCTCGTTGGTCGTCATCTATCTGCGGCTGGGAATAGGTCGACGAGAGGTGCCCGCCCGGGAGAAGTGGCTGGTTCACGCCCCCTTCAGCATCTACCTGGGCTGGATTTCGGTGGCCACCATCGCCAACACCTCCATCCTGCTCTATACCTTTGGCTGGGGCGGGTGGGGGATCCCGGAGCAGGTCTGGACCATTCTGGTCATCATCGTGGCGACGGGCCTGGGGATGGCTATGACTCTCCTGCGAGAAGAGATCGCCTATCCGTTGGTCATCGTCTGGGCCGCCATCGGTATCCTGGTGGCCCGCCAGGACATACCGGCCATCGCCGTGACCGCGGGGATCTGTGCAGCCACGGTGCTCATAGTGCTGGTGGTGAGCCGGATGGTGCGCTGCCGGAGGATGGCCTCCGCGAAGGCGTAAGCACGCGAACCCGGTCGCCCAGAAGACAAAAGGCAACGCCCGACATGAGGCTGCCATAGGGCTGAGGGCAGCCGTCGGCTCTCCATTCGCGCGTGAGCTCCTCTCGCACCCACACTCTCCAAGCCAGCCAACGCCCGCAAGTCCTCGTCATGGCGCACCCCCGAGTGACCGCCGGCCGACCGATACAGAACCCAGCGCACCAGACAAGCTGCCAGGCTGAGTAGTCGTCTCCGCAGCCAACCCACCCAGGCCGTCCGTGAGGGTCACCCTCACGAGTTGCGCTTGCACACAAGTCCCCCAGGCTTGAGTGGATGTTGCCCAGTGGTTCCTTCCCCGGGCCTTCGGCCCGGCCACGACCTTTTCACAATTGTGAACGATTGCCTCTTGATTGTTTTGGCCTTCTCTGCTATAATAGAATAGAACAAATGTTCTATTATCCTACCCACTGAAGAGGCGGTCATGCCCAGGAACCCGCAGAAACGGCGCTGCAAGGTGGAGGGTTGCCGCGCTTGGGCCATGCGGGGCAAGAGCCTCTGCTCCTCGCACACGAGATCGTGCGCGGTGCGAGAGCGTTCAGGGCAGATCATGCCCTTGCTGCTCGCCTTGGAATCGACGCCTGACGGTCCTCCCACCGACATCAGGGTGATCAACGAAGAGTTGGAGAGACTCCGTGAGGGCCGCCGCTACTTTATGCACTGGGTGAAAGAGTTTCGCGCCCAGGATCCGGCCGACCGGCGCGGGCTGAGCCCGTGGGCGTTCCTGCGGGCCTGGAACGACTCCACCGCACGGATCATGCAACTGCTGCGTGAACGGCGCGCCTTGACTGGCCAGAAGGAGGGTGAGTTGGGCGAGATCATGGAGAGCGTCTACGACTTGCTGGAGACAAGCCCGGGCGTGGAAGCCCTGGAGACCAAGCAAGCCGCAGCGGGCGAGGATGCCTCTGAGCCTGGTGGCCTCGGAATGACAGAGAGATGAGTTCAGCC
>Ga0307379_10011523_pt1 | contig 11595 bp, 21 predicted proteins | sample UN2MG_FD_202237 | JGI IMG/M metagenome (GOLD analysis project Ga0307379, IMG submission 202237) | Soil microbial communities from Risofladan, Vaasa, Finland - UN-2 | ecosystem: Environmental > Terrestrial > Soil > Coastal area > Acid sulfate soil | place: Finland: Risofladan, Vaasa | collected... | reverse complement strand
GGGGTCGGCAAGTGGGTAGTAAAGAACCTCTATATCCCCATATACCTAAGGGTCGATTGACGCCTAGAGCCTTGCAAGATGGAGAGTACACCTATGCTGAAGCAAACAGGTTCCTGGCCGATATAAAGAAAAGCATACCTGACGAGGAGATGGCCACCAAGGAATATGCTGACATGGCTAATGTCGCCGATAAGCTGGGACACTCCGGGATCGCCGATACTCTCCGGAGTATGTCGAATGATGAGGCGAGACACAAAAGGCTCTTAGAGTGGATGTTACGACAACTATAAAGGAGGAAGCAGATGCCTAAGCAACCGTTATATCCCCACGTGCCGAAGAGCCAGATGAAGAAGGGGGGATCTCCTCCAAAACCAACCCGGGATGATGTTAGGGTAGAAGTTTGGGAAGAGAGAGACCGCCTTCACATAGGAATTCAAATTAAAGACACGGGCGACTACTATATGAGCTGGTGGGATGATGACGCCCGCCAGATGTTTAAGGATGGCTTTTTTAAGCGCAAACCTAAATTAGAAGAAAGCGTCCTAGCCTATGCTGAGGAGATGGGTATCCTCGCCAGGAAATCCAGTAGCGTTGCCCCAGGGGAAGGACCCAAGTATCCTGACTACATCATGGCAAAAGTACGCCAGCATCTCGGGCTTGAAGAAAATGACACCTCGAGAGATGCTGAAATCAATAGAATGTCTCCTAATAGCTTATTTGACCACTGCCTGGAATGGGAGGGGATAATCGGTTATGGAGGCTCTCTTCGCCAGTGGATAAATGATATTTATGGAGTCAGTTTGGGCTAATGCGTGTAGCCTGTAGGGGCCAGAGGAAGAGTCCAGAACTTGACAAAAATCGAGAATCTGAGTAATAATATTATGCCGTCTTAAATGACGAGTACTCTTAAAGGAGGAAGGTGTAATGGCCGGAATCACACTTGCAGAAGCTGGCAATGCCATCGTCTATCCCGCGGTACCATGGAGCAAGAGGCTATTCAGCCTAAAGGTCCGGAGCTTCCCCAAGGGCTCGGTCCCACGCCACCTGATTCAGTACCTCTTCAAATCGGGTGGGGTCCCTGCTTCCTGCGCTCGAGAGACCGCAGGTAAGTCCGGTGCCGCCCGAGTACACGCAATGAACAGTTGTGTGTCAATGGCACTGAGGAAGCGATAGAGGTATCGCCACCTCACAGATAAAACACTTTTTTGAAAGACGAGGGAGGGAGCAATCCCTCCCTCGTCGTATTATAGGGGAAAGAGATGCCTAAAGTTCTTAAACTCACCCTCAAAGAACAACCGGTAGGCAGAGAAGAAACGCCCTGGCTTGAACCACAACGAGAAAAGTTCGCCCAGGTGGCGGGGGAGTGCAAAGAGGCTTTTAAGGACTCGAAGCTCCGGGGGGCGGCCAAGATCCAAGCTATGAATCAGTTTATGTCGGATAGGCTCAAGGGTTAATCATTTTCGTATCAGCTTAACTTGCCACTCACTAGAGTAAGTATCTGCACCTTCTTCTCCAATGTCCTCAGCCATCCTTCGTGCCTCTTCTGCCGATTTAGCTTCAATAACACGTGAAAGACGAAGCGTTTTAGTCGCTCTATATAGTCTTTGGCTCTCCATTACTCTTCAGACTCCACTGCCGGCAAAATCATGAAGGGGACAGCTACTAGATGAATCTCCGGATGATAGGTAACCCGCTGCAGCTCCACTTCACCTTTTGGATTAAGCTTCGACGTGTCTATAATGACATTAGCAAACCGCCAGGCGCCACCCCGAACCTTCTTATACTTTGAACACCGGAAGGTAAATTCCTTTTTCTGACCAAGAACTACTATCTCGAATTTAAGCTGTCTGATATAGACCTCAGGGATTTTGAGATCCTCGTCGGGTTCCGCCTCCCACTGGTTCTGCTCTAATAGATTTACCTGGTCCATTATTTTATCCCCCTCTCTTTCAGTTTAGCCGCTATCTCCTTCTTGCTCCCCGAGGCAGATAAGCCCGCTTGCCTGGCCTTCTCTCTAAGCTCATCAAGGGTATAGCGGAGGTCATATTCAACGACGCTCATGGGCAAATCTTCGGCCTCTACTGCCGGGGGTTTGGGTATTGCCTTGGCTTTGATATATGCCGTTTCAGCGGCATCAGCTATCTGGGATGCTTTATCAAATTCTGCCTTAGCTTTTAAGAAGGCTTCGTCCCCAATCTCTTTAGCACGGTAAGCATTACGAGCAACTGTAAACTCACGAGCTGCCTTTCTAAATGCTTCAAGAGATGCATCATATGTAACCTCCGGGGTAATAGGTTTGGGCCCAAACCTTCCACCAACCTCATATTGAGCAAATATCCTTCTTCCTAAAAAGTCCTCTTGTGTTTCACCTGGCAATCTTTCCATTCTATCTTCAGGGAATACGTCTTTGGCAGGCGTAATCTCTGGTATAACTTCAGGCTTAGCCGCTTCCGGAGCCGGGAGTTCCTTGAACGGAGCCGGGAGTTCGTCAGGATGCACAAACACCAGGACTCTTGACCAGTATCCTCCCCATTGGCCATCGTATGTCACCACCCACATTCTCGTTCCTTTTGGAACATCCACCCGGCGCTCATAGGGATTTACCCCTTCGGTAATCATCGTGTCATAGGAGTAGCCCGGGCCTTTGGTTAAAGTTTTGCCATTCCAAACGAATGAGTGGGTATAGGCGAAATCCCCCTGAGCTGAGGGATTGAAGGTAGCAGGACATGTCCTAACCTGGATATTCTCCACGAATTTACGGGGCTTGCTCCCCCGAGCTGCTAAGAAAACCATGTTGTATTCCGGAAGGTATTTTTTAGCAAGGTGAATTTCCATCGGTTACCTCTTTCCCCTCGCTATCAGCTTGGCGGCCATCTCTTTCTTAGCTCCACTCGTGCTGATTCCGGCCGCGGCGCACATTCCCCTGATCTCAGCCAGGGTGTGGTTCCTGTCGAACTCGACGACCTCAGTTAATATCTCCCTTGTTATGAGGCCTTTCGGGAAAAGCTCTCCCACCTTTGTCTCAAGCCGTTGTTCAGTTGTCTGCTCCTCTACCTCGACTCTCATTGTTCTCGGTCGGGGTTTTAACGGTCGCCGAAACTTTTCATTCTCAGTGACCTCGGACAGGAGATCCTCGAGCTCCCCCGGGTTGCCCCCATTCCCCTTTATATTATTTATGAGGTCATTTAACCCCTGCTTGTTGAGCCTAATAACAGCTGGCATTTCTCGTCACCTCCTATCCTTAGCTTAATTATAACCCCCCCCCAGGGTACTTGACAAGGCATTTAAGGTATGATATACTCGAAATCAACTATGTTTACAAGATACACTATAGGGCTTTCGGTTAAACTTGTCAACAAGGAGGGAAAGCCATGCAATATTTTGAGGACCTGCCAGCGATAAGTTGTTCAGGTGTGAATAACAGCCTGATTGAGCTTGAGGTTGATGGCCAGGTTGAGGAAGTACCCGAGGACCGTAGGCAGGAAGAAATTATTTTTGTCGGGAAAATGGGAGGAATAATTTATCTAATCTTCGGCCAAGTCGTCGAATATGTATATATTAAGCTGGAGGAATCCCAGTCAGGAAAGGACTTTACCCGGCTGAAAATTGAAGGTACTTGTGTAACTGTCTATTGATCAAACACTGATGAGGTCAGCTAGTACTGGAGGGAATAGTAAGTTGAGGGGGTTTTTAAGTGCCGTACATTAGGGGCAAGCAGCTGATGGAGGAGCGTTGGCAAAGAGTTGAAGAACTGCATAAGCAGGGGCTTACTCAAAAACAAATCTCTTTGCGGCTTGGGTTAGCTACTTCTACCATCAGTCTGTACTTGAGCAGGAAAAGGAAGGAGGACAATAGATGCCAGTAGAAGCACGTGCCATGAAGGACCTCCGGGGCTACTTTAGTGCCGCCCAGGTTGAGGCTATGATTGAGGGCTGCAACAACCTGCGGGACCGTCTGCTGATAAGGTTGCTGTGGCGGACCGGGATGAGAATATCGGAGCTCGTCCGTCCTGGTAATGACCGGAGCCCGGTACTCGGCTTGAGGGTAACGGATATCCTGTGGCAGGACAATGCCCTCATCATCAGGCACGCCAAGAGGAAGGGTAACCCCCCACGCCGGATAGATATTGACCAGGGTACCCTGGGTATGATCAGGGAATATCTGGGGAAGCGAGGTGGGAACTCTGAGTTTGTGATAAACCTCGGCCGGCAGATGGCATACCTGGTGGTAAGGCAAGCCGCCGAGCGAATAGGGATAACCGAGGTCGGGGATCCACTGGTATCACAGCGCCGGCATCCCCATCCCCATCACCTGAGACATAGCCTGGCAGTCCACAGTGTCAGGGTTACCAAAGGCAACTATGGTGACCTCATCCGGCTACAATCACAGCTGGGACACGCTTCTCTGTCAACCACCGCCAGCTATGTCCAGTTCAGCGATGAGGAGCAAAGGAAGTGGTATGACGATCTGTGGAATAAGGAGAAGGAGGAGAAGTAATATGCTAAAGATTGGACGGTACGGGATAGATTTCGGTCTCACCTTTTGGTTCCAAACCCGGGTGCCGACCCGGGTCCGGCACTTTCTATGCTTTTGGTTCATCAAGGAGGCCAGGCCAACTGACCACGATAAGACTCCACAATTCCCCTTCTGGACACCAATGGAGCACGAGGGTAGAAAGTATCGCTACTGTAAAGCCGGTGAGGATATTGTGGTAAATGACCTGGTAAAGGAGAATGAGTAAATGGTAACTGAATTAAAGATAACAAGGCAGCGGGGTGGCAACCGTCATCCGCTATCGGTCAGGGGCTTTATCCAGGGGTACCTGGCTGCCAATGGAGACGATTATATCTCATCAATGCACCGGGCATATAAGATGGAGCTGGACCTAATAGCCATGGATAAAGGCCGGCGGTACCGGTATAACAAGCCCAGGTATCATAGCTTTGAGTGTGCTGTCCGGAGCCTGGCCAGGGAGGGTATAATTGAGTTCTCGGGCAGGGAAGAAGAGTCCGACTCCCCCCAGTTTGAGAACTGGCCGCAGAAGCCCATGCGTAGATACTACCGGTTGACGTAGTGGCCAGCAAACCCGAGGCCCTGTAATCGAAATCTGACTACCTGGGATTGACTTTGCGTGGTATAATACCTCTCAATGAGAGTCTTAACGATTCAGTGCCGGTGGCAGCAGTGCCAGGGTAACCTCGCTTTAGACGAAAAGACCGGGGAAACCCGTTGCCTCCGGTGTAACCGGGAGCATACCGAGAGCGGGAAACTAATCCTACCCAAAGTGGGAAAGAAGCTCCACCCCTACGCCAAAAAGCATAAGGGAGCTTATCGCCGCCGCAAAGAGAAGAGCTAGCCAGTGAGCTAGCCCTTGCTTGTTTTTAGCCTCTATACTATATCAATATTAGCTTCTATACTATATCAATTATTAGCCTCAAAAAAATATTTTCAAAAATCTCAGAAAATAGCCTCTAAACGCTTGACATTCTAGGACTGTTCAATTATTCTAATATGGTAACCTCAATTCTGTGGTAAAAATAGCTATATTTACAGGATTGACTTTACACTGTAGAGTATAATCGGATAATAGAGGGGAGTTGATTAGAGCTAATTTTATCAGTCCTAAATTGGATTGCTAGCCTAGCAAGCTAGAGCAGATTAAAAAATGATTTTTTATAGCTGAATAGGTGTAAAAACCGAAACGCTATCAATTGTCAATATAGTGCCTTATGGGTGGTTAGGTGTGCCAGACGCTAAATATAATGGAGAGGTGATAATTTAGCTATGGAGAATAACACGCCTAACTATATCAAGTCTTTACTTATGCCTAACCCCCAAAAAGCAACCGCTAGACGGGTGTGGGGGATAGAGCTAGAGACTGTCTGGCTTCCGTTTTTTACCGCCACCAATGCTCAGGGTGGTTCTGCTATCCCGTCTGATGCACTTGGCGCACCTTTACGACTTGGCTATATGCCTGATGGTTCTGTTAAGTTTACCAAGACAGGCAGACCCGTTACCAAAGTGGTAAAGGAACTGGCGGAAAGTGTCCGTATGGTAAAGGATAACTTTACAGCGGGGCTTCTGGCTTATGCTGGCAAAGTCTTTGAGGATAACCCCACAGGCTATAAGCTACAAATTGAACAGGCTAGGATAGCTGGAGAGCCTATCACCCTCAGAGATAACGCTAACTTGTCTAAAGCCATAGCAGACGCTAGAGAGCAAGCCATAGCGGAAGTTATGGCGGAAGCGGAAGCCAAAGCGGAAGCGGAAGCGGAAGTGCCAGCAAAGGAACTGGCAAAGAGCAAAGAGCCAGCAAGGGAAACTGTGGGAGTTACAAGCTAACTCCTAATTACTAGCGTCTGGCATACCTAACCGCTCATAAGGCGGAAAGTAGGAGAGATGGTAAAGCCAAAATGGGTAACGCCTAACCGTCAAGCCTACTTGGTTAAGCTCTGGGCAGAATACGGCAATAAGTGCCTCTATGGGCATAACGCTTGCCCGATAGCTAGTCATTATGTCTATTTTGAGCCTAAAGCGGAAACTATAGCTGTGCCTATCAAGCTACCTTGCCACGATGCGGATAATAACCCCATTAAAGTAGACGGCAAGCAATTATATTTAACCGTCTACGGCACAAAAACGGTAGCGACTCAAGTCAAAAAAATAGCTAGGCTTTACGAGTTAAAATCAGAGCTAGTTATAAAAGACTGGCAAGCTAGCGATAGGGAACAAGATACAGCCGACTGGCTAGAGGAACAGAAACGCTTACACAGTCTAGCCGAAAGACGCCAGCCGATTAGAGGGCAATTCAGCAATATAGCTAAAGATGTATATTTTAGCCAACAGCCATCTTATTACTTGTTAGGGCTAGGCATAAGCGGGCTAACCTTTAAGCCATTTGCCAGAATAAGGCTAGCCAGTAGTTATCTTAACCTCTTTATAGACATAGGTGACACGCTAAAGGGTGTTAGTAAAAACAAAAAACGCAAAGCTATGCGATACGGAAAACATCTACCCTTAGAAACACAGCGAGAGCTTAACCAAGTTTGTGAGTTAGCGGTAACGCATTATCTAGAGAATTAAACAAAGCGGAAAGACACCCCGTTTACTAAGGGTGTCTTTTTGTTTTCAGCCGATATTAAAACAAAGCGGAAGGACACCCCGTTTACTAGGGGTGTCTTTTTGTTTTCAGCCGATATTAAAACAAAGCGGAAGGACACCCCGTTTACTAGGGGTGTCTTTTTGCTTTCAGCCCCCCATTATAGGGGGGCTTTTTATTAAAGAGGGGGCGAAGCCCCTCTTTGAAAGGAGTCGACATGGTTACAGCTTTTACTACAGGTCGATTGCTGATGACCTGCGGAGTCAAGGAAGAGGTTATCGCAGACCAACAGTTTTCCCAGTTTGTGGCCAAAAGCCTTGCCCGCCACAAGCTGGGGGACTGGGGAGACCTCAGCATCGAGGACCAGGTGGAGAATGAGCTAAGCCTCAAAGCTGGCTACCGGCTACTCTCTGCCTATGAGGCCAAGGGGTTACCCAAAATCTGGATAATTACCGAGGCGGACAGGTCGGTGACCACTATCCTCTTCCCCAGCGAGTATTAGTCCCCTGACTCGGGCACTTAGCTCAAAGTTAAGTGCCCGAGATGAGCGGATTAACGCTCAAGTAAAGGAGGTGAAACCGTGGCGAGAATCTTTGTTTACGACACAAGGGAGTTTCCGGATCCAGACCCGACTATGTCACCGGACGAAGTCAGGCAATCAATGACCAACTTCTTCCCCGAGCTGGCCAACGCTGAAATTAAGCAAGGCAAGCGGGGTGAGGATGACATCGTTGAGTTTAAGAAGCGAGTCGGCACCAAGGGGGAATAGTGAACGAAGCTGAGAATATTGAGAGAGTCGTCCGCTCCTTAAGGAAAGTGCCTGCAAAACATCTCCGGATAATTGAGCTGGCCAACCAGATACCCATAAAGTACGGGGAGCTGGACTATGCCGAGGTGGCAGAGCGGCAGCCGGAGATAAACCTGGCGATCACGGAGGCTAAGGTTTATGGCTCGCATACGATTCAAGCAGTAGACGCCCTAATCCGGCTGCAGGGCAGGGAAGAGGATTAAGTGTGGGATTTAGATACCATCATTCGCGACAATAACCAGGCTGCCCTGGATTGGATGATGCGAGGTGCGAAGGTTGAAGAGGCCCAGTCCCCGATGCCCAAGACCTGGCCTCTAACACTTCTCGCCGACAAACTAAATGCCGGTCCGCCTCTTGTTTCCGAAATCTGTAATTGCCTCGACAACATTGATGCTGGGAAGGCCTTCCTGGAACTAATTGAGGTATTTCTTCCCGAACACGAGGAAGAAATAATGATGGAACCCAGAAACCGGCGGGTATATAGATTCGGTTACCTCTTCGGGAAGCAATACTACCCGCTCCCTCTGAACACCTCATGCGGGACAAGGGACCTCCTGGAATGTATGCCGGTAGAGCTGCTGGGGATGTCCTACTCAGCATACCATGGACTTGAGTTGCGCCCGGGCTATCTCCTGCTGCTGGCGCTTGTAATCTATCCATATGAAGGCGACTGGAGAGACGAAGATGATGACAATGTGCCCTTTGACCCCGCGGCGACTTTACCAACCGGGAAATATGAACCATCTGCCAGTGATATAAATTGGGTAAGGAGCTTGGTGGCATCTCTGTCGGTTGGCGGCATATGGGCTGCACCAATGGGTTTTACCATGGTCAAGGTGGCTGAAAACAAAATCGAATTGAGAGAGGCTAAAGACACTCCTGAAGTAAAAGAAACCATACTCCGCACATTATTGATCGCAAAGAGAGTAGGAATCGAGGTGGAGTACTCCAGTAGTGGCAGAACATCCCAGGCGAAACTAAACGGGGCCAGGGTACCGCTTCTTGACATGGTCCGGAATATGGTCGGGGTCGAGATAGCCAGCCCTATTCCCGCAGCTGGCTGGCAGCCAGAAGAGTTACACCGGATAACGGACGGGACACCCCACAACGGAGTCGGTGACTTCGCCGACTGGGTGTGCTCTAAAACGGGGTGCGTCATGCTGGACTCGAGCTTTGACAATGTGCATTTCATAGAAGGCACGAGCGAACCGGTATTCAAGTGGACCAGGCATAATGTCGTGACCTTGACGGAACAGTGGCCCAAGGTGCAGCAGATCCGCAGAAACATCGACAACTTAGTAGACTGGCTGGAAGCTGACCAGATAAATAACTTCAGGGAGCTTCTGGATTTTATACTAAAACGTAATCCAAAGAACACGGAAGATACAGGGGGCTACGACCCCTGGGCGCATTTCTGTGAATTAGACCAACAAGAGGAGGACGACGAAGATGACGAAGACGAATGACACTCCCCCCGCTTTTAGCTGGGCTGTGCCAAAAGAGCTAGGGATACCACCGGACTCCCTTAGGCTTCGCCTCGACTTTTTCCACCAGTCAACGGTAATGACCTCCTTTACGGGGGATACGGTTGTTACTACCCAAGTCGACGCGATGGATGTGGCTCATGCCCTGGCCAGCGACCTGTCGTTTGGCACAGGGTTATTACCGCCGGGGGCACTCTGGTGGCAAAATACCAAGCAGGGCCCAATCTTTGCGCTGTATTATGAACAGAAGGTGCGCAAAATCGCTCTCCAGGAAGATATTAACAAACCGCCACGCCGATTTACAATACCGCTGCCCGGGTTAATCTTCCTGTGTTCGCCTGGTAAACCACCGTGGGTTTTTGCGGTGAAGAAGAAACCGACCAAGGAAACGGATATCGTCTACAAAGCACCCCTCTGCAATATATTCCAAAATGGCAGGTCATGTCCGGGAAGCCATAGATATCCAACCCGGGTTGCAGACATAGCAGAGTCGTTCTTTGTATCCTTCTTCACCGCAACGGCTGACCTGAGAGACAGGTCGATTAGGTTTCCGCAAAATGTAATCCGTTTATGGGAATTCCTGGACAAGAAGAGGACGTTCCCTAAAGATGACCTGGTTCAACATGGCACCGTGAAGGACTTAATGCAATATGAGTAACCCCGTCGGATACCTGGTGAATTATCCCGGAGGTATCTCCGGGGAAAGAGGCCTTTACTATGACTATATCATGGCCTCCAACGGAGTTTTCATTGAGGTTGAAAGTCCGCTTATCACAGCCAGAATACCGGTTGCCGAGTGTGAAATCAGAGGTCTAGCCCCTATTGGGACGAAGATATCCCTGCTCTACGGGAGCATCCCGCAGCGGTTCTTCGACCTGGCACTCAATTTATTCCTGACAGATATTTCCTCCGAGCATTATGTGGCGATAGTCGGGGATAGAGGATACCACTTTTACATACCGGTGCAGGACAAGTCAGCTGATGGCGTTGTCTATGAGGTGGGAACTTCGGTAGTTCTTGAAATGCACTCACATGGCCAAATGAGAGCCAGGTTCAGTCCCACAGATAATACGGATGAGACGGGCTTGAAATTATACGGGGTTATTGGGAGCTTGGATGCTGTCCCTGTAGTGAAATTCAGGATAGGAGCCTATGGCTACTTCAAGACTTTGCGTTGGAGTGACGTCTTCGATGGCTCCCTGGCCGGGGCAGTGGAATATGAAGAGGTAAGAGAGGAGGTGATACCCAAAGATGGCATACAGGATTTCGTTGAAGCGCATGCCTATGAACTCAAGGATCCTAGTCGTCGGATGTGGTGGCACCGGAAGTTTCGTTGCTGAGGGATTATGCCGGCTGCTTATTAACACCGATGCCTCCCTGATGTTGATAGATCACGACCGAGTGGAGGCTCATAACCTAATAAGGCAGCAGTTTTTCTCCGGAGACGCGGGCAAGTTTAAAAGTCAAGCTCTCGCCGAGCGCTTGTCCCGCCAGTATGGGCGCTCCATCGGTTACAGCGTCTATCCCTATATGCACGACCTTATACATGAGGACTTGGGTGGCGGGCTCACTACAAGAGCAGCTCAAGGGATTATCATAGGCTGCGTGGATAGTGTGGCTGCCCGCCGTTCAATTGCTGAGAAATGGGGCTACGGTAACTGGTGGATCGATGCCGGCAACGGATATTCTTCAGGACAAGTCCTGATTGGAAACACCTCTGTTGTAGAACAGCTCGAGGGGTGTTTCGACAGGGAGATGCAAGAAGTGGTTGCCTTACCCCTGCCAACACTCCAGCTTCCCTCTCTTTTAGCTCCGCCGACAATACCGATTAAAGATACCAGGGACTGCGCTGAAGCTGTAATGGCTGAGGACCAGAGCCCTGTAATCAACCAGGCTATGGCCACATTGGTGCTGGAATTTATGCACCGCCTTCTCCAGGGAACGCTATCTTGGATGGGGGCATACCTTGACCTGGACGCTGGCACCCTGCAGACTGTGCCGGCAGAGCCAGAGATATTAGCCAGAATGTTGGGGGTGAAGGTCGACACCCTCATTTTGCGAGAGAAAAATAAAAGAAGATGAGGTGCTATTATGTCCGACACAGAGCAAGAAACGGTAGTTGATGAGACAGAAGAGGAGACGGAAGAGGATACTGGCGAAGAAACCTCAGAAACACAGCCCGAGCCGGAAAAGCCGAAGCCGTC
>Ga0307379_10011522_pt1 | contig 11596 bp, 10 predicted proteins | sample UN2MG_FD_202237 | JGI IMG/M metagenome (GOLD analysis project Ga0307379, IMG submission 202237) | Soil microbial communities from Risofladan, Vaasa, Finland - UN-2 | ecosystem: Environmental > Terrestrial > Soil > Coastal area > Acid sulfate soil | place: Finland: Risofladan, Vaasa | collected... | reverse complement strand
GGTGGTGACCCACGGACCGGGCCATCATGTGGGCGTCTGTGACGAAACGGCCGAGAGAATCAAGCTCACCACCGAAGAGCTGATGATTGAGGAGATCGATCGCCCGGCTTTCCATCGGGCCATCGCCTGGGGCTTGGGGCTCGACTGCGAAGACGCCTCCGTTGAACACCTGCCTTCGACGCGTCGGATCGGCAGCTACGCCCCCGTAGCCGGCTATCGCTTTCCGGCATATCTGACGATCCCGTTCAGGATGTCCGAGTTGCAGCGAACGGTGGACCATCTGGCGGCCGCCCACGACAATCCGTTTCTGTTCCTGTTGCCGACCTATCGGCTGCTCCGGCCTCCTGGAGAAGACATGCTTCCGCGGGGCTGTTCTACCAGGCCTGCGGTCGCGGCTTTCGCCTGTATCCAGGCAAGAAGAATCGCCTTGTGTTGGACTACGGCGGGAACATCCTCCGCCACGGCCCCGTGGACCAGATCAAAGTCAAAGAAGGCAACGGCACTGGCAACGGTGGGGCGCCGGCGAAGGAATGTCCAGAGTGCCATTCGATGATCGCGACCGGGTACGCTGCCTGCCCGGACTGCGGCCACGAATTCCCGCCGCCGGAGCGGCAGAAGCACGAAGCGACGGCCTCGGCCGAGGGCATCCTCAGCGGCCAGGCCATCGACACCGAGTACCACGTCCAAGACATCTACTACTCGGTCCACACGAAGCGCGGTGCCGACGAGGATGCCCCGAAAACGATGCGCGTCGATTACCGCGTCGGACTGGACGACTTCCGTAGCGAGTGGGTGTGTCCGGAGCACACGGGCTGGGCTCGCCAGAAGTTCATCCCATGGTGGACCCGGCGATCGAACGACCCGATACCGGCCACCGCACAACAGGCCGTCGCACCCGGATTGCTCGATCGCCTCGTCGTCGAAACCTCCCAATCGGGCGGCTGGCACGCTGTCTATCGCCGCCAGAACCAGATCGGCGGCAGTATGAAGCTGGCCCAGCGCAAGCAGCCGGTCTCGCCGGAGGACATCTACACGCGTGAGGGACGGGAGTACGTTCGCTTCTTCGGCAAGGAATACGCCGTACGCACGGACCCGGATGGCGGCAAGTACATCATTGTCACGCTGATCGAAACCCGCGGCAACGGCGGATTGTTTCTGTGCGACCCGACGCCGGGCTACGAACTGGTCCAGGGAAGCCTGACCGATCCGCCCGTACTGACGGAACCGGAGCGCGAAACGCTGCTGCAGGCCGCCTGGGAATTGAACGAGTACGTGCCCGAGCCTGTTGGCGGTTCGGACACGCCCTACAGTACGTATGAGAACCTCGACACGTCGCGCCCCGGCGACGAGTTCAACCAGCGCGGCGACGTTCGAGCGATCCTGCGAGCCCACGGCTGGGCGCTGAGCCGGACGGGCGAAAACGAACAATGGCGGCGTCCGGGGAAGCGATCCGGTTGCAGTGCTACGCTCAAGGACGGCGTCTTCTACGTCTTCTCGACCAACGCGGCGCCCTTCGAGCACAACCGGGCCTATTCCCCGTTTGCCGTCTATACCCTGCTGGAACACGGCGGCGACTATGCGGCCGCCTCCTCGGCGCTGCGTCAGCGAGGTTTTGGACAAGAGCAGGCCGAGCAGCCGGGCGTCGATATCTCGATGCTGGTCGACCGGGCGGTCTCGAAGCTGGAGAACGCCCGCGACTCGCCGCAGGAGGACAAGAAGCTCCGATTCACGGGCATCACGTCCAAGGAACTCGCGGAGAACAAGTATGAGCTGAGCTACCTGGTCGATGGGAGGCTCGTGCGCAGCCAGCCCGGGATGATCGCCGGGCCGAAGAAGACGCTCAAGACGAACACGAGCATCGATCTGGCCCTGGCCATGTCCCAGGCCGGGCTGTTCCTCGGTCGGTTCAATGTGCCCGAGGCCGTTCGCGTCGGCATCATGTCGGGCGAATCGGGCGCGGCGACGATCCAGGAAACGGCCAGACGAATCGCCAGGGCGAAGTACACCGACCTTGCGCGCTTCAATAACGTCATCTGGTCGTTCGACATTCCCCAATTGGGCCAAGCGGATCACACCGAGGCGCTTCGGCAATTCATCCTGGATCACGAACTGGAGGTGCTGATCCTCGATCCGACCTACCTGATGATGATGGGCGTGGGGAACGACGCCGGGAACATGTTCGTGGTTGGTGGCCTGCTGAAGTCGCCGGTTTCAATCTGGACGTGCTGGCGTTCGACGACAAGGAGCTGGCCAACTTGCTGGCGGGCGACCTGAAGCACGGCCTGACCGATCCGGACGTGGTGGCCGTCAACACCCAGCCGCGGAAGTTCAAGCCCCTGCGGTTCAACATCTCCGAACTCATCGGGCGGTTCGCCTGGAGCGACTGGACCAATTTCGTCGACAGCGACTGGGTCCGCAACATGCTTTACAGCGCGGCGGGTGATTGGGGTAATTACATCAAGGCCGGCGTGCTCCGGCTGCAACACCGGTATCAGGACGTGAAGATCCGAGGGCTGAACCTGGCCTTGTGCGGCAACGTGCCCATTGCGGCCGGCCTCAGCAGCAGCTCGACGATCGTGGTGGCCACGCTCCAGGCGGCCATCTTACCTGGGCCAACGCGGAAAGATCGCCCACGTCGGCTACCTGCCCTTCCGCGTGGAGAAGATCATCGACGCCCCGAGAGACTACCGGGTGCTGATCGCCAACAGCCACATCCAGGCCGCCAAGAGCAGCCGGGCGAAAGACACCTTCAACGCCCGGATCGCCGACTACAACCTGGGCTTGGCGCTGATGAAGCAGCGGTGCCCCCAGATCGCCAAGACGGTCCGATACGTTCGCGACATCAACCCCACGACGCTCGGCTGCCCGACCAGCGACGTCTACCGCTGGCTGCTGAAAGTGCCCCGGTCGATGACCCGCAAGGATTTCGCGGCCGCGCTTTCGGCCGAACACCGCGAGCTGATGGAGGCCAATTTCGCCGCAGTAGAAGGCGCCGGGCTCGTGGAGTTCTAGCCGGTAGGTCAGGGCTTGCCCTGACGAAAAGCCCCTCTGCGCCGCCACGCACCGAAGAAAACCCCGACGGCACCCATGCCCAGGAGGATCAGCGTGGACGGTTCGGGCACGGTGACGGCGCCATCGGCCAGGATGTACATGTCCGGGTGATTCGCCATGACGTTGCCCGAGTTGCCGTAGGTCATGCTGAAGTCGTATCGACCGCTCACCGTGAAGAGGTCGTTGAACGCACCGTCTTCGTCGAAATAGGTATGGTGCCACGACTCCCCCACGACTCCGTCCCATTGCAGTCCCGGTATCGGGTTGCTGGGATCTCCGGTCCATGGTGCCCTTAGATTGTAGCCGGAGCCGTAATAGAAACGGTGAACGTCGGGGGCTGCGTCCGCCTGACCGAATAGGATCGCTTGCGTTCCGACGGAATTGGCGAGGAAATAGTTGTAGTCCATGATCACGGACTTCGTATCACCAACGGGATTCTGTACCGTCAGAATGAAGTAGTCGTCAATGCCAATCCACGAGTCGCCCATTCCGACGTATTCCTTCCCGCCGATCGGATACGTCGATGGCCGGTCGTTCCATGCTATCCAGTTCGTTGCCGCAGGATCGACGTTGAGTGACCAGGTTACCGGAGAACCATAGAGGGTGTTTTCCGGCAGACCGCTCACGTTCTCGGCAGTATCGACTTGGTGGCTGATGGTGACGGCCGCCCTGGAGGCGGTTTGCTGCCCCGCGCCGACCAACATCAAACCCATCAGGCCCAGAATCGTTCCTCTCACTTGTCATTCCTCCATCGTTGCGTGGTGGCGGTCGGTCGGTTGTCCTGAAATCGAAACACGGGCGAAGAATCTTCGTCTCTTGTAATCAGGGGAAAGCGTCCACTGAAAGCGGATCGCAAACACACCGCAAAAAGAAAGGCCATCCTCAACGGACGGCGGTTGTCGGTGTGTGTTGTCGCTGCCTCTTGGAGGTTGCGGGCGGTTCTTCACCCTAGAGGTCTCAGTTACAGCGATCAGTTTAGCCGAGACGGCCGAATGTGTAAAGGAAAATATTTCTGTTTTCTCCATTTCTCCTTCCTGACCCCCCGCCGGTACTGGACACTCCGGCTAAGGTCGCGATGGGTTCAGACCCTGCACCTTGACTTCAGGGTACGAATCACCGGGATCTTTCACTTCCGACCGGGATTGACATACGGCGGGCGATTGCGTTGTACTCTTTCTTGTGGTCTGTGGACCTGTGTCTCGGCGTGTCCTCCCTCCAGAAAGACAACAACATGCGACGAATTTTCCTGGCAATACGCGTTTTCTTCATCACGTTGTTCAGCGCCGCGGCGGCCCGGCGGATCGAGCAGGCTCTCGGGGGGGCCGAAGCGGCAAAAGAAGAAGGTGCCCGGCCGAAGCCTTCGGCAAAACCCAAACCGCCGGCCGAGTCGAAACCCACCCGCAGCGAAGCGTTGACCCTCTTGGCCGCCCTGCAGCGGGAGGCCCGGTTCATCGACTTCGTGCAAGAGCCGCTGGGCAGCTACAGCGACGCCCAAATCGGGGCCGCCGCACGCGACGTCCATCGCGACTGCGGAAAAGTGTTCGAGCGTCTGTTTGCCCTCGAGCCGGTTCTCGCCGACCGGGAAGGCGCCGAGGTCGACGTGCCCGCCGGATTCGACCCGGGCCGATACCGCCTGACGGGCAACGTGACCGGCGAGCCACCCTTCCGCGGACAGATGGTCCACCACGGCTGGGAGGCGTCGATCTGCGAGCTGCCCGCCTGGTCCGGAACCAAAGCCGCCGCCCGAGTGGTCGCGCCGGTGGAAGTGGAGTTGACGTAGTGAGTAGCTTTGCAGAACGAGTTGACGGAATCCTATGCAGCTCCCAACTTTACAGTGCAGGATTGCCGGATGTTGCCGTTTAGCGGGCGGGCTTGCCCGCCGTTCCTTCCTTTGCCGGGAAAACGGTGCTTCCGCAACGGCGGGCAAGCCCGCCCGCTAAACGCAGCATGCGCTAAATGCAGCGCACGCTAAACGCAGCATGATGGAACCGAGGAAGACATACATGACCGCAAAATATATCGTGGGTATCGACCTGGGCACGACCAACAGCGTGCTGGCTTACGTGCCCGTGGAAACGGACCGGCCGAGCGTCCACTTGCTGCCGATCCCGCAACTGGTCGCCGCCGGCACCGTGGAATCGCGCACCGTGCTCCCCTCATTCCTGTATCTGGCCGCCGAACAGGAGTCGGCCGGGGGCGCGTTCGATCTGCCCTGGGCGGCCGAGTGCGAGTTCGCCACCGGCGAGTTCGCCCGGGGACAGGCCGCGGAAGTGCCCGACCGGACGGTCGCCGCCGCGAAGTCGTGGCTGTGTCACAGCCGGGTCGACCGGCATCAGGCGATCCTGCCGTGGAACGCGTCGGAAGAGATCCCCAAGGTTTCGCCGGTGACCGCCGCCCGTCGCTACCTGGAGCATCTGGCGGCGGCCTGGGAACACGCTTTCCCCGACGCGCCGATCGCCGAGCAGCAGGTCGTGTTGACCGTTCCCGCCTCGTTCGACGCCAGCGCCCGGGAGCTGACGCGCGAGGCCGCCTTGGCCGCCGGGCTGCCGCGGGGGCTGGTGCTGCTGGAGGAACCGCAAGCGGCCGTCTATTCGTGGCTGGCCGCCACGGGCGAACATTGGCGGGACCTGCTGGCCGTCGGCGATACGCTGCTGGTCTGCGACGTCGGCGGCGGCACGACCGACCTGACGCTGGTCGGCGTGGGCGAAGAGAACGGCGAACTGGCCCTGAACCGGATCGCCGTGGGCAACCACCTGCTGGTCGGCGGCGACAACATGGATCTGACGCTGGCCCACTTCGTGGCCGGGCAGTTCGCCGAGCAGGGCGTGCGACTCGACCCCTGGCAGTCGGTCGCGCTGTGGCACTCCTGCCGCAACGCCAAGGAATCGCTGCTCTCGCCGGATGGAAAAGAGAAACATCCGATTTCCGTCCTCGGACGCGGCAGCAAGCTGATCGGCGGGACCGTATCGGTCGAGGTGGAACGTTCGGCCGTGGGCGAGTTGCTGGTCGACGGCTTCTTCCCGCGCTGCAAGCTGACCGATCGGCCGGCCCGGCGTCGGGCGTCCGGGTTCCAGGAGATCGGACTGCCGTTCGAGTCGGACACGGGCGTGACGCGTCACCTGGCGGCGTTTCTGCAGGCCCACGGCGACGATCCGACCCGGCCGGTCCAACCCACGCGGGTGTTGTTCAACGGCGGGGTGTTCAAGGCCGACGTGTTGCGGGAGCGGCTGCTGGAGGTGTTGTCGGACTGGTTCGCTGCGGAGTCGGCCCCGCAGATGCTGGCCGGCGAGCACGACCTGGACCACGCGGCGGCCCGGGGGGCGGCCTATTACGGCTGGGCCAAGCAGTCCGGCGGCGTGCGGATCCGCGGCGGCACGGCCCGGGCCTATTACGTGGGGATCGAGACGGCCGGCCTGGCGGTACCCGGTGCCGCGCGGCCGCTTCGGGCGTTGTGCGTGGTGCCGTTTGGGATGGAGGAAGGCACGGAAACGGACGTGCCCGGCGAGGAGATCGGCCTGGTCGTCGGCGAGTCGGCCCATTTCCGCATCTTCAGCTCCTCGACGCGCAAAGAGGACCGCCCCGGCGACGTGCTGGCGACCTGGACCGCGGACGAGCTGTCGGAGACCGACTCGCTTCAAACCGAACTGCCGGCCGATGAAGCCATCGACGAGCCCTACGTGCCCGTCCGATTCCACTCGCGGCTTACCGAGCTGGGGATGTTCGAGCTATGGTGCGTTTCCACCAAGACCGAAGGGCGGTGGAAGCTGGAGTTCAGCGTGCGGGAAGACGTGCCGGTATAGCAGCCGTCTCGCTCCGCGGATAGTAGCCGTCTCGCTCCGCGAGACGTGGCTGCATCTCGCCCCAGCAAGACGGCGGGGGTGGCACGCCCTGAGGAACGAAGGGCGTGTTTTCCCGACGCACCACGCCCTTCGTTCCTCAGGGCGTGCCACCCCCGCGACATCCCGGGTTTCATGCCAAACCGCCGCAATACCGATTGGTGCTACGAGCCCAAATCGATCACCGCCTTGATCACCCCGTCGCGGTAATCGGCGACCAGCTTGAACGCCTCTTCGATCTGCCCGAGCGGGAAGCGATGGGTCAGCAGCGGGGCAGGGTCGATCCGGCCTTCGGCGATCATCTCGATCACCGGGGCCACGCAGTCCTTCTGCCGCCGGACGTTCTTGAAGGTCAGCTCGCTGCGCCGCATCGTGTGGACGTCGAAACTCACCTGCGGGGTGGGCGGGATGCCGACCATCACGAGCGTGCCGCCGGGCGCGAGCAATCGCTGGGCCTGGTCGATGCACGCCGGGTCGCCGGAACACTCGAACACGCGGTCCAGCCCCAACGGTTCTCGCTCGATGACGGCCGCCGTCACGTCGTCGCGCCGGGCGTTGCCCGTCCAATCGGCACCGCATCGCCTGGCCGCTTCCAATCGCGCGTCGATCAGATCGGTCACGTAGATCGAGCAATCCGCGGCGGCCTTGGCACAAAGCAGCACGCTCAGCCCGATCGGACCGGCTCCCAGGATGGCGATCCGCGCGCCGGGCCGGACGTCGCCCAATCGGACCGAGTACAGCCCGATCGAAAGCGGCTCGGCCAGGGCGGCCTGCTCCAGCGTCATGCTTTCGGGGATCTTGAAGCAGTTCTCGGCTGGCAGGACGCGATATTCGGCCAACGCACCGAGTGCTTCGCCGGGACAGGCCATGAACTGGAGATTCCGGCAGGTGTTCGGCCGCCCGGAGCGACACTGGTCGCACCGGCCGCAGACGATGGCCGGATCGACGGCCACGCGATCGCCCGGGCGGAGCCCCGCGACCGCCGAGCCCGTCGCCATCACGGTTCCCGCACATTCGTGTCCGACGGTGGCCGGATATTCGATCACCTGGTCGCCGATCCGTCCCCGCAGATAATAGTGCACGTCCGACCCGCAGACGCCCACCCGATCGATCCGCACCAGCACGTCGCCGGGCCGCTTCAGCGTCGGCTCGGGCTCGTCGCGGATTTCCAGTCGTTCGATCGCGGTGAAGTAGGCCACTTTCATCCGGATATCCTCACGGGATTCACCCGTAGCTGGATTCGCAAGAATTCAGCCATCATGCGAAGAACCGAATTCTTGCGAATCCGGCTACCCCAACGACTCCCCTTCACGGCTCGGCCGCCAACGCGATTCCCGCCAGGGTCAGATGCGGCACGTATCGGGCGTGCCGGCCGATCAGCGCGGCCACGCTCGGCCCGGCGCCCCCGGTCATGAAGACCTCCGGTTCCGCGGCGAACTCACGGCAGAACTGCCCGATCAACTCGCGAATCGCGCCCACGGCAAGCCAGAACAGTCCCGATCGCATGGCCGCGACGGTCGAGGTGCCCAGCGCCGGCGGCGGCTCGGCCAGTTCGGACATCTCGATCAGCGGCAGCAGGTCGGTGAACTCGTACATCGCCCGGGCCGACATGGCGATGCCCGGCAGGATGGCCCCGCCCTGAAACACTCCGTCGGCCGAGACGAGATCGACGGTGATGGCCGAACCGAGGTCGGCGACCACGGCCGGCCGGTCACGGCGACGGAGGCGGTTGGCGGCCACGGCGCTGAGCAATCGATCGATGCCCACCATGTCCGGCCGCTCGACCGCGGCGGTGATCGGCAGATCGTCGGCGGCCAGCAGCGTCAGCGGATCGTCCTGCCGGTGCGTCCGCAGCCAATCCAGCAGTTGGGTCGTCGCCGGGCGATTCACGCTGCCGATCCACCAGGGGACGTCGCGTGGCGGAATGCTCTCAAGCCACTCTCCCAGCCGGTCCCACTGAGGCTGCCGATCGTCGAAGGTGAACGTCGAAACCGGCTCCGGCAACCCGTCACCGGCAGGGCCATCGAACCGCCCCAGCTTGGTTCGGGCGTTGCCGATGTCGACGGCGATCAGCGGGAAGGGGACCTTAGCCAAGCGTCACCTCCACTTCGCGGACCTCTTGTCCGGCGGTCATTTTGTCAACGGATCCCAAGTATTCCTCGATGGCGCTGCGAATGTTGGCCAGGGCTTCTTCTTCGGTTGCCCCTTGGCTCCAGCAGCCTCGCAGTCCCGGACAGTGGACGGTGTAACCGTCTTCATTCTTGCTGAGCACGACCTTGTATCGCATGCTTTCCTTGAAAAAACGGGCTTCACTGTCAACAGGTCCACGCCCCGGAAAAAGACCCGCAGAACATCAATTCTGCTTACCACGCATCATTCTTCTCGACGTCCAGCGTCCTGGCGATCTTCCCGACCAGCGTATTGAGTCCCTCTCCGGTGACGGCGGAGATCAGCAGCACTTCGCAGCCCAGCTCGTCGGCCAGCTTGGCTTGTACGTCCCGGCCGCCGGGCAGATCGGCCTTGGTGACGGTCACGATTTCCGGGCGCCGGCCGAGCGATTCGTCGTGTTTTTTCAATTCTTCTCGGATCGCCCGATAGTTGGCCAGCGGTTCGGTGCCGTCGGTCGGCTGCGGCTCGACGAGATGGACGAGAATGCCGGCCCGTTCGATGTGCCGCAGGAACTCGTGCCCCAGGCCGACGCCGGCGTGGGCCCCTTCGATCAGGCCCGGAATGTCGGCCATGATGAACGAACGGTCGCGATCGATCTGCACCCGTCCGAGGTTGGGATGCTTGGTGGTAAAGGGATAGGCCGCGATCTCGGGCCGCGCGCGGGAGAGGCGGCTTAGGAGCGTGCTCTTGCCGGCGTTGGGCTTGCCGAGAAGTCCCACGTCGGCGATGACTTTCAGTTCCAGGTGGACCGTGCGGGCTTCGCCCGGGTCGCCGGGGGTCGATTGGCGGGGGGCCTGGTTGGTGGCCGACTTGAACCGCGTGTTGCCCTTGCCCCTTTTTCCGCCTCGTGCCGCCGTGACCCGATCGCCGTCGGCGGCCAGGTCCTTCAGCAGGAAGCCGTGCCGGGCGTCCTTCACGATCGTGCCCGGCGGAACGTAAATCAACAGATCCTCGGCAGTGGCCCCGTGACAGTTGGCACCACCTCCGTGCTGGCCGCTCTTGGCTTTCCAGTGCTTGCGATGGGCCAGCGGCGTGAGGCTATCGACGCCCTCTCGGGCGACCACGATCACGCTTCCGCCGTCTCCGCCGTCGCCGCCGTCGGGCCCGCCGCGAGGCACGTACTTCTCCCGCCGGAAGCTGACGCAGCCATCCCCGCCCTTGCCGGCCTCGACGTAGATTTCGACTTCATCGACGAACATTGCGGCCCCAATTCGCGGAATCGAGGTTCCTTCCCATCATCATCACAAACAAAAAGGGGCAGCCCGACGAGCCACCCCTCAAAATAGGCGCAATCCGAGTAGGTCCACGCCTAGACCGTCTCCATCACGTTGATCCGCCTTCCGCCGCGGTCGAACTTGACGTAGCCGTCAATCAGAGCGTAAAGCGTGTAGTCGTTTCCTTGGCCGACCCCCTTGCCGGGGTGGAACTTGGTACCCACCTGGCGGACGAGGATGTTGCCGGCAATGACCCGCTGGCCGCCGAATCGTTTCACGCCGCGACGCTGGGCGTTGCTGTCGCGGCCGTTGCGGCTGGACCCTTGTCCCTTCTTGTGTGCCATCAAAGCTTCCTCTCAAGCAGATTCTCTTCTCCCGCTCACGCCGTGGCCGGAGCGAAATGTCTTACGAGCAAAGGGGTTAGGTCGCGAGTCACCTCGCCGCACCCAGCGTCCCCCCGCAGCAAACATATTATTGTATCAGCGCGCCCGCCAGGGATCAACCTCTGCAAATTCGCCATGCACTGGAACACTCGAAAGTGTTTGCGCAAGAATAGCTTGTACACTTTTTGGCGAGGGTGGCACGCCCTGAGGAACGAAGGGCGTGGAAAACCTGCCAAAACACGCCCTTCGTTCCTCAGGGCGTGCCACCCCATTGAACAAGATTCATGTGGTCTCGGCAAGCCGGCCTAGCGGCCGGCAGAATCGACCGGCCGCACGGACGGCAGGTAGACCCACTCGTAGTCCGACTCTCGGGCCTTGCCCGGACTATCGGCCACATCGACCGGAATCCCGTAGCGGATTTCCCGTTCGTGCTGGAGAAAAACGTCGCCGGGTCGCCAGAAATTGATCTTGAGGATCTTGTGCCAGATCCACCGGTACTGTTCCAGCGGGATCGCGTTCTCGTCCTTGCTCGGGTCGTTCTTCCACTCGTTGTAGACCTTCGCATACAGCGTGGGATCGTCCTTCCACTTGTAGGCGTTGGTCAATCCCTGGACGTAAACCGAGAAGCGGTCGATCCGCGGATCGACGCCTTCCTCTCCCTGCTGGGTTGCGCCGATCCAGGTGGCCACGCCCCAGACGGTTTCGCCCGGCGCGATCATCCGGCACATTTCGACCGTGTTGTAGAACGGTCGCTTGCGGTCCTCCCGCGAGCGGATCGAATCGACGGCGATGGGGATGACCTGGTCCGGATAGACGGCGCTGAAACCGGCGGCTTCTCCTTTGGACGACTCGCGGCCTTCCAGCAGGAAGGTCGGAATGAACCGGACGGGCCTGTTCGTACACTTGACCTTGTAAGTGCCGTCGGGGGCCTTCAGCGGTTCGA
>Ga0307379_10011521_pt1 | contig 11597 bp, 14 predicted proteins | sample UN2MG_FD_202237 | JGI IMG/M metagenome (GOLD analysis project Ga0307379, IMG submission 202237) | Soil microbial communities from Risofladan, Vaasa, Finland - UN-2 | ecosystem: Environmental > Terrestrial > Soil > Coastal area > Acid sulfate soil | place: Finland: Risofladan, Vaasa | collected... | reverse complement strand
CTGGCGGGATTCCGTTGTAGACGTACAGTTCAACTCCGCTCCGCATGTGCGCTGGTATCTTTTCTAGGTTCATCATGGGTATTCCTTTCGTAAAATCCCCGCCGCTATAGGCCCGCCCGCCTGCATCGGGTAAAGCAATGCAGGGCGAACGGGGCGGAGGGTTACTTACTCAGTAGGTTGAGCAAAGCCCTTGTCGGTCTTGCAGTTCACTCTTGTTATCGTCCTGTCTTCAACAAAAGCGTTGTAGCAAGTGATACAAGCCTGGTAGTAGTTTGCAGCTCTGAACTTCTTTGCTGCGTCAGTGATCTGCTTCGCGGCTATCAGCCATTCATCCAACCTTGTTGCTGGATGATCAGCTTCATGGTCACCACCGCGAGCAACCAGACCCCAGAAACCCTTGGTGTGGATCTCGTTGGAAATCCACCCAGAGTACATGGCGGCAACAATCTCTGGCCGCTTTAGCTCTGGGGTCTTTTCCGAGAACAACTCACCAAGCCAATGCATGAACGTGTAATCTTTCGCACGATCAAACATCGTCCAGACATCATCGCCCTTGGGAACGTCCTTCATCCCCTCGACCGTGAACTGATGCCATGCAATCCCTTTGATTGCCATCGCCCCGACTTTCCTTGGGACAGCATCTAATTCCCGGTAAAGTCCCTGGTACGCACCAGCGATGTCGGCGGGTCCGCGTGAACTTTTGCGGTCGTCGAACTGGCGGAACAAGAGAGGCAATCCGATCTCCTTAGAAACCTTATACACATCAACATGGGCATAAAGGTCGTCAGGGAAATCGCCGTTCAACTCAGCCAGCATCACGCTACTGTGCTGCCCGTTCATCCGATAATCTTCGCCGTCGATGTTCGCCACCGCCCAGTGAAACGTCACCAGTCGGTTTTGCTCAGCCTTCTTGCGAAGATGTGCCACTCGCTTGGGGTCCAACTCTCGCTCCGTTGGTGACGGTTTCATGTCGCGGAATTTCTCCGCGAGTTCCTTCGTCATCGGGGCGCTAGTGCTGGATACCAACTCAAACTCTCTTTTGTCAGACATAGTCCAACTCCTCAACAATCTACATAGCGTTGCTAAATCTATCGTTTAGTCTTGCTAGCGGTAGGTGAATTTTTGGCACCCTCTTCGAGTACCTTCCTCAACTGATTGACCGCGATCAGGATGACAGCAGGTGAGTATTGAGCTGCACCTTCGCATTTTCCTTGTCGCGTAATGTCTTGCAGTAGAGGTTCAATTTTTGACATCAAGAGATCGAGATCGACGACTCGACCGGCCTTGACCACTTTGTATTTTCTGTGCCTCGGTGATCCGTTGTTGTTGACAATGTGATACCGCTTGTCTTTTCCGATATGGTTCCAGTTGTCTTCGAGTTGCTTCGGTGTGCATCCGACTGCTTTGACCATGTCCGACTTGGAAACAAACTCACCGTTGCTGCACGCATCCACGATCTTATCACGCAGAGAAATGGGCGTGACATAGTCGGCATCTTCCATCGCCTGTGCCACCGCCGTGAATCGCTTCGCTTCCTTCGGCATCTTGTCTGTGTTCTTCCAGTAGCTACGGAACTTTCGTTCGCTTAAATCTGCGGGGATCTTAAATTTATCGCCACTGGCGATAAACTGAAGAAACCTGCCAAAACATAGCAACTGGCTGATTGTGTTCTGACTCTTACCAACAGCCTCTGCAATCTGCTGCTGCGTCCACTCGCTAGAGACAAACAGTTTCCCCAACCTTTGCTCGTACTTACCATCGACTGCGTTCTGAGCCGACTGGCGTTGCTCCTCGATCACTAGCAACTGGTTCTTGAATTGGTCTTTGGTCATCATTGGTTTATCCTTTATCTGATTATCCAATCTCTGCATCAGTTTTACCGTTCGCGTCAACGTCCCGTCCACAGCCGCCGCTCCAGCTCAGCCAGCCGCCGCGCATAAGCCGCCGCCCGCCGAGCCTCAAGTATCACCCGCGCCGCCTCGACGCAGGTCACCCGCACCAGGCCAGCAGTCTCGGCGTGCTCGGCCGCGATCTGCTGGGCGGTGCGGTCGCTAGAAGGGAACTTCATCGCCGCCCTGCGGTGCATTGAATTCCGGCGACTGATAGTCAGCCGGTGGGCCGTGCTGCGGCGGTGCCTGCGGTGGCGGCGCTGGTGCGTTCACCTGGACGCTGGGTGTTCTCACCCGAATGCATTCCACACGCTTGCCTGCGAACTCAGTGAAGTCGTGATAGAGTTCGACTCGACAACCACCCCAGGAATTAGTTTCAAAGCCGTAGGCATCCCCGATGGTATTGGAGTTGATTTTATTCAAGACCAACCCTTTTTCCGTGCCCTCAAAATACAGCACGGCTTTCATCTCTTGGCTGCTCTCCTGCCCGACTTTTTCCATGACGCAGTTCTTGATCGTCAACCGCGCGGGCCGGTCAGCGACGTCGCTGGCCTTGAGGTACGATCCAAACGTTGATCTGATATCCATTTTCTCTCTCGCTTTTTAAAAAGGGTTACGTTAACCAATCCCAAATCTTCACCACCAAAATCACAAACGCCGCGTTGGTCAGCAGTGCCAATCCCAGTACTACCCAGACTGCAGCTGCCTGCGGTGGCGTCTGTTCTTCCCACCGCGGCCCCGCCTCATCAACAGGCGTGTCCGCGATGGCCGCTTCCCAAATGTCGCTGCTCGACTCAATCCTCTTCCGTGTCGTCATGGTTCCTACCTCCGTGTGATGTTTCCGTGATTGACCGTGCCACCTTCGCCGCGTCGAACCAGGAAAAATTCATTTCTGGATCAGATGCAAAGTCGCGTATCGCACGCATCGCCGCCAGCCGTCCTTCTACACTATCTTCAAATCGCACAAAGTACCTATGCTCACCCTTCGCATATCCTGACAAGATCGTTGCGGGCATGTGGCACTCAAACAAGTTTACTAATGTCACCATTGGCGTTGAGCCTGCCACCGTCGCGACGAACTTTGAAGCTGCCGTCGCTCATCAGCTTGATGATGGTGCCGGTCGTTGTTCGCTGCACACCCTTGCAGATGCCGCCCCACTTGAACTTAACGACGTCGCCGCGGCGAAGATACTCGCCAGATGGCAGCCGCTTAGCGGATACTGAAACTCGTATGGGTCGCGTCGTCATGATTTCGTACATGTCATTGATCTCCGTGCAAGAGGTAAGTGATTGCCTGCCCCTATCTTATCGGCACTTTGCCACCATTACAAGTCTAAATGTTGAGAAATTAATAAATATTGGCAAATTGACAGCGTTCGCGATGGAGATTAGAATAGCAGCATGAATACGAACATCCTCTACCGGATCTCCTGTGCCGCCAGAGCGACCGGAGTCAAGCGCACCACTATCCAAGCAGCGGTTGGCCGCGGTGAGATTGCAGCGGAGCACACGGGCTGTGGCATGCCGCTGGTGACACTGCGCGACATCACGCGCTGGGCGAAGAAGACGAGGCCCCTGGGCCGGAAACCCGGCTAGATCGATACCTGATAACTCGCGTCCGAGAATGCTACAAACTGCCGCCCTGCCGCCTGCGTGTCGTTGACGAGAGCGTAGATTTCAAAGTCCTCGTCGAACCAGGCAGCTATCGTGAAGGTCGTGCTATCGGTCGCCAGGGCCGAGCCGAGCGTAGTTGCGACCATCGCCTCGCTGCCGAGCAGGAAATTATTATTCTCATTCTCGAGTCCGTTCCCGTTTGTTCCTATCAGCACCACATCGGTTGCCGCGTTGGTCCCAAAGCTGTGACAGTCTATGTGATCTACGTACTGACCGCCGGGGCTATCAACTCGGAGCACACGATAGAGCGTGCCGCTTCCGTCACGGGCCGTATTGGCTACCGTCACTGGGTTGATCGTCCAACTTATTCGTGCCATTGCAGACCTCCTCTTTTTGTTTGTTACCTGTTATCTATTCGATGGCTGGAGCGGATGCCGCCGTAGGCGTCCACATCTTGTTTTTTCTGAGCTGAAGCGTAACGTCCTTGAGTCCGCATCCGACCAGATTAACTTCTTGTGGGATCGCGTCCATCGGGTCGCGGTAAATGGAACCGGCAAACAAGAAATGTGCAGCCCCTGTCGTAGAGCCAGAACATAAAGTTGCATCGAACTCACCTGCGTAGACATAGAGTAGATCGAGATCCGAGCCTCTGTAGTCCACGCGACCGCCGTAGATCATTAGCTTCCCTACACTGGATCGCGACGTAATCATCATGGTCCCGCCAAAGCACCGTACCTCATTATTTACGTCGGCACATGGTCTATCTATCGTTAGGGTTCCGCTTTGCTGTACCACAGTATCCACAACATTTTCAAAAGTTCCATTGGTTCCAATGTAAACATTCGCATTCCCAAGTAATTTCAGTAGATAAATCTGCATGGGATTCTCACCCTCAGTCGCTCCCGAACTGACCGAACCTTCGGTAACAATGAGATTGATGATTCTTCCTCCGACCAACTGCACGGCGGCACCATCTCTAGTGGCAGAGCGTGACGAAAGGACCTTTATAGCCATGTTATCACTAGGAACATTCACTCCGAAATCCAAGTAGGTCACGCCGCTATCCGCACCGCCGCGGATATCAACCGACAAGGTTCCCGTAGTAGAGGTTGGCTCGAGTAGCGCAAAGCGGCGACGGTACTCTGTGTAAGGATAGAGGTTGGTCGTCACGATTTCCGGCAGACCGATGTCGCCTTTGTAGCCCTCGAGACGAAGCAAACTAACGCTCGTAGGTATGTTCGCCAGGCCTCTGGTGATACTTACCGATCCCGAATTACAAACGAGTTCATCTGCATCGCCCTCTATCAGTCCAACTCCGCCTACGAAATTGTCTGCGTTGTCGATCCAGTTTTTCCCGGTCGCCGCAGTCACCGAAGCCAATGTTGCCGTACCGGCTGAACCGCTATCATCAACGGTCACCTCAAAGTCCGTTCCCGCGACCGCACTGGTAAGCGTCACCACGGACCCCGAGAACGTCGCCACAAAATCCTGAAACTCGCCGTACTCTTGACCGCCGCGGTTGAACGTCATGTCCTCCACTGGATTGTCGGCGCTCGTGGCATTGAGCGCCTCCACCAATCCTGTTGCCACTAGGGTAGTAGTGGTCATCGTCGTTCCGGTGGTGATGGTTACGGATTTGTTATTGCACGTCACCGTCAGTGTTTCACTACCTGCAGACCAGTCGCCAGCAATCGTAATCGTATCGACCTGGCAAACGTCCTGAGCTGTGCCGGTCCAAATCTTTTTAGCCATTGTAAGGTTCCTTATTTTTTACTGCACAATTAACAGCACAGAGGTGGTAGAGGCTTTTTTCAAGCTGGTGGTCGTCGTCGAAGTCCTCTTGCGGAGTCGGTAAGCATCTACCTAGCTTTCCGCTAGCCCGACGATGTTCAGCAGCATTGCAAAAATGAGCCTGGTAGCTGCGTTCGATATGTCCATCAAACCAGGGGCAGCGGCATTTAACGGTTTCTTTGACGCCATTGATCTCGATGGCAGAACTTAGGTGGATGCAGGGGTTACTAATCATGGCAATGCAGGCACCGTAAATCTTTCCAGGACTTGCGGTGTTCCACTGAGCACCAACCCCTCTGGCAAAGTGTTTGGGAGGTATGTGGACAGCTCTGACGGTGTAGCCACGGTAATAGTTATCGTACCTCCGTCCACGCCTCCGTTCACGCCGTTCACTGTCACGCTATAGGTGGATGGGCTGTTTACCACTAATACCATTGGGCTGGTATAAGTTACTGTGCCCGTCGTGTATACAACGAAGTCATCGGCATCAGGATTGTTTTTAGAATCATCCAAAAGCAAACCCACTTTCGGCCCAAGGTTCGGGAAAATTGGTGGTTCACGGACTGTCAACGTGAATTCAGCTACCGATCCCGATAGATTGCTGGAACCATTTCTTGTGACATACAACACAACCCTACTACCAGCTCCAACGCCATCCGCCACAATGACGCCTCTCGTTTCGTAGACATGTTGGGTTAGGGACTGCCGATTATATCTTGCGCGGAATTTGGCTATTGCATGATCGGTGCTTATGTAGTATTTCCGTAAGTCCAGCAGTATGCTTGCATCGGCTATGTCTGGAAATATCGCTTGTAGTTCTGGCAAGGATTTGGGGCCGGGGATAAAATAGCTGACCGAGACATCGAAAGCACTGGCTATGGGATACGCAAATATAGTTTTGGTACCTCCCAGTAAATAAACACCTGGGTCAACGTCAACAATCCGTTCATTTGTGTCCAAATGCTGAGTAAACCATCTATTTGTTGATCCGTATCTGTACCAGCCCGTCGTGATATTGCCAGGGAACTCATAATAGGACGCATTTGCACCACCGTTTACCATCGCCTTTGTAAGCGACTCTGGCGCAGTCATGCCAGGTAAGAATATCTCCCTGGTGCCGCCCCCACGCAGGCTCCAATAAAGAACGTCATCAATGCCAGTTCCTATTGAGCCGGTGTATTGGCCATCGGGATTAGTAAATACCTGCACGGGATTTACGCGGATTTTGTACTCACCTGAAACATTGACCAGTTCTAAAAGGCCGATTGCAGCATAAAAAGTCCCTGCCGCTAGAACAAATGCAGCGACATAAGGAGAGTTCCCCGACAGGATTAGGTAATTGCCAGCCGTTATTGTGAAAGTGCCGACTCCGACAACTTCCAAGTTATTTGTGTTTGCGAGTGTTTTGGAAACGTATGTGTAGGTGCTGTCTTTATTAAGCCAGTAACACTTTCCAACAGTGCCTTGACTGGTATCGAAAGACAAGTCGATCAGACCGTGATCGCCAACAGATATTCGCTTTCTTGAAATGCCAGTATTGGATACAATTTCTGCTCCTGCTGGGGCTGTAATGGTCCAATTCGGAGTTTGGCTGCTGGATGCTTGAAATTGCGACAATAAGCCGTCTTTGTGTTTATAGACTACATCGTAGCTAATCGCGTAGCCAACGGCCTGAAATCTATTATAAACAAGGCCCTCAACTAATTTTCCGGGCCATTCTTCTTCATCGTTAGAAGTCACAGCGCCGTTGATTGAGAATCTCTTTGTAATATCCCAAACCGGTAATTGTTGACAGCACATACAACCTGGATTGTTCCCGAAACACATTACGAGCAATCCTCGGCGTTAATGACTCGTCGTTCTTCAATCATCATCCATTGCACGATTTTCCCCGCTCCAACAATAGCCGTCGTGGCGTTGAATAATAGCAGTGGCCCGCCCGAAGTCCCCCACTCGGTACCATTCCCCGTTGGAGATAATGCAGTGGCATTACCAGAGCCAAGCAAAACAGTGCCTTGGTGCGTTTCGGCGGAAAGACCGACTGTCATTGCTGGTATTTCTCCGCTCGTAACTGCAAGACCCGACTCTCCTGGGACGCCCTTAGCACCACCGCTAATATTTATAATCGCCCACTTGTTGCCTGTCCCCGTCGCCTTCCAAAGTATAGGTGTATCTCCGATACCTGACTTTAATTTATCAGTGTCGTCATCCACAACACCGCATGTATCGTCTGCGGCGTCGATCACGTTCACCTCGACCCAGGTCATGCCGGAAATTACCGCTTCTCCAGTTTCGCCATCGATCAACGGTCGTTGCAGGACAGCAAACCTGCCTTCGTGATCCTCAGCGACCGGTACAATACCTCGGAAGACAGGCTCGTCGTTGTAGACTTCAGCGCTATCAGCGATCACTATGGTAGGGTCGCCAAGTCCGACGATAGGAAACCGCGCAGTGAGGTCCGCAGCTGTATCATTGAGAACATCGATGGTGAGATGGGGAATACCAGGAATGCTATCCTCTCTCCCGAACCCGCCACCCGCGCGTATGCGCTCGATGTAGTCGGTGGCGTCCACCATGCGGTTGTGCGTCGAGGCGGCGATCTCGGTGACTATTTCGCCAACCTGATATTTCTTGAGTCCGCCTGCCATGTTACACCGGTAAAAGATTAGAGAGTGCAGACAGCGGCGTAAGCTTCCAATCGACCTTGGGCCAAACTCGCTCGACAAATACAGTTCGAGTCGTCATCTTCAGATGGTTCTCTGTATCGTCATGTCCCTTTTGGCCATGTGCCCAGACCAATTCATGGCCCTTCTTCGCAACTGTAATGCCCCCGAGAGAAAACGCGGCTTCATTTTTGTTGTAGGCAATTCCGATGTTCAGCTCGTAGTCGCCGCCCGTCCTCTTGCTGCCGCGCAGATAACTCAAAAACAATTCGCCCTCTGCAAACGTGTGTCCCATTAATTTGAATGGGCCTATGTTGGTTTTCCCTACCAGCTCCAATATGCCGATCCTGAAACTGGTATTCATCAGCGTGGCAGGAATCTCCCACACATACTCCATGTTGGCGTCGGGCGGATTGAGATCCACGCCAAGTGCTCGCTTGAAATCAGGGGTCACATTAATTGAATTGTCCAGTGCGTCATTCGCCTGCGTGCCCGTCCAGGAAGTACCGTCCTGCTGCTTTGCAAGCACCGTCTCTAATGACTTCTTGATATGCCCGCCCTGGGCCTGAGCGTTGAAATTAAAAGCTACCGAACCCTTGGGCGTCGGCGCGGGGCGCTTGAGGTTGCTACCAGAAATCTGCGAGACGAGTTGGGAATATTCGGCAGTGCCCGTGTAGGTAGTTGGAGTTAACGAGACGATCTCATTGACAGCGACGTCGATTAGCTGCTGCACCCACGCCCCAGTTCCGATGCTCGATGGGACCCCGGCGATCAGTGCCACTCGAGCGTCGTACTCGGAGTCACTCCCGACGCCGTCATGCTGGACGATGTAATACCGACGTCCATCGACTCGAGTGCCCGTTCGGCTTTCAACAGTTTCATTGACAGTAAATGCCATTATTTAGATACCGCGGTGAGCGGCTTGCCCCTCCGTTGTTCTTCCAAGATCCGTTCGATCAGCGTCTCGAGTCGCCGCTCATGGCCAGTCGTGTGCTCGCGCTCAGCAAAGCCCAGTTGCTTGCTAAACTGGCCACCAAAGGAACCTACCGGAGAGAACCCACTGCCGCCTGCATTGTCGTTCTCGCCGGTGCCAAGCGTCTTGCCAGTGACCTGTGCGTTTAGGGAGTCCTCACTTGCCTTCAGCCCTGCAATCAACGAGTCGTATTCTTTCCTTGCCAAGTCCCTTTGAGCATCTGCGTCAATTTTCGCTTTGAGTTTTGCAGCATCGGCTTTTGCCGCGGCCACCTTAGCTACGGATGCCAACTCCTTCTTCGATGCGTCCGCAGCAGCGGCCCTGGCCTCTGTTCGTGCGAATGCTTCCCTGCGATGTCTTTTGTTGTCTGCTTCATAAGCACGGCGATTGGCGATCTCACGTAACTCGAAATCGACCTGTGCTTGCGACTTTTGCTTACCCTCCGCAGCCCCGCCACCAGATCGTGCTAAGTCAGCCGCGCGGCCTCGCTCAAACGCATCCGCCACGATCATCGATTGCCGTGCGAACTCGCCAAACCCTGCTGAGAGGATACTAAACCAGTCGCCGATCCAGCCGAACCAGTCACTGAAGGCAAATCGCATGTCATTGAGCGCGGAATTCAAGCTCGTGCGGATGGCAACCCAAGTGTCCTGCGCGTCGAGGATCAGCCCGGAAAGGCTAAGGTTGAGCATGAATGCATCCCATGCTGCCTTCGCACCCTTCAGCCCAACCTCAAATGCACCACCAATGTCTCCCACCATTAGCGAATCACCAATCGCCATGCCGGTGGTTTGCGCTATTCCGATCAGACCGGAAAACAAACTTGTGAATTTACTGAAGACATCCTTTACGAGTTGCGTAGTTGCGTTGCCGATTGCAGAAAACGCCAGCCCAAAGGATTCAGCAACTTTACTGAGCGCACCGAATGCCTCGCGGCCTTTTCGTAACGCTTCGAGTAAACCTACGAAAGCAACTCCTATCGTTCCAATTACCAATGCAATTCCGAGCAGCGGTGCAATTGAAAATGCGGTCGCCACTGCGCCAGCAGCTGACTGCATTATACTGAGCATTACACTCATGCTTGCAGCAACTCCCTGGACCGCTACTTGTATGGCGCTCAGTGCCACTTGTGCCGCTGCCCGCAGCGCGGCTGATAATAATTTCACCGCCAGAATCGCTGGTGCAATCGCGATCTGGAAAACGCTGAAGAACGTCGAAGCCGCAAGCTGGAGCGCTTTGAATGAGATGCCCGCCACCAAAGTACCAACGCCAAGTACAGACATCGCCGCCGCGATCTTGACGAACTGGTTGACCAACTTTCCGTTTGCTTTCACCCAATCAATAGTGCTGCGCGTCAGGTCCGTTACGACATGCAGGACTGAAGTAACCGCGGGGAGAATTGCTTCGGCTATTTCGTTCTTAAGCTCCGTCGCCGCGGAGGTCGCCAGCAGGATAGCACCGCCGACACCCGCTTCCATTGCCTTGCGCAATTTGGAACTCTCGAGTCGGCTCTTGAGAATCTTCTGATAGAGCTCCTCGAAACTTCCGACGCTTTTGCTGAGTACCTGCGCAACCACATTGCCACGGCCAAATACCTCTTCAAAAATCCCCAGCTTGTCGAGGTTCGACAGGCCCTTCGTCCGCTCCTCGAGTTGCGTAAATAATTTCTTCAGGCTCAGTGCATTCGTCTGGCCGTCGCGGATATCGAGGTCCAAAGCTTCCTTGAGTTTCAGTTGCTTCGCAGACTTACTCAGTTCCTTGAGCACACGACCCATCTGGGTGCCAGCGAGAGTGCCGCGGATGCCCGCGTTGGCGATCAATGCCAGTGCGGTGGCCGTCTCTTCTAGGCTCACTCCAAGGCCAGCAGCGACCGGCCCCAGGAACTTCATCGAGTCGCCAAGGTCCAGCAATGTCTGGGTAGAACTGTTCGCAGCGGTGACTAGCGTATCCGCGACCCGGCGCGCCTGATCGGTAGCCAGGCCGAACTGCCGCATCGTGTTGACCAAGATCATGGCGGAATCCGCCATCGAGGTCATTGTGCCGCGGGCCGTGTCGAGCACCACGGAGATTGTGTCCAATTGCTCCTCGGCGGTCTGTCCCGCTCGAGCCAGAGTAACCATCGCCTCGGCAACTTCGTTCGAGGTAAACGTGGTCGTCGCACCCAACTGGCGTGCTTTAGTCTTCAGGAGGTCAAAAGCGTCCGCTCCACCTCGGGAAATGGCCACCGCCGCGCGGATGGAAGTGTCCAGATCGGCATAGCCTTTGATCGCATCCTTGAGGCCAAAGCCGATTGCGATCCCAGCCCCGCCGGCAATGAAGCCCAGTTGCGAGAAGTCGGTGCTGATCTGCCGGATATTGCCCGCCACACCGGCAAAGCTCGAGGTGACTGCGCGAGTCATCTGGGCAACGCCCGTGGTGACCGCTGAGATGCCGCTTGTGAGGCCTCCCGTCAGACCGCCGCCAACTTTGCCAATCTTATTGACAGAGGCCTGAAACGCCTTCAAGCGGCCTTTCACCAAAGCTAAAGTGGCACGGAGCGCGGCATCGTCGGCACCGATCTCTACGAAAGCACCGCCTGCTCGGAGTGAATTAGCGTTTCCTGGCACCTGGGTATGCTCCTCCCTGACCGGGTTTCATAAGTACGCTCAATGCCTCTAGCCCGGCTCG
>Ga0307379_10011520_pt1 | contig 11597 bp, 6 predicted proteins | sample UN2MG_FD_202237 | JGI IMG/M metagenome (GOLD analysis project Ga0307379, IMG submission 202237) | Soil microbial communities from Risofladan, Vaasa, Finland - UN-2 | ecosystem: Environmental > Terrestrial > Soil > Coastal area > Acid sulfate soil | place: Finland: Risofladan, Vaasa | collected... | reverse complement strand
TGCTCCAAGACAGATGCTTCGCCGCCTCCGTGAGGTGATGGCGGAGCATGAGAGCGCGCAGGCGCGCCTCGACAAGGTCGTGGTGCTGATCGCCTCCAACATCGTGGCCGAGGTGTGCTCGCTGTATTTGCGCCGCCGCGACGGCTCGCTCGAGCTGGTGGCCACCGAGGGCCTGAACGCTAGCGCCGTCCACAACACGCACCTCAAGCCCGGCGAAGGTCTCGTCGGCCTGGTCGCAGAACAGGCCGAGCCGAAACAGTTCGCCGACGCCCAGCACCATCCCGCCTTCTCCTACCGGCCCGAAACGGGGGAGGAGATCTACCACTCCTTTGTCGGCGTGCCGATCCTGCGCGGCGGACACGCGATCGGCGTGCTCACGGTGCAGAACCGCACCATGCGGCAATACGGCGATGAGGAAGTGGAGGCGCTCCAGACCACGGCGATGGTCATCGCCGAGATGCTCTCATCCGGCGGCATCGTAACCGACGAGGTCACGGCGGAGACCCGCCGGGATTCCAACGACAGGTTTACCGGACAGCAGATCTCCGAGGGTGTGGCGCTCGGTCATATCGTGCTGCATGAGCCGCGGATCGTGGTGACGCGCCTGATCGCCGAGGATGTCGAGCTGGAGCGGCGGCGGCTGCTCCAGGCGATCGAAGACCTCACCGGTCAGATCGACGAGATGATGGAGCGGGGCGATCTCGCCCGCGCCGGCGAGCACCACGAGGTGCTGGAAGCCTTCCGCATGTTCGCCCACGACCACGGCTGGCGGCGCCGGCTTGACGAGGCGCTGGCTACGGGCCTCACCGCCGAAGCCGCCGTGCAGCGCGTGCGCAACGACACGCGCGCGCGCATGCTGCGCATGCCCGATCAACGGTTCCGCGACCGGCTGCACGATATCGATGACCTGTCGAACCGCCTGCTGCGGCTTCTGTCCGGCGGCACGGAGACGGCGGCCACGGGCAGCCTGCCCGAGGACGCCATCGTGATCGCCCGGACCATGGGACCGGCCGAGCTGCTCGACTACAACCGGCAGCGCCTGCGCGGGCTCGTGCTTGAAGAGGGTGGCGCCAACAGTCACGTCGCCATCGTGGCGCGCGCACTCGGCATTGCCGCGATCACCCAGTGCAAAGGCGTGCTGGAGGCGGTGGAGCAGGGCGATGCGGCGATCCTCGACGCCGAGGGTGGCGAGCTCCATCTGCGGCCGACGCAGGAGGTTATCTCCGCCTATGCCGACAAGGTGCGCTTCCGGGCACGGCGCCAGGCGCAGTACGCCGCGCTGCGGAACGTCCCGGCCTTGACGCTGGACGACCAGCGGGTGGCGCTCCACGTCAATGCCGGCCTGCTCTTCGACCTGCCGCATCTCGATCAGTCGGGCGCGGACGGCATTGGGCTGTTCCGTACCGAGCTCCAGTTCATGATCTCGTCGACCTTCCCGCGGCTCGAGCAGCAGACGCGCCTTTACCGGTCCATTCTGGATGCCGCCGGCGAGCGGCCCGTGGTGTTCCGGTCGCTCGACGTGGGGGGCGACAAGGTCATCCCGTATTTCCGCGCGGGCGTGGAGGAGAACCCGGCCCTTGGCTGGCGCGCCATCCGCATGGCGCTCGACCGGCCGGCCCTGTTCCGCACGCAGATCCGGGCCTTGCTGCGCGCCGCGCAGGGGCGCGAGCTACGCATCATGCTGCCGATGATCTCCGACGTCTCGGAGTTCGAGACCGCCCGCGCGCTCATCGACAAGGAGATCCTGCTGCTCAAGAAGCATGGACGGCGCGAGCCGGCGAAGGTGTTGGTCGGAGCCATGATCGAGGTGCCGGCGCTTCTGTGGCAGTTCGACAACCTTTTGCCTCTCACGGATTTCGTCTCCGTCGGCTCCAACGATCTCTTGCAGTTCCTGTTCGCGGCCGACCGGGGCAATGCCCGCGTCGCGGACCGCTTTGATTGCTTGAACCCTGCGGCGCTCCGGGCGCTGCGGCAGATCGTCGTGGCGGCGGAAAAGCACGACACGCCGCTGACGCTGTGCGGCGAGATGGCGGGAAAGCCGCTCGAGGCCATGGTGCTGATCGGGCTCGGCTTCCGCTCCATCTCCATGGCGCCGGCTTCGGTGGGGCCGGTCAAGGCGATGGTGCTGTCGCTCGACGCCGCCAATTTGAAACAGATGCTGGAAGAACTGCTCGAGTGCAAAAAGACCACGCTTCGCGAAGATTTGAAGCGCTTTGCCGCCGAAACCGGCGTGCAGATTTAGGCTTCCTGCGGCTGTGGAAGGTCTGCAACGAATGTGCCGATATGCTAACCTCGCCAAGACTTGCAAACTCACCGGCATTGGGCTTGTGTTAGCGGGGGATCGCAGGAGATGGGGCCGGCCAGGCAATGATAGCTGGGCCGCAGCAAGTGCCAGTAGACCCGTCGCCGAGCGCGGAGCGGCGGGGTCTTCATATTCACGGGATTAGGGAAATGCCTGCCGGCTATGATGCGGAAGTGGCCGAGCTGTTTCGGGACCTCAGGGCTGCCAGCAACCTGACCGAAACGGATCTCGCTCAGCGGATCGCCACCCCGATCGAGGTGGTCAAGGCACTTGAGCAGGGCGCTATCTATGCGCTGCCGCCTTGGCCCGAGACCTGCCGCGTGGTCAATGCCTATGGCACGCTCCTCAATCTCGACACCCGCCCGCTGCTGCGGCGGATCTATGCGCAACTCGAAGCCGGAATCGTGGAACTGAGGCCGAAGACCATGCCGGATGTACCCGTCATGTCCCCGCAAGGCGGCGGTGGCGACTTTACCTTTGGCGGCAATGCCGGACAGGCGCCGGCGCGCGCCCCGCAAGCGCCCGCTTGGCCGAACGGTCAGCCGGCCGCGCCGCCGCGGCAAGCCCCTTCGCCCACGCCCCAGGCGCCTTTGCCTCAATCGTCCTGGCCCGGCGCCGCGCCGCAGTTCCCGCAGAATGCCGGCCCCGGTGGTGCGCCCCGGCAGGCGCCACTAGCGCCTGCTTGGCCAAACGGCCCGCAGAGCGCGGAGCCGCAGCCGCAGGCCCGTCCGCCGCAACCGAAGCAGCCAATGGCCGCCCCGCAGGCACCGGCCTATCAGCCGCCGCAGGCCTATCCGCAGGAGCCGCAGGCCTATTATCCAAAGCCGGCCGAGCCGCAACCGGTCGAGGACGCCTTCATGGGCGAGCCGGAGACCGAGCCCGAGCCCGAGGCGAAGCGCAAAAAGCCTGCGCTCCTGAAATGGGGCATCACCGCGCTCATTGCTTCGGTGGTCCTGATTGGACTATGGATGGCGCTTGGCGATTCATCCGATCCGACCGCGTCTTCCGGGTCGTTCAATAATTCCGATCCGGTGCTCGATCCGGACGACCCGCGCAGCCGTAAGGCCGACCGGCTTCCGAACAATTTCTAGGCTTTCCCGCCTCAATCCATGACGACGATTCCCGCCGAGAAGCTCGACCAGCTCGTCGCCCGTTGGCAAACCGTGCAAGGCAATCTTGCGTCCGGCACCGACCAGGAGACCTATGTCCGGCTCTCCCGCGAATTCGCCGAGCTCGATCCGATCGTGGCCACCATCAATGCGCTGCGCCAGGCGCAGCAGGAACGCGACGGCCTGCAAGAGATCGTCGACGACCGCTCTTCCGATCCGGCCATGACGGCGCTTGCCGAAGACGAAATTGAGGGGCTGGACGCCAGGATCGAAGAGCTCGAGCTTCAGTTGAAGGTGCAGCTCCTGCCCAAGGACGACGCCGACGAGAAGAGCGCGATCCTGGAGGTGCGCGCCGGGACCGGCGGCGACGAAGCGGCGCTGTTCGCCGGCGAGCTGTTCCGCATGTATCAGCGCTACGCGGACCGGCAGGGCTGGAAGGTCAACGTGATGTCGGCGAGCGAGTCGGCCAATGGCGGCTATAAGGAGATCATCGCCAACATCACCGGCAAGGGTGTGTTCGCGCGGATGAAATTCGAGTCCGGCGTGCACCGGGTGCAGCGCGTGCCGGAGACCGAGGCGCAAGGGCGCATCCATACCTCGGCGGCGACCGTGGCGGTGCTGCCGGAGGCCGAGGAGGTGGACGTCAAGATCGAAGACAAGGACTTGCGCATCGACGTGTACCGGGCGAGCGGTCCCGGCGGGCAGTCGGTCAACACCACCGACAGCGCGGTCCGGATCACGCATATTCCTTCCGGCCTGGTTGTCATCCAGCAGGACGAGAAGTCCCAGCACAAGAACCGGGCGAAAGCCATGAAGGTGCTGCGCGCGCGGCTCTACGATCAGGAGCGGGCCAAGCTCGATGAGGAGCGGGCGCAAGACCGCCGCAGCCAGATCGGCACCGGCGACCGCTCCCAGCGCATCCGCACCTATAATTTCCCGCAAGGCCGGGTGACCGATCACCGGATCGGCCTCACCACGCACCAGCTGCAATATGTGCTCGAGGGCGAGCCGGCGCTGGACGAGTTCATCGATGCGCTGATTACCGAGCATCAGACCAGCCAGCTCTCGGCTCTGGAGGAGCACGGCGCGTGACGCGGACCCTCGATGAGGTGCGCGCGGCCACGGCGCGCATATTCGGCGATGCCGGCATCGGTACGCCTGCGCTCGATGCGCGGCTTCTCCTGTGTCATGCCACCGGGCGGACCCATGAGGCCCTGATCGCGCAGGGCCGCGAGGCGCTTGCAGCGGACGAAGCGGCGCGGCTTCAAGGGTCCGTCGCGCGGCGGCTCGCCGGCGAGCCCGTGTCGCGGATCAAGGGCAGCCGCGAGTTCTTTGGACGCGACTTTGTCATTGGTCCGGACACCCTCGATCCGCGCCCCGACACGGAGACGCTGATCGAGACGGCGCTCGATCTCCTGGCGCGCGACGGCTTGCAGGACCGTCCGCTCAAGGTCCTCGATCTCGGCACGGGATCGGGGTGCATCCTGCTCACGCTGCTGGCCGAGCTGCCAGAAGCCCACGGGATCGGCAGCGACGTGTCCGAAGGGGCCTTACAGCTGGCGGCCAAGAATGCCCGGCGCCTCAACCTTGAGGGGCGGGCAAGCTTCGTGGCCGCGGATTGGTTCGCAGGGGTGAGCGGCCGATTCGACCTAATCGTGTCCAATCCGCCCTATATTCCGGCCGGGGAGATCCCTGGCCTTGCCCTTGAGGTGGCCGCCTACGATCCGCGGGCCGCGCTCGATGGCGGGGTGGACGGGCTTGCGGCCTACCGGCGGATCGCGGGGGCGGCGGCGGCCTTTTTGCGTCCCGGGGGGCATCTTCTGGTGGAGATCGGCGCCACCCAAGCCGAGGCAGTCATTGGGTTTTTCGGGGCCTCGGGGCTGATCGTCGAGGGGGATGGGCTTCGCGCCGATCTGGCGGGGCGGCCCCGCTGCATCCTGGCCAAAAGTCCCCTTCGAGGGGTCGCAGAAGGTCTCAGGTCCTCAAAAATAAGCTTGGAAACCCCTGATATTCGGGATAGGTTCGTCCCAGCGGAATGAAGATATTCGGCCTGCGTGGGTATTGGCGCGGCCGGTTGCATGGCAACAAGAGCGGATATCTCGTGAACCTCGATTGACAGGCCGCTCAGCCTCTCGGGTTGTTCAGGAGACGCTCAATCGCCCATCAGATTTTGGTTGGCTGGCGCTAGCCCAAGGATTTCAGGACGCGTAGCGCCGGGGACAGACCCAAGACAAGGCAGCAAGCAAAAGAAGCGTTGTGACGACTGCGTGGCCGATCCGGCCTTCCGGGCGCTAGAGCGTACCGGGATGAGAGCAGGTCATGAGAGTGAACAGGGAACGAAGGACGCGGCTGTCGAGCCGCCAATCAGGTGAACAAGGCTTATGAGGCAAGGACAACAACAGCAGCAGAATCGTAGGGGCCGTGGCCGCGGTGGCCGCAAGCCCCAGAACCCCTTGGCGCGGAGCTTCGAGTCCAATGGACCCGACGTGAAGATTCGAGGGACGGCATCGCATATCGCCGAGAAGTACATGTCGCTCGCCCGCGATGCGCTCGCCTCCGGCGACATGGTGACGGCGGAGAGCTATCTCCAGCACGCCGAGCACTACAACCGCATCATCATGGCGGCGCAGCAGCAGCAGCTCGCCCCGCAGCAGGGAGGCCAGCCAGCCGAGGTGCCGAACGGCGGCGGCGGGCGATATAATCGCTGGCATTCGGACCCGGACGAGGAAGCCACCGAAGAGGAGGCAGCCGAGGCGGGCGGTCAAATCGCCCAGGGCGTCCAGGACCGTCAGGACCGGCCCGATCGTGAACGCACGGGTGGCGGCGGCCAGGATCGCGAGCGCCATGCGGGCAACCGTGAGCATCACCCCGGTGGACGCGATCGTGATCGCGGCCGTGGCCGGCAGGGTGGCAATGGCAGCGGCGATGGCGTGCAGGATGCGAACGGCGCCGAGCCTGCCGAGGCGGGAGCCTCCGACGAGAGCGAAAACGCTCCCGATACGGTGAGCTAGGCTTTCCTCAACTGCAAAGCTTGTCATCGTCCGGCTTGACCGGACGATCCAGTAGCCCCGGTCTCAGTTGATCTGCGCCATCGGTGAACCGCGCCATTGAGTCCAAGATTGCCGCCATCGCCTACGCCTCGGGCTTCGGCGACGTGTCCTATTTCAACCGCGCCTTCCGCCGGTGCTATGGCCAGTCTCCGTCCGAGGTCCGTGACGAGGCTCTTGCGCAGCGGGCCTCGGACGTGGACTAGCGGGTCAAACCAGGCCATGCCGGAAGGGGGGCGGATGACCGCCGATCCCCCCACTTTGCCCCAGCTCAATGCCCAGCCCCCTTTTCTGCGGTAAAGGGCTCGCTATATGTCCGTTAACGGGCCTTGGCGTATGAGGCTCGGGACCGGCTCCCGCCACTTCCATCGCAATTTTCGGCCGCACCCTCGCTTGGCCCGCGTTCCAGAGGGAAGATCATGGATTTCGAGAAGCTTTCTGACCGCCTCAAGGGATTTATCCAGGCCGCGCAGACCATTGCGGTGCGCGACGGCAACCCACAGATCACCCCCGAACATCTGCTGAAGGCGCTGCTGGACGACCCCGAGGGGCTTGCCGCGGGGCTGATCGGCCGCGCCGGCGGCGACGCCAAGGCCGCGCTGCTCCGCACCGATACGGCGCTTGCCAAGCTGCCCAAGGTCTCCGGCTCCGGCGCCACCCAGCCCCAGATGACACCGGCGCTGTCGCGCGTTCTCGACCAGGCTGAGCAGATGGCGACCAAGGCGGGCGACAGCTTCGTCACCGTGGAGCGCGTGCTCCAGGCGCTCGCCATGTCGAAGGAGGGCGAGGTTTGGAGCATCCTGAAAGATGCCGGCGTCACGCCGCAAAGTCTCAACGAGGCGATCAACGATCTCCGTAAGGGCCGCACCGCCGATAGCGCCGGCGCCGAGCAGCAATATGACGCGCTGAAGCGCTACACCCGCGACTTCACCGAAGCCGCCGCCAAGGGTGAGCTCGACCCGGTGATCGGCCGCGACGAGGAGATCCGCCGCGCCATCCAAGTGCTGTCGCGGCGCACCAAGAATAATCCCGTGCTGATCGGCGAGCCGGGCGTCGGCAAGACGGCCATCGTCGAAGGGCTGGCGCACCGCATCGTCAAGGGCGACGTGCCGGAGAGCCTGAAGGACAAAAAAGTTCTGTCGCTCGATCTGGGCTCGCTCATCGCCGGCGCGAAATATCGCGGTGAGTTCGAGGAGCGCCTGAAGTCCGTGCTCAGCGAGATCGAGGCTTCGAACGGCCAGATCATCCTGTTCATCGATGAGATGCACACGCTGGTCGGCGCCGGTAAGGCGGATGGCGCCATGGACGCCTCCAATCTGCTCAAGCCCGCGCTGGCGCGCGGCGAGCTGCACTGCGTAGGCGCCACCACGCTCGATGAGTACCGCAAGCATGTGGAAAAGGACGCGGCGCTCGCCAGGCGTTTTCAGCCGGTGTTCGTGTCCGAGCCCAGTGTGGAGGACACCATCTCCATCCTGCGCGGCTTGAAAGAGAAATACGAGCTGCATCACGGCGTGCGCATTTCGGATGCCTCGCTGGTCACCGCCGCGACTCTATCTAACCGCTACATCTCCGACCGCTTCCTGCCAGACAAAGCCATCGACCTGATGGACGAGGCCGCTTCGCGGCTGCGCATGCAGGTGGACTCCAAACCGGAAGCGCTCGATGAGCTCGACCGGCGCATCATGCAGCTCAAGATCGAGCGCGAGGCGTTGAAGAAGGAGACCGACAGCGCTTCCAAGGACCGGCTCGCCAAGCTCGAGAAGGAACTCGTCAATCTGGAGGAGAGCGCCAACGCGCTGGCCTCGCGCTGGCAGGAAGAGAAAGCGAAGCTCGGCGCCGCGCAGAAGATCAAGGAAGACCTCGATCACGCGCGGAACGAGCTGGAGCAGGCGCAGCGCGGGGGCGATCTCGCGAAAGCAGGCGAACTCGCTTACGGCAAGATCCCCGATCTCGAGGCGAAGCTTGCCAAGATCGAAGAGGAAGAAGGCCAAGCCGGCAGCCTGGCGCAAGAAGTCGTGACCCCCGACATGATCGCGCAGGTGGTGTCGCGCTGGACCGGCATTCCCGTGGACAAGATGCTCGAAGGCGAGCGGGAGAAGCTCTTGCAGATGGAAACGCAGATCGCCAAGCGCGTGGTCGGCCAGGAAGAGGCGGTCGAGGCCGTGTCGACGGCGGTGCGCCGCTCACGCGCCGGCCTGCAAGACCCCAACCGGCCCATGGGCTCGTTCATGTTTCTGGGCCCCACCGGCGTCGGCAAGACGGAGCTTTCCCGCGCGCTCGCCGAGTTCCTGTTCGACGACGAGCACGCCATGATCCGCATCGACATGTCGGAATATATGGAGAAGCACGCGGTGGCCCGGCTGATCGGCGCGCCTCCCGGCTATGTGGGCTATGAAGAGGGCGGCGCGCTCACCGAAGCCGTGCGCCGCAGGCCCTACCAGGTCATTCTGTTCGACGAGATCGAGAAGGCGCATCCGGACGTGTTCAACGTGCTCCTGCAAGTGCTCGACGACGGCCGGCTCACGGACGGCCAGGGCCGCACGGTCGACTTCCGCAACACGCTGATCATCATGACCTCGAATCTCGGCTCCGAATATCTGGTCAACCAGAAGGAGGGCGAGGAGTCATCGGCCGTGGAAGCCCAGGTGATGGATGTGGTGCGCGGGCATTTTCGCCCTGAGTTCCTCAACCGCGTGGACGAGATCATCCTGTTTCATCGGCTCAAGCGCGAGCATATGGGCGCGATCGTCGACATCCAGCTGAAGCGCCTCGCCAAGCTTCTGGCCGACCGCAAGATAACGCTCGAGCTCGACGACGCGGCCAAGGACTGGCTCGGCACCAAGGGCTACGACCCGGCCTATGGCGCGCGGCCCTTGAAGCGCGCGATCCAGAAATTTGTGCAAGACCCGCTGGCCGAGATGGTGCTGGCCGGCAAGATCCATGACGGCGAGACCATCAAGATCACCGCCGGCAAGGACGGCCTGATGTTCAACGGGGCTGCGGCTAAGGCGAAGGCGGCTTAGGGGGCTAGCCCCCTATCTTGGAGAGGATTTGGTCGCGCATATTGCGTCCATCGACTTCCCTCTCCACGACGATAAAGAGGCCTTTGCCGTCGCTTTGGCTTTCCCAGAGTCGGCCGATCGTCCGTTTTTCATTGGTGTCATCGACGCCTGCGCCGGCCCAAGGGGCACCCTTGTACTCGACCACCAGCAAGCGGCCGTCTGAGAGTTGCGCGACGAAATCGGGATAAAACTTGTCGCTCGCGGTTGGCAGCCAAAACGACTGAGAATGCCTGGCGATATTCCGAATCCAGAACATCACTGGCGGCAGGCTGTCGATCGCCTGGGCGCATTGAAACTCTTCGCCGCCTTCAGAGCCGTCAAATGCGCCTACGCAGTCGGCGCCAAGGAAATGCTTGGCAAACCTGAATCGGCCCGAATAACGGTGTCGCTTCTGGTCTGCGTACATCCCCTCGCGGAATGAGAAGCCATTGTCGAAAGAGACTTCGATCTTCGCCTCGGGTGCGAACAGATAGCGTTGATAAGTGGCACACCGTTCGGCAGCGCGAGCGGCCGTCAAACGCTCACTGAGTTTGCGGGCAAGAATGAACTTGATCCGCATGAGGACCGCGATGGGTAGCTTTCGAACTCCAACCAAATGCCCAATGCTATCGGTCAGCCATTTAACAAGATCGCCTTGAAGAATGTCGGGCTGGCGCAACTGCCGATCGAGCCAGAGCACGAGGTTTTGCGGAGTCCATCCCTCGACATCCACATCGAGCGCCAACTGCTCCGCCTCACTCGCGAATTGATAGGTGACCCTATTGCCATCGACATCAATCTCGAAGCTGCGGGCCGTCTCGCGAACAGAGAACTCGCCCTCATCGAGGCGTGCTGGATGATCTGAGAGCTTCCAGTCGTGAAACTCCATGAAAATGTCGGTATCTGCAAATGCGAACTCGCCCTGGACCTCCGCCATAAGGCGAGGCACGACAAAGGCCTCGCCTTGCTCTGCGGGCGACAGTTGGTCTCTGATCTCGAAGCGATATTTGCGCACGGCCTCCGCGAAGCCGTTGCGCTCAGGTTCAGGAATCACCGTCGCGATCGCCATTTCGATCTCCGGAGCCACCCTCCCGGTCACGGTGATTTCAATCTCCCCATCTTCAGTCTCGGCGACGAACACACCTGCCGTTGTCGCGGCGGCGCGTAAGGCTGATGCCACTTCTGGTGTCAGCGGCAGCACATGCCTAAAAACGGGCTTCGGCTTCTCGCGCTGCGCGAACAGCCCGGTCTCGTCGAGATGGCCTTGCGCCGGCTCGATTGCGTCCTTGGCCTCGTCTTCCTCAAAGCCCATTGCGACGAGCTTGTCGGCGAGCGCGGACGCTGCGGCGCCGAACGACGCTTCGGAGACATGGGCATAGGCGCGGTTCAGCGGCTCGGCCGCCCGACGCTTTGCGTAGGGCATTCGCAGCACGCGGCCCAGGAGCTGTTCGGCGTCAGTTGCACTCTGGATGCGCTGAAGGGAGCAGAATATGTAGGCAAACGAGCAATCCCAGCCCTCCTTGAGGGCTTCAACGGTAATAACGTATTCGATTGGGCACTTTGGATCGAACAGGTCGATGCCGTCGAGTTCGCGCTGCTCCCCTTCTGCCTCGCGGGCTTAGCCCGGCGGGAGGTTTTGGCTTGGGCGGCATTCCACCTCGCTGCGTCATGCCCGGACTTGATCCGGGCATCCACGATTTGAGTCGCGGCAAGGTGAAAAACGTGGATGGCCGGGACAAGCCCGGCCATGACGAGGTCAGAAGAGAGACGCGCACCAACGAGCACTCGAGCAGCGAAGCGGTAGCGCAGACAAACAAGCGCTCAAGTAGGCCAGAGGCCGGTAGCGCAGACAAACAAGCGCTCAAGTAGGCCAGAGGCCGGTAGCGCAATTAGAATGTCGGGGAGGGGAGGGGAGAGCGAAAGGAGAAGGAAACTTACTGAGTTGGCGAAACTTACTGGGTATTCGCAACCTGGGCGACGCGGCTGGTGACGGGGTCGAGCTGCATCAGGGCTTCGATGCGGCGGCGCTCTTTCTGGAAGGCGGCGAGCTCGCGGCCGTTGAGCTGGAGGCCGCGCGGTACGGCGATGGTCATCGGGT
>Ga0307379_10011519_pt1 | contig 11598 bp, 7 predicted proteins | sample UN2MG_FD_202237 | JGI IMG/M metagenome (GOLD analysis project Ga0307379, IMG submission 202237) | Soil microbial communities from Risofladan, Vaasa, Finland - UN-2 | ecosystem: Environmental > Terrestrial > Soil > Coastal area > Acid sulfate soil | place: Finland: Risofladan, Vaasa | collected... | reverse complement strand
ATATTCGGGTTTAACCCTTGACCGGCCAAAGCTGAACGAACTGCGGGAGATAATAAGGAATGAGCAAATCGATATAGTGGTAGTCTACTGCCTTGACCGACTATCTCGCGACCCCACACATGGCGTCATTCTTACCCAGGAGTTTGAAAAACATAATGTAAAACTTGAGGCTGTAATTGAAACAGTTGATAGTTCTGAATTGGGGAAGCTGATAAATTACATAAGGGGTTTTGCTTCAAAGCTGGAAGCTGAGAAGATAAGAGAGCGTACCTTACGGGGTAAAAGGGAGAGGGCTAAGGAAGGTCGAATACCACACGGAGGATTTGCCCGGCTCTACGGTTATGACTATGACAAAATCAAAAAGAAGCGCATTATCAATGAAACAGAGGCATACTGGGTAAAGCAAATCTTTGAATGGCAGGTTAACGACGGATTATCTACAAATGCCATTACATACCGACTGAGGTCGCTGAATGCACCTACCAAGCGTAGCCAGTATTGGAACAGGAGTTCCGTGATAGGGATATTGAAGAACCGGGCTTATACAGGCAAGACTTTTGCATTCACCTTTCATCAGGGAACAAATTCCCGCAAGCCGCAAGACGAGTGGATAGAAATACCAGATGCTACCCCGGCAATCATTGCAGACGAGTCGTTTGAAGCAGCACAAATGCAATTGAAGTGGAACTACGAGAAGTCACAGCGCAATACCAAGCAACAATATCTGCTAAGGGGTCATGTATATTGCCGAGAATGCGGTCGTGCCTACTGTGGGCATATTGACCGTGTGACACGATATTATCGCTGTCCTGGGAAGAATCGGATAACTGCACCTGTCAATCGTTGTCTTAATAATAACTGGCGAGCGGACAAACTTGAGGCTCTGGTCTGGGAGAAAATAGAGGCAGTCTTAGATAATCCAGAGCTTATTATTGCTGCCACAGAAAAGCAGCATGACGAGGCTAATAACCTTAGCACACTTGAATCTGAAGCACAACAAGTTGAGAGTCACTTGAGAGCACTTGACCGTGAGCAAAAGAAGTTGCTTAAATGGGCGATTATAGACTTTCCCGAGGAAATGGTCGTGTCTGAGAACAGGCGCATAAACAAGGAGCGTAGCAACCTGGAGTCACGGAAAGCACAGCTTGAGAGGCAGATTCAGGAGAGTAGTGAGGCCGCAACCAGTCTGCCAAGACTGGAGGAATACGTCCAGCTAGTGCGTGAAAAGCTGACTGGCTTGGATTTTGACATGAAGCGTCTTGCATTAGACATGCTGACTATAAAGGTCTGGTTAGACTGCCAAAACTTGGAAATAACCGGAACTATACCTGTAGAAGATGCGGATGTTGTGACCAAATCATCTTGATAATCTGTTCCGGCGTGTATGTTTTGCTGACGATGCACACTTATTCCTTTGCGCCGCTGCATACTTCGTCAATTTGCGCAGCTTTTGCAACGGGCGTCGTTAGACAGAAACCAAGGTCACGGCTATACCCATGCCTGGCTCTATCCTCGCTATGGCTCAAGACTAGATTAATAGCGTTGGCAGCGCTAGCAAAGGAATAATAGACAGGTAAGCCAAGTGAAACACACTCCTGAAGAGATTGGAAAATATACTCAGCCTCTTCCACTATGATACTAGGTTCAAGCACTATTGCTACTGGCTTTGAAGACGCCCCATCCTTTCCAAAAGCCCCAGCTTTCACTATGTCTAACATACCCTGTATACCTCCGAGCAGTGGTGACTGGCCCGTTCTCATAAATTTAACCAGGAAGTCAGTCCCTTCCCATCGTGAGACAATATCAATAGTCTTGCTCAATCTCTCAGGGTAAATCATAGTTTGTGAATAGTCCACGGGATTACGCAAAATATTGCCTGCTGGCGGAGTAAACTCCCGTATCTGACTGATGATTTCTTGAGGAAGCTGAGGAACTCTCAGGCCTCTTTTTTCAAACTCGTCAGTAATTAGAACGCTGGCCCCACCCCCACCACCTATTAAGACAGCATTCCTGCCTTTGGGAAGAGGCATGAATAGAAATGTAACCAATACGTCAATCAATTCATCCAGAGTATCAACACGAATCATCCCGAACTGCTTGCACAGGGAATTCCAGGTAGCCTCGCTGCCAGCAAGGGATGCAGTGTGGCCAGCAACCGCTCTAGCACCCCCTTCAGTAAGCCCTCCCTTGAGTAATATCACCACCTTTTCTTTCGTCACCTCCTCCAGCACCTGGCGGAATCTTTTTCCATCCCTGATCCCTTCGATATACATAGCTATTATCCTGGTATCAGCATCAGTAGCCAGGTACTGAAGGAAGTCGCTTTCATTCAGGTCGCCGGCATTGCCATAGCTTATTACCTTGCTAAAGCGAACCCCCCGTAGCGCTGCCTCCCTAACCAAATAGTTAACATTGCCGCCACTCTGACTAATAACTCCTACTGGACCGCTTTCTTTAGGGAAGACTGGACCGAAAGACATGCGTGATTTAGGACAGTAAATGCCCATACAGTTGGGGCCAATAGCCCTGATTCCCAGCTTCCGGCATAGCGTGAGCACCTCAGCTTCCAGCCTTATTCCCTCATCCTCACCGGTCTCACTGAAGCCGGCGGTACAAAAGTGAATCGCTTTTACCCCTTTATCAGCAGACTCCTTAACCAGACTGGGAGCTGCCCGGGCAGGAACCAGGCTGATTACATAGTCTATGGTATTGGGGATGTCCTGAAAGCTGGGATAAACTTTGAGTCCTTCAATTTCGCCGCCCTTAGGATTCACCAGGTAGATAGGGGATTCGAATCCAAACTCAAGAAGACCGTTCAAAAAGGTTCGTGTCCAGTGCCCAGGGTTAGCAGTGGTGATGCCAGCAAGTGCAATAGAACCAGGATGGAAAAGAAACCCTAGACTCTCGTTGTTTGAGTTTGACATATCCTCCGACCAGCTATTTTCGTCCAAACCAGTTGGCTAAATGGAATGCTCCAACGAAGTGGCACAACTATAGCAGCTAGCTTCAGACGGCTCCACGTCTAATCTGATTACCAAGACGCATGAGCAATTCAAGTCTAAGCCTCAAAGTTGCATCGGTTCCAAGTATAACATACTGGCTACGGTATCGACAATTTCTTGTACTCGTCCATATGAAAGTAGAGTATGTCCGTTTCCTTCAGAAAGCGTGGAGCAAGCCCTAAGCGTCCACCAACTTCTGTCCCAAAAGTATCCCAATTTTGCTGATGATTTACACACTTTTACCTTCAACAAATTCTCCCTCTACACAGCTACATTCTTTACATAGCGGGTTCCTTTTAATAGTAATTTCTTCTATACTCATGGATAATCCATCCAACATCAACAGCTTGTTTTCCAGCAGGTTGCCCATCCCGATGATATATTTGATTACCTCTGTGGCTTGAATACATCCGACGATACCACAGGTAACACTGATAACAGGCCAAATCAAATTTGGCGGGCTTTGAGGAAATATACACTTCAAGCAAGCTGTTTTACCCGGGACTATCGTTGTAACTTGTCCATAAAACCCATTAACTGCACCGTGAACTAATGGAATTTTCTTTAATAAAGCGGCTTTGTTCAACAGGTGCCTTGCACGAAAATTATCCATTGCATCTACAATAATATTACAATCACCGATAAGTTCACACACATTATTATCGTTGAGCATTTTTGGAATAGCTTCTACATTTACATTGGGATTTATTTTTTCAAGCTCGGCCTTAGCTTGCTCTGCTTTTACTTTACCGACATCATCATTTCTGTATAATATTTGGCGGTTTAAATTACTCAAGTCTATATAATCCTTATCGACAATACGTATTTGCCCAATTCCCGCACTTGCTAAATAAATAGATGCAGCAGAGCCGAGACCGCCTAAACCCCCGATGAAAACCTTCGCGGCCTTTAGTTTTTCCTGGCCCTCTTTACCAAATATTTTCAGTTGCCTTTGGTATCTTTTCAGCTCGTTCGCTGTCAACATATTGTGTAATGCCTGACAAGGAAGTATAACATGAAAACCTTCGCTTATCATCTGGCTGTCCTTCAGCACAAGGAGCGGTGGAATGGAAGCGGTTATCCCCAAGCTAAGCATATTCCCCTCTATCCCAGCGGATTAACCGTCAAACTGGACACGGGAGAGACGGGTATTGTATCCAACGCCAGCCCTGGCTCCTTTGGCAGGCCAATGATACGTATCTGCTATGAGAGAAACCTTGAGGCAGTGGAAAAACTGTGTGATATAGACCTGTCAAAGCCTGCCTACGCTGACAGGATGATTGCTCAAGTTCCGGGTTACGACTGATGAACGAAAGCGAAAAGGTACTGCCATAGTTCGCGGCGTGTCCCCTGACTTGATTTGAGCGAGGAGCAAAAAACTTGTTGATAGTCCCCGCCTGTTAGTATAATGAATCCGTAGCATGGGGCTGTAGCTCAATTGGGAGAGCGCCTCCCTTGCACGGAGGAGGTCAGGGGTTCGAATCCCCTCAGCTCCACTTAAGGGGACGATACCTAGAACCTTTCGCAATCGTCATCGTCCGTTTTCAGAAAGAATATTTTCAATGACCTTTCCGTGGATTTCCTAGGCTATTAAAGGACTCCAAAGTGGAGATTGACAGTCAGGTGCCATAGATATACTATTGTTGATAAGAGCAATGAGCTTAGGGTGCCCTCATTGCAAATTGAAATCAGGGAATGTCGGTTCATATGAAAAAATCGATTCTCATAATAATAGTTCTTTTGTTACTAATGATCGGTTGTCAATCCGAACCCGCCATTCAATACATTTATCAACCCCCTGAGAATATCAGTGATGGGCTTGATGTAAGCACTTTAGAGGAAGTGAATATTGATTCAGAGTTGATGGAAAAGGTAGTGAATGAGATAAACCGGGGCAAATATGATGAAGTACATTCATTGCTTATTCTTAAAGATAACAACCTGGTATTTGAAGAGTATTTTCAGGGCCATAAATTCCAATGGGATGCTCCTAAAGCTCACGGTGAACTGGTGAAATGGGACAAGTCTATGGAGCATATGGTTATGTCCGATACCAAAAGTATTACTTCGGCCTGTATCGGAATCGCCATAGATGAGGGTTTCATCGGAAGTGTACATCAGTCTATATTTGATTATTTACCGGAACATCAGCACCTCAATACAGACGGTAAGGATAAAATCACCATCGAGCATCTGCTAACAATGACCTCGGGGCTGAAGTGGGATGAATGGAATGCGCCCCCTAACAGTGGGGAGAATGACATTGCTGCCTTGTGGTTTTATTCCAGCGACGACCCGATTACTTCAATTTTAAAAAGGCCATTGACTGATACCCCCGGAACAAGATTTACCTATTCCGGCGGGAATATGATTATTTTAAGTGAAATTATCAAGAACGCCTCGGGAATGAATCTTGGTGATTTTTCAGAACAATATTTGTTCCAGCCATTGGGGATTGGTTCTTCTCATTGGGATCAATTCGAGAATGGTGTGATAGACGGCGCCGGTGGTTTACACCTTACACCAAGAGATATGGTTAAAATAGGCGTAACCTTCCTTAATAATGGATTTTGGAATGATAAACGAATTATTTCCGAACAATGGGTTGCTAAAAGTGCCACTTCATTTCCCGGTAACGATGGGATAAATGTCCCGGGTACTGATGAGAGAAATACCGGTTATTCCTACTCATGGTGGACCAAATCATTTTCTGATTCAGGTAAAGAAATAAATATGTTTTATGCCGGTGGCTGGGGGGGACAGCTTATCATGGTAACCCCAGAACTAAACACGGTTATTGTCCTCACCGGTGGTAATTACGAGGCTAAAGTAAAAATCTTTGAAATTTTAAAAGAATATATATTACCTGCTATCAATTAAGTAATAAAAGACCAGTAATCTAGGACTAAGTGAACTTACTCCACCAGAGTGTACGGGAGAAGGAACTCCCACCTTCTCTTGGGATATCCTTTCAGGTGGGGCTGGAATAGTATACGCCAGCAATACTTCGTTGCCTGTCACTTTTACTTCTTTAGCAAAGCTCCTGATAAAGGCTGTTCTCTCCGCCAATGAGCTCTCGCTCAGCAGGACACTCAAATCCCCCACGTAACGCGTGATAGTTTCCAAATCAGCTAGCTCCGCTTTCTGGGACAGAATTCTCCCTACATTAGATATGAACTTACACGAGAGGAACTCCACTTAATGTATGGGTTGTTGTACGGCTTCCAAGTCGCGCGGGAGGAATTCCCGGAAGAGATAACTAGCTAACGATCAGGTTTTCACAGTATTGTTATAAAATACGATTAACTGCTGCAAAGCGGGAATAAGCTGTTCCTTCTCAAAGAAAAGTTCGGGGACTGTCAAGAATAGTCTATTGATAAGCGCAGTCTGTGCGGGAGCTAATGTATGCTGGCAGGTTCTGCCCTGAAGCGCTGGTTCAAAGCCACTGAGGTGCGGTATGATTCTATCTGGCGTTGTTGTTCAGCGCTGCTCCATCTCAAAAGCCTGCCCATCTCTTTAGCCACCATGTCCACGGCGTCCAGTCCCTGACATGGAGATAGGCCCACGGCGCTGCGGCGAAGCAGGAAATCGCTTACACTAAGCGCAGCCTCTTCCCTAACGGCGTGCCATATCTGGGACAGGATATCGGGGGAGTGGGAGCAGATGGGCTGCATTCCTCGGCGGTCCTTACCTGCCAAATCCAGGACCTGATGGAACCGTGAGCCATACAGGGCGGCAAGATGCACCACGGAATCTAGAGGAAGGCCGCTTTCTCTGGCAGCCTGGACTACTGTCTTCTGAGGCACAGCTGGTGCTCCGGGCAAGGAAGCCGTAGATGTACCGCAGGATGCTCTCAGGCCGAGCTTCCTGCAAACCAGGTCCACTGTCTCCTGGGCTATGGCTCGATAACCGGTTAGCTTGCCCCCTATCACTGAGATGAAGCCTCTGGTGCCATCCCTTTGTTCGTGGTCTACAAGCTTGTGCTTTCGCGAGATGTCTGAAGCATGCTTGCTGCCAGAGTAAGCCAGCGCTCTCAGGCCAGCAATGGTATAGAAAATGTCCTCCATTTTCATAGAAGGGAAAATTCGGCGAACCTCAGCCAGCAAGTAAGACACATCCTTTGCCTCGGCGTGCACGGCATCCAGGTCTCCAAAGTAGTCGGTATCTGTGGTTCCGATCAGGGAGGAACCTTCCCATGGTATTATGAAGAAGAGACGACCGTCGGCCTGGGCAAACTGGACTACAGCGTTGTGGGAAATTTGGGAGGTGAGGAGATGGACGCCCTTGGTTCTGCGCACCATTGGCTTTGAACTGCTGCAAATCATATTCCATACACAATCCGCCCAGTGACCGGCAGCATTGACCACTAACTTGGCCGTTGCTTGATAGACCTCTCCTGATATGCAATCCTGCACCTCCACCCCGGACACAGTATCGCTATCTCTCATAATCCGCATAACCTTAGCGTGGTTTAAGACGGAGGCTCCTTGTTCCGCGGCAGAAAGGGTGTTTTCCAGACAAAGCCGCTCTGGAAATGGCACCTGGCAATCGTGGTAGAGGTAGGAAGCTACCATCCCCTTCAGTTCCAGACCTGGCTCTAATTCCAGGGTCTCGCGGTGGGAAAGGCGACGACAAGAAGGTAGAGTCTTATCGAAAGAAAGCAGGTCATAGAGGCGCATACCCAGAGGCAAGATTACTCGGTCTAGAGGACGGGCTACAGGTATTAAGAAGGGGAGAGGATGCACCAGGTGTGATGCAATACGAAGGAGAGTTTCTCGTTCTCTCATGTCCTGCCGCACCAGGCTAAAATCCAATTGCCTCAGGTAGCGCAGGCCACCGTGAATCAGGCGTGAGGAGCGGGAGGTAGTACCATAGCCGAAATCCTCCTTCTCCAGTAGCAGTGTATCGAGTCCGCGGAGAGTTGCGTCCCGCGCTATACCTGCCCCGATGATGCCTCCACCCACTACAATCAAATCGAAGGTCTTCCGGGCTAAGTCATCAAAGTCCCTCTTCATGTTATAGTTTTCCTATCTCAGCTTGTAACCCAGCCGCGGGCACGCTCAACGGCGCGCTTCCAACCAGCATAGAGGCTCTCCCGCTGGTCTGTAGAAAATTTCGGTTCATAAGTTTCAGCAGCACGCCACCGCCGTTCGATGTCGACAGTGTCGTGCCATAGACCCACTGCCAAGCCTGCCAGGTAAGCTGCGCCAAGAGCGGTAGTCTCAGCCACCGCTGCACGCTGAATGGGAATTCCCAGGATATCTGCTTGAAACTGCATAAGAAGTGAATTAGCTGTACCACCACCGTCTACTCGAAGCAGTGGCACTTGCAGCCCGGCTTCAGCGCCCATAGCCTCTATTATGTCCCGTGTTTGATAGGCGATGGCCTCCAGCGTTGCTCTTGCCAGGTGGCCCTTATTAGTACCTCGGGTGAGGCCAAGGATAGTCCCTCGAGCGTACATGTCCCAATAGGGGGCACCGAGACCTACAAAGGCTGGAACGAAGAAAACTCCACCATTGTCGGGGACGGAGCGGGCCAAGGCCTCGCTCTCAGCGGCATTTGAGATCAGCTCCAGGCCATCCCGTAGCCACTGGACTGCGGCTCCGGTGATGAAGATGCTTCCCTCCATAGCGTAAGTCACCTTTCCTCCTAACCCCCAGGCCAAGGTGGTGACCAAGCCTTTTTCGGAGGGAACTGGCTTGTCGCCAGTGTTGAGCAGGACGAAAGAGCCTGTCCCATAGGTATTCTTAGTCATACCAGCATCGTAGCATGCTTGACCAAAAAGAGCTGCCTGTTGGTCGCCAGCCACCGCGCCCAGGGGTATGCGAGAGTCCCCTAGAATGCCAACGGCAGTCTCACCGTAAACCTGGCTGGAGGGCATCACGTGGGGGAGAACGGCCTCCGGTATATTCAGGGCAGCAAGAAGCTCCTTATCCCATTTAAGGGTATGGATGTTGAATAACATCGTGCGGGATGCGTTGCTGTAGTCGGTGATATGGACAGCACCTCCAGTTAGATTCCAGACGAGCCAGCTATCCACTGTCCCGAAAAGGAGGTCTCCCTGCTCGGCGCGGTGTTGTCCCTGGGGAACATGGTCTAGAATCCAGCGAAGCTTGGTAGCGGAGAAGTAGGCATCTATGATTAGCCCGGTCTTCTCCTTGACAAGCGGGCCCATGCCCTCCCGCTTCAGCTTCTCGCACAGAGGAGCAGTACGTCGGCATTGCCACACTACTGCATTGCTAACAGGCTCTCCGGTGTAGCGGTCCCAGACTATAGTAGTCTCCCGTTGGTTGGTGATACCTATACTTCTTACCTGGGACGTGGCCACCCCTGCCTTTTGGAGGCTATCGCGGGCAACTGCTACGGAAGCGGAAAAAAGCTCTTTGGGGTCATGCTCTACCCAGCCGGGCTGTGTATAAATCTGGCGCACTTCCCGATAGGCGGGGGATACCGGCTGGCCTTCACGGTCGAAGAGGATAGCGGTACTCCCTGTAGTTCCCTGGTCTATGGCTAAGATATAGTCTTTTTCGCCCATGCTGAATTGCTAATCAACGTAGCATAACATACAAGGATACATACTGGCAACGGTGTGCATAATTCTCCGTAAATATGCGACAGTCGGCCTTCTTCCTTAAGCTGCTTTTTGAAGCAGCGATACCACTTTTGGTAACAATTATTATGAGGCAATTCGCCTCTTTGACACATACTTGTTGAATGCAGTAAACTTTTCGCAATTGTGGGAGAGAGATAGCTATCTGGGGCAGGGGGAGGGTTGTGAGGTATTTATGCTGTCACCTTCAAGGTAGCTATTCGGCGATTTTGGAATGTCTTCTAGAGGTAAATCAGGACAAGGCTGGCTCGACAAAGTTAAAATTCGCATCAAGAGGATGTTAGGTATGAACGTCTTCCTTTGCGATACCTGCAAATGGGACTGGCGGGGTGCTTGCCATCACCGGGAACGCCCCAACGCTACCTGGTGCCCTGATTACGAGAAAAGAGGTAAATAAGGCCAAACTATAGGCTTGTTGTTGCCAGCAAGCCTGCCTGGGCAGGCTGATGCAGGCTTATGAGCGTATTATTTCTTCTGCTCTAATCCCAGAAGTCTGGCAGCATTACCGCCAAGCCACTTTTCCTTAACTGCGTCTTTGAGAGGCAAGGCTCTTAGTTCGTCAACACAGCGCTTATGTGGCAGCATGTCATCGGTTGCAAATAAGACTCTATCCTGAAGGAGAGAGTTCCCGTATACCATCAGTGGCTCCCAGCCGGTGCCCGGCGTCCCGATGTATTTAGGTGAAACTGCACCGATTTCAATATAAACATTTGGGTGTTTCCAGGCGGTGGCTACCATCTCGGTGACCCAGGGCCAGCCGCCGTGGTTAGCGACGATGGTGAGGTCAGGGAAGTCACAGGCTACCTCTTCAATGTATATAGGCCTGCTGTAGTCTATAGTACGGTCCACGGTGAAGTTGATTGATGAATGGATAGTTACCGGTATGTTCAGTTCCTGGCATTTGGCATAGACCGGGTAAAACCTTTTATCGTTAGGCCTGAGACGGCAGGACCATCCTTGGATGTTTATACCTTTGAAACCCCTCTCCCTTACCTCTTTCTCAACGACTTCAACCATGTCATCATCTTCCATCGGGTTCAGGCACAGATAGCCAGCGACAAATCTATCGGGATGTGCTTGTACTATCCTGTAAACAGCATCGTTTTGCTTACGATAGTCGCCTATTGCCCATTCCCCTTGAAGAACCGCCTTATCAACACCGCCCTTCTCCATACTGCGAATAAGGTCGTCAGTGGTTACCTTAAACGCGTTGGCTACGTCGGAATATATTCCTCGATAGCCCCTCAAGTAGCTTGTTGGCATGATTCTTTGCGCCTCCTCGAGGCTCATCCACTCTTTTTGTGGGGTAGTCATACGAAAATCTATAATCATTTCTCTCTCCTTTTCTTACTGGCTACTCTTTATTTCTTAGTTTTCTCAAGGGCAGCTTTTGCCCGTTCGGCTGCTTCTAAGGTGGAGACGGCGAGCATTACATCTCTGGTCTCCTGCTCAAGGGTTTGTTCGAAGTCTTGATAGGCCCCCTGATTGAGAGCTATCTTGGAAAGATAGATTGCCAGGGTTGAGTTGCTGGCTATTTTCTTAGCTATGTCCATAGTGGTTTTTTCCAGTTCCTCCAGGGGGACTACCTTGTTTACCAGTCCCCACTGTTCTGCCTGCCTGGCGTCAATCATCTCGTTGGTGAAGACCATCTCCTTGGCTCTTCCCAGGCCCACCAGAAGTGGCAATAGCTTGGTGCCGGCGTTAGTCACTGTAGCGCCGACGCTTGTCTCGGGAAACCCAAACTTGGTTCCCTCGGCGGCTACCCTTATATCGCAATCCATGGCCCATTCACAGCCGGCGCCTAGGGCATAGCCGTGGATAGCGCCGATTATAGGTTTACCCATTCGCAGCATAGTTCTGGTGGTGTCCTGCAAAGTTTCTACAGCCTTTATTCCTTCTTCCAGCGTCCCGCTCTTATCCTCCGAGAGGTCATCTCCGGCGGAAAAGGCCCTTCCCTCTCCTTTGACGATAACTACCTTAACCTCA
>Ga0307379_10011518_pt1 | contig 11598 bp, 8 predicted proteins | sample UN2MG_FD_202237 | JGI IMG/M metagenome (GOLD analysis project Ga0307379, IMG submission 202237) | Soil microbial communities from Risofladan, Vaasa, Finland - UN-2 | ecosystem: Environmental > Terrestrial > Soil > Coastal area > Acid sulfate soil | place: Finland: Risofladan, Vaasa | collected... | reverse complement strand
GGGGCCCGTCTGACCGGTTTTTGCCACAACGCGGCTCCTTGTATTTGCTGGGACAGGCTCTTAGGAGAAAAAACGGGCCGCCCGACGCAGGAGTGAACCGCCTTGACGGGGTCCGACTCCTACGCCCTCCAGGAGCGGCCCTTTTCGTCCGACTGCTGGTCTTCCAGCCTTTCGGTCACGTCCCTGAGGTCGGCCAGCGTGAACGGCATTGGCAGGCAGGCCTCGAATCCCTTTGATTTCAGCCGTCGGTCCAGCTGCTCGGTCCAGTCCCGGCAGGCGGCGATGACCCTGGCCGCGCCGAACGCCGCGCTGGACTTGATGTTCCGGCAGATGCCGACGACCTCCGATTCGTCCTGACTCACGTCCAGCACCACAGCGTGGGGGCGGAACTGCTGCGCGATCACCCCGGCCTCGAATCCGTTGCCGGCCAGTTGCACGTCGAACCGGCCTGAGGATTCCGCCGCCCGCATGAGCTCCGCCGGCACGTCTTCGCTGACGATCAGAATCCGGCGCGTTCCGCCGTCCAGCCCGGTGAGGGGGATGCCGTTGGCCCGCATGAACGCCACGAGCTGCTCCATGGGTATCCGGCGGTCGCGGCTGCCCGGAATGCGGTAGCCCCGAAGCTGCCCCCGATCGAACCACTTGCTGACGGTCCGCGGCGCGACGTGGCAGATCTTGGCGACTTCTCCGGTGGTCAGGACGTCCTTTTTCGGGAAGGTTCGCACCTTGTCCGATAGCTCCGCGTTGAGACGAAACCCGCTCAGAAGTCTCATCGGCCTTCGGGGGGCGCTCTTTAGTTGTGCGCGGAGAAAAGCTGGGGTTCGCCCGTGCCGGGGTCCGTCCAGCCGGCCGTCGCACCGCGCGCGGCCGTGCGCCGTCGGGCAAAAAGCTTTGCAACGGCTCCCGCGCCGGCTGCATAATCGGCCCCGACCGGCCCGGATGGCCGGCTTGCACGCTTCGGGTACGGTCTGGAGGATGGTGTTGGACCCGCTTGACGGCTTGAACGATCCCCAGAAGCAGGCGGTCACGCACGTGGCCGGCCCGCTGCTTGTGCTCGCAGGCGCCGGCTCCGGCAAGACTCGCGTCATCACCCGCCGGGTGGCCTATCTCGTGCAGCAGGGCGCCGCGCCGTGGAACGTGCTGGCGATCACCTTCACGAACAAGGCCGCCGAAGAGATGAGCGCACGCGTCCGCGAGGTCGGCGTTCCACGCGGGGCCACCGTCTGCACGTTCCACTCGCTCTGCGCACGCTGCCTCCGCGAGTTCGCCGCCGAGGCCGGCCTGCAAACCAACTACTCCATCGTCGACCGGGACGACCAGGTCCGCCTGGTCAAGCAGGCGATGGCCGACCTCGACCTGTCGGCCGACAAGCTCTCACCGTCGGCCGTCCACGCGGCCATCTCACGCGCGAAGAACGACCTCAGCGCAGCCGACGCCTTCGCCGAGCAGGCTGCGGATTTCTTCTCCCGTCGCGTGGCCGCCGTGTACCGCCGCTACGAGCAGCTCCTCGAGTCGAACAACTCGCTGGACTTCGACGACCTGCTCGTTCGCATGACGCACCTGATGCGCGACCGCCCCGAAGTCCGCCGCCTGCTGGCCGACAGGTACCAATACATCCTCATCGACGAGTACCAGGACACCAACCGCGCGCAGTACTTCATCGCGCACGGCATCGCTCTGGAGCACGAGAACATCTGCGCCACGGGCGACCCCGATCAGAGCATCTACGCCTGGCGCGGCGCGGACATCAAGAACATACTCGAGTTCGAGTCCGACTACCCCCACGCCAAGGTCATCCGACTCGACGAGAACTACCGCTCCACCGCGCCGATCCTTCACGCGGCCTCAAACCTGATCGCCCACAACCGGATGCGCAAGGACAAGACGCTCTGGACGCGGCGGGCCGGCGGCAGCCACGTGCGGGTGCTGGTCTGCGACGACGAGCACGCCGAGGCCCGCGAGCTGGCCCGGCGTGTCGAGCTGGGCCGCGAGGCCGGCCGGCCCTGCAGCGACATGGCCGTCTTCTACCGCGTCAACTCGCTGTCGCGCGTCGTGGAGGATACCTTCGTTGCCGCGGGCATTCCCTACCGCATCGCGCGCGGCATCGAGTTCTACAACCGCAAGGAGATCAAGGACGTCCTGGCGTATCTCAAGCTGATGGTCAACCCGGCCGACGACCTGAGCTGCCTGCGGGCCGTCAACACGCCCCATCGGGGCATCGGCCAGACGACCGTCCGGCGCCTGGGGGCCATGGCGGCCGGCGCGGGCGCGTCGCTGCTGGATGCCTGCCGCCGGGGCGACCAGGCCGGTCTTGGGGCCTCCGCCGTCCGCAAGGTAGCGGCCTTCGCCGAGATGATCGACTCGCTGGCCGCCTCGCAGCACGCGACGGTCAAGGACACAGTCGAGGACGTCGTGCACCGCAGCGGGCTGGCCGACGCACTCCGCGGCGCCGACAGCCAGGACAGCCGCCCCTGGTACAACGTCGAGGAGCTGATCTCCGCCGCCGCCGAGTACGACAAGGCCGCCGGCGGCACGCTGGCCGAGTACCTCCAGCGGGTCAGCCTGGTCAGCGACGCCGACCACTTCGAGGGCGCCGGCGGCGCCGTCACGCTCATGACGCTTCACGCCGCCAAGGGCCTGGAGTTCCCCGTCGTCTTCATCATCGGGTGCGAGCAGGGGCTGCTTCCCTTCGAGCGAGCGGACGAATCCGTGGGGCGCGTCTCGGCCGACGCCCGCCTGGAGGAGGAGCGCCGGCTGGCCTTCGTCGGCATGACACGCGCCAAGGACGAGCTGACGCTGATGCACGCGCGCCAGCGAATGATCCGCGGGCGGACCACGCCGCAGGCGCCGTCGCCATTTCTGAATCAGATCGGTCGCACGCAGGTCGCCGTCGAAGACCTCACGACCGCCGCGCCACGCCGGCCGACGCGGCGCCGAGAGCGGTCTGCCGCGGGCTTCTACGCCGACGTGTCCGAGCGGGCCGCCATCGAGGCCGCCGAAGACGCCGCCATGAACTTCCCGCCGGAGTACGAATACCTCAAGGCCGGCAGCGTCGTGCGGCACAAGCTCTTCGGCCTGGGCACCGTCATCGCACTCCGCCAGCGGTGGCCGCAGACGAGGGCCGAAATCCTCTTCGAGGACTGCGGCAAGAAGGTCATCGTCCTGGCCCGCGCCGGCGTGGAGATCCTCGGCGGCGACTGAGTGTGGGGCGAGCGTCAACCCTCCAGCAGCTCGACCAGCAGCGCGCCGGCCCGCGATGCGTCCGCGCCCTCGATGGCCTCGGCGGCGGCCGACAGCAGCTCTGCTTGCCTGTCCGTGAACGCCCGCGGGACGCCCGCATCAAAAGCGTCCATCCCCGTCGCCCGCAGGATGGCCTGCTTCAGATCGTCCAGCCCGGCCCCGGTCTTTGCAGAGACGGCCGCGTCGCACGCCGCCTCAGCCGGGCCGAGGTCCAGCTTGGTCCAGACCGTGATCGCATTCTCGCTCGGGCACCACGAGGGGCGCTCGGTCTGACCGCGGCAGATCAGCAGGCATACGAGATCGGCCTGCCGCACGCGCCGGCGGGCGCGGCGGACGGCCTCCGCCTCCACGCCTGTTTGTCCTGAGCTTGAGGGCGCCTGCTCGTCGTCGGCCCAGATGCCGGCCGTATCCGTCAACCAGAACGGCACGCCCCCCAGCAGCGCCGGCTCGCGGACCCAGTCGCGCGTCGTGCCGGGCGTGTGGTGGACGATGCTGACCTCTCGCCCGACCAGGGCGTTGGCCAGGGTCGACTTGCCCACGTTCGGCGGCCCGCCCAGCACCACCTCCGCCGGCGTCAGCAGGCGCCGCATCGCCGCCAGGCCTTCCGCCGCGCGGCGAAGGGCGTCCGCCGCGCCGCTGTCCGCAGGCCCGCCAGCGACCGCCTCCCGCGCCAGCCGGCTTATCCCCGCCGACCACTGCCGTGTGACGGCCGAGATGACCAGCTCGCCGCCGGCCATTGGCAGCACGTCGAGCATCTCCCTGCCGATGGCCGGGTTGGACCACCGCGGATGGGCCGGCGGGAAGTCGGCGTCGTCAAGTGCCGCCGACGCCTCGATCGTCGCCCCGCAGTCGGCGACTGCCTGAAGCACGGCCTTGGCGATCTGGGGGCCGCCGTGGATGTTCACGTCGGCCGCGCACGCCTGCGCACGCACGATGGCCTCGTCGATCACCTCGCCGTTGACGACCACATGCCCAAGTTGTAGTCGCCCCGGCCCGGCGGCGGCGTGAGACGGCAAAGGATGGAAGATCCTCCCCAGAATCGCGCCGGCCTGCGGGCCTCGCAGGGCGATCACGGCGATCCCGCCGGTGCCGGGTGGGGTCTGGAGGCATGCCGTCGTCCGCCCCGCCCGCTCCGCGCCGCCGGTCGCGTCCGCGCCGCTGCTCATCTGACCAGCGTCTTGTAGTAGGCCATCGCCACCCCGCGCAGAACCAGGTCCGGCACGATGGCCTGCACGAGCCCGGAGTGGTTCGGGTCGCCGCAGACCAGTCCCGCGTCGCCGCCGGTCGTGATGACCACCGGCCAGTGCCCCAGCTCCGTCGCGTAGGTCTCCACCAGTTGCCTCAGCGCCCCGCGCGCCCCGAAGACCAGCCCGCCGACGATCGCCTGCCGCGTGTCCTTGCCGTACACCCAGTCCGGCCGGTCCGGCTGCACCCGTGGCAGCGCCGCTGTGCCCGCGCTGAGGCCGTCGGCCCCCATGGCCAGCCCCGGCAGTATCGCCCCGCCGAGGAACACGCCCTCGTCATTGACGCAGTCGATCGTGATCGCCGTGCCGAAGTCGGCCACCACGCACGCCACGCCCAGCTGGTCGAAAGCAGCGACGGCCGCGCACAGCCGGTCGACACCGATCTGCTCCGGAGACGGCAGGTCCGTCGCCATCGGCAGCGGAAGGTCGCGCCCGACCACCAGCACCGGCTCGCCGATCGAGGCCGCCACCGCGTCCTCCACCACCCGCAGGCCCGTTGGGTTGACGCTGCACGCGGCGATCTTCTTCGGCGGCGGCATGGCCTTCCACGTGGCCGCCAGCCCGGTCGCCAGGTTGCCCGTCTCGCCAAGGGCGTGCCTCTGCATGGGGTTCGCCTTGTCCCCGCAGACGTGTGCGAAGCGCACCGAGCCGTTGCCTACGTCGAACGCCAACACGTTGGGAACTCGGTCTATCATCTCGAAGCCGCGCTAATTGTACCCAACACCGCTTGCGGTTTCGCAAACCCAAACCGCTTGCGGTCGCAAACTCGCGCATCTCCCGCTCGCGGCTTCGCAAACTCGCGCATCTCCCGCTCGCGATTTCGCAACCCCACACCGCTTGCGGTTTCGCAAAACCCCCAAAACTCTCGATCACTCCTCCCCGTGAAGGCGCCTCCAGATCTCCCTTCCCAGGACCTCCACGCCCCGGCCCGTGACGCCGCTTATCGCCAGCACCCGCCCGTCCACCGCCGCGGCGAAGCGCTTCAGGTTCTCGCGCGCCCCGGTCAGGTCCATCTTGTTGGCGACGATGATCTCGTCCTTGACCGCCAGCGCGGGCGAGTACTGCCGCAGCTCACTGCGGATGGCGCGGTAGTCCTCGATCGGATCGCCGTTCAGCGGGCAGATGTCCACGATATGCACCAGCAGCTTCGTCCGCTCGACGTGGCGGAGGAACTCGTCGCCCAGCCCCGCGCCCCGGTGGGCGCCCTCGATCAGACCGGGTATGTCGGCCATCACGAACCGCCGATACCCCGCCAGCTCGACGATGCCCAGGCACGGGTACCGCGTGGTGAATGGGTACGCCGCCACCTTCGGGCGGGCCGCCGACATCCGCGACAGCACCGTGCTCTTTCCTGCGTTCGGCTTGCCGATAAGCCCCGCGTCGGCGATGAGCTTCAGCTCCAGGTGAAGCCTGCGGCTCCGGCCGCTCTCGCCACGCTCGGACTCGCCGGGCGCCTGGTGGGTGGAGCTCTTGAACGCCTCGTTGCCGCGGCCGCCCCTGCCCCCGGCCGCCACGCAGAAGCTATCCCCCGCCTGCGCCAGGTCCTTGAGCGTCACGCCGGCGTCCGTGTCGTGGATGATCGTGCCCGGTGGCATAAGCACGTTCAGGTCGGCGCCATTGTGGCCGTGGCAGTTCTTGCCGCGTCCGTGTCCGCCGCGTGCGGCCTTCCAGTGGTGGCGGCCGGCGAGGTGCTGAAGCGTATTGTACTGCTCGTCGGCCAGCAGGTACACGCTTCCGCCGTTGCCGCCGTTGCCGCCGTCCGGGCCGCCCTTGGGAACGAACTTCTCCCGCCGGAACGAGACGCAGCCGTCGCCGCCGGCGCCGCTGGTGACGACGATGTCCGCCTCGTCAACGAACATCGCCTTGGTTGCCGGGGGTGTCTGTGCCATCTTCGCCGCCCCGAACTCGCGGCCGCCGGCCGAGCCGCACGCCGCCCTACGAAAAGAGGATGGCGCCTTGGCGGGCCATCCTCAGGGCTGTCTGGCGGGTCGTTCCGTCTGTCACGCCGGATGGACGTCCACGAACCGGCCGCGAAAGCGGACCCTTCCCTCGGCCAGCGCGAACAGCGTGTCGTCGCGCCCGCGGCCGACGTTCAGCCCGGGTTTGAACGGCGTGCCGCACTGGCGCACGATGATGCTGCCGGTCTTCACCGCCTGCCCGCCGCATGTCTTGACGCCGCGATGCTGGGCGTTGCTGTCGCGCCCGTTACGCGTCGAGCCCTGTCCCTTCTTGTGTGCCATGACTGTTACTCCCGGGCCGCCGGCCGCAGCCTCTCGCCGGACCGAGGACCCATACCCCACCCAGTCTATCGTCCCGATCCCCCCGCGTCAACATCTTCGCGGACCTGGTGATCTCCGATGCGCAATGACAATTGGTCCGGGTTCGGAGGCCGGGTGCCATACGCGCACGCCGACCCGGTGCCATGCTTCTGGCGGTGTTGCCCGGGGTGCCACGCTTCTGGCGCTGCCTGTCCTCCGAAGCTTCAGCGAAGGAGGATCTGCCAGAAGCGTGCTTGTGCAAGTACCCGCAGCCGCAGGGCGTGCAACTTGTTGCACGCGGGAGAAACTCGGCGGGCAGAGCCCGCCCTACGGCCCCGCATCGAATTGGTATCCGTCATTCCATCGTCCGCATTCAGAACTCCGCATCCAAATCCGCAATCCGCAATCCGCAATCCGAAATGAGATGGGTCAGCGGCCCGCTGTCTTCTCCTCGCCGGGCGTCGGGTGCCATGCTTCTGGCGCTGCGTGTCCTCCGAAGCTTCAGCGAAGGAGGATCGGCCAGAAGCGTGCGCCCACACAAACACGTCCCGACGGGACGTGCCACCCTGGGTTGCGCCGGCACTGTGCGCGGCCGGGCTGCCTGCCCTCCGAAGCCTCTGGCGAAGGAGGGTGCGCACCGTCCTCGCGTTTTCTCGCCGCACGCCCGGCCGGCGCCGATGCGGCCACGGGACGGTAGGTACTCCGGGGCAAACGCTCGCCGCCGCACACCACAATTCATGGCGGCTGCGTGTCGCGGAGGTTCAGCTTCGCCGGGGACCGCCCGCGGCCGACTGCGCCGCGAGAACGAATGCCCGACTTCGTAACGGCAGTGCAGACGCCACGCCCGCATGGGGCGCGCCCCTCGCGAGGCACATCCGCTGGGGATGTGTCGCCTGCCCGCAACTTCTCGCGCGCCTCGCTGGGTGCCACGTCCCGTCGGGACGTGCCTTCGTCGGCGGGCGGAGCCCGCCCTACAGCCATCGAGAGCGCGCCATGTGCCGCGCCGCAATGGCGCGGACTTCTTCGCGCGCCTCGTTGTCGCATGCGCGCCGTGCGCCGTGCTGCTAGGGCACGGACCTTCTCGCGGGCCGCTGACCCCACAAGAACAAGGAGCCAGGAACCAGGAGCCGGGAGCCAGGCTTGCCCTCCGTAGTACCGGTCCCGATGCGCATCAGGACCGCGACAAAGGAGGGAGCCAGTTGTTGGGTGCCATGCTTCTGGCGCTGTTTGCCGGAAGCATGCCCCCCCGGGACATGGCACCCGTCCAGTTGCGGGGAGTCATGGACCGGGCGCCCGATCCTCCATCCAGCGATCCGGTTTCCGGAACACCTGATCACCGGATGGCCGCTCCTACGGAGGACAACTCCCCGTTCCCCGCTCCCGGCTTCGCTCCGCTTCGCCGCGGCAAGCCGCGATGCATTGCCCTCCCTAAGACGACGTAACGTGCAGAGACCCCCCAAACCTTGCATCAAAACCGCGATTTCTGAAGAATTTTTCATCCTGCTAACGGAAACAAGTCCGCATGTCCGGTCAGCCGCGCGGGTTATGTGAGATTTGGCGAATTGCCCTCTCCTGCGATTCACGGGCTGAAAGCCCGTGCCACCTGTGCCCGTGCCACCTCCCTATGCCCTACACCCTTCGCCCTATGCCCTGCGGTTTCCGGAGGACCGGAGGACCGGAGGACCGGAATACCGGATGACCGGACGGCCGACCCCCGACCCGCGCTCCCCGTTCCGCGCTTCACGCCTCGCGCTCCGCGTTCCGCGCCTCGCGTTCCGCGATGCAATGCCCTCCCTAAGACGACGTATTGAGCAGAGACCCCTCAAACCGGCAATCAAAATCGCGATTTTTGAAGAATTTTTTCATCCTGCTAACGGCAACAAGTCCGCATGTCCCGTCAGCCGCGTGAGTTACGTGAGATTCGGCGAATTGCCCTCTCCTGCGATTCACGGGCTGAAAGCCCGTGCCACCTGTGCCCGTGCCACCTCCCTATGCCCTTTGCCCTATGCCCTACGCCCTCAGGTTTCCGGAGGACCGGAGGACCGGAATACCGGATGACCGGACGGCCGACCCCCGACCCGCGCTGCCCGTTCCTCGCTCCGCGCTCCGCGTCTCGCGTTCCGCGATGCATTGCCCTCCCTAAGACGACGTAACGTGCAGAGACCCCTCAAACCGGCAATCAAAATCGCGATTTGTGAAGAATGTTTTCATCCTGCGAACGACAAGAAGTCCACAAATCACACGAATTGCACGAGTTATGTAGAATCCATCCAATCGCTACGTCATGGGCGATTCGGGCCCCTGAAAGCCGGAACCGCCGGTTCGCAATCCGCAATCATCAATCAGCAATCATCAATCCGAAGTCGCCCTATGCCCTTCGCCCTTCGGCGTATGCCCTTTCCCGCGCGCGGAACGTCGCCTACGGCGACAACCCGCGCGCCCTACGACTGAGCTCCCTTCGATTCGCTCCGCCCTTCGACCTTGCTCAGGGCCAGCTCGCTCAGGGCAAGCCCTTCGGTTCGCGGACCACCAGATTGCCGTCCGTCCGATCTTCTTTCGCCCCTTTGGGGCTCTACGGGAGTGTTGGCCGGTGTCCGGGGGTTGCGCTCGTCGCGGCCAGCCGCGACTCGCTCCACCCCCGGCTACCCTCTGTCGCCCCTTCGGGGCTCTAGGGGCAGGCAACCCGCGTGCGGCAGAGCCGCGCGCCCAACGACTACGAGTCGGCGTCGGGGGGGCGGCGGAGCTTCTTGGTGTCGCTCCTGCGGCGCTTCGTGTGGAGGCGACGCTTCCTTGAGGCGGCCGTCGGTGAGGTCGGGCGCCTGGGCTTGGGGCGGGCGGCGGCCTTTCGGACAAGCTCGACCAGGCGGCACACGGCGTCCTGGCGGTTGGCCTTCTGGCTGCGATGGCGGCGGGCGTCGATGACGAGCACGCCGCGGGAGCTGACCCTGGCGCCCGCGAGGCGAACCAGGCGCCGCTTGACCGTGTCGGGCAGGCTGCGGCTGTTGGCGACGTCAAAGCGAAGCTGGGCTGCGGTGGCGACCTTGTTGACCTTCTGCCCGCCCGGGCCGGACGAGCGCACGAACTCGAAGCCCAGTTCATCCTCGTTGATGGAGATGTTCGCCGTCACACGGATCATTTGCGCCAGGTGCCCTTTGCCAAACCGCAAGCGGGGGGATCACTACACGGCGCCCCGGAATCCGTTTCGCGCGAACATCATTTTGGGGTCTGGAATCGAGTGCCCTAGGGTTCCAGTCCGCCGAATCGCCGATGCCGCGCGGCGTAGGCGCGGATCGCCTTATGAAACTCGTCCACGTCGAAGTCCGGCCAGTACACGTCGCTGACGAAGAACTCCGCGTAGGATATCTGCCACAGCAGGTAGTTGCTGACCCGCATCTCGCCGGCCGTCCGGATCAGCAGGTCCGGGTCGGGCACGCCGGCCGTGTCCAGGTGCCCGGAGATCATCGCTTCGTCCACCTGCGACGGCTTGATCTTCCCATCGGCCGCCGCTCGCGCGATGGCCGCCATCGCGTCGGTGATCTCCGCCCGTGAGCCGTAGTTCAGTGCCAGGCAGAGGAACATGCCCGTGTTGGCCGACGAGACCCGCACCGACTCGTCCAGCTCGGCGAGCACCTGTTCGGGCAGGCCGTTGCGCCGGCCCAGGTGCCGCAGGCGGATGTTGTGCTCCATGACGGTCGGCCGCTCCGCCACCAGGTACTCCGCGTAGAGGTGCATCAGCGCCCTGACCTCGTCGGGCGGCCGACGCCAGTTCTCGATCGAGAAGCTGTACAGCGTCAGCGCCTCCAGGCCCAGGCGGGCCGCCTCCGTTACGATCGTGCGGACGACCTTCGCGCCCTGCTCGTGCCCGACCGGCCGCGGCAGCCCGCGCGACTGCGCCCACCGCCCGTTGCCGTCCATGATGATCGCCACCGACCGCGGTATCCGTTCATCCGGCACCGCGAGGGCCTTCCTGGCGGCCGCGATCGCTTCGGGGGACAGGTCGGCCATCAGCCCAGGCCCTCCAGGCGGGTGTTGTGCACGACCGTCTGCACTCGGTCGGGCCCGACGCTGATCGGGCCGACGGGCCGGCCGGTAAGTTCCTCGATCCGCCGCACGTATGCCTGCGCCTCGACCGGCAGCTCGCCGAAGGAGCGGGCCGACCCGATGGGCGCCTTCCAGGCCGGCAGGTCCTCGTACACGCAGCTCACCCGCTCCAGCGGAAGGGCCGGGTCGTAGTCCGCGATCCGTCGGCCGTCCAGCTCGTACGCCGTGCAGATGCGGAATGTGTCGATCTCGCCCGGGCCGTCCATCAGCAGCGACAGTGCCAGCTCGTCCACGCCGGAAAGCTCGGCCGCGTAGCGGACCGCCACCGCGTCGAACCATCCGCATCGCCGCGGGCGGCCGGTCGTGGTGCCGTACTCGCGCCCGCGCTCGCGGAGGCGGCTGCCGATCTCATTGTCCTGCTCGGTGGGGAATGGCCCCGCCCCGACGCGCGAGGTGTAGCCCTTGACCACGCCGACGACGTAGCCGACCGCACCCGGCGGGACGGCCGCCCCCGCGGGCACGCCGCAGGCCGTCACCGACGAGCTGGTCACGAACGGGTACGTCCCATGATCGACGTCCAGCATGCTGCCCTGCCCGCCCTCGAAGAGGATTCTCTCGCCGGCGGCCCCCGCGCGCCGCAGGATCGCGCCCGTGTCGCAGATCATCGGCCCCAGCAGCCGGCCGTGCGCCACGCACTTCTCGGCCAGCGCGTCGGCGTCGAGCGGCTCGGCGCCGTAGGCGGCCGTCAGCAGGCGGCTCTTCATCTCGACGACGCGGCGGAGCTTGGGCAGGAGCGCCTCCGGCCGCGTCAGCTC
>Ga0307379_10011517_pt1 | contig 11598 bp, 32 predicted proteins | sample UN2MG_FD_202237 | JGI IMG/M metagenome (GOLD analysis project Ga0307379, IMG submission 202237) | Soil microbial communities from Risofladan, Vaasa, Finland - UN-2 | ecosystem: Environmental > Terrestrial > Soil > Coastal area > Acid sulfate soil | place: Finland: Risofladan, Vaasa | collected... | reverse complement strand
GACGATTTAACTGTAAAAAGGATACATAACTCGCCACACATGACGATATCTATACCTAGCATAAAGTTCTGTAAAATAATTAATATTATGCTGCGCTATGTAAGCATTAATTCCTAATAGGATTCTAGTATCATTGCGATAGAACACATATTTAGAATGTTCCTTTATTACAACACCAGCATTTAACATCCTTTGTAGTGAAAGCATTAACTTACTCCTAATAATAATTATCCTCTTCAAAGAGTACAATATCACCATCCCTAACCGTAAGACTGGTATACCCATCTATTAGAAATTGAGGCGTATCACGTCTAACTGTATAACGATAAACATCATCCGACTGTCCACCATAACTCATAACTATCTCTATACCATCATCAGCTTCGCCAACGTAAGTAAAAGAGTATTTATAGTAGCTATCAAAGAGTAAAGGTACTTCACCATACAACTCTTCAACTTGTTCTTTAGTAAGTTTATTTTGTTTACTCATAATTTTCTCCTTTTAGTTATCAAACCAGAATACCAATCTTACATCTTCAAGAGATTCGGGATATCCTTCAGACCACCCATTTTCTACATAATAACGTATACTGTTACCAAATAACCAAACATGAAATTCTGTGTGAGGATATCTACCTCCTGTTCCAATACCAGTCCACTGTGGATAACCTTGTTCATCCAAAAAAGTAAATAGCTCTGCTAATTCAGAAGAACGTAACCAAGAATGTGAATGCCCATCAGAACCATAATGCTCTGAATGTAACCATGTCATATAAGTAACATCTTCTGGCAGACCTTTGGGTTGTGATATAGGATCAATAATACTATAATAGTTTCTTACGTCAGCCATTTTTGCGAACGCATCATAGTTTCTATTCATGTGCCCAGGACCATAATATACCCATTCATCTGCAAACATTACTTCAATATGGCAATGTATATCACAACCCATTACATAATTACCCTTTCATTATATACTATTCATGCCAAAGTTTTATTACTGCTTGAACATTACAAGGTAAAGAAGCTTCAAATTGTTCAATAATTAATGTGTCGTTGTCTTCGTCTTCCTCATCAACATAACCAAATATATCCTCATAAGCAACCTCTCCTTCATAGTACTCCTTCTTTAATGCTGCTTCAATGGCAACTAATAGAGGATGACCACTAGGAATAAGTTCTGTATCAATGAACTCTATTGACCCTGGATCTCGCCCCTCAACAGGTATAAAATGTATAACTACTACATTCATCTCTTTCTTTCCTCATCACAGTCATAGCAAAGGTTAAGACAGGGAGTGATTTCTACAGCCATACAATCCTGACAGAAAAAGTTGCAGCAATCCTCGCACACCTCTCCTTCAAGTGGTTCTTCTTCTGGATTGTGTCTCTCCCAAGATGCAAGCTTTCCACATTTAGTACAAGGTTTAATATTCCAATCAGAGAACTCTATTTCTTCCTTAGATCTATTCATAATTACTTCCTTTAAATTAAAATAATTGCATCAATCCAGCCAATGTTAGTGATACACCTAAAGTAAAGATAACAGCAACAATTGCAGGTATATAAAAATCCTCAGGTCGAGGAGTTTGATTAGGAGGACTTCCTCCACGATAAATAATAAGAAGATACATATAAGATAAAATAAAGATTCCATTTATAAACAAAGACCAACCAAGCATAACTTAATCCTTTATTTCAAACACCATCTTTAAATTTGTAAGAAACCCCGAATCATCATCCAACATAGTCTTACCTTTCGAATCAGAAAGCTTAGCGACAGCCAACCCATTACACTCAACCATTTTAATAACCATACTCAATGGTTTATTACCTACATCATTAGTTAAATTAGTTCCTATACCGAAAGATACCTTAATATAGGGGTTGAACGTGTTATATAATTCTTCCATCAACTTAAAGTTAAGACCATCAGAAAACACAATAGTCTTCATCTTAGGATCAATACCCATAACAGTATAATGATCAATTACCTTATCACCAAACTCAAAAGGACAACCCGAATCATGACGCACACCATCAAAGAGCTTACAGAAGAATAAATCGAAGTCTCTAAGGAAAGCATCGATACCAATAGTATCAGTCAATGCAATACCTAAATCCCCTCTATATTCTTTAGCCCATACTTCAAGAGCTTTCTTTTGAAAATCTCTCAGGAGTGAGCCATCTAATGCTTGATGCGCCATCAACCACTCATGAGCCATAGTACCAATAGGAGTGTATCCATTATTATATGCCAAGAACAAGTTACTTGTACCCACAAAACCTTTAGCCTTCTCTGCACACTCCATAACCACTAACTTCTGAACATCAAACGAGAAACGTCTTCGAGTACCAAAATCTGCAAATTTGAGACAGCCATCATACTTATTAGCGATAGCAATCTTCTCTTTAAGAGGATCTTTAATAGCATTCATCTTAAGATCAGGAATACGCTTTCTGGCTACAATCTCACTAATTATAGCAAGAATAGGAACCTCAAAGAGAATCGTGTTAGCCCACGGTCCTTTAATTTCAATATTCAATCCACATTCATCTTCATCATTGATTGTAATAAATCTATAATCCAAATGAAAGTTACGCAGATAGTCAATAAAATCAGGTTTGAAGTATCTAAGAGTCGAAAGATAATAGAGTTCTTGATCGTTCAGTTTTCTAGTACAGAGGTACTTTACTTCTTGCTGTATTTCTTGTACTTGTTTAGGTGTAAAGATATAATCTTCTGTCCTACACTTATAGCGATACTTCACAATAGTAGCATAGTAATTATGTATTACAGCTTGCATCATTGTATACTTATATACATCATTGTCTAGTAAGCTGTGAATGATCATAACTTCCCTTTCTTACACATCGTATTCATAGAGACAGTGACTAGCAAGATTACCATAACTTTGTGGACTGTATGCAAACACAACTACATAAGGATCGGTATGAAATCGAAGATCGTATACATAATCAATTTGATAGTACCAGCCATTCTTTGAGTTTTCAGCATAAAGATTAAACAGCATTCCCTCTCTAGGAGGATCGACGTTCTTAGCTTTACGAAGTCCTTTCTTGAGAAGCTTCTTCATCTTTTCACTTCTAAGTCTTATCATTTCTCTTCCCCTTCTATAATTACATTATTCCAATTATCTGTTATAATTATAACACCTACAATTACAGGTACTATTGGTCCCACCGTACCTCCAAATAAAACCATACCAATAGCATTACCTACTGTAATATCCCTTCCTTGATGTATATTTATCTCCCAAAATATAGATGTTATACCAATACATACCCAAAGAAGTATACAAAATACTGTATGGTATATCTTTAAATTCTTAGTAACAGACATTACATAGGTTCCTTTCCACATGCTTTAAGAATTATATTACCAAAAGCAATAGTTGCTTCAATTCTTTCTATATCAGTTTTATATGCCTTTTCATCTGGTGTTCCATAGCAAAAAGCTTTACCTGTATATAGGCACACAGGACAATCAATACAAGAAACGGATCTCTTCATAAGATTTCGATACTCATCACATAATACACAATTAATAGGAATGAATCCAAATCTCCATTGCTGTATAGCTTGTCTAAGAAGACTCTCTTGCATACCTGTAATTTTTAGCTTATGTTGCATGGCTCCAATCCTGCCTTTTTAAGTATCTTATTACCAAAATTTATAGTAAACATAAGTCTATTCTTAACGTTAGCATATAATCTAGTATCAGGAGTACCTTTACACCTATTCTCACCTGTATAAACAAACACAGGACACCCTTCACACTCATTAGCTTCTGAAGAATATATTCGATCTTTTGTATTTGTTACAGTTCCATAAACCTTATACTTTACAAGATCCTCATCCAAGTACTCATTACATAAAGTACAATAAGGATGTTTTCTTATATTAGCAGGAAGATTAAGTACATCTATCCAATTATATATAGCTTTTCTAAGAACACGTTCTTGTTTCTTTGTTAACGTAATCTTATCCTCTTCTTGCTTCTTTGTTACTTCCATTTTAGCTCCTTCTTGTTTATTTATTATATACATTTTAATTCCTTAACTTAAAATGCAGGGCTTCAACCCAAAGGCTTTAAGTATCTTATTACCAAATTGTATAGTATATATAGCTCTGTTTTTGAAACTAACATATTCTCTTGCATCAGGAGTACCTCTACATTGACTCTTACCTGTGTAAGCAAATACAGGACAACCAGCACAATCATTAGAATCATTAGAATAGAGGTACTCATCACATAAAGTACAATGAGGAGGACTCCCCCAACTACCACCATCTTCTAGCTCAAGTTCTAGTTCATAAATCCAATTATATATAGCTACCCTTAGATCTTCCTCTTGCTTCTTTGTTAGCTTCATCTGATACCCTTTCTAGATATAATGTACCCATTCTTTATAATCTGGAGAATCTTTACTACCCTGTTCATATCTAAACTTATACATCTGCTCTTCAATAACTAAAAGGCTTCTAACATCCATAGCTATACATACAGCAATATAAATAAGTGTACCAAAGATCGTACCCAAACTTATAATAGTAAAAGCATCACGTTTAGATATTTGCATCATATATCCTCCACTTTTAGATCACTACACAAAGGACAAAGATCATTATCAACATTCCAACCCATACCTTCTAGTTCAGCATCAACATAACGTTCATCATAGCCGCCTCTAGCAATAGCGGTAAGTTGAACATGTATAGTCTCACCGCAACAATCACAGGTTACTTCAATATAGGCATCAGTTCTCATAATTAATAACTTTCTTACGTATAGCTAGAAATAAAGGGTCATAGAAGTCGCAACGTAGAATCCTCTTAGAGAAAGGATAGCATGAAGCACACCATATGTAATACACACATCTCTATTCATACTGTGAAGTCCACCACTCGAATCAGTACCATCTGTTAATTCTACAGTAGGCAGATGACAGTCAGAGGGAGAAGTAACTTCGTCAAAAGAGCACTCAGAATCAAATGCCGTAATGTAAAGACGACAATCTTCAATCCTTACTACAATCTGCTCTGAACACATCTCACTAGGTTGATCACATACAATAACTTCTACATTACTCGGTACAGGACTTTCAGGATTATCAATTTCTGCTTGTATAAGAGCTACAATTTCATTTGTTTGCCAATGTGCCATATTAATTTCCTTTCCTATTTTTAATCATACTCTATACCTTTATACTCAAATAATACAAAGCTATCATCAAATGGGTCCATCTTAAGTTCAGCTGTATCAATAGCAATACGCCCGTCAGGATTGAAGTAACCATCTGGTACACCATCAGCATTTAACTCTACCTTATGACGTTCCTTTGCTTGAGCCTCAATTTTCCTTATTTCATTATGATCAAGTTCAATTGCAACAATTAGTTTTGCCATACCACTGTATCTCCTATTAACTACATTATTTCCTATTGCTTTATTTTCTTCATATACTCATCAGCTTCATCAGCAAGTTCATTAATTTCATCCATACTGATGCCCATAGCTTCTGCAAGAAGCTCTCTTGCAAAGATTTCATCGTCTTCATCTTCAATACTCATACCTACATCTTCTGCAAATTTGGTTATCTTTATCATAATTATTCTCCATGTCTATCTACAAAGTTTTTTGACATCCATGCTTGCCAACCTTCTGCTCTAGCATGCAAAGCACAATCAGCTTGCCCATACCAATAATACCCATTAGGACCATGAAATTCATATCTAGGAGTACTACCTAATCCTGTCTTATGTGTCCACACCTGTTTCCGCTCTTTCGCAGTAGTATGTTGTCTAACATCCTGCATTACTTCTTTAAGATACAATCTACAAAACTCATGCATTTTACTTTCCTTGTATTGTTTTTCCAGTTAGTACATTAATAACAGGTTGTGCCCATCCTTTACGGTCAGCATAGATACCAAACCACACACCAAATATGAGTGTAAATATATGTAGCATATCAATCCCTTTCCATTTCCATGAACGTATACATTGGTTCTACACAAACAAAAACATCATGCACATCAATAAAATCATCCCCATAACATTCAGGACAAGAAGCTTCTGATCCTGAGAAAGGCATTACTAGTTCTGAATCTGACCCCTGCCAAAGGCAACATACACATTCAATCATCATAACCATTTTCCCTTTCATAAGTAGTGGTATTATCATACTCAACAATCAATTCATAATCTTCGTAACAAAAGTTACATAACATCTCTTCATATGTAGCATCTTCTGGCATCTCTGGCACTGTGATACCACAACTAGGACACTTCATTTTCCTGTTCCTCCATCCAATTTCTTCATTTCTCATATAGAATATCAAATTACTACAGCACTGTCAAGCTATTTTTATATTTTTTTATTTTTTTTATAAGTATTTGAAATTATTCGAGAATTACAGCCACTATTCGTCCATAATTCATCCATAACTTCATCTATATCTTGACCTTCATCATTATACCATTCAGACCATTCACCATCTTCTAATATTTCAAGTCCACCAGCATTAGAATAATCTGGTTTAATCTTATTCTCATACTGAAATATATCATACCTAGCCAAAGTATCCAATATCAACATAGCTTCAGTAATAGTCATGACAGGTACATGAAAACCCTTCATAGGTATTTGAGGTATCCACCATACTCTAAGCTTGCTCTTTTTCATTCTCTTCTTCCTTTTCCTCTTCTAATGGGCTTTCACCTTCACCTTCATGAAAACACGTATTACAACTATCATTCCAAATACAACCAGTATGATCATTTACACAAAACCAACCTGGGTTCTCAGGATCATCATCCCATTCTCTATAGCACGCCTCAGTACCAATCTTAGGATTGACATGGAACATAATATGAGACTCATCATTCATTCTACTCTTCTCCAATATAAGGTTTAATATTAACTACAACTATTTCCAAGTTATCATATGCTTGTTCTTCTTTCCATTTCTCTGCTTCGTCAACAAAGTAAGTCAATGGGAGAAGAGGAACATTCTTACCTATTTTTCTTACAGCGTACATTATAACAGTATCGGAAACAGATATTTGTCCTGTATTAGAATTAGGCATCATACTCCCACTCCCATTTGAATTCACCATATTCGGCTTCTTTACCCATTACAGCAATAAAGTAGCTATCACCGTCTACATCATAATTGTCCATAGAATCTACCCATTCCATCTCAACCATATGGTCATACAATTCATCACCAAAACAGTTTTGTGGGAGGTCAATATCTCCTAATTCTATCCAATATTTTTCATTTATATCATACTTATAACATACCCACATATTAAATCCTTTCTTCTAGAGGTACTCGGACATTAAATTCTTCTTCCTGATCTATCCACACACCAGACGCTATACATCTTTCTATAGTCATTTTAGCCCACAAGACTGTTTGTGAGACTGTAGTGTATTTAGGAATATAAGTACTATCATCACAGTTAGTATAGATATCTTTCAGCGTCATGATAGCTTCATAAAGTAAATCACGATCTAGTTCATTAGTACAATTAATAACTAAGGGCCAGCTATCTCGTTTCGGCATGTTAACCCCTTTCTTTTTTACTCTTCCATATATAAGATTTCATAAGTTCCAGTAGTAGTATTCACTCTAAGAAAAATATTAACTTCATATAAAGCATAGCAAAACGTATCAAGTGCGTCACCCACCAATCCTATTTCCTCTCCTAATTCAATCATTGTCTCTTTATTACTGTGAAGATACACATGTGTCTCAACATACTCAGGAACTATTTTATGCGAAGCACCACAATAGGGACAGAAGTTTATACCAGTAATATCTATTTGTTTATCGAACTCTTCCCACTTATCACAACAAATCATTTTTAAACTCCCACTTTAACAGTTATAGTTTTCTCTCCACAAACAGGACATACTCCTTTTTTCTTAGGAGGACCATCTATCTGCTCCATATACGTACAGCATTTCTTAAGAGCTTCTTTCAGATGTTTACAGGTACGCCCATAGAACTCATCTTTTCCCTTACCATACTGATAACCCTTACAAGTACACAAATGATAAGGTGATCGCTCAGAAAAGTTAATTTCTTGGTAATATCCACCAATATCAAAAGTCTGTAATCCATAACCTTTTGAACATATCTGCATTGGTACTATTGTTAGATCAGGCATTTTTGATTGCTCCATCTACTATCTTTTTAACAGCTTCTTCATTCAGCGCATAACCTTCGTCACCATGACTATACATCACATTTTCACACAAGACATTTATATCAAGGAGAGCATCCAAACATATATTCCTTGAGACTTCCATACGCTCATACATTCTCCGTAACTCTCGATGCGTTGCTTGTTTATAATCCTCTTTATAATCAAGTACCATTTACTCTCTCCTAAATAAGAGGCAAACAATCTAAATCATCAATCTCTCTTACAATCCTATCACAAATCATAACTGTACATTCATTCCTACCATCATAGCGTACACGATCTTCATCATTATAAGTATCAGACCAATGATGAATAGCCGCTACAATAATCTCTTTCATAACTAATTGTTGTTCGGTACGGTGCATCGATTCCAATGCGATTGGAAGACGCTTAGACTGCTTGCGAAGGAAATCGAGTGCTTCCTTCATTTTCTGGACTACTTCTTTCTCTTCATAATCTTCTTGAAGTGTCTTCATATCTGATCTCCTATTTTTGAGTTTCCACAATAATAGCAGATCTAGACCCTACTGTCAAGAGAATTTTTAAGATTTTGAATATTTTTCCATGACGGTATATCCAACATTCCAGATACCGTCTTCATCACAATCAACCCTAGCAGTTTTGAGATTCAGCTTCGTAATTTTACCATACAAAACCCTTTTTCTCTTGCCAACAAATTGCACGATCTGTCCGATTTTGTACTTGGAAATAGCAGAAGCGGTTAACGAATCCTCTATTTCTCGCCAACGTTCCTTAACCAGTTTCCATACTTGCTTGCACTCATCCAAAGTTTGTAGCTCTTCAATATGTTTCTGTAATTCAACACTAAGTTGTACCATTGCACTACCCTTTCATTTACATTTAATAAGATTAAGAAAGTAAGTTAATAATTGTATCTTTTTCCAAATTACTAGGAGACAAATCAATATCAATCTTCACATCATTTAGAGGCTCTGTAATAATATTTGCTCCTGCCCGTTCCAAAAGATCATTAAAATTAAATGTATTACGATAGAAGTTAAACAAATACTCATAACTATTATGAGTATAGTTATTATTTCGTGATGTAATAGTTTTTCCTATATCACACTCAGAAAAATAAAACCTATTCTCTTCATTCGTAATAACAATTAACCCAAGTATCTTCTGTCTGACATCTATTTTAGATGATGCCAAAGCAATAACCTTAGAAGGATCAACCATATAGTTCCTATTAAACTCTGTAAATTGCTCCTCTTTTGCACTATCCCTATTGGCAATTAGAATCTTATATGGAACAGGATACTGCTCTGAGAAGTTAAAATAGTTCACCATCATGATATATCCTTGTCTATCACCATCTAACTGTCTCTTCACATAGAACAGTTCAGAAGCACCATTCTTTCCAGAAGCATCAGTCATATCACCAGAAAACAAAATAGAACGGGACTGATTTCTATAACTTGCATCCCATCCAATCTTTCCATACATAGGATTCTGAACAGAAAGATCCAAATCAACACGATATCCTGAAACATTATTCCAATTAATTCCAACAACCATATCATCAGGCACAACTACATAAGATCCAGAAGGGAAGTAGCCTGTAAATTGCTTCTCTGTTGCAGGAAGAGCATATGTTACAAATGAAGGTATATAAATATTCTTTCCTTTAACGTGTTTACTTATATCTTCTGCGATAGAATCAAGAACATACCCAAGAACTCTACGTGCTACTTCTTTCTTCTCAAAATTAAACTCAGTAGCCCATGCTTTTCCATTCCTAATCTTATACATAATGGAATCAACATCTCTTGTCCGATAATTCAATGCATAAGCAAGACGAACCTTCCTAAAAGTATTTACAGTCTTAAGATGTTTAGTCAATTCCTTTTTAAATATTCGCTTACCGGACTTAATCTTACCAGTAACAGAGTTTAAATAATCCTCAGGCATAGGCTTATGATAACTAACAGCTAGTTTTCTAACTTTGTTAATTACAGGACGCAGTTCAGGATGTTCTCTTAGTGCTAAGAAAAGAGGCTTAAATCTATAAAACACTTCAGCTAACCGTTGTAACCCGTAGTTTTTTCGATACTTCTGAATCAACTTATTAGATGCTACCAAATCACCTTCTTTGAGTAACTCAACTGTAGCTACATTCTTGATCAGCAAAAGTCTACCAGTAGTTTTATAGACAAGATACCGCAAGAATTCTACTGGATCTTCAGGAAACATGTTTAGATGATCACACAAAGAAACTTTTACTTCCCTATTCTTTATGTTTTGTATATCATCTTGCGTAACTTTGACATGTTTAGCAACTTCAACTACATCATTTACAGTCTCTTCTTTGAGAGCAATACCTGACCTTAACAGATCCAAAAGTTTTGCTTTAATTTCCTTTTTTGTATAACCTTTAATAACAACAAGGGGGATACGACCAACATCTATTTCAGGAAGTTCAAGTTCTTCAAATGGTATGAATACAGTATTAGGACTGTATGCACCAAAAAGCTCCAGTCCATATGTAGTAAAGTAATGAATGATTTGTTCCATTACTAACTGTGACATGGATGCTTCACTAATCTTTACCCAAGACTTATGGAAAGCATTATTCATTTGTTCGGGGGTAAGCCCGATCTTATGTTCCAGCGTTTTGGCAAGAGAAATCAACTCACCTTCTGAGAAGTTATAAACTACTTTAGGGTCAAATACAAACCCACGCTTAATAGCTTCAGTCAGCACCCTCTTAGTAGGTTTCTTGCTTCGTTTCCGATTAATCTCTACTGCCTTAAATAATCTTAAAATAGCATCCATGACATTCTCCTTAAAAAGTGGGCGGGGAGTAATTATCTCCAATGATTTTTGTAGGAACTCCCATTTGCCCTAATAGTAGAGGCGAGAGGTAATATCTTAACAGGATGTTTTGTAGGAACCTCTTATGCCTCAATTTAAAATAGTCTACCAAATCAGAAACTAATTGTCAAGAGTTTTTTAAATTATTATTTACAAATTTAATAGAACCACGTTTCTAAGGACACAACGGATTGTATTGTGCAGATCCCATATTCACAAGTTCATGGCAAAGAATATCATTTTTAATCCTTGCCCACGTCTGCCTTGATAGTTTTCCATCTGCAAGGTCACTAGATCTAATATTATCTTCTCCCGCATAAGGCGCACGGCAGTAACTAATGCATCCCAAATAGGATCTAGCTTTAGTACACTCATTGATTACACATATAGCATATCTATGAGTCTGAGTAAAAAGATTCAATCTTACCCTACGAGCACCTGAATCCTCTTCTGGACCATCTTCTACTATTTGTACTTTATTAGTAAGACCAGAACCCCTATCAAATTCTTTAATCCATTT